>Ga0157369_10010425_pt1 | contig 10589 bp, 8 predicted proteins | sample C25metaG_FD_113461 | JGI IMG/M metagenome (GOLD analysis project Ga0157369, IMG submission 113461) | Corn rhizosphere microbial communities from Kellogg Biological Station, Michigan, USA - C2-5 metaG | ecosystem: Host-associated > Plants > Roots > Rhizosphere > Soil | place: USA: Michigan...
CAGCGCGGTGCGCCGCCGGACCTGCGTGGCCTGCAGGCGGGGTTGCCGGGCCGGAAACCGTGGGAACATCGCCTTACCCTTCGTATGCCCGGGCGCATCCTCATGATAAGCGCCTGGCATCCATCGAACCCGCTAGCGGGCCGCGGCCGCATTGGGCGCAGCCCCCGGCTTTGCCGGGAGGCTAGCCTCACCGTGGTGGGCGACCTCGACACCGCGCGGCCGCCGTGCTCGACGCCGCCGGGCGCCTGCGCCGGGCGCTCGCCGTGGATTAGGCCAGGCGCGTCAGTTCCAGCGCGCCGCCGAAGCCTTCCCCAGCGGCGAGCCAGGTGCGATGCTGGCGGCGTGGGCCCCACGGCGAAATGAGCGGGGAAAGCATGAAGGTCAGCCTTTTCGAGCAAGTGCCGTACCGGTACCTGCCAGCGGACTCCGGCGAGCCCCGCAGCTCAGTCGGGACGGCGCCGTATGAGGTCGTCGACCCCGGACGAACGAGTAGCCGGACTGGCTGGCCCGGCCCGCGCCGCCCACGCGCGCCCGGTGCCGCTTATTTGCGGTAAGCACCAACCGACCCCTTGACGCTGCTTTTCGCCAGATTTACGGTATGAGCGAACGTTCGTCCAACCGGGACCCCACCGGGCGGCCGACCGGGCAAGCGCGGACACAGAAAGCAACATCGCGCAGCAGGATCACGCGGACCAGAATCACGAGGACGGGAGTAGATGGCGCGAAGGTACGTCTCGATCAAGGAGGTGGCGGCGCGGGCGGGCGTCAGCTTCCAGACGGCGAGCAAGGTGCTCAACGGCGGCGATGTGCGCGTTTCCGCGGAGACGGCCGAGCGCATCCTCACGGCTGCCGACGAGCTCGGCTACCGGCCGAACACCATCGCCCGGTCCCTGGTGCAGCGCACCACCGCCACGATCGGCCTCGTCGCCAGCGACGCCACCGACATCGCGATCGCGATCGCCTCGGTCGCGGCCGAGCAGGAGGCCCGCAGGCACGGCCACTCGGTACTCGTCGGCCACCTCCGGGTGGGCGGCGCCGACGGCGCCGCCATCGTGCGGACCCTGATCGAGCGGCGGGTGGACGGCATCATCGCCGCGGCACCCGAAATCGAGGAGGACACTGAGGTCGCCCACCTGCTGCGCAAGTACGTGCCGGCGGTTTCGCTGCAAGCCGTTCCCGGCGGCGGGGTGCCGCTGGTCGGGTCCAACCACCGCGAGACCGGCCGCCTGGCCACCAGCCACCTGATCGGGCTCGGCCATACCGCGATCGGCACCATCACCGGGCCATTCCGGCGGCGGGTCACCCGGAGCCGGCTGCACGGCTATGAGGACGCGCTGCGCGAAGCGCGACTGGAGGCCCCCGAGGACCTGGTCGCCGAGGGTGACTGGTCGCCGAAGGGGGGCGCGGAGGCGACGAGGCTCCTGCTCGAACGTTCGCCCGATATTTCGGCGATTTTCGTGCACAGCGACATCATGGCCATGGGCGTGCTGTCGGCCCTGTTCCGGGCGGGACGCCGGGTCCCGCAGGATGTCGCGATCGTCAGCTGCGACGACATCCCGTTCGCCGAGTTCATGACGCCGCCGCTGACCACGGTCCGCGTGCCGCTGGCGGAGACCGGCCGGCAGGCCGTCGACCTCCTGCTGCGGTCCCTCGCCGGCGAGCAGGTTCCGGAAAAACCCCCGCTTCTCCCCGTCGAACTGGTCGTCCGCGCCTCCGCGGCGCCCCGCGAAAGGACAAATGAGTGACCCGGATCGCCATCGACCCCAGCCGCGTTCTCGGACAAGTCGACCGCGACGTCTTCGGCGGCTTCGTCGAGCACCTCGGCCGTTGCATCTACGGCGGCCTGTATGAGGAGTGCTCACCGCTCAGCGACGACCGCGGCTTCCGCAAGGACGTGCTGAGCCTGCTGCGGGAGTTGCGGATGGGCGTGCTGCGCTGGCCGGGCGGCAACTTCGTCAGCAACTACCACTGGCAAGACGGCATCGGGCCGAAGGACAGCCGGCCGCCGCGTCCCGAACTGGCCTGGGGCGGCACCGAGTCCAACCGCTTCGGCACTGATGAGTTCCTCACCTACTGCGACGAGCTCAAGACCTCGCCGTACATCTGCCTCAACATGGGCACCGGGACGCTGGAAGAGGCGCTCGCCTGGGTGGAGTACTGCAACGGCGAGCGCGACACCTACTGGGCGAACAAGAGACGGCAGCACGGCCACGCCGACCCCTACCGGGTCCGGCTCTGGGGCCTGGGCAACGAGATGTACGGCGAGTGGCAGGTCGGCGCGATGTCCGCCGACGAGTACGTGCGCGAGGCCACCCGGTGGGCGCGGGCGCTGAAGCTCCTGGACCCCGGCATCGAACTGGTCAGCTGCGGCAAGACCGGCTGGAACGAGTGGGATCGGATCGTCATCGAGGGCATGGCCCACCTGGTCGAATACCACTCGATCCACATCTACACCGGCAGCGAGGACTACTGGACCAACGTCCTGCAACCGCATCAGGCCGAGCGCGCGATCAGGTCGGCGATCGCGCACATCCGGCACACCGCCTACCGGCACAAGATCGAGAGCCCGCCGAAGATCGCCTACGACGAGTGGAACGTCTGGTACCGCAAGATGACGGTGGACCTGGCGGAGCGGTACGCGTTCGCGGACGCGCTCGCGGTCGGGACCTACCTGAACATCTTCATCAGGAACGCAGGCTGGGTGAAGATGGCCAACCTGGCGCAGATGGTGAACGCGATCGCGCCGATCGTCACCTCACCGGAGGCCGCCGCCGTGCAACCCATCTACTACCCGGTGCTGCTGCACGCGCGGGCCGCGCTCGATAACGCCGTGGACGCGCACGTCTATGGCTCTCACCTCGCCCCGGTATGGCCCGGCTCGCCCGGCCGGTGGCCCTACAAGGTGGCCGACATCGGCCCCTTCACTTCCTTTGATGCCGCCGCCAGTGTTAACGCTAACGCCGATCGGGTGGCGCTCACGCTCGTCAACCGCGACCCCGTCAACGCCGGTACCGCGGAGATCGTCCTGCGCGACTTCACGTTCGCGGGATCAGCCCAGATCGAGACCATCACCGCCGGCGGGCCAGGCGAACCTCGCGTGCTGCCCGACGTCGAGACCGTCCACATGGAACACGGAACCGAGCACCCCAAGGACGGCACCGTCGTCCTGACCCTGCCACCCCAGTCCTTCACCCTCATCGAGGCAGCGATCAGCCGCTGACCCAGCGCGGTGAGCACGGGGCTTACGGCCATTCCGCTAAGGCGTAGGCAAGCCACGACAACAAGCCAGCGAAGGAGCCCCCGTATGTTGTCGAGAGGAAGCTCTCCGAGAAGAACCAACCGGTTCGCCGTCGCCGGAATCGCCGGCGTCGCGGCGGTCACGCTGCTCGCCGCGTGCAGCAGCAGCGGCGGTTCCAGCTCATCCGGCGGCGGCACCGCCTCCGCGCCGGCCAGCAGCGGCGCTACCAGCGCCAGCCCCACCGGGACCCCGGTCCTGGCGGGCGGCAACTGCTCATCCAGCGCCGCCCACATAACGTTCTGGGCCTGGGTGCCCGGCATGAACCGGGCCGTCAACGAGTTCAACTCCACCCACACGGACGCCTGCGTCACGCTCCAGGACCCGGGCGCGGGCACCGGCGAGTATGTGCCCCTGAACAACGCGCTCAAGGCCGGCACCGGCGCACCGGATGTCGCCGAGGTCGAGTTCGACCTGCTGCCGTCCTACGAAATCCAGAAGTACCTGGTCGACCTCGTCCCCTACGGGGCCGACAAGTACAAGAGCCTCTTCGCGCCGTGGGCGTGGTCCCAGGTCAGCCAGGGCAATGCGGTCTACGCGATGCCCAGCGACTTCGGCCCGATGGGCTTCTACTACAACCAGCAGACACTCGCCAAGTACAAGATCACTCCGCCGGCCACCTGGGATGAGTTCGCCGCCGACGCGGTCAAGCTGCACAGCCAGAATCCCAAGGCGTACCTCATCAACTTCCCGGCCAACGACCCGCAGTGGCTCATGGACATGATGGCCCAGGCCGGAGCCTGGCCGTTCCAGTACACCGGCGGCGCGAACCTCACGATCAACTGGGCCGGCCCGGCCCAGCAGAAGTTCGCCGCATACTGGCAAAAGCTCCTTGATGAGCACGCGGTTTCCGCGATCGCCGACCTCAGCCCCCAGGAGAGCACCGAGCTGGACACCGGCACCCTGGGCGGGGCCATCTACTCGGCCTGGGCACCGTCGTACTTCGCGCCCAACGTGAGGCACTCGGTGGGGCAATGGCGCGCGGCGGCCCTTCCGCAGTGGACCGCGGGCGGGAAGGTGGGCACGGACTGGGGCGGTTCCACCTACCCGGTCTTCTCCCAGTCCAAGCACCCGGCGCAGGCAGCGGAGTTCTCCGAGTGGCTTACCGCTACCGACCAGTCCTGGAGCATCGTCAAGACCCCGCCGTCCTCGCTGTTCCCGACCTACCTTCCGACGCTGCAGTCCTCGTCGTTCAAGGCACTCACGTACCCGATCTCCGGGACCTCGCAGCCTAACCAGGTGTTCTCCGCCGGCGCGCTGAGCATCCCGCTGACCACGTGGCCGCCGTTCATGACCCAGGTGCTCACCCAGGGCGCGACGACCTTCGGCGCCGTGGTTAACGGCAAGCAGACGCTGATGCGGGCCTTCACGGCCTTCCAGCAGCAAGAGACCGCCTACGCGAAGTCCCAGGGCTTCAACGTCACCACCTGAGTCCCTAGGGACACCGAGTAGCCGAATCGTCCCGGTGGGCGGCCGCCGCCCACCGGGACAAGAAGGGACAGTCAATGAGAAAGCGGGGGACACAGTGAGCGAAACGGCACTGCGGCCCGCGGCCCGGGTGGTCACCCGGCCGAGCACGCCGCGCAAACGCCGCAGGCGCTCTGCCTACGCACGACGACAAGGCCGGGCCGGGCTGGCCTTCGTGACGCCGTTCATGATCATTTTCACGCTCATCATGATCGCGCCGCTGGGCTACGCCGTCTACCAGAGCCTCTACACCACCAAGCTCATCGGCGGGACGAGCTTCAGCGGCTTTGCCAACTACTCGGCCGTCCTGCAGTCCGGGGATTTCTGGGGCGGGGTCATCCGGGTCATCATCTTCGGCGGGATCCAGATCCCGGTGATGCTCGCGATCGCCTTCTTCTTCGCCACCATCTTCGACCTCGGCGTCGCGCGGTGGGGGCCGCTGTTCCGCGCCATTTACTTCATCCCGTTCGCGGTTCCGATCGTGGTCTCCTCGGTGATGTGGGGGTTCCTGCTCGACCCCGCCTACGGGCCGTTCAACCACCTCATGAACGCGGTCGGCTTCCACAATTTCAACTGGCTGTCCGGGAACCTGATGATCCCGTCCATCATCATCATCGCGATCTGGGAGTGGACGGGCTACAACTGCATCATCTTGTACACGGCGCTGAAGTCGGTGCCGCGCGACGTCATCGAGGCCGCGATCCTCGACGACACGCCGTTGTGGCGGATCATCGTGCGGATCAAGCTGCCGATGGTGCGCCCGGCGATCATCATGCTCGTGTTCATCAACACGATCGGCGCCATGCAGCTCTTCATCGAGCCGACGATCCTGAACAACTACCAGGCCGGAGTGGTCACCAATACCTGGACCCCGGTCATCGACATCTACAGCACGGCCATCTCCAACGGCCAGTACCAACTCGGCGCGGCGATGGCAGTGGTCCTGGCGGTCATCGTCGTCGCGATCTCGGTCGCCTCACTAGGGTTCCGCGGACGGCGAAGGGGGCAGCAGTGAGCGGGGCATCGATAAGCGCCGAAACGCGGCGCGAGCGCAGGCGCCGCGAGCGGCTCGCCGAGCGGGACGCCGCCATTCCCGTCGAGCTCTACGGGCTCAAACGCGGGACCGTCACCGCGCTCACGACGTGCTGCGTGCTGTTCGCATTGTTCACCTTGGCCCCGGTGGCCTGGGTCATCATCAACTCCACCAAGACCCAGTCGAACATCTTCGGATCGTTCGGCTTCTGGTTCGCCTCGCCGTTCGAGTTCTTCCACACGTTCGCGAACCTCTTCCGCGACATCGACGGGGACGGGACCTATGCCAACTGGTTCCTCAACACCGTCCTGTACTCGCTGTCCGGCGGCATCGGCGCGACGGTGCTCGCCGTCCTCGGCGGCTACGGCTTCGCCAGGTTCGAGTTCCGCGGCTCGAAGGTGTTCTTCGCCATCATCATCGCCGGGCTGCTCGTCCCGATCACGCTGGTGGCCGTGCCGCTCTACCTGGCCTACGCGAAGGTGCACCTCATCAACTCGGTCTGGGGCATGATCCTGCCATCCATGGTCGTCCCGGTCGGGCTGTACCTGATGCGCACCTACGTGGAGCTGTCCATCCCGCGCGAGCTCATCGACGCCGCCCGCATCGACGGAGCCTCCGAACTGCGGATCTTCCTTCGGATCGCGCTGCCGCTCATGGTCCCCGGCCTCATGACCGTGCTGCTGCTGTCGGTCGCGGGTACCTGGAACAACTACATCCTGCCGCTGATCATCTTCAGCAATAACCAGCTGTTCCCGGTGACGGTCGGGATGGGGCTGTGGTCGCAGCACGCCGGGAACTCGGGCGACGCCAACCTGTACCCGCTGCTCGTGCTGGGCGGGCTGGTGACGATCGTCCCCATGATCGCGCTCTTCGCGCTCCTGCAACGGTACTGGCGAGGCGGCCTGCTGCTCGGCAGTGTCGCCAACTGACAGTGTCGCCAGCTAACGCAGTCGCGGACCAAGGCAAAGGCACAAGCGTATGTCTGCTATCTCGATGGAGAAGCTCTCTAAGGTCTACTCATCAGGGGTCAGCGCCCTAGCCGGGCTTGACCTGGAAGTCAGGGACGGCGAGTTCGTCGTCCTCGTCGGCCCGTCCGGGTGCGGCAAGACGACCACGCTGCGCATGGTCGCCGGGCTGGAGTCGATCACCAGCGGCACGGTCAGGTTCGGCGACCTGGTCGTCAACGACGTCTCGCCGCGGCAGCGCGACGTCGCGATGGTCTTCCAGAACTACGCGCTTTACCCGCACCTGACCGTGGCCGAGAACATCGGGTTCGCGCTCATCAACAAGAAGGTGCCGAAGCCGGACCGAGAGCGCCGCGTCCGCTCGGCGGCGGCCGCGCTGGGCCTCATCGACCTGCTTGGCCGCAAGCCAGGACAGCTGAGCGGCGGCCAGCGGCAGCGGGTCGCGATGGGCCGGGCGATCGTCCGCGAGCCGTCGGTGTTCTTGATGGACGAGCCGCTGTCCAACCTGGACGCCAAGCTGCGCGTGCGGATGCGCTCTGAGGTGCTGCGCGTGCACAAGGCGATCGGCGCGGCGACGCTGTACGTCACCCACGACCAGGTCGAGGCGATGACGATGGGCGACCGGGTGGCCGTGCTGCACGACGGCGAGCTCCAGCAGTACGCGACGCCCCGCGAGTTGTACGACCGCCCGGCGAACTTGTTCGTCGCCGAGTTCATCGGCTCCCCGGAAATGAACCTCTACGAGGCGACCGTGACCGACGATGAGCTCCTGCTCGGATCCCAGCGGCTCAGCCTCGGCCCGGCGCGGACGCTACTGGCGCCCTATCGCGGGCGGACGGTGATAGCCGGGATCCGGCCCGAGCACCTCGAGCTCGTCGGCGGCGCCGGGGCAGGCCAGGCGGGCATGGCGACGCTCGTCGCCGACGTCCGCGTCGTTGAGGAGCTCGGCGATGAGGCGCACGTGTTCTTCGCGATCGACGCCACGGCGGCGGGGGCGAGCATGCTCGTGGCGGCCGCCGGCGATGCCGAGGCCGGGATGCTCGCCGGGGCGACGCACAACGGCGTCGCCCAGATCAACTCGCGCTCGGCGGTCCGCCGCGGGCAGCAGGTCACCTTCCGCGTCGATACCGGGCGCATGCACTTCTTCGATCCCGACACCAGCGTGGCCGTTCCGCAGATGCCCGGATGATCGCGGCGCCAGCGCACACCAGGAGGAAACATGCCATTCACCGCATTCGCCTGCCGCCAATGGCGGAACCGGCCCGCGCGGCTCGCCGTGCTCATCCTGAGCGTGGCGGCCCTGCTAGCCGGCGGCACGGCCGGAGCGCTCGCCGCCACCGCGAACGGCGCGTCGCCGGCCCGCGCCGCGCAAGCCGCGCAGCCGGCCACCTCGGCCAGCCAGTACCTCTTCGTTCACGACCCGGCGATGGCCTTGGAAGGCGGCACCTACTACGTCTTCTCGACCGGGGACCCGCCGGGGGTCATCGGCAATGGGAACATCCAGGTCCGCACCTCGCGCAACCTGCGCGACTGGACGTACGCCGGAACGGTCTTCGCCGACAAGCCCGCCTGGATCACCGACGCGCTCGGCAACATCCCCAACCTCTGGGCACCCGACATCTCGTTTTACAACGGCTTGTGGCACCTGTATTACGCCGGGTCGAGCTTTGGCTCCAACAACTCGCTGATCGGCCTGGCCACCACCCCAACCCTGAACCCGCGCAGCCCGCGCTACCACTGGACCGATGACGGGCTGGTGTTCCGCACTTCGTCGTCGGACAACTTCAACGCGATCGACCCGTCGCTGGTCACCGGCGGAGGAGGGTCGAAGTACCTGGTCCTCGGGTCGTTCTGGAGCGGAATCAAGCTGATCAGCCTGGACCCCGCCACCGGCAAGCCCGCCACGTCCACGCCGATCGTCAACTCCATCGCGGCCAAGCCCTTCCCCGACCCGGAGGAGGGGGCTGGCATCGTCTACCACGACGGCTACTACTACCTGTTCGTCGCCATCGATTACTGCTGCCGCGGCATCAGCAGCACCTACCACATCCAGGTCGGCCGCTCGGTCAGCGTCACCGGGCCCTACACCGACGCCGAGGGAACCGACATGCTCAACGGCGGCGGCATGGAGGTCCAGGGCACCGACGCGGGCATGATCGGCCCCGGGTCCCCGTTCATCTTCAGCACCCGCGGCGGGCAGGACTGGCTCGTGTACCACTACTACGACGCTTACTCCGCGGGCGACGCGTGGCTGCAGATCCGGCCGCTGACCTGGATCGGCGGCTGGCCGGTGACCGGTAATCCCATCGTGGCGGTTCCCGGTGAGCATGGGCCAGCAGGCGGGTGACGTGAGCGTCGGGCGGGGGTTAACCCCCGCCCGGATGCGGGGTCCTGCAGCAGTGAGGCCAGCCGGTCAAGTTCCTACGGTTGCTAAAGAACACAGCAGCCGTACGGAGGTGACACGTGAGCCCGCCGGAAACGCAGGCCACTGAGGAGCACGCGGTGACGCTGCACGCGGTCAGCAAGGTATACGGATCGTCGCGCGGCACCTCGGTGACCGCGCTGCGGGACGTCACGATCGGCTTCCCGGCGGGCACGTTCACCGCCATCATGGGACCATCGGGCTCGGGGAAGAGCACGCTGCTGCAATGCGCGGCCGGCCTGGACCGCCCCACGTCGGGGCAGGTCCGCGTCGCCGGGCACGACCTGGGCTCGCTGAGCGAGAAAAAGCTCACGATCTTGCGCCGGGACCACATCGGCTTCATCTTCCAGTCCTTCAACCTGCTGCCCTCGCTGACCGCCGAGCTGAACGTCGCCCTGCCGCTTCGCCTGGCCGGGCGGCGCCCGGCCCGGGGCGAGGTCCGGGCCGCGCTGGAGTCAGTGGGCCTCGGTGACCGCGCCAAGCACCGCCCGGCCGAACTGTCCGGCGGCCAGCAGCAACGGGTGGCCATCGCTCGCGCGCTGATCAGCGGACCGCAGGTCATCTTCGCCGACGAGCCGACCGGCATGCTGGACACCGCCAGCGGCCGGCAAGTGCTCAGCTTGCTGCGCAGCATGGCCGGCCAGCATCGGCAGACGGTCATCATGGTGAGCCACGACCCGGTCGCCGCCTCCTACGCCGACCGGGTGGTCTTCCTCACCGACGGCCGGATGTGCGGTGAGCTGCGCGACCCGACGCCGCAGTCAGTGGCGGCCCGGATGACGGGCCTGGAGGCCGACCTGGCGGGCCAGCCATGATCGCCCTCGCCTGGCACACCGCCCGCGCGCGCGCCGGCAGCCTGGCCGGCAGCTTCGTCGCCCTCGCCCTCGGCGTGGCGCTGCTCAGCTCCGTCATCCTGGCCCTGGCCAGCACCGTCGGCGCCGGGGGGCCGCCGCGCTGGTTCACCACCCCCGACGTCGTGGTGTCCGGGCAGGACTCAGTCACCATCACCAGCGGCGCCGGCGACGACAAGGAAACCAGTGCCGTCCGCACCGAAGGATCGCGCGCCATCCCGGACAGCCTCGCCTCAAGGCTGTCCGCCCTGGGCGCGGACGTGATCGTCGACTACGCGGCCTCCGCCCAGGTGCCCGGCGCCGCCGGCGACACCCTTCACCCGTGGGCCGCCGCCAGCCTGCACCGCTACACGTGGGTGTCCGGGACGCCGCCGCGCGGCCCCGGCCAGCTCGTGCTGACCGCGCCGACCAGCCTGCGGCCGGGGGACCAGGTAACCGCGCAGACGGCGGCCGGACCGCGCCAATTCACCGTCAGCGGCGTGATCCGCACCACCGCGCAGCCCGCCAGCTACGCGGTCGGCCCGGTCGCCGCCCGCTTGGCCGGCGGCCGGATCGA
>Ga0157369_10010426_pt1 | contig 10589 bp, 9 predicted proteins | sample C25metaG_FD_113461 | JGI IMG/M metagenome (GOLD analysis project Ga0157369, IMG submission 113461) | Corn rhizosphere microbial communities from Kellogg Biological Station, Michigan, USA - C2-5 metaG | ecosystem: Host-associated > Plants > Roots > Rhizosphere > Soil | place: USA: Michigan...
AAGAAAAAGCGCTCGATTTTCGACGTGTTCGATTTCGACTGAGCAGCGCCAGTCAGGGTGAAAAAGGCGCCGGCAGTATGCCGTTGCCGCTACCGTTAGCGTGCTTTGCCGCGAGCGCTCTTGCCGGGGGTACCGGCGCGCGGGGCCTCTTTACCCACCGGCGCCGTGGCGCCGTTGATCTGCTCCATCCACGACAAGGCGTCGACATAGGAGAGGAACTGCTTGAGATAACCGGGCGATACTTCGCGCATGAGCGAGAGCGCACGATGCACGAGGCTGCTCGAGTTCAGCGGACCGGCGTTGCCAGGCACCTGCTCGAGCGACTGCCGCATCTGCTTCTCGGTACGGACTTTGGACCAGACTTCCCTGAAGTAATCGAGTTCCGCCAGTTCCGGATACGAGGCGGATCGCGGCCAGCCGTTCGTCGCGAGCGCATGTTGACTCGCGATGGAGTCGACGAGGCTCTTCAGCGTTGCCTGCGCGGGCTCGTCTGGCAACGACGCCGTGCGGTCCGCGCGCCTTAAGGCGTCGGCATCGTCCGTCGAGCCTCCTGAACGTTCGATCTGCCCACCATAGGCTTCCAGCAGACCGGCTAACCGGTCATCCAGAATCCGTCGCGCCTCGCCGCTGTGGCCGGCCGCGCGCCGGGCCAGCGCCTCGATGAAATGAAAGCGGACCGGATCCAGACGATCGGCGCCGCGCGCGCGCCACGCGTCGAGCGTCGCCCTGGCTCCGTTTGCCGGATCGCTGTCGGGCTTACTCACGAGGCTTCACCGTGGAAGACGACGGGCGCGGGACCGGCGCGATTTCCACGCGCCGGTTTTTGGCGCGTCCCTGCTCGTCGGTATTCGAACTCACGGGTTGGCCGGAGCCGAACGCGGCCGCAAAGAGCGACGAGGCAGGCACGCCGTCGTCGATCAACGCGCGCGTCACCGTCAACGCCCGTTGCGCCGACAATTCCCAGTTATCGGCGAAACGACGATTGCCTTCGCGCAAACGCTGGTCGTCGGTAAAGCCGCTCACCATCAGGATCTCGTCATTGGCGCCGAGATACGCGGAGAGCGGCCCGGCCAGACTCTTGAGCAGATCCCGCCCTTGCGGCTGCAACTGATCGGAGTTCAGCGCGAACAGCACATTGCCGCTAATGCCGATGCGGCCATTCACGAGTGTCACGCGCCCAGCCGCGGGCGGGCCGGCGAGCGCCTGCTCCAGCGTCTTGCGGCGCTGCGTTTCGAGCTGACGCTGCTTGACCTCCTGCTCCAGCTTGTTCGACAGCTCCAGTTGCACGCCAATGACGCCCACCAGGATGAGTACGAAGGCGCCGAGCAGCACCGACATCAGGTCGCCAAAAACCGGCCAGATCGGCGCGACCTGCTCCACGCCGCCGTCGATGTCCTCGCTCATGCCGCTTCAGCTCCGGCTGCCGCGCGCCGCCCGGCGAGCTGCTGCAGGTCTTCGACGATCTGCTTCTGCGACATCACGCTCAGGTCGATGACTTCCCGCGCCTGCGCCACGTAATACGCAAGCTGTTCGTCGCTGCGCGCGAGCGATTTGTCGAGCGCGGTTTCGATACGCTGCAGGTGCGCGACCAGCTTGTCGTTCGACTCGCCGAACACTTGCACGGCGGCGCCGAAGGCTTCGCCGAGGCTCGCCACTTCGACAGCGCTGCCGGTGACTTGCGCGGCCACCGAGCCCAGCTTGCCGGTTTCGAGTTCGATCCTGTCGGTGAAGCGTGTCCCCACGCGCTCCAGCAAATCCGCCGAAGTGGCGACGAGCGCGTCGACGGCCGTGCGCTGCTCGGTGGATGCGTGATTGACCGCGTCGAGCAGCGTTTCCAGCGTTTCGAGCAAGCGGCTGCGCTCCTGCAGCATCGCGGTGTCGCGCACCATGCTGTCGGAGAGTTTCTGGCGCAATTCGGCGACGACTTCGGCGGCGGCTTTGGGTGCTTCCGAAGCCGCTTGCACGAGTTGACCGATCTCAGCGATCGTGCTGCTCGCGTGTGCCTGTGTCTGGGCCGAAATATCGCGCGCGGTTTGCGCCAACGTCTCGCAGATTTCCTGCTGACGGCTCGCGGTGCGCGCGCCCGCCTGTTCCCATTCGTGGCTCAACGTCGTCGCCATCGCACCGAGCGCCTCGGTCCAGGCGGCCAGCCTCTGCTGATCCCGCGCGGCCAACTCCGCTTGCAGATTCGCCGCGGCCTTCGGCGCTTCCGCCGCGGCCTGGACCAGCCGGTCGATTTCGGCAATCGTATTGCTCGCGTGAGCCTGCGTCTGGACCGATATGTCGCGCGCGGTTTGCGCCAGCGTCTCGCAGATTTCCTGCTGACGGCTCGCGGTGCGTGCGCCCGACTGCTCCCACTCCTTGCTCAGCGTCGCCGCCATCGCACCGAGCGCCTCGGTCCAGGCGGCGAGCCGCTGTTCGTCCTTCGAGCCCAACTCGGTCTGCAACTCCGCGTGCGACTGCCCCACGCCGCGCAACAGGGACGCCGCGTGCTGCTCGAACGTCGCGGCAGCCGCCGCCAGGGCTTGCTGGTTGCTCGCGGCAAGCTTCTCGCCGACGCTTTCCTGGCGCGACAGCGCCTCGTTCCAGGCCTGCGACACGCCACCCACCGCGCTTTCCAGGCGTGCGGCGACGCCGTCCAGCAAACCGGCCGAGCGCTGTTCGAACGTGCCGGTGAAGCGATCCAGCGTGTCGCGCAGGTGCTGTGCCAGTTCCTCACTCGAACGCTGATGCCCTTCCAGAGCCTTGTTCCAGATGTCCGCGACGGTCGTGGTGCTCGCCTCGAAGCCGCTCGACAGTCCGTCCAGTTGCCGCTGCACGGCGTGCGTGACGGTCTCGTGCAACGCGGCCGTTTCACGCGCGAGACCGGCCATCGTGGCCTCCATGACCGGCTGCAGCGCCGCGCCGGCGGCACGCGTGCTGTCCGCGACGCTCGCCTTCAACGACTGCTCGACCGAACTGGCGAGGCGCGTATAAGTGGCCTCGGTCCGGCCATGGAAAGCCTCCTGGCTCGCGATCTGCCGCTCATTCAAGGCGAGGCTCTGCTGCTCGATGGCCCCCATCATCGTCTGCAAGCGGTCGACCAGCGTGGGCATCACCTCGGCCTGACGTTGCAGGAGCCGGAAGGCTTCTTCCCGCTGATGACTCTGCGAGTAGATGCGCAAGGTCGTCGCGATCTTCACGTCGAGCATCTGCGCGGCCTGCAGGCGCTCGCGCCGGCACAGCGCGGACAGCAGCCCCAGCATGGCGGAACTCGCCACGCCCGCAATCGAGGTGCCGAACGCAAAGCCCAAACCCTTGACCGGCGCGGCCAGCGAGGCGCGGATCGCCTGCAGGTCGGTTGCGCTTTCCAGCGCCATGCCGGTGCCGCGCAGAGTGGCCACCATGCCGAGCAGCGTACCCAGCATGCCGAGCAGCACCAGCAAGCCGACCAGATAAGGCGTCAGCGCCGGACCTGGCAAGGCCACGCGCTCGCCCTCGACACGCAGCCGCACCGCGTTGCGCAGGCTGGGATGCAAGGGCTCGAGCCATGCGCCGAGGCTCGGCGGCGGCGCGGACAGCCCCGCGACGGCGCGCGTCAGCGTGCCAGTGGCCTCGCGGTAGCGGTGCAATTCGAGCGCGCCCGCCACGTAGCAAGCGCCGATCAATAAAGTGACGGCCAACGCCAACGGGTTCGAAACGGCGTAGCCGGCGGCGATCCAGCACACAGCGGCCAGACCAGCCAGAAACACAACGAGATCAATACGATATCTGGACATAGTGTCCCAGTTAGCTGGCGCGAAGGGCGGCGAGCAACCCTTCGACCGGTTGTAAACGAATATCCAGTTCGGCAAGCAACACGCTTTGCATATCCTTGCGGAACAGGTTCAGCCATGCGCCGGGCGTGACCGGCGTTGCGTCGCCGGTGGCGTCGCCTGCAGAGTCACCCGAGGCCGCAGCCTCGGCCTCGGCCTCGGCGGCGGTAAGCACCGCCTGCTCGGCCGCGCGCAAGCGCTCGAAGTGCCCCGCGAGCAGCCCGGGCACGGCAGCCAGCAGATTGCGCTCACGTTCGCTCAGGGCGCGCTCCATGACCGCGTCCACCACCGCGAGCCGCGCCATGGCGGGCGTTCTGGCCGCCAGCATGGCTCGCAGACGGCCGCGCAGATTGCCGATGCCCGTTTCCATCGACTGCTGGAGGGCGAGATAGCGCTGACGAAAAACCGCGTAGTCGGCCGCCGGCTCCGTGGGCGCAATCCGCGACGGCGCGTGCGCGGCTCCGTGTCCATGCCCGTGCGCGTGTACATGGCGCCGCGCGGCAGCGAATACGCTGTCGCCCGTGATCGCCTTCGCCAGCGAACTGCGCGCGCGCACATAGTCCGCCTCTTCGGCGCTGCCGAAAACTCGACCGCCGGCCGCGACAGCAGGCGGATTGCCGTTCAGCGCCGAGGACAGCGCAATGGCGTCGGTCCAGCCGAGCCATTGGCTGAGCCGGTCCGAGAGCGATTGCCTTGATTCGGGAATGTCGGCATCCGCGAGGCGAGCCAGTAAGCGAATGAGCGCCGGGCCGCTGAGCGCGGTGCGCGGGGGGGCTTGCAACATACCACCGGAGTCAAAAAAGTCAGCAGTTTACACGCTGACGGGACCGGGGCGGCTGCCGTGCGATCCGTCGGTCGTGCGCAAAAGGCATTGGATCGTGCCGAACGCCCTGCCGACGGGCCTTCCAGCCTGCTGCTCCAGCCGCTTGCGCAGCGCGCTGAAGCGCGACGCCCCGGTCGCCGCAAGGTTCTTGCGCATGCATTGCGTGATGCCGGGTTCGGATTGAGATCCGGACGACTCCATGTAAGATAAACGTTCGCTTCATTGCGCCTGCGCTCGGCGCCGCGCGACCCGAATGTCGGACGTTTGGATCGCGGAAATCTTCGAACAAAGTGACTTCAGGCGAGGCACGTCAATAGAATGAAATTCGATACGGTTGTGCTCGGGGCGGGCATTGTCGGCGTGTGCGTTGCCGTGCATCTGCAGAAACGCGGCCGCCAGGTCGCGCTGGTGGATCGCAAGCTGCCAGGCAATGAGACGTCGTTCGGCAATGCAGGCCTGATTCAACGCGAAGGCGTCTACCCCTATGCGTTTCCTCGTGGGCTCGGCACGTTGCTTCGCTACGCGCGCAATCAGTCGCCGGACGTTCGCTACCATGCCGACGCCATCCTCAAGACCACGCCCTTCCTGTGGCGATACTGGCGCAACTCTCATCCGTCGAGGCACGCCGCCATTGCGAAGTCGTATGCGACACTGATCGAGCATTGCGTGAGCGAGCACCGTGCGCTAGCCGCCGACGCCGGCGCAAGCGCGCTACTGCGCCCGATCGGCTGGATGAAGGTGTTTCGCACCGAAGCGGTTCTCGAGAAGGAAGCGCTTGTCGCCGAACGTTGGCACAGGGAATACGAGGTCCAGTTCGAAACGCTCGACGCCGCCCGCCTGCAGCAGATCGAGCCCGATCTCGACAAGACGCTCGTGGGTGGCGTGCGCTATCCGCAATCCGATTCCGTGAGCGACCCGAACGCCCTGGTCACCGCGTACGCGAAGTATTTCGAAGCGCTGGGCGGACGGTTTTTTATCGGCGATGCGGATACGCTTCGCGAAGGCTGGCAAGTCGATACGGAGGAAGGCACGATCTCGGCAGCGTCCGCTGTCGTGGCGTTGGGGCCGTGGTCGGATCGCGCGATCGCGCGCCTGGGTTATCGCTTGCCGCTCGCCGTCAAACGCGGATATCACATGCACTACGCGCCGCAGGGAGCGGCCCGCCTGCATCAGCCGGTGCTCGACGCGGAAAACGGCTACGTGCTGGCGCCCATGGCACGCGGCATCCGCTTAACGACGGGCGCGGAAATCGCCCACCTCGACGCGCCGAAAACGCCGACGCAACTCGCCGCCGTCGAGCCGGCCGCCCGCGCGCTTTTTCCGTTGGGCAAACGTCTGGATGCCGAACCGTGGATGGGCCGGCGCCCCTGCACGCCGGACATGATGCCGATCATCGGGCCCGCGAAAAAGCACGACGGCTTATGGTTCGCGTTCGGTCACGCACATCATGGACTCACGCTAGGTCCGATCACAGGACGCCTGGTCGCCGAAATGATGACCGGCGAAGCCACCGTCGTGGACCCGCTGCCGTTCAGCGTGGAGCGCTTCTAACGGCAAGCCACGCCGGTGGCAACATACCGGCAGCTCTATTTGTACGTTATGGATTGCTACCGCACGGCGCACCATTTATTGCCGAGATCGGCGGCGGACAACGCGCCGCCGAATTCCGCCGCGCTTACAGGACGACTGAAGAAGTAACCCTGCAGCATGTCGCAACCCATCTCGAACAGAGCCGTAGCCTGCTCGTGTGTTTCCACGCCCTCGGCTGTTGTCGTCATGCCGCATGCGTGCGCCATCGTCACGAGCGCAAGCACGATCGCGACCGAATCGCGATCGTGCGGCAGGCCCGCGACGAACGAGCGATCGATCTTCAGATTGTGCAAGGCAAAGCGCTTCAGATAGGAGAGCGACGCATAGCCCGTACCGAAGTCGTCGATGGCGAGCTTGACGCCGAGATTCGCTAGCGCCGCCGTGGCCGCCGACACCACCGGGTCATTCGGCAACAACATGCCTTCCGTTATCTCCAGTTGCAGCGCCGATGGATCGAGCCCATTGCGCTCGAGACACGCGGCAACGTGCCGCACGAAGCGTTCGTTGACCTGGAGCGGCGAAATGTTGACGGAGACAGCGAGTTGCGGCGCAAGGCTCCAGCGCCATTGCCCGGCCTGCGCGCAAGCCTGTTCCAGCACCCAGTCTCCGATGCTCTCCATCAGACCAGCTTCTTCGGCGACCGGAATGAACTCGGCGGGAGCGACCTCGCCCAACTCGCTATGGGTCCAGCGCAGCAAAGCTTCCGCGCCGACCGTCTCGCCCGAGGCACTGTCGACGATCGGTTGATAAACGAGCTTGAGTTCACCGGCCGCCCGTGCGCCGCGTAACAACGCTTCGATCCTGAAGCGGCGTTGCAGCTCGCATTGCATGTCAGCCGTGAAGTATTGCGCACGGTTCCGGCCGTGCTGCTTCGCGTGGCTCATCGCGAGACCGGCGTCGCGAATCAGTGCGGCTGCGTCGCGTGCTTCACCGCAGGAGCGGGAAATGCCGATCGACACGCCCACGTAATATTCACTGTCGCCCACCTCGATCGGTGCGGTGAACAGCTCGAAGATCCGGCGCGCGTAGGCGCAGATCGTCAGCGGGTTGCCGCGGTCGTCGACGACGATGAGAAACCCGTCGCCACCGATGCGCCCCAACAGACCACGTTCACCGATCACTCCCTTGAGCCGGCCCGCGATGTCACGCAAAACGTAGTCGCCGACATCGTAACCGCCATGATCGTTGATCTTGCTGAAGCCATCGAGATTGACGAACAGCACGGCAATGCGTGCCGCGCGCGGCGATTTTAGTAAATGCTGAAGGCACTCAGCAACGTAGACGCGATTGTGCAAACGGGTGAGCGAGTCCAGGACCAACGCATAGCCGGCGTGGTGAACAGGCTCTGGCTGAACAGTACTCGCGCCGCAGCGCATTGGGCGTGCGGCTTCTTCTCGAGGCAAACAGGAGATTGAATCGCCTGCACGCGCTTGCATGCGGCTGTTGGTCGCTGGGTGAGTCATCTTTGCACTCCTGCACTTTACACTTCGTCCGGGGAGAACGGCCGGAAAGGGGTGGACCAATCGCGCCAGCATCGACCCTTCGGCCGCTGTACACGAGTGACGCATTGCCAACGCGCATAACGAATTGACAGATAGAGCCGGAGCAAGGAGACTTGAACAAGCTGCGCGGCGTGAACACCTCGGGGTGGCATTCATAACAGTGCCGCCACGATATCCCGGCATCGCCCGCACGAAAACGGGTCGTCCGAGTGAACGCGTAAAGCAAAGCTGAACACTTTGCTGCACGCCGCACGAACCACACAATCAAAAATGAAAATTCACCAGCTACGTGCGCTTGTCGCCATTGCGGACGCGGGCAGCGTCCGCGGGGCCGCGCGACTGCTCAATTCGTCACCCGCTGCAGTCACTCAAAGCCTTCAGTATCTGGAAGAAGCCGTACGAATGCAGCTCGTAGCCCGCACTTCGTCGGGCGTCACACTGACCGAATGCGGGCAGACGCTGCTCGCCCATGCGCGGCTTATCGTCGCGCAGATGGCGCGCGCGCATCAGGCCGTGGATTCAATGCGCGGCGATCCAAACGGGCGACTCTCGATTGCCGTAACGGCATGGGTTGCAATGACGTTTTTGCCAGAGGCGGTCGCGCGTTTTCGCGAAAGAATGCCGGACATCCAGCTCAACGTCTTCGAAGGCTTGATCGCCATCGCCAACCCGCGTTTGCGCGACGGCAGCCTCGACATCTTCGTCGGCAGGCAAACGCCAGGGATGACTAACTGCGAGTTCAACTACCGGCCACTGTTTTCTTCGAGCCTCGCCATCGTCGCGCGGCAGGATCATCCGCGCGCGAACAGCCGCTCACTGACCGATCTGCTCGATCTCGACTGGCTCGTCGCGCTCGACCCCGAAACCGAAGGGCAGGCGCCGTACCGGATGTTCCTGCAGCACGGCTTGCCCGCGCCGCGCAGTATTCACTTCCTTCACTCGTTGACCGTCGCCTTGCCGCTGCTCAAGCGCATGGACATGGTCAGCATCTTTCCGTGGCCGCTCATCGAATTGTGCGCGGCCCGCGAGGGCCTATGCGCGATCCCCGTGCGGGAACAGCTCGACGAGTCGATGGTCGGGATCATCACGCGCGCCGGTCAACCTTCGGACGCTGCGGCGATGTGTTTTATCGACTGCCTGATCGATACGATCCGCGACGAATCGTGGGCGCGCACGCCCGACACGCTGCGCGCGACGCATTCGGTGGAAATACTGGTTTAGCGGCCCACGCGCGGCCGTTCAATACGAACCGGGCGCAGCGCTGGGCCTGCTCGCGACATACCTGGTCAGCTCGCGTGTCCAGATCGAACCCGCAATAAAAAACGCCGCGAACAGTAAAGTCCGCGGCGTTGATCGACCAGACCGTGAGTCGGTCAGGCTTCGGCTGCAGCCACCGCTCTGCGCGGCGACAGAACCGATACGACAAAACTCACGACGATATTGGCCACCAGCGCGATCAGGCCGATATAGACCGGATAGACCGCGTCACCGAGATGCAGTGCATACACCGGCTTGAGCCCTTGAATGATCGCGAGGCTCGTGCCGATCACGATGCCGACCAGCCAGCCGAGGAACAGGCCCGTCGTATTCAAACGACGCGTGTACAGCGAGAACACGATAGCCGGGAAAATCTGCAGAATCCACACGCCGCCCAGCAGTTGCAGGTCGATCGCGTACTGCGTCGGCAGGAACACGATGAACAGCAGCGCACCGAACTTCACGACGAGCGAAACGATCTTCGCCGTGGAAGCCTCGCCTTCAGGCGAGATATTCGGCGAAACCAGCGGACGCCACAAATTGCGCGTGAACAGATTGGCCGCGCCGATCGACATGATGGCCGCGGGCACCAGCGCGCTGATTGCGATCGCCGCCGCCGCGAAGCCGACGAACCACGACGGGAACAGCGTGTTGAAGAGCGCCGGCACCATGTCCGAAGCGGACTTCACATGCACGCCGGCCGCGATCGCCATATAGCCGAGCAACGCGATCAGGCCCAGCAGCAGCGTGTACGCCGGCAGGAAGATCGCATTCTTGCGCACCGTATTCGCGGACGAGGACGACAGCACCGCCGTCATGGTATGCGGATACATGAAGGCCGCCAGCGCCGAACCCAAAGCCAGCGACGCATACGCGGTGAATTGCGTCGGCTTCAGAATGATGCCGGTCGCCCCGCCCTTGGCCTTGAAATACGTATCGGCCGCGTCGAACACATGCGCGTAGCCACCGAGCTTGGCCGGAATCAGCCACACCGCCGCGATCACGACGATGTAGATCATGATGTCCTTCACGAACGCGATCATTGCCGGCGCCCGCAGGCCGCTCGCGTAAGTGTAGAGCGCGAGAATCACGAAGGCGACGATCAGCGGCATTTCGCCGGTCACGCCGAGCCCCTTGATCACGACCTGCATGCCCACCAGTTGCAACGCGATATACGGCATGGTCGCGACAATGCCGGTCAAGGCGACCGCTGCCGGGAACCACTTGCCGCCGTATTCGCCCTGCACGTAGTCCGCTGCCGTGATGTGGTTTTTCGCATGCGCGATCTTCCACAGTTTCGGCATTACCGCGAACACGAACGGATAGACGATGATCGTGTAAGGCAGCGCAAAGAAGCCATACGCGCCCACCGAATAGACCAGCGCGGGCACGGCGATCACCGTATAAGCGGTATAGAAGTCACCACCCACGAGGAACCACGAAATGACCGTGCCGAACTGGCGGCCACCGAGGCCCCATTCGTGCAACTGGGTCAGATCGCCCCGTTTCCAGCGCGCGGCAAAGAAGCCGATCACGGTGACGAGAACAAAGAACGCGATAAAGACGGTCATCGCAACCGGATTCACAGGATTCACTTCGCTCATTTGACACCTCGGTACACGA
>Ga0157369_10010427_pt1 | contig 10589 bp, 9 predicted proteins | sample C25metaG_FD_113461 | JGI IMG/M metagenome (GOLD analysis project Ga0157369, IMG submission 113461) | Corn rhizosphere microbial communities from Kellogg Biological Station, Michigan, USA - C2-5 metaG | ecosystem: Host-associated > Plants > Roots > Rhizosphere > Soil | place: USA: Michigan...
ACGCCGTCGCGGCCCTGGCCGTGCAGGGCTGCACCAAGGCGCTGGCGGTCGGGTTCGGCCCGGACCGGCTCGTCGCGCCCGCCGTCACCCTGGTCCGGGACGCCGCCACAGCGGCCGGCCTGGAGATCGGCGACCTGCTGCGCGCCGACGGCAGCCGGTACTGGTCCTACCTGTGCACCAGCCCGAAGTGCTGCCCGCCCGAGGGCATCCCCTACAACCCCGATGCCAGCCCGGTGACCGCCGCGTACCAGGCCGCCGGGGCACCGCCACCGCAGGCCAGCCGGGACGCCGTCGCGGCCGCCATCGCCCCGGCGGCCGGGACAGAGGTCGCGCCGATGCTCCAGGCCATGGAGCGTGCCGCCCTGCGCGCCCGCCGCCTGGACCAGCAAGGCTCCCGGCCCGGCCGCAAGGCCCGCCAGCCGCCGCTGGCCATCTCCGGTACCCGCGCGGTGAGCGCGGCCATCAAGGCTTACCGGGGTGGCGGCACCATCACCAGTTACGGCCAGCTCGCCTGGCTTGCCGTGACCCTGGCCGTGCCCCAGGTCCGTGACGCCGCCTGGCTGCGGATGGACCCCGCCCACCGCCAAGCCCACCAGCGACTGTGGACGACACTGACCCGCCTGGCACCACCCGGGCACGTGGCCGCCCCGGCGGCGCTGCTCGCCTTCACCGCCTGGCAAGACGGCAACGGCGTCCTCGGCAACCTGGCGCTGGACCGGGCACAAGCGGACAACCCTGCCGACGACGCGGCCCGGGTGCTCCGCACCGCCCTCGAATCCGGCGCACCCCCGTCCCTGGCCGACCCGGCAGCCATGATCGGCCAGGCCAGGGCGCTCAAGGGCACCGCCGGCAGCCAGCCGAGGACACCTCATAGCCCGAGGCCAGCCCCGTGATGAATCCCTAACCACCAAGACAACCGCGAGGTCACCCATGTCCCACCCCAGCCTGCCCGGCATCCAGGTCCCCGACTTCCAGCACGTCCACCTGCAGCGGCTCAAGCTCGCCGCCGACGTCATCCTCAGCGAAGCCCCCGAACTGCCCGCCGGGCTGGAGACCGAGCTACACCTCTACCGCGAACTCATCGAATGCGCCCTCCTGGAGCCCGCCACGACGGCAGCAGCCCCGTAAGCCCCACGCGGCCGGAACTGCGGGGATCTGCGGCATTCCGTGACCTTCCGGCCGCGTGGCCGCCCACGGCCAACACCCACGATCAGCTGGCCCTGTGTGGCTGGGATGCTGGCCGCGAGGGGTGGTGCCCTCTTTCCCGGGAGGGCACCACCCCGTACTTCAAGGACATCGTCGGCTACCCCAGCGACGGCTTCCTCTCGCGAGATCCTCTAACCGTCTGCCCAGTCCGCCTCGTCGTACCATACGACCATCAGGGCCTCTCGGCCGGCGATGCTCTCGATGCGCTCGGCGACGGCGCGGTCGGCTGGCCGCTTCGGGTAGAGCAGAACCCCACTCACGCTGTCCCACGCTGGTGTGGCACCGTCCTGTTCTGCGGCCGGTGTGGGTTCGGACTTGTTTGCCAGGCCGGCGATGTATACGTCCAGGTAACGCTGAAGCTGACGGATGTGCTCGCGAAGGTTGGGCCTTATCCGGTGCCCGGCAAGCTCATCCCATGGTGTGCTCTTGATCTCCACGACGACGGCCATGCGCTCCTCGCCCTGCGGCAGGACCAGAAGATCCACCCGGCCGTTCCTGGTCTTGCTCAAGGTGATCGTGTGCTCGGAGCAGGCGTCTGCGCCCAGCAGGCCGGCGAGGAATGCCGTCTGAACATCTTGATGGAAGTCCTGGCCGCGTGCCAGGACGCCAGTGCCAGGCCGCGTAACCGGCGGCTTTTCGTGAGCGGCTTCCCGTTGTTCAGGTCGTGCGGGAGCGATGATGGTGGCTGCCGGGCCCGTGGCGGGCGACGCTGGCAGGCCCAGGAGCTGGCAGCGTGCCTGTCCGTGCCGACGCCACAGGGCAGCCGTCCAGGCGCAGATCAGCGCGTCGATGAGGTCTTCGCGGTGCTTGTACTCATCGTCTCGGATGGGCGACGGCTCATGGCGCAGCTCGCGCGTGACGGAATGAGTGTGCAGGAGGAGCGGCGGGTCTGTCGCGTCCAGGCTGGAAAGCCGGCGGATCAGCTCGTCGCACGCTGCGGCACGCTGAGGCCGCCATACGGCGGCGGGCATCCCCTTGGGTCGGCGCTTGTACCTCGGGCGGGCCTGGTCGTACCCGAGCTCGGGTGCCCCGACCAAGGTGGTGTAGGGATAGCACTCGCACATCGTCCGCGCTGCGGCGGGAGGCCAGTCGGTCCCGTCGGAATAGGCCCAGCCGGCGGCACGCAGTTCGCTGCACAACGCGACTCCCGCCAGGCGCGGGGACTGGGTGTTGGTGCTGTTCGCGCTGACCCTCCAGCGGCCGTACCGCTGGCCGGCCTGCCGCTCGCATTCTCTCTGGCCTGCCGGGTTGACGACGATCAACGGCGCATCGACGAACAGCAACGCCGGACCAGGACCGGCGGCGCTGGTGATCCAGTTGATCGTCTCCTCCAGGCCACGCGTCCAGCCGGCGCTCAGGACCCGGCCGCAGTCATCGATGACGGCGACGCCACTCTCATTGGCGGAACCTGCGGCGCTCCCAGTACCCCACGCCAGGTCGACGCCGAGGAAGCGGGTGCCCACGACCGCGCCTGTGTCGCTCATGCCGACACGATAAGTCGTTCGACGGCTGCCGCCAGGTGACCTGGACCGTGGCCGGGTCGAACGCCCGCCGCGCGCCCTTGCCTGGGGGGCAGCAGCGTGATCGTCATCAGCGTCTTGATCACGGCCCGCTGGAGGGACAGGTCCGTGTCTTCCCACATCGCCGTCACGTCCTCGGCGGCGACCAGCGGGGCGAGCACGTTCTCCCGGGCCGCGTGCTCCATCTCGGCTGCGATCTCGCCCAGCCGGATGTTCGCCCGCTCGGTCGCGGCCAGCATCTGCGCCCGGGTGATCAGCCCGACCGCGCGGTCGGCGGCCATCTCCTCCAGGGTCGCGCGGATCGCCGTCGACTCCTTCGCCAGCGCCGCGACATCCGGGCGCCCTCGGGAAGCGCGATCAGGTCGGCGGCGTCCTCCCGCGCCATCCGGCCCTTGACGAGCATCTCGATGTAGTCCTCGACCGGCCCGGCCTGGCGGGCGACATGACCGCCGTCCCAGTCCCGGTTACGGGTCGGCGGCTGGCACCGGTAGACCCGCTGCCCCCGGTGGTTCGGCATGCCGCTGACCACGTTCCCGCACGGGCGCAACGCCAGCCCGCCCGGCAGCGTCCGCACCCCGCGCGGCGGCTTACGGGCCGGATCTTCCAAAATGGCGCGCACCGCCCGCCAGGTCTCCTCGCTCACCAGCGGCTCCCAGTCACCGCGGCCGACGATCTCACCGCGGTAAGCCGACAAGCCCGCGATCCGCGGGTTTAGCAAGATGGTCCGGATCGACTGCCGGGTCCAGCCCCGCCCGGACGTCGACTGCACCGGGCGGACCCCGGCCGCGGTCCATCCGCGCATCACGCCGGACAGCGTGCCGCCCCCCAGCAGGATCGCGCATGCTTCGGCCACCGCGGGCCCTGTCGCAGGCACCACAAGCTCACGCAGACTCCCGGGTGGCAGCTCCAGCGGCCACAGCCCGACGTGTTCCGCTGGACCGCGCTGAGCGGGGGACATACACCACCACCCCTACCGTCTACCATCCGTAAATTCCGGTCCCGGAACGCGGCGCGGTCGCATACCGGAGTTCTTCCGGGGAAGCTGAGCGGTCGTGAGCGGGACGACCGGCAAGGAAACGGCGAGGGCTGCCGCGGATGAGGACAGCCCTGAGCGCCAGGAACGGGTGGCGGCGCGGACGCCGCCTGCCTCGCCCCTGATCGAGGAGGTCGGCCCCGGGCACCCGGTCCGCCCGGCGATCGAGGCCGCCGAGGCCGAACGGCAGGCCGGCGGGCTCGGGAAGCTCGGCAGACCGCTGAACCGCCGCTCGCCGTTCATGATCGGGATGGCCGGCGCCGCCGGCGTCGCCGTCACCATCGCGCTGGTCGAGCTGTTCATCAGGGCTCGCTCGGTGCTGATCCTCATCGGGCTGGCGTTCTTCATCGCGGCCGGACTGGACCCCGTCGTGGTCTGGCTCACCCGCCGCGGCCTGCGGCGCTGGATGGCGGTAACCGTGGTCGTACTGGGCCTCATCGTGCTCGTCGGCGGGTTCATCGCCGCCGCCATACCGCCGCTGGCCGCGCAGACCTCCGCGCTGGTCCACGAACTGCCGCACTACGTGCATGACCTGCAAAATCACAGTTCCACGCTCGGCAGGCTGAATGACAAGTACCACATCGAGCAGCGCGTCACCAGCTTGCTGAGCACCAAGGGGACCGCCCTGATCGGCGGCGTCATCGGCGCCGGGCAGATCGTCATCAGCACCGTGTCCTCCATGGTGCTGGTGGCCGTGCTGACCATCTACTTCCTGGCCGCCATGCCGCGGGCCAGGCTGTTCTTCTACCGCCTAATCCCCCAGTCGCGCCGTCCCCGGGTGATCCTCATCGGCGACGAGATCTTCACCAAGGTGGGCGGCTTCGTCCTCGGCAACGTGATCACCTCCTTTATCGCCGGCGCGGGGACGTTCCTGTGGATGCTGGCCTGGGGCATCCCGTACCCGGTGCTACTCGGCTTGCTGGTGTTCCTGCTCGACCTCATCCCCATCATCGGCTCCACGATCGGTGGCGTGATCGTCACGCTGGTGGCGCTCACCGTCTCGTTGCCGGTGGCGATAGCGACCCTGATCTTCTACGCCGGCTACCGGCTGGCCGAGGATTACCTGCTCGTGCCGCGCATCATGGGGCGCGCGGTCGATGTCCCGGCGCTGGTGGGCATGGTCGCGATCGTCATCGGCGGCGTGGTCCTCGGGATCGTGGGGGCGCTCATCGCGCTACCCGCCGCCGCCGCCCTCCAGCTCATCCTGGAGGAAGTCACCTTCCGCCGCCTCGATGACAGCTAGGGGAACGCGGTGACCGCGCTTAGGTCACGCTTACCGTTTACGGGGTCACGCGGCTGCGGCGGGCCGCCCGGTAGGCTGCGTTCGTGACGCTACCGGCGGACCCGGAGTTGCGCGCGGTGGCCGCCGAGCTGACCAGGAACGATCAGGACGGAGCGCGGACCGCGAAGGTCCTGCGGCGCACCTACGACATGCTGCTGGATGGCCAGCACACGGGCCGGTACCGCTGGGATCAGCTCTACAAGACCGAGAAAACGCACTTCGGAACGCTTGTTGAGATAAACCTGCAACGTGAGTTCGGCTTCGCCGACGGGCAGGCGATGGATTTCGCGATCCAGGGCGTAGACGTTGATTGCAAGTATGCCCAAAGTACCGGGGATTGGATGATCCCGCCTGAGGCCATGGGGCACGTCATCCTCGGCCTATGGGCGAGCGACGACCTCGGGAAATGGTCGCTCGGCCTCATCCGGGTCACTGAAGGCGTCCTCAGCCCCTCGCGCGGCAATCGTGACCTGAAGCGGCGTCTGTCGGCCGCGGGCAAGGCCGCGGTGACCTGGGTGTTCCGAGACCAGCCACTCCCGGAGAACGCCCTCCTGCGGATTCCGGCCGCCGATGTCCAGCGGATCTTCGAGTCCCGGCACGGCACCAAGCGGGTGGACATGCTCTTCCGCGTGGCCCAGGGCCGCCGGATCAGCCGGGCCGTCATCGCCACCGTCGCCCAGCAGGAGGACTACATGAAGCGAATCCGCGGCAACGGGGGATCGCGCACCAGCCTTCGGCCGGAAGGGATCGTGATCTTCGGGCAGTACGACAGCCATGGGCGGGTCGCCCAAGCGCTCGGGCTTCCGGTCCCCGGCCCCGGTGAATCGGTCAGCGCGCGCCTGGCGAGCCGGGCAGCGCACCATGGTGACCGGCCATTCGCGGTCCTCGACGGCCACCCATGGGTCGTCGCGCTTCCCGGCGATCCACCCGAGCCGGCGCCGCTCCTTCCCGACATCAAGGAGTAACGGCCTGCTCAGCTAAGACACGAAGTTCCAAAAGCTCCTTCGAGCCGCTTCATCTGGTCGAGATGAGGCAAGATGTGCAGTAAGCGCCGGGGTCGTGGCGGCTGAGGCAGTGAAGGAGGCCAGGGTGCAGCAGTACCGGCGGCAGTACCGGGTCGTGGAGATCTGCGCGGGCGCCGGCGGCCAGTCGCTCGGGCTGGAGGTCGCCGGGTTCGAGCACGAACTGGCCGTCGAGCTCGACCCGAACGCCGCCGCCACCTTGCGCCACAACCGCCCGCACTGGAAGGTCGCCGAGGGCGACGTCGCCAGCCCGTCGGTATGGGACCCGGGCCAGTACGAGGGCATCGACCTGCTCGCCGGCGGCGTGCCGTGCCCGCCGTTCACCATCGCGGGCAAGCAACTCGGCGCGACCGACGAGCGTGACCTCTTCGCCTGGGCGATCGAGCTGTGCGGCACGGTGAAACCCCGCGCGCTGATGCTGGAGAACGTCCGCGGACTGTCCCTGCCCCGGTTCTCTGCCTACCGCCAGCACGTCCTGGACCGGCTGGCCCAGCTCGGCTACGCCGCCGACTGGCGACTGCTGCACGCCGCCGACTACGGCGTTCCCCAGCTGCGGCCAAGGTTCGTCCTCATCGCCATGCGCCCCGCTGACTTCCGCTACTTCACCTGGCCGGAGCCACGTCCCGAGCTCGCCAAGACGGTTGGGGAGACCCTCCGTGACCTCATGGCCGCGGGCGGCTGGCCGGGCGCGGACCGCTGGGCGCAGCGCGCCAGTGACATCGCGCCCACCATCGTCGGCGGGTCCAAGAAGCACGGCGGCGCCGACCTCGGCCCTACCCGGGCCAAGCGCGCCTGGCGGGGGATGGGCGTGAACGCCCTGGGGGTGGCGGACGCGGCGCCGGCGGCGACCGACCCCGTGAGCCTGCTGCCCAAGCTCACCACCGCGATGGTCGCTCGCATCCAGGGCTGGGACGACAACGAGTACCGCTGGACGTTCACCGGCCGCAAGACATCCACCTATCGCCAGATCGGGAACGCTTTCCCGCCGCCGGTCGCCCGGGCGCTGGGCGACCAGGTCCGCCGCGCCCTTGACCACGAGGGCACGCCGCGCGACCTCGTGGAGCAATCCAACTCCGCCCACGACCCGGTGTACGCGATCCTGCGCGACGACGGCGGCTTCCTCACCATGGAGCAGATCCGGCGCCGCCTGCCGCAGCCGATGGACGTCCCCGCCTTCGAGCGCCACCTGGCCCACCTTCGGCAGGACTTCCACATCGACACCGACCCCCGCAAGGCCGGCGACGCCTACCGGCTCGGTGACTTCAAGGCCTTCATCGGCCAACGCGACCACCGGCGTCACGAGGCATTCCTCAAGCCAACCAAGATCAGCTAGCCGCGCTTTCTCATGCCTGGCCGCGCTTCGGCTCGTCGTGGGTCAAAGTTGGTCGAGGACCTCGGACTTGATCCGGGCTAGCGTGTCGGCGCGCTCGGACTTGTCGGTGCCGAGGTTCCAGTCGGGCATGATGAACTCGTCAAAGCCCAGGTCGGCGTACTGCCCGAGCTGGTCGGCGAGCTGCTGGGCGGAGCCGTGGATCGCGGCCCGTCCCGGTGGCGGGGCGCTCGCGCCTAGCCCGACCAGGGCGTTGATCGAGGTCCGCATCGTGGCGGGATCGCGCCCGGCTTCGTGGCAGGCCTCGATCACGGCTGCCCGGTGGACGGCGGCCTGCTCGGGAGTGCCCCAGGTGTTCCATTCGTCGGCGTAGCGGACTGTGATCCCGCGCATGCGCGGGCCGCGCGTGCCGACCAGCAGCGGCAACGGGGACTGGACCGGCTTGGGATCGGCGGGGGCGTCGGTGATGTTGTAGTAGGCACCGTGGAACGTAGTGGCCTCCTGCGACAGCAGTGAGCGGACAATCTGGATGGCCTCCTCGAACCGGCTGACTCGCTTTCCGGGCGGCTCCAGCTCGATGCCGTAGGCGTGATGCTCATTGACCTGCCAGCCTGCTCCCAGGCCGAGGACCATCCGGCCGCCGGAGAGCCGGTCGATCGTGGCCGCTCGCTTCGCGAGCAGCGCCGGATGGTGGACCGATGTCGGCGAGACCAGGGTCCCGACCCGGATTCGATCGGTGACCGCGGCGAGGGCGGGCAGCAGCGCCCAGCACTCGTACGCGTCGCCGCGGGCGGGCGTCGTGTCGCCGGTGTTGGGCATGTAATGGTCGGCCAGCCAGACGCCATGCCACCCAGTGGCGTCGGCGAGCCGCACTTCTTGCAGCAGATCGGCGGGGGCGCGGTCGTTGCCAGGCCAGAGCGAGAACTTCACGGGATAACACTAGAGCCAGCCGGGATCAGCTCCGCGCCGTAGACGTCCACTTGGGTATTGCCAGGAGACCAGACCCGCACCTCAAGCCGCTGCCCCGGGGGCGGCGCGTTGAACTCGGCGTGGAACGGCCCCAAGCCGGAAAACAAGTCGTCGCGGTAGGCGGTACGGGCGTTGACGGGCACCGTCACCTGCATGGGACCTCCGCTGGCGAGGACCGTGCGCCGGCTCAGCAGGACCGCTGGGTCCCCAGTGTCGTTCCATACCTCAACGTTGACTGGACCGCTGGTCGCCAGCGTGACGTCCGCGACATAGCGGCCGGTGGGCGCTCGCCACTCAAGCTGGTCAGCCACATAGCCCTCGGCCCCAGTGGCCACGGCCCGCCAGGTAGAAGCGGGCCCGCTGAGGTCGGGCCGTCCCGCCGCGCCGGCCGAGGCCCACGCCGGAATGGGCGCCGACGCGACCGGAAGGCTGACCGATGTCGTCCCCGCGGGCGGGTTCCAGCGGAATACCCAGACGCCATTGGCCTGGGTGACCAGCGTGGCGCCCAGCGGACCGGCCAGTTCACCGATGAATGCCATCGCGGCCGCGGAGCTTTCAATCTCGATTCCGGCGATGGGGGCGATGATGAACCAGGTCTCGCCGTGTATGGGAATCGATCCAGCCGCCATGATAGGGAAGATGTCCGCTCGGCTCGAAAATCGACCAGATATCCCTTGCGACGCGATTACCTCGGCATCGGGCGGGATCATGGCCTGAACGGCTGAGAGCGTCGCGACCGTCCCGGCGGGCATCCGGAGCCATTGCCCTGGTATCCGGGGCATGAACACCGCCGCCCATGTCAGTGCCTGCGCTGTCACTAGGCATGCCAGCACCAGGGCCGTAATCCGGTGCCGCTGACGCAGCCAGGCGAGGACGGCGACGGTTCCGGCTGGGACGATGATGTAGATCGCGTGATTCTGCAGCCCTGGTTCCGCGAACAGCAGGCCAGGCGAGAGGTGGCTTTCAATAAGCACGACAATGACGATGGGGACCAGCGGGACGAAGCAGGTGCCCAGCAACCCTGACGGGGCCAGGTTGGCCCAGATGTCGGCGCTCTTGGAGGCCATCGTCCGCACCATGATCCAGGGATGGGTAAGGACGCCCTTGATCAACGCGCCCATGCTCAGCGAAGCGCCGGCTGGCCCGCCAGCCAGGTACCCATAGGTCACAAGGCCATGGCCGGATCCGAGGTTGGCGTGGACGAGGTCGATGATGACGAATGAAAGCGCGCCCGCGCCCGCTACCATCAGGCCGCGCATCCGTGACCCGCGGTTCGCTAGCACCTTGCCGAGCCCGACTCCGATGAGGTAGGTCGCGGCCACGTCACCGCACAGCAGCAGGGGCGGCACCCAGGCCAAGGCCCGGCGCCGGTTGTTGGCGAGGTCGCGGATCAGCGGCATGAGGAATGCGACCAGCACCGGCTCGGTGTGGTAGTCCCAGGCGACCACCTGCCATACCCACGGGTTGGCCACCAGCAGCACCAGGCCCACCCCGGCGAACAACGCGGCGTGGCCGTCCGCACGCCGCTTGCCCGCCATTTCGCATATCCAGGTGAACGCGACCGCCTCCGCCACGACCACTCCGAAGTCCTGGACCCACAGCAGCATCAGGTCATGCGGCCATACCCAGTACAAGGGCGCGAGCGGCCAGAAGATCAGCTCACCGTGGATTTGCCAGAACGCGCACTGCTGCGGGCTGTCGTAAGGGTCGAGGTTGCCGTGCGCGATCTGGTACCAGCCTTGGTGGTATACCGCGTAATCGAAGGTAAGGGCATAGTGGTTGTAAACGATCGCTGACCAGGTCAAGAAGCCGATCAGCTGCAGCCCGAGCACCACATACCCGATTCGCCGCACCCGGCTCAGTGCGATGACGCGCGGATGCGGGACGGCGGCGGGGGTAATCGCGGGGGCTGCGATCTCGCTCATGAGCCGAACCTCACTGTCAGGATGGGCGAATAGCCGTAGGGGTAGAACAGGGACGGGTTGACCAGGTTGGCCTCGAAGTAGACCGGGTCGCTGCCGCTGACCGGGGAGTGGATGGTGAAGGTGGCCACCCCGCCGGCGTCGGTGAGCGCCTCGACCGGCGTCTGGCCGGCCAGCCCCCGGTTGATGTAGGCCTGGCTGTACTGCAGGCCCTGCTGCGCGTAGATGACCTGGCCGAGGTACACCGGCACGTTGGCGACCCGTACCGGCTGGTCGAGCCGGTCCTCGACGGAGGCGCGCACCGT
>Ga0157369_10010428_pt1 | contig 10589 bp, 6 predicted proteins | sample C25metaG_FD_113461 | JGI IMG/M metagenome (GOLD analysis project Ga0157369, IMG submission 113461) | Corn rhizosphere microbial communities from Kellogg Biological Station, Michigan, USA - C2-5 metaG | ecosystem: Host-associated > Plants > Roots > Rhizosphere > Soil | place: USA: Michigan...
CTCCGCACAGGACATGCGTGGCGAGATGCTCGCGATCATGGGCGACATGGGCATCCAGCCGGAAAAGCATCACCATGAAGTCGCGACCGCGCAGCACGAGCTTGGCTTCAGGTTCAACACGCTGACGCGCTGCGGCGACTACATGCAGATCTACAAATACGTCATCCACCAGGTCGCGGCCGCGTACGGCAAGTCCGCGACGTTCATGCCGAAGCCCGTCTATGGCGACAACGGATCGGGCATGCACGTGCATCAGTCGATCTGGAAGGGCGGCAAGCCGCTGTTCGCAGGTTCGGGCTACGCCGATCTGTCGGACACCTGCCTCTATTACATCGGCGGCATCATCAAGCATGCCCGAGCGCTGAACGCCTTCACCAACCCGCTGACCAATTCCTACAAGCGGTTGATCCCCGGCTTCGAGGCGCCCGTGCTGCTCGCCTACTCCTCGCGCAACCGCTCGGCGTCCTGCCGCATCCCGTTCTCGGCGTCGCCGAACGGCAAGCGCATCGAGGTTCGCTTCCCCGATCCGGGCGCGAACCCATATCTCGCTTATGCGGGCCTTCTGATGGCGGGTCTCGACGGCATCGAGAACAAGATCCACCCGGGCGATCCGATGGACAAGGACCTCTATCACCTGCCGCCGGAAGAGCTGAAGGAAATCCCGACCGTCTGCGGCAGCCTGCGCGAGGCGCTCGACAATCTCGATCGCGACCGCGCGTTCCTGAAAAAGGGCGGCGTCTTCAATGACGACTTCATCGACAGCTACATCGCGCTCAAGATGGAAGAGGTCTACGCGTTCGAGCACACCCCGCATCCGATCGAATTCAAGATGTATTACTCGGTCTGAACGCCGGACAGCGAAACCCCAAAGGGCCGGGAGAAATCCCGGCCCTTTTCTTTTGGGGAATTTTTCCATGTAAACGAACGTCTATCCCCTATCCTGACGCCCTGTTCCAAAGGCGTCATAATCAGCGGCTATTTATTCCGGCCAAGTTGGGGCACGCCATGAAAGCATTTGCCTGCGTCTGCGTTGTCGTCGTTACGTCGCTTCTGGGCAGCTCAGCGCAAGCCAAGACGTGGCACTACACCCCGCTCTACAATTTCTGCACGCAGGACAATTGTGCAGACGGCACCACCGCCACCGCCGGACTCGTCGCTGACGGCAAGGGCAATCTTTTTGGCGTCACCGAGACCGGTGGCGCGAACAATGATGGCGTTGTTTTCGAACTCGAGCGCGATCATGCGAATTATACGTTCAAGGTGCTGCACGACTTTTGCTTCAGCTGTGGCGACGGCGCATTTCCGTCCGCGACCTTGATCGCGGACGTGAACGGCAATCTGTACGGCACGACACTCGGCGGCGGCACGCATGATTGCGGCATCGCTTTCATGTTGTCGCCGGCACGCAAGAAGCTGAAGGTTCTGCACAAATTCTGCACTCAGGATGGCGATGGAAACGCCGTGCTTAGCGGGCTCAGCTACATGGGTAAGAATTCCGGCGCCCCCTATGATGGTGTCTCCCCGCTCTACGGCACCACGGTCGACGGCGGTACAAACACGCATGGCACGGTCTTCTCGCTCACACCGGGCGGCAAAACCTGGACCCTGACGACCCTCTACGCATTTTGCGCACTTTCCGGCTGCGCGGATGGCGGATTTCCAGCCGGAGAGGTGCTGGTCGACAATTCCGGCAATCTGTTCGGTAATCAAAGCCTGGGTGGGACCAGAGGATCGGTCTACGAGCTATCGCCCGGTGGGAAGAGCGCACAGATGACGGAAAGGGTCATCCATGTCTTCTGTGCGCCGGAAGAATGCGCCGACGGGCAAGACCCTTCCGGCGCGCTTGTGATGACGCCGGGCGGCGAAATTCTCGGTACGACCGTAAACGCCGATGGCTCGGAAGGCGGTGCGATCTTCAAGCTGACGCCGAACGGTGCGAATTGGGATGAAAGCGTCCCGCATGTGTTCTGCGAGCGGAATTGCCGCGACGGTTATCTGCCCGCCGGGGGCCTGATCATGGATGCGCAAGGAACCGTCTATGGCGTCAACGCACTCGGTGGAGCAGGAGAAAACGGCGTCGGCGGCGGCACCGCCTACCGGTTTGACGGAAGCAAGCTGACGGTCCTGTACCCGTTCTGCTCCGCGCAGGGTTGCACCGATGGCAGACTGCCGACGGGTATCATGAGGGATGCGCACGGACATCTCTTCGGCATCACATCGCAGGGCGGGTCGCAGACGGCGGCGGGCACGGTCTTCATGCTGACGCCGCACTAAGCGGCAGCGGCCGCCATATTTGTCGAGGATTTGCCGCGCGCGGGATCCAGCGGCAGCACGACATAGGCGCAACAGCCCTTGCCCGGCTCGCTCTCGAGCCAGGCGCGGCCGCCATGCAGCTCTGCCAGACCGCGAATGAGCGCGAGACCCAAACCGGTACCGCCGGCCTGGCGGTCGTAGCGATTGTCGACCTGGCTGAAGGGCGTGAAGATGCGGTCGAGCTTCTCGCGCGCAATACCGGGCCCGTTGTCCTGTACCGCGATCTGGAAGCCGCCACCGCGCGCGGCGCTTCCGGTGACGGCGATGCGCCCGCCCTCGGGTGTGAACTTCACCGCGTTGGACACGAGATTGATCAGGATCTGCTTCAGCGCGCGCTCGTCGGCGAAGAGCGGCGGCGCCGCGGGATCGACATCGATCGTGAGTTCCTGGTGCTTCTCGCGCGCCTTGGCCGAGATCAGCTTCAGCGCGATGTCGAAGGTGCGCTTCGCCTCCAGAGGCCGCGCCTCGATCTCCATCTTTCCGGCTTCGATCTTGGCGACGTCTAGAAGATCGTTGATCAGGCTGAGCAGATGCGCGCCGGAGGAATGGATGTCGCCGGCATATTCCTTGTAGCGCGGCGATCCGGCCGGTCCGAAGCATTCCTGCGCGATGATTTCGGAGAATCCGAGAATGGCGTTGAGCGGCGTGCGCAGCTCATGGCTCATATTGGCGAGAAATGCAGTCTTGGATGCGTTCGCCGTTTCCGCCTCGAACCGCTTGCGCAAAGCGTCGTCGCGCGTTTCTTCGAGCTCGCGCGCGAGATCCTCGACCTGGAAACGCAGCCGCGAGTCTTCATCGAGCCTGCGGATCATGCGCCGCCCGTCATACAGCAATTGCGCGGCGAACAACGGGATCACGAGGGCGACGGCGTAATCCACCCATGTACTGCCGAACGCAAAGCGCAGCGACGCCATGGCGGTGAACGGAATGAGGCTCGCGAGGAACATATCGATGTGGCTTGCGCGGCTCACCACGAAGCCCGCGAGAATGCACATCGTTGCGGCGCCAAGGAACAGGTGGTTCATGGTGTCGCCGTGTTCCCACAACACCCACGGCATGAGCCCCCACGCGGCGCTCACGACGGCCTGCAGCGCAACCATCCGGCCGAACCAGCTCTTGCTGCGCTCATAGCCGGCGAGGCCAGAAGTGGCATTGCGGTAAACCATCACCACATTGACCGCGAACATCATCGCAAGCGCGATGATTGCGGGCAGCATGATCGCCCGCATCAGCGGCAGCTGACCGACGAAACCGAACTTGCTGGAGGAAAAGAACGCAATACCGAGAGCCCATATCGGCGCCGTGACGCGCGTGGCCTGCAGCGCATCACCGGTCAGATCGAGCTGTGCTTTCAGAACGCGGACATCCGCGCTTCTCTGAACGCGCAACCGCTTACCAAACCCCACGGCAGTCCCTCGTTGACCCAGGATTTCTCAGGCAGACGTCCGGATCGTAAGGCGGGGTCGTTAAAATTTGCTGAGAAACGGCCTCAACTGACCGCTTTGAGTATCGGCCTGGAGAACAATTCCGACACCGGGAAGTAGACGAAAACCTTGGTTCCCGCGCCCACCTGGCTTTCGATCCAGGCCCGGCCGCCATGCAACTGCGCGAGCCCCTGCACCAGCGCGAGGCCGAGGCCGGTTCCGCCGCCATTGCTGTCGTAGCGGTTGTCGACCTGGCTGAATGGCTTGAATACCCGCTCCAGCTTTTCCGGAGGGATGCCCGGCCCGTCGTCCTTCACCGACACGACAAATCCGCCGTCCTGCGCAGGGCTGCAATCCACCGAAACATGCCCGCCATGCGGGGTGAACTTCACCGAATTGGTGACCAGATTCAGCACGATCTGCTTCAACGCACGCGGATCGGCCACAGGTTCCCTCACCTCCGGCGACAGCGTGAAATCCAGCGACAGGCCCTTGGCCAGCGCGCGCGGCGCCATCAGGCGGCGCACGCTTTCCAGAAGCTGGCCGGGTTCGATCGGTTGCGGATCGATCTCCATCTTGCCGGCTTCGATCTTGGCGACGTCGAGAAGATCGTTGATGAGGCTGAGCAGATGCGCGCCGGAGGTATGGATATCGCGCGCATATTCCCGGTAGCGATCGATCGCCGGCCCAAAAGACTGCTCCGCAATGATATCGGAGAAGCCGAGGATGGCGTTGAGCGGCGTGCGCAGCTCATGGCTCATATTGGCGAGGAAGATCGTCTTGGAGGCGTTGGCGGCCTCGGCTTCGAAGCGCTTGCGCAAGGCATCGTCGCGCGCGAGCCTGAGCGCATCGGTCAGGTCTTCATTGGCGAAGCGCACCGCCAGCATCTCGTCCACGCGCTTGCGCGCCACGCCACCCATCACGACGATGTAGGCAATCCAGATTGGACCGATGAGCGTCAGCGACAGCGCGGTCGGTCCGGATGCCACGGCAAAACGCGACCAGTAGCCGAGTGCGGTGGTGACCGTGCCGACAATGAATATCTTGCGATGTGCGGCGCGGGTGAAAGCGCCAGCCCAGATGACGCAGACCATCAAGAGCGCGACATACATGTTGTTGACGGGATTGCCGTCGCTCCAGCACAACCACCCCACCGCACCGCAGCCTGCGGAGTAGAAGACCTGGAATGCCATCAATTCGTGCTGAAGAACCTTGAGATCGTGGCTGCCATGCCGGTTTGTGATGTAGACCATCCGCGCCACCGCCGAGGTCACGATCTGGATGCCGATCGCGGCAAGCAGGTTCCGCATCGGGATGGAACCGAAGGGTCCGGGCGCTATGACAAAAGGAATGAGCGCCAGCGCCGTCATCAGCGGGTTGTAGACGACCGTTGCCGGCAGGCTTTTGACGATCTGCTTCAGACGCGCATCGAGATCGCGCAGGTCTTCCTTGCCCGCGCCCGCCGACTGCGTAGTCTGGTTTTGGTCCGTCATCGTGTGCCTCTATTGCACGGCGCGCGTTAACGGACGTTTTCCATGGAGTGATGTGCAGACGGTAGGCTTTCATTAACCTCAACAGATCGCGAATCGCAAAAGAACCGAAAACAACCGCTTCATGGCCAAGACACCCGACCTGTTCGACCAGCAATCCGGCTCTTCCAAGGGCTATACCGCCAAGGACATCGAAGTCCTCGAGGGGCTTGAGCCCGTGCGCCGCAGGCCCGGCATGTATGTCGGCGGTACGGACGAGAACGCGCTGCATCACCTGGCGGCCGAAATCCTCGACAATGCGATGGACGAAGCGGTGGCCGGATACGCTGGCTGGATCGAGCTGGAACTCGAAGATGGCGACATATTGACCGTCCGCGACAATGGGCGCGGCATCCCCACCGATCCGCATCCCAAGTTCAAGACAAAGTCCGCGCTCGAAGTCATCATGACCACCCTGCACGCCGGCGGAAAATTCGGCGGCAAGGTCTATGACACGTCGGGCGGTCTGCATGGCGTCGGTGCGTCGGTGGTGAACGCACTTTCAGAGTGGATGGAAGTCGAGGCGTGGCGCGACCGGGAAGGCCACAAGATGCGCTTCGAGCGCGGCAAGGCGATCGGCAAGCTTAAATCTCTGGGCACCGCCAACCGGCGCGGCACGATCGTGTCGTTCAAGCCCGATCAGCAGATTTTCGGCAAGGACACCCATTTTTCGGCGGCACGGCTTTATCGCATGGCGCGCTCGAAGGCGTATCTGTTCCGCAACGTGGAGGTGCGCTGGAAATGCGATCCCGCGCTCATCAAGGGCGAAACACCCGCCGAAGAGACGCTGAAGTTTCCCGGCGGCCTGCTCGACTTCCTGCGCAGCGAAGTCGAAGGCGAAACCGTCACGCCGCGCGAGTTCTTCGGCCGCACCGAGAACCGCGATGGCAAGGGCGCCGTCGAATGGGCCGTGACATGGGCACCCGAGACGGAGCCCTTCATCCATTCCTACTGCAACACGATCCCGACGCCGCAGGGCGGCACGCACGAACAGGGATTGCGCAATGCGCTGACGAAAGCGCTGCGCGCGCATGGCGAACGCACCAACAACCGCAAGACATCGCTGATCACGCCCGACGACCTGATGGCGTCATCCTGTGCGGTGCTGTCGGTATTCATCCGCGAACCGGAATTCCAGGGACAGACGAAGGACAAGCTCTCCACAGCAGACGCGCAAAGGCTGGTCGAGAATGTCGTGCGCGATCACTTCGATCACTGGCTGGCGGAAAGCCCCCAGGATGCCGACCGGCTGTTCAACTTCGTCGTGGACTTGGCCGAGGATCGGCTCAAGCGCAGACAGGAAAAGGAAACCCAGCGGAAGTCAGCCACGCGCAAGCTCCGGCTTCCGGGCAAGCTCGCCGACTGCACGCGCGATGCACCTGGCGGTACGGAGATCTTTCTCGTCGAGGGTGATAGTGCCGGCGGGTCGGCAAAGCAGGCGCGCGACCGCACAACACAGGCGATCCTTCCCCTCCGCGGAAAAATCCTGAACGTCGCGAGCGCGGCCGCTGGCAAGCTCTCGCAAAACCAGGAACTGAGCGATCTGGTGCAGGCGCTCGGCTGCGGCATGGGCGCGAAATATCGCGACGAGGATCTGCGTTACGAACGCGTGATCGTGATGACCGACGCCGACGTCGACGGCGCGCATATCGCCTCGCTCCTCTTGACGTTCTTTTATCGCGAGATGCCGCGGCTCATCGCCAAAGGACATCTCTATCTCGCAATGCCCCCACTCTATCGCTTGAGCCATGGCGGCAAATCCGTCTATGCCCGCAACGAAGCCGACCGCGACCGTCTGCTGAAATCGGAATTCAAGTCGAACGCCAAGGTGGAAATTTCACGCTTCAAGGGCCTTGGCGAGATGATGCCGGCGCAGCTCAAGGAGACGACGATGAAGCCGGGCCACCGCACATTGCTGCGGGTCGAGATCGGCGAAGGAGAGCGCGATAACACCGAAGACCTCGTCGAGCGGCTGATGGGCAAGAAGCCGGAGCTCCGCTTCCAGTTCATCCAGGAGAACGCCCAGTTCGCGGCAGAGACGGTGGACGTCTAGACGGGCTTCGGTTTCAGCCGGAGCAGCATCAGGATCCCGAGATAGGCCGCCAGCGACAGCAGGATGTGCCAGATGAAGTGCGTCCCGAACGGGATGATGCTGCAGGTCATGAGATCGATCGAGCGGCACATTGCGGCAATGAGGGCTGACGCCAGTGCGGCAGCGCCAAGCCTCGCTGGTCCTCGCCCATAGCGATGCGTCGTCACCGTCGCGAGGATGATCCCGACGACGGCAACCGTTGCATAGGCCGGAACGAGAAAGATTGCAGGCGGCATGCTGGGCAGACCGCCGAGATACAGGCGGCCGAGATAAAGGCTGAGGATCGAAGCAACGAGCAATGCGATGGCACCGAGCAATCCGGCGAGTCCGCCCCACAACACGCGCATCCAAAGCCCTGCGAAGACAAAGAGAAACGCAAGGCCCGGCAGCGCATCGAAGGCGAGCGCGATGCGCGTGCGGAAGCCATGCCAGAAGAAACTGCCGATGCCGGTCGCGAACAGCAGGAACAGCAGGATTGCCAGATCGATGGGCATTCCGATCTTGGCGCGCCTGATGTCGCGCAACGCGAAGATGGCCGCGATGATGATGAACGCATTGGTGACCGTGTTGACCGGCTCGGCCATGAACAGCCACGGATGTCCGGTCTCGCAGTAAAGAGGCCCTGCGGGAGTCATCGCTATTTCGCTTTCACCGTCAGCGTGTTCGTCAGCATGATGTAGTCGCCTGATTGCGAGGGAATGGCGTTTGCGGGCCGCGCGGCGATCAGCTTGGCGGCAATCGCGGGCAATCCAAAGCGCTGCTCGCCGACGAGCAGCGAAATATCGGACCGCGAACCGAACTCAAACGTCACGGTTTCGCCGGCGCAATCGCGCGAGGCGCATCCGAGCAGTGTGCCGGTATTGTTGTCCTTGGGTGCCACCAGATGCTGGCCATGAATGTCGATGCTGCGAAGCTTCGCAGACTTTGGAACGATGATGCCGATGGTCGAAGTCTCGGGCGAGCCATGAAGTGTAATCGCCACACGGTGCGCACCGTCCACCACCGCATCGGAGACGATGTCGGCTTGGGGCACCGGGTACTGCAGGCCACCTGCGGGCGCCACGTAGTTGGCCGGGAACGGCTCGGGCATCAGCTGGACCGGGTCTTTCGAGAACGGCGCTGCGCCGCGTAGCGACGCGGGAAGCGGCGCGCCCGCATCGAGCGCCCAACTTGCCTTCTTCTTCACCACATCTTCGACATAGCGGATGCTGAGACGCTGGGCCTGTGTGCGGCTGTAGGCCGGCTGAAGCCCGGCGATGATGGTGGCAACGAGTGCGCCGCCAACACTGACGACAAGGCACGCAATCCAAACGTTGCGATGGATGTGGCGGGCATCGAGATAGGGAATGAGCGTCATCGTCGCGAAGGCCGCCGGGATCGTGAAGAGCGGATGCAGCTTCAATCCCATCAGCCCCTCGCCTGCCGCGACCATCCCGAGCCAGATCGCGAGCGCCAGGACTTCTGCCGGCGCGAACACCGCGTCGCCGCGCGATCCGTGCATGGCGTTGGGGGCTACGATCAGCACCAGGCCAGCAATGGACGCGAGCAGCGCCGGAAACAGGAAATAGGGACTGATGCCAGGGAGAAAGGCCGCCATCAGGACACTGAGCACCGCAAACCACAGCCACACGCTCAGCGTTGCGGCGTGGGCCGTCGTCATGCGCGCAACCAGCAGAACCGCGGCCACAACACCGAACGCCAATCCCTCCCGCAAGGCGATGGGATAGGCATAGGATGGATCAGGCTGCCCGGAGATGGCCACCGCCAGCGAATGCAACAGCAGCCCAACGACACCGCACGCGATCAGCAACGCCGGCGGCATCAGGATGGCGAGCAACCAGTCGCGGCGCGAAATGCCATCGGTCCGGTACGCCGCAGCGATCATGATCAGCAGGCAGACAATGGCGAGCGGAAGGGCCCAGGACGCAGGAAACCGCGGCAGCACGGCACCAAAGATATCGAGATAGACCGCATTGTTTCCGGCAAGCCTGGCGTAATCCGTGTGCTCGAGCTTGGCCGCAACGCCCAGCATGTTGTCGCCCTGCTCCTGCAGCGTGCGCTTGCTCAAGTTGTCGCGGCGGTCTAGCGGCGTGTGGTAATCCGCGACATTGTCCGAGAACGCGAAATTGAACGACGGGAAGCCTTGCTTGATGAACAGCGTCAGGTCCGTGTCGTTCGGCAACAGCCGATAAATCTCGGCATAGACCGAGCTCGTCGCGTAATAGGGAACGCTGCGCGCATAGAGATCGATGAGATTGCCGTCGCCCGGACTGGTCTGAAACAGAAGGCTGCGGCCACGCGTGCCGCGCGCTTCGACGTTCACCACCACGCCAACACGTGCCTTGAAGGCCGGGTTCTCCAGGAATGCCTGCGCGCCGAGCAGACCCGCTTCCTCACCGTCCGTGATCACGGCAAGAACAGGATGCAGGCTCTTGCCCGCACGCGAACGAAGAGCCCGCGCAGTTTCCAGAACTGTGGCTGCACCTGACTCGTCGTCGGATGCACCCGGACCGGCCGGAACGGAGTCGTAATGAGCAAGCAGGACGATCGCCTTGCCCTCGCCCGGCATGACTTCCGCCAGGATATCGGTGACCGTCGCGCATGGAATGGATGCGAAGCCGCGCCAGGCATTGCAGGTGAACGCGGTGTAAGTGGACGTCTTCACGCCGAGCGCAGCGAATTCCTTCAGGATGCGGGCGCGTACGGCGGCGTTCTCATCGCTCGAAACCGGATGCGGCTTCTCGGGCCCCAGCACGCGGCCAAGCGTGGCGTAGGCGCGTTCGGCGGAGAACGATGCCGGCGGCGCGTTCAACGTGAGAATATCGGGCTGCCTGTAACTGTATTTCGCAAGCGCCCAGAACGCGACCGCGATGGCGGTCAGGATCACGACCCGCGCAAGCGCCTGCCAATTGCCGTTTGCCATCCGCCCGTCCCCGCCTGCTGCGGGGCGCAGGTTTGCGCGTCAGTCCGGCGCGGTCAACGTTCGTCCTTAGAGATCGACTTCGAAGACGGTCCCGGCGCCGTAGCGTCCACCACCCGATGCCGTGCCGAACAAGTGGCCATTGCCATCGGTCACGAGGCCCGCTTGCGGCCTGTAGCCGTCGGCGCAGCCCGTAACGTGACAGAAGTGGTACAGCACCGTCTCGTGCCCGGTGGAGTCGATCTTGAAGACCGTGCCACCGCCGAACTTTCCGCCGTTCAGGGTCGTGCCGTAGATCGAGCCATTGAGGA
>Ga0157369_10010430_pt1 | contig 10588 bp, 7 predicted proteins | sample C25metaG_FD_113461 | JGI IMG/M metagenome (GOLD analysis project Ga0157369, IMG submission 113461) | Corn rhizosphere microbial communities from Kellogg Biological Station, Michigan, USA - C2-5 metaG | ecosystem: Host-associated > Plants > Roots > Rhizosphere > Soil | place: USA: Michigan...
GCCTTCCCACGCTGCACCACATGCGCGAGCTCGTGCGCGACAAGTTCTGTCCCCTCGATGGTGGCTGGGTCGTAGGCGCCGTCGGCGAAGTAGATGTCGCTGCCCATCGTCACTGCGCGCGCGTCGACGTCCCTGGCGACGCCGTGCGCCTCGGCGTCGTGATGGATCTGGACGTTGGAGAAGTCGAAGTGGAAGCGCGGTTCAAGAGCGCCGCGGAGGACCGAATCGAGTGGCGCTCCGTGCGGTGATGCGGGCCGGGACGGGCGATCGGACGTCGGTATCGCGCGGTTGGCCGCAGCCGTCGCGCGAGAGGAAAGGCGTTCACGTTTCATCATCACAGCCTTCACCGGAGGTCGCCAATATTGGGAGAGGCGGCGTCGCGAGCAAGTGGCGGCACATCGATATCGCGACCGGCGTCGTCGATGAGCCGCGAGGAGCGGGCAGCCTTTTCCCCCGGACACTCCTGACGCGCTCTTCGCGTGGTTCTCGTAGGCCTCCTCGTCGCGGCAGTCATCGCCTGGGACGAAGCTTCTTTTCGAACCAGTGGTGTGCGTAGGGCTCGTCGTTGAACGGTTCGATCTGGACGTATCCCGACCGCCGGTACATGGAAACGGCTTCCGTGAGCGTACGGTTCGTCTCGAGACGCACCGCCGACGCGCCGGCCATTCGCGCCTGATTCTCGAGGACGTCGAGAAGACGTTTGCCGAGTCCGAGCCCGCGCGACTCCTTGGCGATCCACATACGCTTGAACTCGGCCGGCTGTTTGCCGTTGAGCTTGACGGCGCCGCAACCGATCGCCCGGCCGCGAACTCGGGCGATCACGAACGCCCCGCTGGGGCGAACGAACACGCGCGTGTCGGCGTAGAGACTCCGCCCCGGATCGAACCCACGGTCGAAGCGCTCATTCAACTCGGCGAAGTACTGGGCGAGACACCATCGTGATGTCGCGGTCCGCGGATCCTCGACTTCGAACCGGACCATAGACGCCTGGAGGAGCCGTTCGATCTCGGCCAGGGATGACAAGAACGCCTCTCGTTGCGGCGAGCCAAGCGGCTCGAACATTCGATGGGCGACAGCATTGGACCTGTTGTCGAGCTCTCGGCGTTCAGCCAATCCTCGCTTCGTGAGGATCGCACGCCGCACACGCGCATCGCCTGAGCTGACGCGGACCGTCACCAGCCGTTGCCGCTCGAGCGATCGCAGAAGCCTGCTGGCGTATCCTGAATCGAGACCGAGGCGGCCACGGAGGTCCCGCACGTCGGCGCCGTCGCGGCCGATTTCCCAGAGAAGCCGCGCCTCACCGAGCGGACGCGATCGTCCGAGAAAATGATCCTCGAGTGCGCCAATGCGTTCGGCGACGATACGGTTGAAGCGCCGGACTTGTTCGATGGCGGGGTTTGCCATGATGTCTGACCTCGGTCAGATATCTGCCCGCGCCGATGGCGGGGCGCAAGCCCCATCCACGTGGCACGGCGAGCGATCAACGAACGACGCGCTCCGCGAAGTGGCTTCGAAACTCCTGCTCGAGAAATGTCGCCGCGGATTCGAGCCGGCGCAGATGGGCGCCTTGCACGAATACGATCGACGCCTCAATGCTGACGCCGGACCGTGTGACACGCTCCAGCCGCCGGCGCTTCGGATGCGAGGCGAGAAATCGCGAGGGGATGAGCCCGAAGCCGATCCCGCTCGCCACGAGCGACACTTGCATGTCGATGTTGTTGAGCGCGGCGGCGACTTCGCACGGAGAGCCGCGTTCCCGCAACGTCGCCTCGAGTGAGGCTCGAATAAAGCAGCCAGGCGGGTTGAGCACCCAGCGTCCGTCGAGCGCGTGATCTTTCGACTTGCCGCCGCGCCGTCGGCGAGGTTGCGGTCCTCTCGCCTTGACCAATACCAGACGTTCCGTGGCCAAAACGCTGCTGGCCAAATCGCCGGGGATCGCGTCGTCAGTCGAGAGGAACGCTAGTGCCACATCGAGCTCGCCCGAGCGCGCCTTCTCTATGAGCTGTTGCCTGAGGTCGGTGCTCAACACCGGTTGAAGCCGGGGGAAGCGACTCGTCAAACGCTGGATCGACGCGACGAGGCTCGGTTGCGCGAGCGCATGCGACAACCCGATGCGGAACATTCCGCTTGGCTCGGCGTCCTTCGCGCCGCTCTCCTTGAGATCCTCCATGATGCGCAGCATCTGTCGCCCGCGCTCGAGCACCGCGCGGCCTTCACGGGTAATCCGCGCTGGTTTCACTCGACGATCGAGCAGTGGCGTCTTCAATGCCGCTTCGAGGCGCTGGATCTGCCGCGTGACCGCCGACGGCGTCAGGAAGAGCCGTTCTGCCGCCCGCTGCAACGAACCTGAGTCGGCCAGGACGACGAACGCTCGCATCTCATCGAGCATGACAAGCTCCAGTTGCCAATCGAGCAACATGATATTGCAAAAAATGCATTTGACGCAAGTAGGAATCAGTCTTAACTCTTCGGGACACTACGTCATCACGATCGGAGAACGGTATGAAGGCGCTTCGTATCGCCATAGTGGGCCGAGCTCTCCCAATCGCGCTCGCCGCTCAACAGCCGGCGGCGCCGCAGGCCAACCGATGACGGCACGGACGGCTGCAGGGCGATCATCAAGTAGCTGAGGAGAAGCCATGAGCGCTCGCAAGCAGGAAGAGTCACGGGAGACTTGGATGACACAACTTGTATCGGAGCTTGGCCAAGACGTTCGCTACGGTTTTCGCATGCTGGTCAAGAAACCCACCCTCACGATCGTGGCTGTCCTCACGCTGGCTCTGGGCGTGGGAGCTAACACGGCCATTTTCAGCATCGTGGACGCCGTGTTGCTGCGTTCTCTGCCGTACCGCAATCCCGATCGTTTGGTACGAGTATTCTTTAACGAGCCCGGTGCAGGATTGCGGGACGTCAGGTTTTCCGAGCCCGAGCTGGAGGACCTGCAGACGCGTTCGGGCGTGTTTGAAGATGTCACCCCGATCTACGAGGGTAGCGAGGATGTGATTGGCGATGGGCAGCCCGAGCGTGTCGAGGGAGTCAACGGCAGTTTCAGCTACTTTTCCCTACTCGGCGTGACCCCGCAGGTTGGACGGTTGTTTGGTCCGCGCGACTTTACGCCTGGTTTCGCGTCAGAGGTCGTGATCAGCGACGGCCTATGGCGTCGCGCGTACGGCGCCGATCCGAACATCGTCGGCCGTACTCTCAGGCTCGACAATGATCCTTTCACAATCATTGGCGTTCTGCCGCCCGGATTTCGCCATCCCGGACCGACCGTCTCCGGCGACGTGGAGGTGTTCGGCGCCGCCGGATTCACCGGCGAGCCTTTTCCCAAGCCAGCGCGCGGTACCCGGATTCTGGTCAATGCAATCGGACGACTAAAGCCCGGCCTGACCCTGGCGCAAGCTCAGACGCGGCTCACTACGATGGCTGCCGAATTGCGCCACGCCTTTCCCGGCGATTACCCGCCGCAGACGCAATGGACAATCGAGATTCAATCATTGCAAGAAACGTTGGTGGGAAATGTTCGGCCCATGCTACTGGTGTTGCTCGGCGCGGTGATCCTGATCGTTTTGATCGTATCGTTGAACATTGCCAATCTCCTCTTGGCGCGCGCGTCGGGACGACAACAAGAGGTGGCGGTGCGGCTATCGCTGGGGGCGAGTCGCGGCCGTCTGGTGCGCCAGATGCTGACCGAGTCCATGCTGCTGTCGCTCATCGGCGGCGTCGCCGGAATCGCAACCGCGGCTGGTACGTTGCGTTTCATCGTGCGCTTCGTGCCGTCGAACCTTCCCCGACTCAACGAAGTACGAATCGACTGGGTGGTGCTGTCGTTCGCGCTGCTGCTTTCTATTCTCACCGGCTTGGTGTTTGGACTTGCCCCCGCGCTGCATTCGGCAAAAGCCACTCTCTCCTCGGCCATTCGCGAAGGCGGTCGAGGGTCCGGCTACGGCACGAAGACCGCCCGACTGCGCGATGTTCTCATCGTCTCCGAGTTGGCATTCGCGGTCATGCTCATGGTTGGAGCCGGTTTGTTGCTGCGTACGCTGCAGGATCTGTTGCGGGAAAATCCAGGGTTTAATCCGACTCAGGTTGTGACGGCAAACATACAACTTCCGAGTCCGAACGAGGACGCGAACGACCCGTATCTCGATGTTCCCCACAGAGCCGTCTTTGACCGCGAGTTGCTGCGGCGCATGCAGACGATTCCGGGAGTGGAACTCGCCGCGATCACGTCAGCTCTACCGGCCACCAATACGAACCCCAACGCGGTCGGTGGGGTGGCGAATGAGGGCTTTTCAATCGAAGATCGACCGGAGCAGTCGTTGCAGGATCTGCGCGCTGAGAGAATTCGTATAAGCCCCGATTATTTCAAGGTCTTACAGGCCTCACTCCTCCGCGGTCGCTCGTTCACCGAGGACGATGAAGACGGCAAACCGCTGGTGGCCATCATTGATGAAAGCACCGCCCACAAGTATTGGCCAAGCCGCGATCCACTGGGCCGCCGAGTGCGGTTCGGACGAGACCCAACCAAGCCGTGGACGACCGTCGTCGGTATCGTCAACGACATCAAGAGTGACGGTCTCGACATCGATGGCGTTCCGCACATCTACGTGCCGAGCTATCAAGACTCCAACAGGCGACTGAGCGTGGTGTTGCGGACATCTCTGCCTGCGGCCGCGCTCGGGCCGCGGATTCGGCAGCAAATCCAGAGCATCGATCCCGGCCTGCCGGTCTTTGGTGTTGCTTCTATGAACGACGTCCTTGATCGGTCGCTGGCGTCACGCCGTTTTTCTGCTGATCTGGTGGGCGGATTTGCGGGACTGGCGGCGCTTCTGGCCTCCATTGGAATTTACGGCTTGCTGGCGTATATGGTCGGCCAAAGCTCGCGCGACATCGGTATCCGCATGGCCCTCGGCGCGCGGCCGGAGGATATTCTGAGAATGTTCTTACACAGGGGGGTCGTGCTTGCTGGCGTGGGCGTCGGTGTCGGATTGGTCTTTGCTGCATCTTCTGCGTCTGTGATGGCAAGTTTGCTCTATGGGGTGCGGCCCCATGATCCGGCTGTGTTTCTGAGCGTACCTCTGCTTTTGTTTGCCATTGCCGTTCTCGCCAGCTATCTCCCAGCGCGGCGCGCGACGAAGGTGGACCCGTTAATTGCTTTGCGCGAGGCGTGAACTCATCGGTTTCATAGCCTCCTGACCGCGAGGTGATGGTCATCGCGGTCTGCGACAAACTCCACGAGGCCGATAGGCCGCGGCTCCCGCTCGAGGCGCGGATGCACCGCCGTACGAGTTACGCTAGGCGAAACCCCCGCAAGCGCGGTTAGCGCGCCGCTGCAGATCGAAGCCTGCGCGGCGCATCGACGGTTCACAGGGCCGCGTCTGGCATTGGGCTACTTTGGCAAGCGCTTCCAGCGCGAACCACGCAACAGTCACGCGAGTTCACATGGAGGTTAGCCAAACAATTCTCATGAATCTCTCCGACAACACGCCTGGTCGCGGGCGCTGGTACACCGAGCCGGAAACATTCATCGCTGTGGCCGCGCTGATCGTCAGTATCTCGGCGGTCGTCGTCGGACTTTACGAGGCATCCTTGCAACGCCATCACGACCGAGCCGAGGTCTGGCCGCGCGTTGAGATCCAGACGTTTACCGGGGACAAGGGCGCGACGCTGAGTGTCGAAAATACTGGGATCGGTCCGGCGGTAATCAAGTCTGCGGTGATCACGGTCGACGGAGTTGCACAGCAAAACATGCGGTCGGTATTGAAATCATGGCTCGGCGCGGAGCCCCTGAGGTTCGGGCAACGGACGATCGTCGATCACGGCTTGCGCCCCGGCGATAAGGTTGATCTCTTGTCGCTCGATCGTTCTGAGATGCCGCCTGAATTCTGGGATCACATCGGCCGAATCGGCGTGACGATCTGTTACGCATCAGTGTTCGACGACTTCTGGATCGTTTCCAGCGAGCACCTGGGAACGAAGAATGTTTGGCGCGAGGTCGCGCATTGCCCGGCGCAGGCGAAAAATACCGACTTCTAGCGCGGGACGCCCGAAACTCGCCATGCGGCCAAGCCTTGCAGTGATGCACGGGCGTAGGCGGTCGTTTTTAGAGATCTAGAAAGGACACCTTTCAGCGTGCGCCGAGTCAACGCGCAAGGCAGCGCCGGGAAGTCGACGGCGTCGGCCGCGCGATTGGGAATTGTGAATTGAATACTGCTCATGCTCATGATCTCGGCGCGGTTCCAGAACCTTGCTGTTGTCGGGGAATCCGGACAGACCGCGTTCCTGTCTGGAGACGCGGCCGGGCGCGAACGCCCATGATGCGACTTGCGGTATCCCGCATTTCGGCGTTTGTGCCCGAAAGTCCTTGCTCGGCGCCACAGGCCACAGTCCCATTTTATTCTCTGGTTCTTAACGTGCCGGCACACGCCGCGAGGCTGGGGTCCGATCATCGTGCTCGTCGGACCATCCATCTCTTTCGACTCGACCACGCCGCGATACCGAGGAGACTCGTCGCAGTCAGGAGTAGTTCCCCGGGCTCGGGTGTTGCGGTCACCGGTTCGTCTGAGATCCACCGGATGTTAGAAAACCGCACATCTCCTGTTTGGGGGGTGTCCGTCCCAGAGACGATGTCGATGGCCCAAAGAAAATAGTCGGAGTACGGTTCTTGGTTGGGTCCCACGAGCGGCAGAACTGGACTGGCTGTTGTGGGCGAGCTTTCCGTGTCGGAGATGCCTCGTCCCCCGCCGAAACCCGTGAAATAAATGGTGTACGACCCCGGATCCGGGCTGACGAATGCCACTTGGCCGGCGCGGACAATGGAGTTGTACACTTGAAACGCGAAGTTCGTTGAAAAACCGTCTGGCGCAGAAAAATCGAACGCCAGTCCCGTCGTGAACTGAGGGATTGAGCTCGTGAAAAACTCGCCACTCTCCAAGAACACCGCGGAGAAAGAGGGATTAAAGTGCACCGTCAAGTTATTCCCGACTCGGTCCACCGCGCCCACTGCCGCGAACGGCCCGGTGATAAACCCGCCTAGGATCGAGGCGTTGAGCGGAGTCTCCACTTGTTGGGTCGTTTGAGCGGACAACGACGCGCCGGCGACCGACAACAGCAATGCGAGTCTTCGCATGGAGCCTCCGAGATGTGCGCACCCGAGTTTCCAGTTATCTAACGCGAAATTTCGATTGCGGGAAGCGTTGCCGTCAGGGGCGATGAAGCTCGCGACGTCTTGAGGGCCGAGCTCATCGGTGAGCAATCCTAAGCCGGGCACTCCACTTCTTCAGCCATTCACGAGAAGCAAAAAGAGAACCGAATGCATTGCGTGAGTAATTAGGGTCGTGAGTGGCGACTCCTAGCGGGCTTCGTCTCTTCACGCTGGCAAGGCCAACGGCGGCGATCCTCGAGCTCCTCGGGAAACGCTGGTTGTGCGACGGCCTGGGGTGCCGTACGAGCGATTGAAGCCGCTGCCCGTGACCGATGACGATGACTTGACTCTCCGAGGGCATCGTGTCGACGCGAGTGAATTCTCACTATCATGTGGTACATCGAAAGCGAGCGCCTCAACGCGGCCCTTTCTATGGCCCGCGTGATTGCTAGGTGATAACTAAACGCAAAATGGCCCGGCGATTATTCGCCGGACCACTTCTCGTAAGTCTTTGCAACAACTTCTTTTTATAAATGGTCGGGGCGACTGGATTTGAACCAGCGACCTCCTGCTCCCGAATCAAGCCAGGAGACCGATCGCGGTCCGGCAGTGCAACCCCAATCCGCGTCGAGACATCCACGTATCTCGATGGGAAATCAATTCTTAACCGTGTTCGATTCCGAGGGAGTTCCGAGCGTCGGCGCCGGACTTTCCCGGCACGGATGACGGGGTTTGCAGGGAGAAACTGAGGACAAACTGAGGACGGAATTTCGCGCGCTTGGCGCAGCCATTTCGCAGGGCGTCAAGCCGTCGATCGCGCAAGCGGAGGGGGTGGGGAGCCCCGAACCGCCCGTCACGCCGCCACGGCGTCAGGGCTCAGCTAACCGCACCAAAAATGAGCCTATCAGTGACATGCCGTCGAGGCATTCATGTTTGCATATCTAAACGGCTGCGGGGCAGCCTATTGCGTGCCTTCGACCTTCCACGTTTGAAATTGTGATCATGGCTCCGTTGTCTCCTGACGATTCCGTGCATCGTCGAGGTCTGTTTCCTCCGGGGACGTTCTAAAGAGCAGCCAGGCGACGTATACTAGGGGCAAATTCACCAACTTGACTAGCATACTCAGATGCTCACCCCGTTCCAAACACGCCAGCCTGTAGTCGATGACAACGAGGGGCTTCGAATCCCTCAGCGCGAGGTATACAAACGTCTTTGCGTCCACGCCGTTGACGCGGGTGCAGAGCGCGAAGTTGGGATCATTCTCCCAGTGGGATGCGGCAAGTCTGGATGTATCGCACTTGCCCCATTCGCCTTCCAAGCCAACCGCGCACTCGTTGTTGCTCCCGGCCTGACGATCGCCAGTCAGCTCCATGCCGACTTCGATCCGGCAAACACGGAGATGTTCTACACGAAATCCGGGACGCTCATAGGTGGGCCCTATCCCGAGCCGGTCGAGATTCGTGGCAACACGACCAACCGCGGAGATCTCGACGAAGGACACGTCGTGATCACCAACATCCAGCAATTGCAGGGAGAGGGAAACCGCTGGTTGCAAGGCCTTCCTGACGACTACTTCGATTTGGTTCTGTTTGACGAGGGCCACCATAACGTCGCGAGCAGCTGGGAAACGTTGAAGGCCAAGTTCCCTCGCGCAAAGATCGTGAACTTCAGCGCTACGCCTCTCAGAGCTGACGGCAAGCTGATGGCGGGACAGGTTATTTACTCCTACCCCGTTGCCAGAGCGATCCAGGAAGGCTACGTCAAACGGCTTAAGGCGGTCGTGCTCAATCCCCAAACGCTCCGGTACGTCCGCGACGAAGACGGTGTCGAGATCGACGTAACACTGGACGAAGTAAAACGACTCGGCGAGGACGACTCCGATTTCCGTCGAAGCATCCTGACGTCCAAGGAAACACTGGGCACCATCGTCGACGCGTCAATTCGCGAACTACAAAAACTGCGCACAGCAGCCAGCGACAATCGGCTCAAGATTATTGCTGCCGCCCTAAACTTTGCCCACTGTGCTCAGGTCGTCGCGGCCTACCGAGAACGCGGTCTGCGTGCGGACTTTGTGCATTCACGCGAGGATGGTGCGGCGAATCTCGCGGTTATGAATAAGCTCGAGAATCACCAACTTGATGTCATAGTCCAAGTGCGCAAGCTGGGTGAAGGATTTGATCACAAGTACTTGGCTGTTGCGGCCGTTTTCAATGTCTTTAGTAGTCTTTCGCCGTTTGTGCAGTTCGTTGGTCGCGTAATGCGCGTTGTTAAGCAAAACGCCCCTGGCGATCCGGCGAATAACGGAGTTGTCGTTTTTCATGCAGGCGCAAACGTAGCGAGGCGCTGGGAGGACTTTCAGCAATACAGTGAAGCGGATCAGGGCTACTTTGATCAGCTCCTCCCGCTTGAAGGTCTGGACTTCAGCAACGCCGACGAGTTGGTAATCGAACCCGATACTCGGAGGCAACGGCCGACGAATCAAGTCGAAGTGAAGAGCCAAACCGGTGTTCTTCTCGAAGAGATTCCCCTGATCGATGATGACCCCGACGACCTCGCCCAGCTCGATCGACTAGTTGCGAAGTACGGCGCATCGGCACTCCAGGAGCGGATGAACGAGCTGGCCCCGATCCCGGTGACAAAGGTTCGTGCCCGCCAAGCCAAACGCCTTGAGATTAGCGAAAGGGTAAAGACAAAGGCCGCTGAAATACTTGCCGCTCGCAGCATCAACCCGGGCGGCAAGGACTTGGATCGCTTGCGCCTGGGTAAGACGAATCTGTCGGTGATGATGTCGGCGTTGCACCGCAACGTGAATGAGGCCGTTGGCCGGAAGAGCGGCGAGCGTGCCGAGTTTACTCGCCAGCAGCTTGATCAGGTCGACGCCGGATGGGACATTATCGTCGAGAAGGCCCTTAAGGAGACCTTCTAATGGCTTCGCTCAAGTCGCTGCTTTGTCGTATTGAAATCGACACTGCTTCCCGTAAACACAGCTGTCGGCGTAACGCAGCGCACACTGTGTTTAAGGGAGATGGTCGGTTGAAGGTCCGAGACGGCCGAAGCTGGAAGCACTATTGCTTAGCATGTGCGACGCAGATCGTTGCAAGAGACCTCGGGACTTTGACAACGCTTCAGTCCGAGATCGCTGTTGCGCAGCAGGCTGGCAAACAATAATGCACCCCCACGCGGGGGCGAACGTGTATTTGGGCCGCTCGATCATGCGATTCACACCGCCTTGGCGACGCTAGCGCCGGCGGGTCGTCGCCGTTGCCCGCAAATCGCAACATCCCTCTGTCCGCGCTATCATCGATTGACCGAGTGCGGGAAACGTCCCTGGCCGTGGCAACGGTGATTGCGCGCGAGCTCCTCGGGTTCGTCTGTACCAACAAACCAGTTGGTCGAACCACCGCCGACACCGGTCCGCATGCGGAGGGCTGCCTAGACGCA
>Ga0157369_10010433_pt1 | contig 10586 bp, 10 predicted proteins | sample C25metaG_FD_113461 | JGI IMG/M metagenome (GOLD analysis project Ga0157369, IMG submission 113461) | Corn rhizosphere microbial communities from Kellogg Biological Station, Michigan, USA - C2-5 metaG | ecosystem: Host-associated > Plants > Roots > Rhizosphere > Soil | place: USA: Michigan...
GACACCACATCAAACTCAAGGTCCGCAATTTGAAGAACTGGATTGAGCAGAAAAATTCGCCCTCAAACCTGGTTTTATTCTTAAATGGCAGGCAATTGGCGAAGACGTATCCGGTAGCGGTTGAGGTCGGGTATGATCCGGCGCATCCTGAGCTGAACGAGTTGCTTTTCAAGCTGCAAAGGACCCCTGAGACCGACCAAACCTGGGACGACCTTATCGTGCAGCAGAGAAACCTGCGCGGCCTTTTCCTGAAAGGAGTTTCACGTAAGGTGCGGCCCAGCGTTGGCCTGGAAGGAGGAGCCTCGGCGGAGAGCAGCGCTGAGTTTGAGATGGTCCTGCTGCCGCTTGGATGGGAGTATGTTTGCATCGCCTTCTTGTGCATCACGCTGGCAGGGGTGTTGGTGCTGGGACGAAAAACGTCGCTGCTCAGGGACTATAGCGGCGGGCCGTTCAGCCTGGCGCGCACGCAGATGGCCGTGTGGACATGGCTCCTGCTGAACGCATATTTCTTTTTATTCATCATGACGTGGGACCCGGCCGTGGACATTCCCACCTCCATCGTGGGGTTGCTGGGCATCAGTTCTACAACATATCTTGCCGCGGTGCTGGTGGACCAGAACAATACGGCCAAAGCTCCAAGCCAGGGCTTTTGGAAAGACATCTGCGGCGGCAACGACCTGGAACTTCACCGTCTCCAGATCATCGCGTGGACCGTGGTGTTGTCTTTCGTGTTCGTCGTAAGGATCTTCACCAAGTTGAGCATCCCGGATTTCAATCCTACGCTGCTTGGATTGCTAGGGATGAGCGCTGGGACCTACGTCGGCTTTAAGTTTCCGGAAAACAAGAGCTCGGCAGAAATCACCGCTGCGCCGAAGGATGCGGAAGTGGCAAAGAAAATGGCCGCCGGAGCCGGCGCTTAGGGATGAAGCAATTTTATATCTTGCTTTTCGGCCTTGGCCATCTCGCTTCAACCGTGGTCCCAATTCCGCCGCGAGGTCGAAACACGCCTTTCACCACGGCCCACTTTGGCTTACAGGCGCGCGTAACATCTTCCAGCACTTGGTTCACGATGTTTTCCTGGAAGATGCCGAGGTTGCGATAGTGCAGCAGATATTCCTTGAGCGACTTCAACTCCAGGCAAAGCTTGGCGGGCATGTAGCGGATTTCCAGTACGCCAAAGTCTGGCAAGCCGGTTTTAGGGCAGACAGAAGTGAACTCCGGCACGTCAATCAAAATTTCATGCGCGGGAAACTGGTTAGGCCAGGTATCGATTTCAGGGAAGGCGTGGTCGAGCCCTGATTTTGCGTGATCGTCGGTGTAGCCTGTACGATGTGACATCAGGAACCTATTGTAGCAACCACTTTTTCAGTGCGTAACCGCCAGGGCAGGACGATCATCTAAAATAGAACAGCCTCGGCAGCAAAGTTTTAGAACCAATGAAAGCGAAAAACGCAGGCCATTGGAATTCTGCGTTGCGCTTTTGGAGTTTGTATACGCTTGAAAATTTGGGCACTGAACTGACTTCATTACAGCATGGCGAGACAGAGCGCAAATAACGGTCGCAGGCCGGTGATAGTGGTGGTGGGCCTGGTGATAGTGGCGGTGCTGCTATTTACCGGGATCAATCGCCGCCGCGTGGTGACGCCGGTGCGCGCGGAAAAAGTTGCTCGCCAGGAGATTGCCAGCATTATCTCCACTAATGGCAAAATTGAGCCGATCAACAGCTTTGAAGCACATGCTCCCGCGCCGGCCACCGTGGTTAAAGTGCTTGTAGCGGAAGGCGACCACGTCAAAGCGGGCCAGCTTCTGGTAAAGCTTGATGATGCTGAAGCACGATCACAGGCAGCGCACGCGCTGGCGCAGTTGCGGTCGGCAGAGGCAGCGCTGAGCGGCATTAAAGCCGGTGGCACGCAGGAAGAGTTGCTGACGGGCCGCGCTGATCTAACCAAAGCGCAGGCCGAACAGGCTGAAGCGCAGCGCAACCTGAAAGCAATCCAGAAATTACAGCAGAGCGGCGGGGCATCACCAGCGGAGCTGGAAGCAGCGCAGAGCCGGGCGAGAAAAGCCGATGCTGACGTGCAGTTGCTGCAAGCCAAAGTAAATGGCCGCTACTCCTCACCTGAAGTGGCCAGGGTAGAAGCTTCAACGGGGGAGGCCCGTGCTGCATATGCCGCGGCACAAGATTTACTGCAGCACTCCAACGTTACCGCGCCCTTCGCAGGCACCGTATATCAGGTGCCGGTGAAGCCGGGATCGTATGTGAATGGCGGCGAACTGCTGGTGCAGGTTGCGAACCTGGAAAAGGTTCGAGTGCGCGCCTTTGTGGACGAACCGGAGATCGGACGGCTGGCAAAGGGCCAGAAAGTTGAAATCAAGTGGGACGCGATCCCGGGCCGGACCTGGGACGGCACGCTGACGCGCGTTCCAACATCGGTGACCATGGTGGGAACGCGTACCGTGGGCGAAATTACTTCTGAGATCGATAACTCAGACCGCAAGCTGCTGCCAAACGTGAACGTGAATGTGAGCATTATCTCCGCGCGGCATGACGATGCGCTTACTGTCTCGCGCGAGGCGGTGCATGACGTGGATGGCAAGCGCTACGTTTACAAGATCGAAGACGAAAAGATCCTGGCGCAGGAAGTGCAGACTGGCCTTTCCAGCCTGACGCGCGTGGAAGTGCTGAAAGGAATCCCGGAAGGAGCATTGATCGCGCTGGGGGCCATTAACGCGCAGCCTTTGCGCAATGGGATGGATGTGAAGGTGGTCGAGCGTTGATCTCCCTGTTTCGGTTGGCGGCCCTCTTTTTGTTAGTTGCTGGTCCAATGGCCGGGGCGGATGCCGATCCGGCTGCGCTGCTCAAAGCGGGCAAGGCCGATCAGGCCATCCATGCATTGAATCTGGCAATTGCGCGCACGCCCAAGGATGCGCGAGCCTACAACCTGCTTTGCCGCGTCTACTTTCAGCTTGAGCTCTGGGACGATGCCGTGCGCATGTGCGAGAAGGCGGTGAACCTGGAGCCGCCAAACAGCTCATATCACCAGTGGCTGGCCCGCGCGATGGGACGCAAAGCGGAGGCCGCCAATCCATTTACAGCATTCAACCTGGCGCGCAAGGTCAAGATCGAATTTGAACGCGCTGTTACGCTGGACGGTAATAATCTTTCCGCGCGTTCCGATCTGAGCGAGTTTTACCTTGAGGCTCCGGGCTTTCTGGGCGGCGACAAGAACAAAGCGAAGCAGCAGGCAGACTATGTGGCGGAGCATGATCGCGCGCTGGCCAGCTATATTTATGCGCGCGTAGCGGAAAAACAGGGCAATTCAGGCGCGGAAGCGGAATACAAAAAAGCGATTGTGGCCAGCAGCCAGCCCGCGCGTTACTGGGTGGAGCTGGCACATTTCTATCGGCGCACTGGACGGATGGGAGAAATGGAAGATGCTGTTCGCCGCGCGGTGGGCACAGTCCACCAGGGAGAGCCCAGCGAGTTTGACGCAGCCGCGCTACTGGTGCATTCAGGACGTGACTTTGCCGGCGCAGCGCGAATGCTGCGGCATTACGTTTCTGAAGAAGATGCTTCAGAGGACGGGCCGTCTTTTCGCGCCTATTACCTGCTGGGCGTGGTGCTGGAAAAGCAAGACAAAAAGAAAGAAGCCGCGGCCGAGTTCCAGACGGCGCTGAATATGGCCTCAGAGTACCGCCCGGCGCAGGATGCGCTGGCGCGCGTTTCCCGATAGAATCACGTCTTTCCGCACCAATCCGAACAAATTCGCGCAGGTGAAAAAATGAAATTGTATGCCCGTGTCGTCGTCCTGATTGCAGCGTGTATCGTTGCGCTTCCGCTAACTCTGCTCGCGCAAGATACCGCTCCCGGCAAGGACAAACCGCTGGCATTCCGCACAGCCATTGAACTGGCGCTCAAGAACAGCACCACCACCGGCCTTTCACAGGCCGACCTGCAACGCGCGCGGTCAGTGGTGAGGCAGACGAAGGACGTGTTTCTGCCGCAGTTCGTGCTGGGCTCCGGCCTGGGCGGATCGTATGGATTTCCGCTGAGCCTGGAAGGCGCGGCGCCTTCAATCTTTAACGTCAATTTTCAAGGCGCGCTTATCAACCTGGCGCAACGCAATTACGTGAAAGCCGCCAAGAGCGATGTGGATGTGACAACGGCCCAGAATGCCGACCGCCGCAATGACGTGATGATGGAAACCGCGCTGGATTATGTGCAGCTTGATCTGCTGGATTCGTCATTGGCAATTCAGCGAGAGCAGCAGCAGTCCGCGCAGAAATTTCAGGACATCGTCGCGCAACGCATACAAGCCGGTCTGGACAGCCAGGTGGAAGGTACGCGGGCCAAACTTGCGGGCGCAAGAACGCGGCTGGACATCGCACAGACGCAAGCCGCGGCCGACCAACTACGCTTACGCTTGTCACAACTAACAGGCTTGCCGGTTGCGGCGATTCAGACATCAACGGAAACCATCCCAGAAATGCCACCTGTCGCGCAGGACCAGGATTTGCCAAGCGAAGCAGTGAAGAACAATCCTATGGTGAAAGTGGCGGATGCGGCGGCGCAGGCAAAAGAGTTTCGCGCGCAGGCGGAGCGCAAGCAACTTTATCCCGCGATTGATTTTGTTGGTCAGTATGCCGTGCTGGCGCGATTCAACAACTACGATCAGTTCTTTCAGAAGTTCCAGCGAAACAACTTGACGGCGGGCGTGGCCATACGATTTCCATTCTTCAATCCTGTACAGCGCGCCGCAGCGGATGCAGCAAGAGCCGATGCAGTAAAGTCACGCAAGGAAGCGCAAACGGTGAAGGAGCAGGTGAGCACGGAGACGCTGAAGCTGCAACGGTCAGTCGAACAACTTGCGGCGGCTCGTGAAGTGGCTCAACTTGAGCATCAGTTGGCACAGTCTGATATTGAGGCCGCGCATGCAAAGATTGAAAGCGGAGCAGCGAGCATTAAGGATGAAGAGAACGCTCTCGTGGCTGAACACGAACGTTACACCGCATACTTAAATTCGAGCTTTGAGCTGGATCGCGCACAAATCCAGTTGATGCGCCAGATTGGACAGCTGGAGACGTGGGCGCTTGGTCCGGCGAAGCGGTAAGTCCGGTTAGCTCAGCCACTCAATGAGTCGCTTGCAATCGTCCAAGGTTTGTCCTTCGTTGGCCAGTTCCGTCTGTTCACGACTGGATGCGTTGAGGGTACCGCGTATTTGGCGCAGACTCACTCAGGGCCAGAGCGATCAAATTTACGTCTGGAAGCCTTGCGACGTGATAGAAGATAGCGCATGGGCACAGCCGCCATACAGAGCAAGATGGAAGAAGATCGTCTTGTTGCTCCAATTTGGCACACCATTCTGTATTTCGCATTATGGGGAGCGTTAGCTTTTGGAGTAAAAACCGCCAGACCAGAGGAGCATAGGGCTCTATTCCATTTCGCATACCAACCGCTCATGGATTTACCTGTTTGGTTTTGCGGCTGAGGGCGTCATTTTTGGTCTGATGTATCTCGGCCTGCGCTTCCGTAAAACGAAATTGGCCGAACTGATGGGCCACGGGGCGGATCGAAACGAATTGAGGCGAGACATCGTGGCCGGCGCCCTCTTTTCATTGGTCCTGTTGGGTGTCTCTGCGCTGCTGCTGCTGACTTTCCCGCCACATAAAGAGACAATCGACATTTCACCCAGAACTCTCCCACAATTTTTCTTCTTTTTCCTGATGTTGGTGTCGGCTGGATTTTTCGAGGAATTGATCTTTCGCGGATATCTGTTCCGGCAATTGAGCCATTACATCAGTATCGATTCCGCGGTTGTCATCCAGGCAATTGTCTTTGCTGTAGTTCACGGGTCTGACCAGAGTGTGGGAGAACTAGCGAGCAAATTTGTGGTAGGTGGGTTCCTTGGGTTCCTGGCAGTGCAAAGAAAGAGCTTGCTTCCAGGCATGATCGCGCACGGCTGCCTTAATGGGATCGCTGCCGTGATTCTTGGACTGTCGCGCTTAGCTGGGTGACTAGTCCGCGGGAGAGCTTCAATTCACCTATATTCAAAAGGGAGGCTAGGGTGCCATAACTCCGGAATGGCGCAACGCCAGCCATCCCAGAATTGAACCGATAAATGTTATAGAGAGAATGAGCGAGACGGCTCCAGCAACAAACACGGGGAGAAGCGGGTGCGGGTCCTATGATTCCTCTGGGATGGGGGGCGCGCTTACCAGAACCAAGTCAGCCTTTTTAGGCTGTTCAGCAATTCTTTCTACGACCGCTGTGCTCATAGATGCCTCCGAGAAGATAAATGTAGCTGGAGCGTGGGCACCGCGGCTGTGACGGCCGTCACGTATCCAATGTGATGTGGTTGGGGGCGCTCGATTCGCGCCAGAATCGCGAGAATCGAATCCCACCGGAGACATCAGGGCCGCCAACTGCGGTCTAAGCAAGCATGAAACTGTATATGTAGGCCGCCTTAGGCTGCAGCGGAGCCGATCCGTCGGGTTGCTTGCAAGCTGAAGAAACACTTGCTCGCAGACGGACCTCTCGGGATGGCAACTCTCAGACAGTGGCATTTTCGAGAGCAACGGGCAATAGTTTTGTCCATCAGAAATGCGAAAAACTCACCAACGATTGACGCTGATTACACTGATCGAGCCACGAACTAAAACTTGAAAACACGGAGGAAATGAGGACGCGGAGGCGACCCCGCGCGACTACCGATCACCGTGATGACGGACATGCGATTCTGCGACGCTCATGAGGAACGCTTCACGGTGACAGTCTCACCGGCCAGGGACGATCCAGCATCTAGGGCCAGGAAACGCACCCGTCCGCTGGCGAGGGTCCGGCCTTCAGCGCCAGTCACTATGGCTTCCCAGACTTGCGTGCGGCGGCCGCGCATCAACGGTCGAGCATTGGCGCGGAGCTTCCCTTCCCGAGCGGCGTTCAGGAACGACGTATGATTTTCCAGGCCGACAACAGACTGGCCGCGCGGCAACGCGGCCAACGCTGCGCCGACCGAGGCGACCGTTTCAATCAGGCCGGAATGCACGCCGCCGTGGACGATTCCGTAAGCCTGGTGATGGTCCGCGGCGATCTCCATTTCGGCGACAACTTCATCACCGGTGGCAACAACAAAATGAATGCCCATGGCCCGGGTCCAGCCGCTAATGGAAGCATTGAGCGCGGCGGCAAAATTTCCGTCAGGAGAAGCAGTGAGTACGGGTCGAGTGGTCATGAACGAAGATTGTAAATGCCTGGGCGGACAAAAAGGCCGCCAGCGCCAACGAAATGACTTCCAGGACTGTTGCGGCGCTCCGCTCAGGACGGACAGGGCTTAACCATGTTCGCCTGACAAATGCATTTTGCCGGTCCGCGCTAAACTTTTGCTTTTCCGATGTCCCGATTCCCCGATGTTCGGGTCCTCGGATCCTTCGGATCATGTCATTTTGTGAAATCAGTGCGGACGTTTTTTACCAGTACGTCACGCTCACTTTATCCAGCCAGACTGAATACGGCGTTCCCGAGCCGTTTGCGTCCGCCTGATACGCGACGTCCAGCCCGCTGCTGGAATCGGCTGTGTGCTGCATGCTCAGGTTCACCAGGCTGCGCTGGCCATTGAGCGTGACGGCGGTAAACATCACATCGCCGCCGGTCTGGCGCTGGAACTCAAAAACCAGATGGTTCCATGTCTTGGCGGCAGGCGTTGGACACGTAGCGGCGGAAGCCACCCACTTTTTCCCGATGTTGTCCCACATGCGCCAGGCATGGCCACCGGCCAAGTCGCACTGCGTGCCAAAGTTATAGCGCGCGCCGCCGGTGCTCTGGGTCACGTAAAACTCAAGTGCCTGGGCCGCCGCCGGATTGTCCACGTAGAAGTTGAGGTCAAAAAGAAAATGCGTGGCATTGTTGTGCGCCCCCAAGGCCTTGAACCACATCACGGCGCCAAAGCTGCTCGTCCCCGAAAGAAGCGAGAATCGATCAGACGATCCGCTCAACGACGGCGAGGTAATCCCCTGCGTCAGGGAAAAGACCGCCGACGGCGCTCCGGCACAGGAGAGCACGCAGGTCTGCCATCCGGTGAGCTTCTGTATGTCGGAAATTACCTGGGCGTTGCTTGGCGTACCGCCGGTAGGCGTTGGGCTTGGACTTGCGCCCGGACTTGGTGCCGGGTTCGCGCTGTTTGCCGTGGCGGACGATGATGACGCCATACTGCCGCCGCATCCGGCAATCGCAATTGAAGCTGCAAGAGTAAAAACGACAAGGCTCGGGCGTAGCAGGTTCTTCAGCTTCTTCATTTGGGGAACTCTCTCCGAGTGTCAGGATTTAGACGGTGGCGTTCTGTGGAGTCTACATACATCCAGAGTAGATGCGGGATTTTTATCGGTCTGCGGCTTTAGGATTAAGCTACTCTGCTTACTGCCATCCTTCAGTGCTCCTGTCTGGCGATTGCTACTTTGGATGTTCTCTCTTCGACAAGCCTGCGCTATTGCATGAACGGCTCACTGATTCTGAACCCCGTCTGCTTCCGGATGGATCATGCTTGTAAAGCATGGCATCTATTGAGAAATGGGTTCTTCCATCGCTTCCGACACGCTTTTCCCCATCGACAATCTGCCTGAAGGCCTGCTCTACCAGCTTGACTTTCTTAGTGAAGCGGAAGAAGCCGAACTGGTCCGCATTTTCCGTGAGCTGTCTTTTCAGGCATTTGATTTTCACGGATACACAGCCAGGCGTCGCGTTTTGGAATTTGGCTTTGAGTATGACTTCACCACTCGCCGCGCTACGCCCACACAAAGTTTTCCTGAATTTCTCTCCTCCGTGCGTGAGCGCGCAGCGCGATTCGCCGGGCTCTCCGCTGCTGACCTGGTGGAAGGCATGGCCACGGAATATTCTCCGGGCGCGCCCATCGGCTGGCATCGCGACGCTCCGCAGTTCGGCACTGTCATCGGCATTTCACTGGCAAGCACATCGCGCATGCGTTTTAAACCATATAAGGCGGAGGGCAAGCCAGTCGCGCTTATGCTGGAACCTCGTTCCATTTACGTGATGCGCGGGCCTGCCCGCTGGAAATTTCAGCACAGCATCCCTGCGGTAAAAGAACTTCGCTATTCCATTACGTTCCGAACATTGCGCGGCAGAGAAAACAAAAATGAAGCTGCTTAGTTTGGTGGGATTACCGGCTGCGATTATCTTTTCAGATCCTCTGACAGAGGCTATCTCAGATCGCCTTTTCTCCTTGCGCTTGTTCGCGGCAATCGTGTTCTTTATTGCTGTGGGAGATGCTTAGCTAGAGCGGGGAATAAAACAAGCACACAAGTCACACTGATGACGGATTGCCGGACATCTATGATCTCGTCAGCAGATGAACAAGCTAAAACTACTGTGCTAGGTGCCGAGATCTTTCGGCGAAGATCTGCGGCTTAAGGAAAAGGGATATTTTCAGCCAGTCAGGTAACGATCAAGCCGGAACGCAAGCTGGATCTCTACGCTGATGGCCATTACGCAAGGCAAGCCTCTGCACAGATTGGCTTATCCAGCAGGGGCAGCTATGATGGTTCCAGCCTAGGGCCTCGGGGGGCTGAAACTCAGGAATTTTCAGGTTCCGGGCTGCATGGACACAAACAATCGCCCGCAAAGTGTGTATCTCGCTGTATCCAAAACGGTTCTTGACGTGGAGACCTATTTCAGGTGGAATAAAAGCCATGACCAAAGCCGATTTGATTGAAGAGGTTTCACGCCTGGCTGAGCTGACACGCAAAGACAGCGAAATTATTGTGGAAACCATTTTTGATAGCGTCGTTCGTTCTCTGCGCTCCGGCGACAAGATTGAGATTCGTGGCTTTGGCAGTTTCCGGACGCGCCAGCGCAAGCCTCGCGTGGGCCGCAACCCCAAGACGGGTGCGCGCGTGGAAGTACCGGCAAAGAAAATCCCTTATTTCAAACCCAGTAAAGAACTTAAGGACGTAATTAATCACGGAAAGGCAGGAGAAACGGTGACCCCACCGACGGCACCAGCTGCACCCGCTGCCGAAGGCCCGACATCTTAACTGCTGAAGGCAAGCAGTTCCCTTCGGATTAGTAGCGGCTTAATTCCTAAATTTCCTGAACCAGAGCCCGATTCCTCCGCTCACCAATCCCAATAAGCCCAATAGAGGCAAGAACGTTGCTGTCGCGGGAAGTCGGCGGCTGCATTGAGCATCATTAGATTGCTGTTTCTGGTTGATTTGCGGCGTTGTGGAATTTTCCGCGCTTACGCCATTGTCAGCAGATTGGCTCTTAGCTGCAGTAGGTGGCGGTGTTCCTCCCTGGCTGCTGGCGGCAGTTTGTCCCTGCTGATTAGTTGAAGCATTGGTCTGCGTGCCCTGTTGTGATGACTGCGCGTTTTGCGTAGTAGACTGAGATCCAGTGCTTTGAGCTTGGGTACCTTGTTCCAACGCTCCGGATCCCAGCGGTGGCATGTTCTTGGCCATGGTCACGCCACTTTTATTATTCAACATCGCCTGCACGTCTTCGTTACTCAGGAGTTTCGCATTGCGCGTGCCTTTTTCGGCTTTGTATCGGCTCGAAACTTCAGCCAGGCTGATCGTGCTCA
>Ga0157369_10010434_pt1 | contig 10586 bp, 10 predicted proteins | sample C25metaG_FD_113461 | JGI IMG/M metagenome (GOLD analysis project Ga0157369, IMG submission 113461) | Corn rhizosphere microbial communities from Kellogg Biological Station, Michigan, USA - C2-5 metaG | ecosystem: Host-associated > Plants > Roots > Rhizosphere > Soil | place: USA: Michigan...
ACGAGATCGACGCCGTCGGCCGCCACCGTGGCGCCGGCATGGGCGGCGGTCACGACGAGCGCGAGCAGACCCTGAACCAGCTTCTCGTCGAGATGGACGGGTTCGAGATGAAGGACAACATCATCTTGATCGCGGCCACCAACCGGCCCGACATCCTCGACCCGGCGCTGCTGCGGCCCGGCCGCTTCGACCGCCAGGTCGTCGTCGACCGCCCCGACCGCAAGGGCCGCAAGAAGATCCTCGAGGTCCACACCCGCGGCAAGCCGCTGGGGCGCGAAATCGACCTCGACACGCTCGCCGGCCAGACCCCCGGCTTCACCGGCGCCGACCTGGCGAACCTGATCAACGAGGCGGCGCTGCTGACCGCCCGCTCGGGCAAGCGCGAGATCACCATGCATGAGCTCGAGGAGGGGATCATGCGGGTGATCGCCGGCCCCGAGAAGAAGACCCGGGTGATGAGCGAGAAAGAGCGCCTCGTCACCGCCTACCACGAGGTCGGCCACGCGATCGTCGGGCAGTTGCTCGAGAACACCGACCCCGTCCACAAGATCTCGATCATCAGCCGCGGCCAGGCGCTCGGCTACACGATCAGCCTGCCGACCGAGGACAAGTTCCTCACCACCCGCGCCGAGTTGACCGACACGATGGCGATGACCCTCGGTGGCCGCGCCGCCGAGGAGATCGTCTTCGGCGAGATCACCACCGGGGCCTCGAACGATCTTGAAAAGGTGACCGAGACGGCGAAGCAGATGGTGATGCGCTTCGGGATGTCCGAGCGCCTCGGCCCGCGCGTCTTCGGCCACGATCGCGGCCAGCCGTTCCTCGGCCGCGAGTTCAGCTCCGAGCCCGACTACTCCGACGAGATCGCCCGCGAGATCGATGACGAGATCCGCCGCATCGTCGAGAGCGCCCACCAGACCGCGAAGGGCCTGCTGAGCGAGCGCCGCGACGACCTCGAGCGGGTCTCCAAGCTGCTGCTCGAGCGGGAGACGATCGACGCCAAAGAGTTCGTCGCTCTGCTCGCCGGCAAATCGGCTGAGGAAGTCTTCGCCGACGACGACGAGAGCCCGGCGGCGCCGGCCGAGCCCGCGCCCGAGCCGGAGAAGGCCGCCCGCGAGGGCAGCCGCCCGATTACGCGCCCGCGTCCGGGTCTGGCTGGCGGCGACGCTTCCTGAATTTCGGAGGCGGGCGGTGGGAGACGGGGATGACCCTCGCTCCGACAAATGCCGAGCTAATTAGCTCGGCATTTTGAGTATCCGCCGGCTCGAGGGTCATCCCCGTCTCCTGCGACAGGTGGGGATACTTCGGTCATGACTCCGAAGTTGATGGGGGTCGTCAACGTGACTCCCGACTCGTTCTCGGATGGGGGCCGCTTTCTCGATCCTGAGGCGGCGATCGCTCATGGGTTGGAGCTGGCTGAAGCGGGAGCGGAGATCTTGGATGTAGGGGGTGAATCGACGCGGCCGGGGGCTGAGCCGGTGGGCGTGGAGGAGGAGTTGGGGCGGGTTGTTCCCGTCATCCAAGGCCTTCAAGGCTCGCGCATCAGCGTCGACACTTCGAAGGCTGCGGTTGCCGCTGCCGCGCTTGATGCCGGGGCCGAGATCGTCAATGACGTCACTGCCTTGCGCGGCGATCCCGGGATGGCCGGCCTCTGCGCTGAGCGAGACGCCACTGTCGTCCTCATGCACATGCTCGGCGAGCCGCGGACGATGCAGCGGGACCCGCGCTACGACGATATCGTCGCCGACGTGAAGGCGTTTCTCGCCGAGCGCCTCGAGGCCGCCGTCGCCGCCGGGATCGCCGAGGAGCGGGTCTGGCTCGACCCCGGCATCGGCTTCGGCAAGACCGGTGCCCACAACATGGAGCTGCTGCGCCGGCTCGGCGAGCTGCGCGAGCTGGGGCGGCCGCTGGTGATCGGGACCTCCCGCAAGAGCTTCATCGGCAAAGTCGATGGCTCGCCCGCCGACCAGCGCCTCGGCGGCACGATCGCCTCCTCCGTCCTCGCCGCCGCCGAGGGCGCCGACGTCCTCCGCGTCCACGACGTCGCCGAGATGCGCCAGGCGCTGGCCGTGGCCGCGGCGATTCTCGGGTAGCGTCCCCGGCTATGGAGTCGCACGGCAACGGGATCGATTCGAGCGCGGAAATTGAGCTGCGCGGGCTCTCGATCTACACCCACCACGGGGTCTCGGAAGCCGAGCAGGAGGTCGGGCAGCGGCTCGAGTTCGACATCTCCTTCGACGTCCCCGACTGCGACGCGGTGCTGACCGACCGGCTCGAGGACACCGTCGACTACGGCCAGGTCTGCGACATCGTCGCCCTCGCCGCGACCGAGCGCAGCTACAAGACCCTGGAGCGCCTGGCGCAGGTGGTGGGGGAGCGGCTGATGGAGCGCTACGGCTGCGAATCGGTGCGGGTGAGAGCCGCGAAGCCCGAGCCGCCGCTGCCGCTGGCGATCCAGGAGGTGGCCGTCGAGGTCACCCAGGAGCGCACGGTCGAAGACGAAGACCAAGCCGAGGACTGACGCGTGGTTCCTTTGTCCGGAGATACACGACAAAGGAACCACGATTCCGAGCGGCGGACCGGCTACCTGGGTCTCGGGTCCAACGTCGGCGACTCCGCCGGTCATCTCCGCGCCGCGGTCGAGCTGCTGGAAGCGGAGGGCATCGAGGTCGAGGCTGTCTCCTCCACCTACGTCACCGAGCCGGTCGGCGAGATACTCGACCAGCCCGATTTCCTCAACGCCGCCGTCCGCATTCGCACCGAGCTGGAGCCCGAACCGCTGCTCGACGCCTGCAAGCGCGTCGAGGCCGAGCGCGGCCGCCAGTTCGACCTCCCCCGCCACAGCCCCCGTCCGCTGGACGTCGACTTGCTCCTCCTCCTCGAGATCGAGATGAGCAACGACCGCCTCACCCTCCCGCACCGCGAGGTCACCACCCGCCGCTTCGTCCTCGTCCCGCTGCTCGAGCTCGACCCGGAGCTGACGTTGCCGGACGGCACCCGGCTGGCCGATGCTCTCGAAGCTCTCCCCGAGGGGCAGCGAGTTGAGAAGGTCCCCTAGGAGAGCGGATCGGTCCAGCGAAGGCCCTCGAAGCGGCCGAAGTCGGTATCGCTGGAGCAGAGCTCAGCGCCATGTTCGATTGCCAGGGCCGCGAGGTGCGCGTCGCTGGTCAGGTTCCCCGCGACGCCGAGCGGCTGCAGCAGCTCGCGCATCAGAGTGAAGTGGCCTGGACCGGGAGCCAGCGTCGAGGCGACCGGTCGAGCCAGCCACTCTTCAACGTAGGCAAAGGCCTCATCGGGAGGCATCGGGTCTTCGAAGGCGGCCGGATTGGTCGCGATGCGAACGAAGCCCAGGAGTACGGCCGAGGCGAATGCAACCTCCTCAGTCCCGGACAGCGAACTCTCGAGCCATGCCCGCGCCGCCGCATGCCGCGGCGCCTCGGCGTCCACCGCATAAAGCAGCAGGTTGACGTCGGGCAGCTTCACTTACGCAGCGAAAGCTTCCGCAGGATCTCGGCGTCCTCGAGCTCTCCGGCCAGTGACAGCGCTCGATCGAGATCGATGCCGGGCCGCGCCCGCAGGGGGCGCGGCTTCAGGCGATAGGGCTGATTCGCTTGCGGCGCAGATGCCCGGAGGCCCTGCCTGACGCTGTTGTTGAGAGCCTCCTTGAAGGAGGTCTTCTGTCGCCGCGCCTCCTCTTTCAGCTTGGCGGCCACATCATCATCGAGGGTTACCGTGGTCCTCATCCTTGAGGCATCATAACAGCACCCTATTTGCTGTCATGATGCTTCAGGCGGGCTGATGCGGATCCGCCAGCCACTCGGCCGGTAGTACCGCCGGCATCCGGCCGGGGTAGTTCGGGACGACGCGCTTGGCAAGGTCGCCGGCCGGGCGGTTCTCGATCGCCGGGCGGAGGTCGTCGAGGGTCATCGCCAGGGCGATGCTGGGGGCGATCTGGAAGTCGGCGGCGTTCAATTGCTCGCCGTTCAGGGTGCCGTCAGCGATCCAGGCGTCGACGCGATCGAGGAGGCCGGGGAGCTTGGCCGCCGCGGCGCGCGCGTTCTCGTCGCTTGCTTCGTTGAAGCGCGCCGAGAGCGCGACCAGGGGGCCGCCGGTTTTCACTGCGAGGTCAATCGGGACGCCGAGCTTCGCGCCCTCCGAGTAGCTCTTCAGCGGCGAGCGGTCCTGCTTGAAGCCCCACCAGAGCAGCTGGCGGATCGGATGCTGCATCTGTTCGTCGCCGAAGGCCTCAGCCTCTTCGACCTTGGCGCGCTGCGCGGGGTCGGCGGGGAAGAGGGGCGGCTCGGGGCGCAGGCGCTCGAGCTCGCGGGCGATCGGCCGCGAGCCCTGGACCTTGTCGCCGTCGATCTTCAGCGCCGGCACGGTGATGCCGGGGAAGCCGACCATCCGCAGCACGCCCTTGGAGATCACCGGCATCAGGTCGGTGCGCTTGAAGGAGATGCCCTTGTGTTCGAGCATCAGCGCAGCGGCGTAGCTCGGGTGCGAGCCGGGAATGACGTAGAGACGAGTGGTCATGCGGGCGATCCTATGCCCCAAATCGAAACTGCATCAAATTTTCCATCCAGTAGGTGGAAAAAGTGATGCAGTTCGGTCTCGCGGGCCGTCGTAGATAATCGCCCGATGCTTCTAGCTGTCGACGTCGGCAACACCCAGACCCATCTCGGCGCTTTCGATGGTGAGAACCTGGTCGAGCACTGGCGATTCCAGACCCGCTCCGGTGCCACCGGCGACGAGCTCGCCGAGCGCATCGCCGGGCTCTTCTCGCTCTGCGGCAGGTCGTTCAGTGAGATCGACGCGGTCTGCGTCTCCTCGGTCGTGCCACCGCTCGGCAGCCAGTTCGAGGAGCTGGCGCAGCGCTACCTCGACGCCGAGTGCCTGACGATCGGACCGGGGGTGAAGACGGGGATGCCGATCCGGATCGAGAACCCGCTTGAGGTCGGCGCCGACCGCCTCGTCAACGCGATCGCCGCCTACGAGCGCTTCGGGGAGGCCTGCGTCTCGGTCGACTTCGGCACCGGGATCAACATCGACGTGGTCTCCGCCGAGGGCGAGTACCTCGGCGGCGCGATCGGCCCCGGCCTCGCGCCCTCGCTCAGCGCCCTGATCGAACGCGCCGCCCGGATCACCCGCATGGACCTCGAAGAGCCGACCGAAGCGATCGGCCGCTCGACCCGCGCCGCGATCAACTCCGGCTTCATCTTCGGCTTCGCCGGCCTGATCGACGGCATCGTCAGGCGTATCGAAGACGAACTGCCGAACCCGCACCTGCTCGCCACCGGCGGCTACGCCTCCGCGGTTGTCCCTTTCACCGAAACGATCGACGAGGTCGACGATCTGCTGACCTTGACGGGCCTACGGCTGATCCATGAGCGCAACCGATGACAGAGCGAGCAACCGCCCGGCGCTGACCGAGCCCTTCGAGATCGGCGGCGTGCCGATCGCCAACCGCGTCCTGCTGGCACCGCTGGCCGGGATCGGCAACTGGTTCGTCCGCCTGCAGGCCAAACGCCACGGCGCCGGGCTCGCGGTCTCGGAGATGGTCTCGAGCTTCGCCCTCCACTACCGCAACGAGCGCACGCTGCGGGAGCTGATGCGGATCCACCCCGACGAGCACCCGGTCTCGATCCAGCTCTTCGGCCACGACGCCGAGGTGATGCGGTCCGGCGCCGAGATCGCCGCCCGGGCCGGGGCCGACCTGATCGACATCAACATGGGCTGCCCGGTGCCGAAGGTGCGGCGGACCGGCGCCGGCGCCCAGCTTCTGCGCGACCACGACCTGGCCCTGGCGCTCGCCCGCGGCGCTGCCGAGGGCAGCGGCCTGCCGGTGACGGTGAAGCTGCGCTCGGGGATCGAGGCCGGCGACCGCTCCGGCTTCGAGCTGGCGATCCGCCTGGTCGAGGAGGCCGGCGTCGCCGCGATCGCCTTCCACCCCCGCGTCGCCACCAAGGGCCACAAGGGCTCGCCCGACTACGCCCTGGCCCGCGAGCTGGTCGAGCGGATCGACGTCCCGGTGATCATCTCCGGCGGACTCTCCAGCGCCGAGGCCGCCCGCCGCGCCTACGAGGAGTCGGGCGCCGACGCGGTGATGATCGCCCGCGGCTCCTTCGGCAACCCCTGGGTGTTCGAGGAACTGACCGGCAGGCGCGCCTCGCCGCCGAGCCGGGAGGAGATGGTCGCCGAGTGGCTGTGGGTCGTCGACCGGGCCGAGGAGCACCTTGGCGAGGAGCGCGCCGAGCGCTACCTGCGCAAATTCCACCCCTGGTACGCGGAGCGGCTGGAGGCGCCGAAGGAGGTCGCCGAGGAGCTGCAGCGGAGCGCCGATCTGGCCCGCGCGCGGGAGCTGATCGCGACCCTCGCGACCCCCGCCGTGGTGGCCTGAACAGGGCGTCCAGTAGCCACTTTGGCCAGCCGGCCACCCTCGCTATAATCCCGCGACCCGTGCCTGGGATTGCTGCCGTCGCCGGCCGCATCAGGCGCGTTTTTTTAGGTCTAGGGAGACCGAACAGGCTCCCTTTTCAAATCCAAAGCGAGGTCGTCAAGTGCGTCAGGCCGTCATCACTCCCGAGGGACTGGAAAAACTTAAAGAGGAGATCGAGTACCTCTCGACGACCAAACGGCGCGAGGTTGCGGCCCGCATCAAGGAGGCGCGCGAGGACGGCGACATCTCCGAGAACGCCGAATACGACGACGCCAAGAACGAACAGGCGCTGCTCGAGGGCCGGATCGCCCAGCTGGAGGAGAAACTGCGCCGCGCCCGGGTGATCGACGAGAAGGCGATCAGCACCGATGAGGTCGTCTTCGGCTCGGTCGTCCACGTCAAAGACCAGAAAACCGGCGACTCGCAGAAATTCCAGATCGTCGGCTCGACCGAGGCGAACCCGCTGGAGCACAAGCTCTCCAACGAGTCGCCGATCGGCAAAGCGCTGATCGGCAAAAAGCGCAACGACATCGTCACCGTCGAGGTCCCGCGCGGGCCGAAGAAAAAACTGAAAATCACCAAGATCGAGAAAGCCGGCTGAGGCTCGTTAGGCTCGCGGCCCGATGAGCGAGCCCGCTGAGCAGCCAGAGCAGGAGCTCTCGCAGGTCCTCGAGGACCGGCGCGAGAAGCTGGAGCGGATCCGCGAGGCCGGGATCGAGCCGTTTCCGCACGAGTTCTCCGGGCGCGAGGAGATCGGCGAGGTGCGGGCTGCGCACGAAGGGCTGGCGCCGGGGATGGAGACCGAGTCGCGCCACCGGGTCGCGGGGCGGATCGTCGCCCGCCGCGGCCACGGCAAGGCCTGCTTCCTCGACATCCGCGACGGCAGCGGCCAGATCCAGCTGCACGCCCGCCAGGACCTGCTCGGCGAGGAGGCCTACGCGCTCCTGGTCGATCTCGACCTCGGCGACATCGTCGGCGCCGAGGGGACGGCGATGGCGACCCGCCGCGGCGGCGAGCTCTCGCTCTCGATCGACCACTGGCGCCTGCTGGCGAAGAGCCTGCGGCCGCCGCCCGACAAGTTCCACGGCTTGGAGGACACCGAGACCCGCTTCCGCCGCCGTGAGCTCGACCTGATCGCCAACGAGGAGAGCCGCCGCGCCTTCCGCACCCGCGCCCGCACGATCTCCGAGATCCGCCGCTGGTTCGACGAGCACGGCTTCATCGAGGTCGAGACGCCGGTCCTACAGCCGCTCTACGGCGGCGCCCTGGCGCGGCCCTTCACGACCCACCACAACGCCCTCGACCGCGACTTCTACCTGCGGATCGCGACCGAGCTCTACCTGAAGAAACTGGTCGTCGGCGGCATCGACCGGGTCTACGAGCTCGGTAAGGACTTTCGCAACGAGGGCGTCTCCCACAAGCACAACCCCGAGTTCACGATGCTGGAGTGGTACGAGGCCTACGCCGACTACGAGAAGACCGCGCACGATCTCGAGCTGCTGGTCGCCGAGACCGCCGAGCGGGTGCTGGGGACGACCAAGGTCAAGCGCGGCGAGGCCGAGATCGACTTCGCGCCGCCCTGGCGGCGGATCACCCTGCGCGAGGCAATCCTCGAGAAATCCGGGATCGACATCGTCGAGCACCCGACCCGTGAGGCGCTCGCCAAGGCGATGGGCACCGAGCCCGACCCGAAGGAGGGCTGGGGCAAGCTCGTCGACGGGCTCCTCTCCAAGGACGTCGAGCCCGGCCTGACCCAGCCGACCTTCATCTTCGACTACCCGGTCGAGCTCTCGCCGTTCGCCAAGCGCCACCGCTCCGAGGAGGGGATGGTCGAGCGCTGGGAGGCCTTCGTCGGCGGCGTCGAGGTCGCGAACTCCTTCACCGAGCTCAACGACCCGGACGAGCAAAGGCGGCGCTTCGAGCAGCAGGCGGCCGAGGTCGCCCGGGGCGACGAGGAGGCCCAGCCCTACGACGAGGCCTTCGTCGAAGCGCTCGAACAGGGGATGCCGCCGACCGGCGGCGTCGGGCTCGGGATCGACCGCCTGGTGATGATGTTCACCGGCGCCAAGACCCTGCGGGAAGTCCTGCTATTCCCGGCGATGCGGAACTAGATGTGAACGCATTTGTCCCCCCATACCGGGGACAAGTAGGCGGGTGGATCGCGCCTTTGTGCCGGGAACGTGACGAGTCCCGCGTGAAAAGTCGCTCTTAGCGCCCTAACTGCACCGCAAGCCGGACGTACGCGCCCGGTAGAGTTAAGGGACAGATGGACGCCTCCCGATAAAGAATCGGGGGTGTCCGGCGGTACGAATCCGGGTTTCCCGGGTTTGTTCAACCAGGAAGAGGTCTTCATTGTTCGAGCGATTCACTGAGAGAGCTCGCCAGGTCGTCGTCCTAGCGCAGGAGGAGGCCCGGACGCTCAAGCACAACTACATCGGCACCGAGCACATCCTGCTCGGCCTCCTTCGCGAGGAGGAGGGGCTGGCTGCCCGCGTCCTTGAGTCCCTCGACATCACCGTGGAACGCGTTCGCTCGCAGGTCGTCCGCATCGTCGGCTCCGGCGAGGAGGTCACCTCCGGCCAGATCCCGTTCACCCCGCGCGCCAAGAAGGTCCTCGAGCTGGCGCTGCGCGAGGCGCTCTCGCTCGGTCACAACTACATCGGCACTGAGCACATCCTGCTCGGCCTCGTGCGTGAGAACGAGGGCGTCGCCGCTCGCATCCTGCTCGACTTCGACGCCGACTCGGACAAGATCCGCAACGAGGTCATCCGCATGCTCTCCGGCCCCGGCGGCCGTCGCCAGGGCGGCGGCGGTGGCGGTGCTTCCGGCGAGGGCAAAAAGTCTTCGAAACTGCTCGACCAGTTCGGCCGCAACCTCACCCGCCTCGCCGAGGAGGGCAAGCTCGATCCGGTGATCGGCCGCGAAACCGAGATCGAGCGGATCATGCAGATCCTCTCCCGCCGGACCAAGAACAACCCGGTGCTGCTGGGCGAGCCGGGCGTCGGCAAGACCGCCGTCGTCGAGGGTCTCGCCGCCCGCATCAACAAGGGCGAAGTCCCGGAGCTGCTGAAGAACAAGCAGATCTACACGCTTGACCTGGCCGCCCTCGTCGCCGGCTCCAAGTACCGCGGCGAGTTCGAGGAGCGCCTCAAGAAGGTGATGAAAGAGATCACCCAGCGCGGCGACATCATCCTTTTCATCGACGAGCTCCACAACCTGGTCGGCGCCGGCGCTGCCGAGGGCGCGATCGACGCGGCCTCGATCCTGAAGCCGGCCCTGGCCCGCGGCGAGCTGCAGACGATCGGCGCCACCACCCTCGACGAGTACCGCAAGTACCTCGAGCGCGACTCGGCGCTGGAGCGCCGCTTTGCCCAGATCCGCGTCGACCAGCCCTCGCCCGAGGACACGGTGAAGATCCTCGAAGGGCTGCGCGAGCGCTACGAACAGCACCACCGGGTGACGATCCGCGACGACGCGCTGGAAGCAGCCGCCGAGCTCGCCGACCGCTACATCTCCGACCGCTTCCTGCCCGACAAGGCGATCGACCTGATCGACGAGGCCGGCTCGCGGATGCGGATCAAGTCGATGAGCACCCCGCCCGTGTACCGCGATCTCGAGGAGGAAATCGAGACGACGCGGCGCGAAAAGGAGGCCGCGATTGAGGCCCAGGAGTTCGAAAAGGCCGCCAACCTGCGCGACACCGAGCGCCAGCTGACCACCCGCAAGCGCCAGCTCGAAGATGAGTGGGCCGAGGGCGAGAACGGTGAACGGCCCGAGGTCGGCGAGGAGGAGATCGCCGACATCGTCTCGATGTGGACCGGCATCCCGGTCTTCAAGTTGACCGAGGCCGAGACCAAGAAACTGATCCGCATGGAGGAGGAACTCCACAAGCGGGTGATCGGCCAGGAGGTCGCGATCACCGCCGTCTCGAAAGCGATCCGCCGCTCCCGCGCCGGGATCAAGGACCCGAAGCGGCCGGCCGGCTCGTTCATCTTCCTCGGCCCCTCCGGGGTCGGCAAGACCGAGCTCGCCCGCACCCTCGCCGAGTTCCTCTTCGGCGACGAGGAGGCGATGGTCCGGATCGACATGTCCGAGTACATGGAGAAGCACGCGGTCAGCCGCCTGGTCGGCTCGCCCCCGGGCTACATCG
>Ga0157369_10010439_pt1 | contig 10582 bp, 10 predicted proteins | sample C25metaG_FD_113461 | JGI IMG/M metagenome (GOLD analysis project Ga0157369, IMG submission 113461) | Corn rhizosphere microbial communities from Kellogg Biological Station, Michigan, USA - C2-5 metaG | ecosystem: Host-associated > Plants > Roots > Rhizosphere > Soil | place: USA: Michigan...
AGCCGGCCATCCTCAAGGCGGTGGTCGACTCGGCCATCGTCGGTCCCGAACCCGACGTGCCGGCCTCGCGCTCACAGTGGTTCCTCCAGGTGCTCGCTCAGCCGAAGCTGGACCGCAAGGTCGAGCTCCTCGCCGAAGGCACCTCGGCCCTGCACGAACGCACCGGACCGGTGTTCGCCGTCGCAAGGGAGGCCGCCTCCGTGGACCCCGGGGTGGCGGCCCTTTGGAGCAGGGGCAAACGGCGGCACCTGGCCGACATGACACTCATCGCGGAGAGCTTCGAAGCGCACGGCCTCATCCCCAGGCACCTGAGCGTCGTGTGGGCAACCGAACTGCTCTACGTACTCCTCGGGCCGGAGAACTGGCATCTCATCCGCCGCGAGCTCGGCCACGACGAACGCCACTACCGCGACTGGCTCCGCACGACCTTGAACCAGGCCCTGGGCCAGGCGCGTCCATAGTCTTGGCTGCGAGCACGGAGGCCGCACAGCAAGCTGGACCCGAGGCAGGCCGACCGCCAGCTCCGACTCCGGCATTGCGGGGGAGCTCGCAACCTGCTTCTCTACGCCGCCAGCCGACCACCCTCGCCGCGGCTTGGCGGACACCGGGTGCCGCGCCCAGCACCGCTCATCGTGGGTCACCACACACGCCAGTCGCAGTCGGACAGGACCGTGATCCTGCACGACGCGTGGAACACGATGCTCTGCGACTCCGCAACATCGAACGAATTCGACTGTGTGGACGTCTATCACGCCTTCAACGGGGCGGACGGCGCGAAGCCCTCAGCCGACCTGCTCGCCGATGACTACACCCACCCCTCGCAGCTGGGAAACGACGAGATCGCGCGACTCCTGACCCAGAGGGGCTTCGCGCCACTCGGATGAGACCGCGCACTCGGCCGGGACAGTTGCAGCCCTGTCCCGATAGGGATGCCGCGACATACCGCCGCCTGTCCGCTCTTCCGATCTGCGGCATGCCCGGACGTTCCCCTTTCCGGTGTGTCAGCGCGCGTCCGGGATACCTCGGGCCTGCGTGATGCAGAGAGCGCGATAGAGCGCGCCCTCTGCATCACGCGAGGAGAGCCGCCCCCACCAGAGATGGCTTGTGGCTCCTCCGTGGCGCTACGACCGACCACTGGCCATCCCTCGCGAAACGTCCGACCATCGGCAGGACAGGACGGATCGAGGTGCGCCTCTTCGCCGCGTTCGGGGCCCATCTGTGGACGCTGGCAACGCCCGTTCCAGCGTTCGGTGCATCTCAGCGATGGCGTCGGCGGTGAGGGGGCCTTCTGCCTGAAGCCTGGGGTAGAGCCTCCCAAGGCCGGCGCTACCGCTGACGTGTCGACTCGCGCACCACGAGCCGCGTCGGCAGGGGCGTGTCGGGAGTCGCGGGCTCGTCTTCTTCGAGGGCCAGGAGGACCTTCTGCATCATCAGCTCGCCGAGCGCGGCGAAGTCTTGGCGAACCGTGGTCAGGGGTGGGTACAGGTAGGCCGCCTCGGGCACGTCGTCGAAGCCGACCAGGCTCACGTCCCCGGGCACGGACAGGCCGCGCTCACGAAGTGCCGCCATCAGGCCCATGGCCATGAGGTCGTTCGAGGCGAAGACGGCCGTACCCGGCTCGACCTCCATCTCCTTGCCGATCAAGTAACCCGATCGGGCAGTCCAGTCGCCGACGATGGGTTCCGGGATGCTCAGCCTCCGTTCGGCCAGCTCGTCGCGCCATCCACGCACGCGTTCAATCGAGTCGGTGGCGCGTGGCGGGCCGGCCAGGTGCACGATCCGATCGTGCCCCAGCTCGGCGAGGTGCCGAACCGCTGAACGCGCACCGCGGTACTGGTCGATCGACACGACGATGGGGCTGCGCCGCTGAGTCGAGGCGGAGGCGATCACGGGGACGCCGAGCTCGAGTCCGCGCACCATCTCCAGAACGCTGGTGTCGATGACGATCAGCACGATCCCGTCGACCCGCTCGCGCAACAGCGCCTCCACGGTCGACTTGACACTCGCAGGGTCGTCACCCGCGGTACTGACCGTGTCGACGCGGTACCGCGCAACGCGGGCCGCGATGTTGAAGTGCATCGCGATCACGTTCGGCCCATGGTCGGCGACGCTCGGGGCGATCAGACCGATGGTGCGCGTGCGCCTGGTGACCAGCGCGCGAGCCTGGGGCGATGGGCTGTATCGGAGCTGCGCGATCGCGCGCTCGACCCGCTCACGCGTGGCCGCACGCACGCTGGGCGAGCGGTTCAGCACGCGAGAGACGGTCTGGTGCGAGACGCCGGCCAGCCGTGCCACATCGAAGATGTTGGGGGCCCGCTCGGGCCCGGTCTCAGCCACGTTCGTCGTCGGGTTCGGGCACGGAGGGACGCGCAACCAGCGCGAGGAGCTGATCGACGGACACGTCGGCGGATCGTACGGTCTCGATGACCCTGCCGTCCTTGAGGACCGCCACCCGGTCGCCGACGCGCAACACCTCCTCCAGCTCGGCGGAGACGAACACCACCGACAAGCCGTTTCCGGCGAGCTCGGACACGAGGTTCTGGATCTCGACCTTCGCCCCGACATCGATCCCGCGGGTGGGCTCGTCCAGGACGAGCACCCGGGGTGAGACCGCGAGCAGGCGCGCGAGCAGGAGCTTCTGCTGGTTGCCACCCGACAGCTGACCCGCCGGCTTGTCCAGGTCGGGTGGCCGGATGTCCAGCGCCTCGACCCAGCTGGCCGCGAGCTCGCGCTGACGCGCCGTGCTGATCCGGCGCATGATCCCCCGCTGCGACTGCACCGACAAGGTGATGTTCTCCAGGACGCTGAGATGGCTGACGATGCCGTCGGCTCGTCGATCCTCGGGGGAGTACACCACGCCCAACGTCATTGCCCTGCGCGGGTTCGCGAGGTTCTCGTCCCGCTGCTCCAGTCGGATGGTTCCCGACTGGAGCCGATCCACCCCTGTCAGCGCGCGCGCCAGCGGCGTCCGGCCCGATCCCAGCAGACCTGCTAGACCCAGCACCTCGCCCTCGGCGATGTCCAGGTCGGCGTCGGCGATGCCGGGAGCGGCTGTGATGCCCCGCGCGCTGAAGAACGCAGGCCCTTCACCCGCGGGCGCGCCGCCGCCAGGACTGGCCCGGTAGCCGGAGACGTTGTGACCCAGCATCTTCTGGACCAGGTCCACCCGCAGCAGATCACTCGTCCGGTACTCCCCGACGAGTCGTCCGTCGCGCAGGACGGTGACACGGTCGCAGATCTCGTAGACCTGGTCGAGGAAGTGCGAGACGAACAGGATGGCGACACCGCGCGTCTTGAGCTCGCGGATCACGCGGAAGAGCTCGGCCACCTCGTTGAGGTCCAGGCTCGACGTCGGCTCGTCGAGGACCAGCACCTTGACGTCGGTGGAGATGGCCCGCGCGATCGCGACCAGCTGCTGCACCGCCACCGGATGGGTACCGAGGATCGAGGCAGGGTCGATGTCCAACCCCAGCTCGTGCAGCGCGGCAGCAGCGTCCCGACGCATGCCGCGCCAGTCGATCAGGGCGAACCTGCGCGGCTCCCGACCGAGCGCGATGTTCTCGGCCACCGACACGTTCGGCAGCAGCTCGATCTCCTGGTAGACCGTGCTGATGCCCGCAACCTGGGCAGCGTGGGGGGTGCCAAAGGTGACCTGCTGCCCCGCGAGCCGGAGGGTCCCGGACTCCATCCTCAAGGCGCCCGTGATCGCCTTGATCAGGGTCGACTTGCCGGCCCCGTTCTCGCCCATGAGCGAGTGCACCTCGCCGGGGAACATCCGGAAGTCGACGGCATCCAGCGCCGTCTCCTCCCCGAAACGGACCGTCGCCCCCGTGAGCTCGAGCAACGGTCGGGCAGGGTCCACCCGGTCATTGTCGTCGCCGGTCGCGGCACGCACTTGCGACACACCGATCCGCTCGGGGGCCTACTCCCGACGCTCCGACCGGGAGACGATGAAGCGCTGGATCAGGATGAACAGCAGCAGCAGCCCACCGACGATGATCTGCATCCACGCCTGCTCCGCGCCGAGGAACGAGATGACCGTCTTGATCGTGCCGTAGACCAGCACGCCGATCATGGAACCGAGCACGTACCCTCGGCCGCCCGAGAGCAGCGTGCCACCGATGACGACTGCAGCGATCGCGTCGAGCTCGGTGCCGATTCCGTTGCGCGGATATCCGGCGCCCGAGTACGCGGTGAGGATCAGACCGGCCAGCCCGGCGAGGCTCCCGGAGATCAGGTAGACGAACACCTTGGTGCGGGCCACCTTCAGGCCCATCAGCCGTGCGGACTGCTCGTTGCCACCGATCGCGTAGACGGTGCGACCGAAACGCGTGTACTGCAGGACGAAGGCGCCGATCCCCACGGCCAACAGGGCGATGATGCCGGTCGGGGTGATGTACCAGTCCCCGACCTGGAACCGGGTCGACTGCAGCCACAGGACAGAGGGGTCGTCCACGCGGATCGACTTGAGGCTGACCACGAACGCCAGACCACGGGCGAGGAACAGTCCCGCAAGGGAGGCGATGAATGGCTGGACGTCGAAGTACTGGACGAGGATGCCGATGAGCAGGCCGATCACGGCGCCCGCGAGGAGGATGACCGGGACGGCGACCGCGGCCGGCATCCCACGCCCGAGGAGGCTGGCCAGCAGGATGCCGGTGAACGCCATCACCGAGCCCACCGACAGGTCTATCCCGGCGGTGAGGATGACGAACGTCATGCCCACCGCGATGACCATCAGGTAGGCGTTGTCGAGCAGCAATGCCGACATGTTGCCCGGGCTGACGAAGTCGCCGAAGTACAGCTGCGCGACGACCAGCAGCACGACCAGCACCCCGAGTGCGGCGACGGTCGGCATCAGGGAGGCATGCCTGTTGATGAAGCGATCGTCGGCCTGCTTGGGGCTCGAGCGAGTGGACTCGGTCGTCTGCGTGGTCGTCATGCCCCAACCTCCGCCTTCGCAGGCTTGTCTGCCGTGCCATCGGATCCGGTCGCGCCGCGAGGCCATCGTCCGAGCTGGCGAACACGCGGCGACTGGACGATGACCACGAGCACCACCACCAACGCGAAGAACACCGGGCTCTGCGCCGAGGGGACGCCGAGGAACAGGATGGTCGAGTTCAGCGTCTGGATGATCAGGACGCCGATCACCGTGCCGGCGATGCTGAACTTGCCCCCCTGCAATGATGTGCCGCCCAGCACGACGGCGAGGATGGCGTACAGCTCGATGAAGAGCCCGGCAGCGTTGGCGTCGGCGGCCCTGATGTTCGAGCTGTAGATGATGCCCGCGATGCCGGCCATCAGGCCGCTGACGACGTACACGCTGAAGATGATCCCGCGCGACCGGACACCTGCCAGGCGGCTCGCCTCCGGGTTGATGCCAACCGCCTCGGTGAGCATGCCGAGCGCCGTCCTGCGTTCGAACGCGCCGATCACGCGGATTGCCGTCAAGGAGATGAGGAACGCGAACGGAAGAATCAGCAGGTACCCGGTGGCGATGTACTCGAAGGGCCCACTGTTGACCGTGGTGATGAAGCCCTCGGTGATCAGGAGGGCCACACCACGGCCTGCCAGCATGAGCACGAGCGTGGCGATGATGGGCTGGATCCCCAGCACCGCGATGAGCATGCCGTTCCACGAACCGAGCACGAGCGCCACGAGGAGCGCGACAACGACCGCGGACACCACCGTGCCGAGGTTGTCGGGGTTCCCCGAGTCGTGGATGATCGTCAGCGCCACGGCGCCCGACACCGCCATCACCGCGCCCACCGAGAGGTCGATGCCGCGGGTGGCGATCACGATCGTCATGCCCAGTGCGACCAGCATGAGCGGTGCGCTGTTGCGCAGGATGTCGATCAGTGCCCCGTAGAGCTGTCCATCACGGACCGTGACCTTGATGAACTGGGGCCGCGCGAGCGTGTTGATCACCACCAGGGTCAGCAGGGCGGCGATGGGCCAGAAGAGCCGATGCTTCACGACACCCATCAGGCAGCGCTCCCGTCACTCTTGTCGGCGATGTACGCGATGAGGTCATTCAAGCCGACCCGGTTGGAGTCGAGCTGCCCGATCTCTCGCCGGTCACGCATGACCACCACGCGCTGGGCCAGGCGGAGCACCTCCTCGAGCTCCGAGGAGATGAAGATGACCGAGAGCCCGGCCGCCGAGAGCTCGGCGACCTTGCGCTGGATGTCGGCCTTCGCGCCCACATCGATGCCGCGCGTGGGCTCGTCGAGGATGAGCAGCTCGGGAGCGGTCGCCAACCAGCGGGCCAGGAGCACCTTCTGCTGGTTGCCGCCCGACAGGGTGCTGACCACGGAGTCGGGGTTCGCCGGCCTCACGTCGAGTGCCTCCATGTACTCGGCGACCACGGCATCCCGCTCAGCCTTGCGGATCTTGTGCCTCCATCCGCGACGGGCCTGGATGCCCAGGACGATGTTCTCGGCGACCGTGAGGTCGGAGACGATGCCTTCCCCCCGACGATCCTCCGAGGAGAACACGATTCGTTGCTCGATGGCATGGCGTGGGGTTCCGATCTTCACGGGCTCGCCGTTGATGGAGATCGATCCGGTGTCGGCCCGATCGGCTCCGTAGAGCAAGCGGGCGAGCTCGGTGCGGCCCGAGCCCAACAGGCCGGCCAGGCCCACGACCTCTCCTTGGAACACCTCGAGGTCCGCGGGCTCGAGTACCCCGCGGCGCCCCACGTCCGTGGCCTTGAGGACCGGCACGCCGGATCGGTCCACCTCTCTGTTCGAGGCCTCGGAGATCGCTTCCAGGTCGTCGAGTACGCGGCCGATCATCTTGGTGACGAGGTCGTGACGGGGCAGGTCCTCGATCAGGTACTCGCCCACCAGCAGGCCGTTGCGCAGCACGGTCACGCGATCAGAGATCTCGTACACCTGCTCGAGGAAGTGGCTCACGAACAGGATGGCCACGCCTGCGGCCCGCAGCTCCCGGATGACGGCGAACAGCTGCTCGACCTCGCCCCGATCCAGGCTTGACGTGGGCTCATCGAGGATCAGCACCCGGGACTCCAGCACCATGGCCCGACTGATCGCGACCAGCTGCTGGATGGCCAGCGAATGGCTGGACAGCATCGTGTGGGTGTCGATCTGCACGCCGAGGCTTCTCAGATGCTCAGCGGCCTGCTCATGCACGCCCTTCCAGTCGATCCGACCGCCCCGGTGCGGCTCATGGCCCAGCATCACGTTCTCACCGACGGACAGGTTGGGGCAGAGGTTCACCTCTTGGTACACCGTCGAGATGCCCGCGGCCTGGGCGTCGGCGGTCGTGTGGAACACGACTGGCCGGCCGGCCACGGCGATCTCGCCGGAGTCGACCGGGTACACGCCGGTCAGCGCCTTGATGAGGGTGGACTTCCCCGCCCCGTTCTCACCCATGAGCGCGTGGACCTCACCTGATCGCAGGCTGAAGTCCACGTTGTCGAGGGCCAGAACCCCCGGGAAGCTGATGGTGATGCCCCGCATCTCGACGATCGAGTATCCCGGCGGGCTTGCCCCGTGGTTGCTCACGTCAGCCACCTCTCCAGTGTGTGCGGCACACCGACCGGGGGGCCGGAAGACCAGCCCCCCGATCGCGTGCTCACTTGTCGTTCAGGGGAGTACGGAATGCCTCAGTACTTGCGTGAATCGATGACCGCGGCGGCCTGCTCCTTGGTGAAGGAGTCGTCCTCGACGTAGTTCGCCTTCTCGACAGGCTTGCCGGCGAGCACGTCCTTGACCAGGCCGGCGGCCAGCTCACCCAGCAGTGGGTTGCACTCGACGATGTAGTTGATCTTGCCGTCGATGAGCGCCTGCATGCCGTCCTTGACCGCGTCGATGGAGACGATCTTGATGTCCTCGCCAGGCTTGGCTCCCGCCGCCTCGATCGCCTCGATGGCGCCCAGGGCCATGTCGTCGTTGTGCGCGAAGACCAGGTCGATGCCGTCGGCGCCGTACTTCTGCAGGAAGCCCTCCATGACCTTCTTGCCACCGTCACGCGTGAAGTCGCCGGTCTGCGAGTCGATCTTCTTGATCTTGCTCCCTGCAATGGCTTCGTCGAACCCGGCAGCACGGTCGTTCGCCGGCGCCGAGCCGGTGGTGCCCTCGAGCACGACCATCTTGGTGTCGGTGCTGCCGTACTGCTCCTTGGCCCACGTCCCGGCGGTCACGCCCTCCTTCTTGAAGTCGAGTCCCACCCAGCTCGCGAACGTGCTGTCGGGGGCCGTCACGGTGCGGTCCTCGAGGATCACCGGGATCTTGGCGACCTGGGCCTCCTTCAGGACGTCGTCCCACCCGTCCTCGACGATCGGGGCCATGACGATCGCATCCACCTTCTGGTTGATGAACGAGCGCACCGCGGCGATCTGGGCGGCGGGCTCGTTGTCCGCGGCATTGAAGGTGAGGTCGAACCCCTTCTCCTTGGAGAAGGCCGCCTTCATGGACTCCGTGTTCGCGGAACGCCAGCCGCTCTCCGACCCGGTCTGAGCGAACCCCACCTTGATCATGTCGGACGTCCCACCACCCGAGGAGGCAGAACCGGTGCCCGGGTCCGCGGAGCCGCAACCAGAGATGACGAGCGACATCGCCCCCATCAGAACCGCTCCTGCCAGCATGCGTTTCCTCATGTGTGGTCCTCCTTGACCTGCCGGCTGCGACGCCGGAAATGGGGGCTTGCTCTTCCGGCCCGAGGGGCCGTGAGGGGAATGTTAGCCCTAACATCCGGGTACAGCGCAAGCATCACGAGATCACGAATCGGGTGCCAGTTACGGCGCCACTACCTGCTCTTGGCCTCCCGGGTAGCGCGAAGGGAGGCTCTTAGGGCCGGATTGTTAGCCTTAACATCCAGCGCCCGCAAGGGCTCTTTTCTCGCCGACCGCACACGCCCGTCGGCCATGACCAATCCGCAGTGCGGCAGTGGCGGGCGGCCGCTGGGACCGCATGGTTGTGGTGCCTGCTGGCGCTCGGAGAGTTCTCCTCGAACGTTTGCTGTTTTGGGGCTTCCGCGTCAGATTGAGGGCGTGGAGGATGACTCGGGGGTTGCGATCGCTGCTGCGCTGGACCAGGTCGGGTCGCGGCTGAAGCGGATCCGTGAGGGTCGCCGGCTGACGTTGACAGCCGTGGCGGAGGACACCGGCATTTCCAAGAGCACGCTGTCCAGGCTTGAGACCGGGGGGCGCCGACCGACTCTGGAGTTGCTGCTCGCGCTCTCACACGCCTATCGGGTCCCGCTGGATGACTTGGTCGCTGCACCCGAGGAGGGCGACCCGCGGCTTCGGTTCAAGCCCGGTCAGGTCAAGGGCCGGACCGTCATCCCCCTGTCCCAGCAGTCCGGTGGCATGCAGGCGTGGAAGATCATCATTCCGACCGGCAAGTCCACCCCGGAGCCTCGAGCCCATGACGGGCACGAGTGGATCTACGTCTTGTCTGGTCGGATGCGTTTCGTCCTGGGCGAGCAGGACCTGGTCATGGGACCCGGCGAGGTCGCAAGCTTCGACACCACGGTGCCGCACTGGTTCGGCAGCACCGGAACCGAGCCGGTTGAGATCTTGAGCATCTTCGGGCGTCCGGGCGAACGGATGACGTTCCGGGAGACGTCCCCGCCGGCACGCACCACCTGACGCCCCCTCAGGTGACGGGTGAGTTCGTGAGGCGACGGGCCCGGGCCTTCGGGTCGCAGGTCAGCGGGCATGGCTCTGCCTGTCCGCCGGGATGAGCGGTGCCTTGGTGCTCGTGGCGGAGCGCGTGAGGTGGGTCTGTGTGGTCCAGGGCACCCGCCGGCGGTGCGCCGTGGTCGTGCCGTGGCGACCACGGCGCCACGGCTCGCCTGGTGCGAGCACGTACTGCTTGAGCACGTGACGCCACGGGATCACCGCGATGATCACGACGACCCACAGGACCGTGCCGGCCTGGTTGCGAGTGGCCGTGTCGAGCTGGTCGTGCATCACAAGGGGGAGGACGACCACGCCGAGCCAGAGCAGCTTCCAGGTCACCTCGAACAGCAGGATCGGCAGCATCCGCTGCGGGTAGCGCAGCCCGAGCAGGGCCAGGAAGGACATGGCGATGAGCAGGCACTCCTTGGTGCCCTCGGCCAGCCCCCACGGTTCGTGGCTGACCAGCAGTGGCCACTTGAGCACGGCCAGCCCGACAGTCATCACGAGGAAGCCGACCCGCATGAGGTTCAGCTGCCACACCGCGAGCTGGGCTCCGCGGCCGCCGGTCATGATGTCGCCGCCTCTGGCGCAGTGGCGCGGGTCAGCAGGACCCGGCGGAGCCGATGCAGGTGGGGCATCAACCCGTAGATCACGATCGGCACCGCGATGGTGGCGAGCACGAACGTGCGCACGACGGGGTGCAGCGTGTGGAGCCAGTCGCCGAGCGCCAGGTTCAGGATGGTCAGCGTCGGGAAGACCGCCAGCCAGATCATCAGCGCGAGCTGGTGCTTGGTCGGCGGGGCGGGCGCCTCGCGTGCCGCGCCGTTTGCCGGCATCTCGGTGGGAGTGTGGTTGTTCATCGTGTCTCCTGCGGGTGAGTGGATTGGGTTGGGACGAGGGGGATGCCGTGGTCGAGGTCGTGGACGGCGTTGC
>Ga0157369_10010440_pt1 | contig 10580 bp, 9 predicted proteins | sample C25metaG_FD_113461 | JGI IMG/M metagenome (GOLD analysis project Ga0157369, IMG submission 113461) | Corn rhizosphere microbial communities from Kellogg Biological Station, Michigan, USA - C2-5 metaG | ecosystem: Host-associated > Plants > Roots > Rhizosphere > Soil | place: USA: Michigan...
CTTGCCGAGTTGCTTATCCATCACGCCATACAGGCGACGCGTTTCGTTCGTGTAGCGGTTGACCGCGTATTCGATCGGCTCGGGCGCGTAGATGCGAAAGTGGTGCGTCTGCCCGAGCATGGGGCCGAGTCCGCCCATCTGAAACATCAGCCATTGCAGCACTGAATAGCGGGCAGCCGGCTCGGTCGGCAGAAAGCGGCCGGTTTTTTCGGCGAGGTAAATCAGTATCGCGCCCGATTCGAACAACGCGAACGGTTTGCCGTCCGCGCTTTGTGGGCCTTCGGAATCCGTAATGGCCGGAATCTTGTTATTCGGGCTGATGTCCAGAAATTCGGCGCTGAACTGATCGCCGGCGCCGATGTTGATTGCGTGCACGTTGTACTCGAGGCCCGTCTCCTCGAGCATGATATGGACCTTGTGGCCGTTTGGGGTCGCCCAGCTATAGACGTCGATCATCCTCGCTCCTTTTCGTTTATGACAGCGGCGCCACCGGGGCGCCGCGCTTCGCGAAAATTAGAGCATAGATCGCACGATGCTGCTGGCGACAGCCCAAGACCGGCGCGGTCAAAACGCCGCCGCCAGCGGAGCATAAAACGTTTCCCGCAGGCAAGACATCAAACGCGCGTAACCGGCGTCTCGACGCGAGCCGCCGCGCCCGGCTCCATATAACGCGCGAGTTCGAGCTTGGCGATCGCATTACGATGCACTTCATCGGGACCGTCGGCGAAACGCAGCGTTCGGGCCGACGCATAAGCGTACGCGAGCGGGAAGTCGTCGCTGATGCCGCCGGCGCCGTGCGCCTGGATCGCCCAATCGATCACCTGACACGCCATGTTAGGCGCGACCACCTTGATCATCGCAATTTCGCCGCGCGCGCTCTTGTTGCCCACCGTGTCCATCATGTACGCGGTTTTGAGCGTGAGCAGGCGCGCCTGTTCGATCATGCAGCGCGCTTCTGCAATGCGCTCCTGCGTCACGCCTTGCATCGCCACGGGCTTGCCGAAGGCGACGCGTTGCAGCGATCGTTTGCACATCAATTCGAGCGCGCGCTCCGCGAGGCCGATGAGACGCATGCAATGGTGGATGCGTCCGGGTCCGAGGCGCCCTTGCGCAATCTCGAAGCCGCGGCCTTCACCGAGCAGCATGTTGGCCGCCGGCACGCGCACGTTCTCGAGCGTGATTTCCATGTGGCCGTGCGGCGCGTCGTCGTAACCGAAAACGGAAAGCGGACGGCGCACCGTGATGCCGGTGGCGTCGGCGGGAACGAGGATCATCGACTGCTGTTGATGGCGCGGCGCATCGGGATCGGTCTTGCCCATCACGATGTAGATCTTGCAACGCGGATCGCCCGCGCCCGAAGACCACCACTTGTGCCCGTTGATCACGTAATAGTCGCCATCGCGCACGATGCTGGTCTGGATATTCGTGGCATCCGACGAAGCGACTTCCGGCTCCGTCATCAGAAATGCCGAACGAATGTGCCCTTGCAAAAGCGGTTCGAGCCATTCGCGCTTGTTCTCTTCGCTGCCGTAGCGCTCGATGGTTTCCATGTTGCCGGTGTCGGGCGCATTGCAATTGAACACCTCGGGCGCCCAGGGCACGCGGCCCATGATTTCGCACAGCGGCGCGTATTCGAGGTTGCTGAGCCCGGCGCCACGCACGGAGTCGGGCAGGAACAGATTCCAGAGCCCCGCGTCGCGCGCTTTCTGCTTGAGTTCTTCGATCAGTTGCGTCGGCTGCCACGCGTTGCCGTCTTGCCGGTTTTGCGCGATCTCCGCGTAGAACGCGTGCTCGTTTGGATAAATGTGCTCGTCGAAAAACGCGAGCAGCTTTTCGCGCAGCGCCTGAACCTTCGGGGTGTAATCGAAATTCATCTATGACCTCGCGGATAACGGACGACATTCAATGTGGGCGTTGCCTGAAGTGCAAGCATGCAAGCGTGATGAAGCGCGGCGGCCGCGCCGGTCATCAGCGCACTTTCTGCGCGTAACGCCAGGCGAGCTCGGCCATCGGTCTCGCGCGACGGCCTGCGTCGAGAGCTTGTGCGCTCGCCGCCGTGCCATCGACGACACGCTTCATGATTCCCTGCAAAATCGCGGCGATACGGAACATGTTGTAGGCGAGGTAAAAATTCCAGTCGCCGCGAATCTCGAAGCCGGTACGCTTGCAATAGCGCTCGACGTACTGCTGCTCGTCGGGAATGCCCAGCGCTGCCCAGTCGAGACCCGCGATGCCGCGAAACTGCGCGGGATCGACGTGCCACGCCATGCAGTGATAGGCGAAGTCCGCGAGCGGATCGCCGAGCGTCGACAACTCCCAGTCGAGCACGGCAAGCACTTTCGGTTCCTTGCGATCGAAGATCAGGTTATCGAGCCGATAATCGCCATGCACGATCGACGCGCGTTGCCCCGTCTCGGCCGGCATATGCTGCGGCAGCCATTCGATCAGACGCTGCATCGCGTCGATGGGTTCGGTTTCGGACGCGACATACTGCTTGCTCCAGCGGCCGATCTGACGCGCGAAGTAGTTGCCCGGCTTGCCGTAGTCCGAAAGACCCACGCTATCCGGCTCGACACTGTGGAGAGCGGCGATCACGCGATTCATCTCGTCGTAGACTGCGGCTCGTTCATCGGCGCTCATGCCCGGCAGCGACTGATCCCATAACACGCGGCCTTCGACGAACTCCATCACGTAAAAGGCCCGGCCGATCACGCTTTCGTCCTCGCATAACGCGAGCATGCGGGCGACCGGCACGTCCGTGTCGGCAAGCGCATGCATCACGCGATATTCGCGCTCGACGGCATGCGCGGACGGCAGCAATTTCGCCGCAGGTCCAGGCTTCGCGCGCATCACGTAAGCCCGCGAGGGCGTGACCAGTTTGAAGGTCGGGTTCGACTGGCCGCCGGCGAACTGCTCAACCGTGAGCGGCCCCGAAAAACCGTCGACGTGTTGCGCGAGCCACGCGGCGAGCGCGTCGCCGTCAAAGCGCTGACGCTCGTTGACGGGGCGCGTGCCCTCGAAGGCCGAGTAATCCGCTTGCTGTTCCGGCTCGCCGCTGTGTGACGCTTGCGCCATGTGTCTCCTCCGGTTCGGTTTCAGCTACGCGTGGATTGGATGAATTGTGCGTAGAGAATTTCCATCGTCGTATTGCGGATGTCGCGATGCAGCGGCGACGGCGGCGAATAGTTGATTGCACGCAGCACCCAGTCGCGTGGTGCGGTGCCTACGTCGAGCGCATTGATGCAGCCGGTGGCCTGCGCGAGATGCCCGAAGAACGTGCGGCCGCCCGCGGTGAGCGCATGCGACAGAATCGCGCGATTGACGCCGCCGTGCAGCACCAGCAACACCGTGTCCCACGAACTGTCTTCGCGCAACGCGGCGACCGCGGGCACGACGCGATCGAACAACTCGCCGATCGTCTCGCCATCGAGAAAGCGCGTGCTTTCCGGCACGATACCGTCGAACACGCCGAGAAACGCCGCTTCGAGGTCTTGCAGCGGAATCTGCCGCAGCTTGCCGCCGCGAATCTCCTGCCAGGCCGGCTCGATCTCCAGTTCGATTTGCTGACCGGTCTCGGCGAGCACGCGCTGCGCGGTTTCGATCGTGCGCGGCAAGCCGCTGACGATCACGCGATCGAAGCGCACCTGCTGCTCAGCGAACACGCGGCCCGCCGCGCTCGCCTGTTCGCGGCCGTTGGCGTTCAACGGCACGGTTTCAGGATCGATCGTGCGGCCGGAGTCGTCGAAGTACGTCACGTCGCCGTGACGCATCAGGTAAATGCGGCGGCGCTTGGGTAGCTGATAGGCGGCCATGATCCTTGTTCACTTGTACACGGGAGCGCGTTTTTCGAGGAACGCGGAAATGCCCTCGAGCCCCTCGCGATGATGCAGCGAAGCGACGAAGTTATCGCGCTCCGCAACCAGATGCGTGGAAAGCGGCTGCGTGCCGGCCGCGCACACCAGCGTCTTGATGCGCGCGACCGAATTGGGCGAGATCTTGCCGAGTTCGTCGGCCCACGCAACCGCGGCGTCGCGCGCGGTGCCCGGCTTCGTGAGCTTGTTGACGACGCCCACTTCGTGCAAACGCGCGGCGCCGATCGGCTTGCCTTCGATCAGCACTTCCGTTGCGAGTTGGCGAGGCAGGGCCTGCGCGAGGAACCATGAGCCGCCGCCGTCGGGCGTGAGGCCGACGCGTGCATACGACATCACGAATTTGGCGTCTTCCCCAGCGACGATCAGATCGCACGCGAGCGCGAGCGAAAAGCCCGCGCCGGCTGCGGCGCCGTCGACGGCCGCAATAATCGGTTTCGATGAAAACCGCAGCGCCGAAATCCACTCGGCAAGCAGGTCGATGCTTTGTGCCTGCACGGAAGGATCTTTCGCGCGATTTTCGAGCAGGCGATTCAGATTGCCGCCCGCGCAAAAAAAATTGTCCGCACCCGCGATCACGACGGCGCGAATCGACGGATCGCGTTCCACCGAATCGAGTGCTTCGATTCCGGCCGCGTACATGTCGGGATGCAGCGCGTTGCGAGCGCCGGGATTGGACAGCGTGAGGACCAGCGTCGATTCGCTTTCGGGCGGGCGCGAGGTCAGCAGTTCGGCGCTCATGATTGTGTCTCCGTGGGGTTGTCCGCGGCGTCGCATTGCGTGAGCGACATGCCGAGTTGCGCGCGGCGCGCGAGCCACGGCGATGGCCGGTAGCGCGGATCGCCGAGCACGTCGTACATGTTGCGCAGAATGGTGAGGATGGTTGCCGCGCCGAGCGCGTCGCCGAGTGCGAGCGGGCCGCGCGGATAGCCGAGGCCGAGCGTCACGGCGAGGTCGATGTCTTGCGGCGTCGCGATCTGTTTCTGCGCGATGTCGCAGCCGATGTTGACGATCGTGGCCACCACGCGTTGCGCGACGAGGCCTGTCGAGTCGCGGATCACGGTGACGGGCACGCCGTCGGCGGCAAAGAGCGCGTGACCCGCATCGCGCGCGGCGCGTGTGGTCGCGGGTGTTGTCATCAGCGTGCGGCGTTGCGCGCCGACGAGCGGAAAGAGCGCGTCGATCGCGACGACGCGGCTCGCGTCGAGCGTTTCGTCCACGGCGGCCGTGCTTGCGTCGTGGCCGAACGGCGTGACGACGATCAGCGAGTCGGCGGCGGGCGTCGCGCCTTCGTCGAGTTTCACGCCCGCCTTGCTGATGAGTTGCACGACGGCATCGTAGGCTCCTGGGTAACGCTTGCTGACCCACACGCTGCCTGGCAGCGCCGCGGGCGCGGGCGCCTCCGCGGGCACCTGCTGTTTGCCGTCTTCGTAGCGATAAAACCCTTCGCCCGTCTTGCGTCCCAGCAGTCCGCCCGCGAGCCGCGTGCCGGTGATGGGCGAGGGCGTGAAGCGCGGCTCTTCATAGAACTGATGGTAGATCGACTCCATCACCGGGTGCGAGACGTCGAGCGCAGTCAGGTCGAGCAGCTCGAACGGGCCGAGACGAAAGCCCGCTTGCTCACGCATGATCCTGTCGATGTCGACGAAGCTCGCCACGCCTTCGCCGGCCACGCGCAGGCCCTCGGTGTTCATGCCGCGGCCCGCGTGATTGACGATGAAGCCCGGCATGTCTTTCGCGCGGACCGGTGTGTGGCCCATACGGCGCGCGAGGTCCATCAACGCGTCGCCCGCCTCGCGGTCGCTGCGCAGGCCGTCGATCACTTCGACGACTTTCATCAGCGGGACCGGATTGAAGAAGTGATAGCCGACCACGCGCGACGGGTCGGTACAGCCCGCGGCAATCGCCGTGATGGACAGCGACGACGTGTTCGACGCGAGTACGCAACGCCCGCTGACCACAGTCTCTAGCTCGCGAAAGAGCGCCTGCTTGACGTCGAGTTTTTCGACGATCGCTTCGATCACGAGATCGCAGTCCACCAGTTCGCTGATCGCATGCGCGGCCTTGACGTTGGCGAGCGCAGCAAGCGAGCGGGCTTCGTCGAGCTTGCCCTTGGCGGTCAGTTTGGCGAACGTTTCGGCGAGGTAGTCGCGCGCGGCGCCGATAGCAGCCGGATTGGTGTCGTACAGGCGCACGCTCAGGCCCGCGAGCGCCGCGATCTGCGCAATGCCGCGGCCCATCGCGCCGCTGCCGACAATGCCGATAGTCTCGATGCTGAAGTTGCGAGAGGTCATGATGTTGCTCGACTCCATGGTTATTTTAGAATAGCACGCTCGTGCAATTACTCGATGGTTGCGCGGCGGCCGCCGCCTCTGCTCGGACCGGCGGCCTCACCTACCGAAGCAATGAGGAGACAACGATGATCAAGCTCTGCGGATTCGCGCTTTCGAACTAGTACAACAAGGTGAAGTTCGTTCTGCTGGAACACGGCATCGAGTTCGAGGAAGTGTTCGTGCAGCCGAGCCAGGACGAGGCCGTCGTCGCGCATTCGCCGCTTGGCAAAGTGCCTTACCTGCAGACGGAAGACGGCGATCTTTGCGAGTCGCAATGCATTGTCGAATACCTGGCCGCGCGCTTTCCCGACAAGCGGATTTTCTCCGCCGATCCGTGGGAGGCCGCGAAGGAGCGCGAGTTGATCACGTTCGTCGACGTGCATCTGGAGCTGACGGCGCGCAATCTGTACAAGGAAGCGTTTTTCGGCGGCACCGTCACCGACGCGACCAAGGGCCGCGTCGAGAAGCTGCTTGCGCATCACATCGCGGGCTTCAGGCGGATCGCGAAGTTCGCGCCGTACTTGCGCGGCGAACGGTTCAGTATCGCGGACGCCGCGGGCTTCGTGAGCTTGCCGCTTGTCGGCATGACGACGCAGGCTATTTACGGCCGCGACTTTTTGCTCGATGCCGGCGTGGACTGGAAAAGCTATGTGAAGGCGATCAACGGACGGCCCGCCGCGCAGCGCGTGACCGAGGACCGTAAGGCGTATATCGCGGCGTCGCGTCCGGCTTGATGCAACGCGGCGCGCAATGCAAGGAACGACGTCACGCACAATGCAACGCGCGACATGAAGCGAGCCGCGCCGCGCACCACACGCATTAGCCGCTACGCGCGATGGCGAGGAACGTGGGTTCGTTCGCAGCATCGCGCGCGACATGCTAGAGCCGCGCCAGCCGCTCGAGCGCCGTGGCGAGCGTGCTTTCCTGCTTTGCAAAACAGAAGCGCACGACGCCGGACTCATGCGCCTCGTGATAGAACGCGGAAACCGGAATCGCCGCGACGCCGATCTCGCCGGTCAGCCACTGCGCGAATTCGGCTTCGGGCAGATCGCTGATGGCCGAGTAATCGACGCATTGAAAGTACGTGCCCGTGCAAGGCAGCAGCTTGAAGCGGGAATTCGCGAGACCGGCGCGGAAAAAATCGCGCTTCTTCTGATAGAACGCCGGGAGCTCCAGGTAGGGCGCCGGGTCTTTCATATAGTCGGCCAGACCGATCTGCATCGGCGTGTTCACGGTGAACACGTTGAACTGGTGCACTTTGCGGAATTCCGCTGTCAGCGCTGCGGGCGCCGCCACGTAGCCGACTTTCCAGCCCGTTACGTGATAGGTCTTGCCGAAGCTCGACACGACGAAGCTGCGCTGCGCCAGTTCCGGATAACGGGCGACGCTTTCGTGCGGCGCGCCGTCGTAGACCATGTGCTCGTACACTTCATCGGACAGAATCAGCACGTTGGTGCCGCGCACGATGTCTTGCAGCTTGCGCATGTCGTCGGCGCGCCAGACCGTGCCGGTCGGATTGTGCGGCGTGTTGATCAGCAGGAGCCGCGTTTTCGGCGTGATGGCGGCGGCGAGCTTGTCGAAGGGGATCGCGTAGTCCGGCGCGTCGAGCGTGACGAATACCGGCTTGCCGCCGGCCAGTTCGATCGACGGAAGATAGCTGTCATAGGTCGGCTCGATCACGATGACTTCGTCGCCAGGATGGACCGTGCATAAGATCGCGGTCAACAGCGCCTGGGTGGCGCCGGCGGTGACGGTGATTTCCGTCGTGGCGTCGTAGCGGCGTCCGTACAGGTTGGCGATCTTCTCGGAGATGGCTGCGCGCAGCGGCGCGGCGCCTGCCATCGGCGGATACTGGTTGTGGCCGTCGCGCATCGCGTTCGCGACCGCATCCACGATGCGCGGATCGCAGCCGAAGTCGGGAAAGCCCTGGCCGAGGTTCACCGCACCTTTCTCGGCGGCGAGCGCGCTCATCACGGTAAAGATCGTGGTGCCGACGTTCGGCAGGCGCGAGGGAAACGAGGGACTCATGGGCGTGTCGTGCGGTGCTTTCATGGCGCTGTTCGGCGAAACGGGTGAGTGGGCGAAGGCATCGTTTGAAACCGGCGAAGCCTGATTGTAGGGAATCGCGGCGCGGCGTGCGCGGCTGCTGTGTGCCGACGGCCGCGAGGCCAGGGTTATACCGGGGTTTCCACGGCTGGGGTCGCCGCGTTCGTGGAAGCGCTTGCCGAACCGCCAGGCGCTTCACTTAGCGAAGCCGCGAACGGCGCCGGCTGTGCGATCTGAAAGCCGAAATCTCGCGCGATCCGCTTCGCGAGTTTCAGCACGGCGCGGTCTTTCGAAATCAGCCAGTGCGCCTGAGCGGCGTGCGCGAGTTCGAGGAATTTCTGATCGTCGCGGTCCTTGCATTTCGGCAGCGGCCGCGCGTCTTCCGGCTGCGCGGCGAGTTCCACAAGCTGCGCGAGCCGCGCGACGACCGCCAGCGCCGCGGACTTATCCACGTTGCGTTCGACGAATTGCGGATAGTCGAGCACGTAAGTCAGTTCGGCGAGGCAACGGGCGTCGATCAGCGCGGCGAGCGCGCCGCTTTCGAGCGCGGCGCGAATCGGCCGCGTGTGCGGATCGTCGAACACGAGAATGTCGATCCAGACATTGGAATCGAGAACGACGCGCAAAGCGCCGCGTGAGGCATGGGAACCGGGCATTCGTTACAATCTGGCTTTCGTCTTTGACCGCCAGGCACGGCGTGCCTGCAAGCCTCTATGATAATCGTTCTGTCGCCGGCGAAATCGCTCGACTACGACACCCCGCCTCACGTCAAGAAGCACACGATCCCCGATTTCATCGACGATGCCGCGGAATTGATCAGCGGTCTACGCCGTTTGTCGCCGCAACAGATCGCCTCGCTGATGAGCATTTCCGACCAGCTCGCGCACCTCAATCACGAGCGCTACGCGCAGTGGTCGCCGCGCTTCGGCACGGACAACGCGAAGCAGGCCGTGCTCGCGTTCAACGGCGACGTGTACGAGGGCTTCAATGCGAAGACCTTGTCGTCGGCGGATCTGGACTTTGCGCAGAACCATGTGCGCGTGTTGTCGGGACTGTATGGCCTGTTGCGTCCGCTCGATCTGCTGCAGCCGTACCGTCTGGAAATGGGCACGCGCCTCGCCAATCCGCGCGGCAAGGATCTGTACGCGTTCTGGGGCGAGCGCATCACGCAGGCCTTGAACGCGCAATTGAAGAAGCGCGCCGCAGGTTCGCGGGTTCTCGTGAATTGCGCGTCGGGCGAATATTTCAGGTCGGTCAAGCCGAAGCTGCTGGACGCGCCGGTCATTACGCCGGTGTTCGAAGACTGGAAGGGCGGCCGCTACAAGATCATCAGTTTTCATGCGAAGCGCGCGCGCGGGTTGATGGCGCGCTATGCGGTCGAGAACCGCGTCGACAAGCCTGAACAACTGAAGACGTTCGACTCCGAAGGCTATGCATTCGACGCTAAAGCGTCGAACGATTCCACTTACGTATTTCGCCGCCGCGTCGCTGACTAAGCTGACTGCCGCCCGACGGAGCGCCGCACAATCATGCAGGGAACCACATCATGAGTTTATCGATTACGAGCAACTTCGACGCAGGCGCGATCGAGGTGCTGTCTTGCGCGAGCGCGGGCAGTATCCGCTTGCGCGTTCGGCCGGACAGCCACGCGGAGTTCGCGCAGTGGTTCTACTTCCGGCTCTCGGGCGCGGCCGGCGAGCGCTGCGTGATGACTTTCGAAAATGCGGCGGCGTGCGCGTTCGCGGAAGGCTGGCGCGACTACCAGGCCGTGGCCAGCTACGATCGCGTGAACTGGTTTCGCGTGCCGACATCGTATGACGGCCGGGTGCTCACCATCGACCACACGCCGGAGTTCGACCGCATTTACTACGCGTACTTCGAGCCGTATAGCGAGGAGCGCCACGCCGAATTTTTGGGCGCAGTTCAACAGATGCCGCAGGCCACGCTGACCGAACTGGGCACGACCGTCGAAGGCCGGCCGGTTTCCCTGCTCACGCTCGGCACACCGCAAAGCGGCGATATGCTGAAGATGCCGAAGAAAAAAATCTGGCTGATCGCGCGTCAGCATCCGGGCGAGACGATGGCCGAATGGTTTATCGAAGGACTCGTGAAGCGGCTCGTCGGCTGGGGCGATTGGGCGGGCGATCCGGTTGCGCGCAAGCTCTACGATCACGCGGTGTTCCACATCGTGCCGAACATGAATCCGGACGGCAGCGTGCGCGGCAATCTGCGCACCAACGCGGCGGGCGCGAATCTGAATCGCGAGTGGATGGAGCCGGATGCCGCGCGCAGTCCCGAGGTGCTCGTCGTACGCGACGCGATTCACGCAACC
>Ga0157369_10010442_pt1 | contig 10579 bp, 10 predicted proteins | sample C25metaG_FD_113461 | JGI IMG/M metagenome (GOLD analysis project Ga0157369, IMG submission 113461) | Corn rhizosphere microbial communities from Kellogg Biological Station, Michigan, USA - C2-5 metaG | ecosystem: Host-associated > Plants > Roots > Rhizosphere > Soil | place: USA: Michigan...
CTTATCGATCAGGTGAGGGCTGAGCCCGGCGGACTCGCAAAACTGAGGTTGCGGGCCGAGAAGCGAGAGAAAAGGTTGATCGAAGAGCTGCATCCCATCGCTCGCTACATCCAAGCTCGTTATCGAGTAGGCAACCGAATAAAAATCCGTTGGTTAGACGGTTCGCAGCAATTCGACGCGATCCTTTGGTCGCCGCTGTTGATGGTCAAGAACGCGGGCGTCCCCCGAAAGATTCTCCTAGAAGTCACAACGTCCATTCACAAGAACGCTCACCTCGCGCGCAAGCTACTTCAGGAACAAGGCGGTTCTTTCGGCCCCAAGAGCATTCGCGTTAACAAGAAAACCCGCGAGTTAATCTCAACGCCCTATGTGAATGTGAATGACGAAGGCACCAATGACCTGGCGTCACAAATAATTGCCAGACTTAAGAACAAGGGCCAGAAAAAATACCCGTCCAATACGGTGTTGATAGTTAATTGCGAGGCGGATAGCCTTGTTCTCGAAGATGAGTGGAACGACGCGATCCAGCGGGTGAAGAGCGCCAATCTACATGCGCCGTTCCGAGAGGTTTTCTTAGTTGAATCGACGGGGCTTCACTGGGCCACGCTTTATGGCGTCCGCAAGCGTCGCGCGGGGAGGTGACTCATTGAATTGGGTCCACGGAATTACGGTCCCCGCAGCTGGCGCACCAAAACTGCATGACCCCAGTAGTCTCTCGTCAAAGAGTGAGCCTGATTGCAGGACCAAAGCGACACTATAACGATCTAGACAGATTGCACATTTTCGCTGTACTCTATTCCTGGCGCGGTTGCGAGCACCAATTCGGCCGAGTTCGGAAGCGTACTGGCTCTTTCGTGGAAGCAACTCCTGATTCGATGTTTGCGTCAGTCGAAAGTGATCTGCCCTTTCTCTTGAAAGATTTTCGCGGATCAATCGCGGACGCGCCTGGCGAGCGGCACCGGAACCGCGACTACGCATCATCCGTCTGCTTCTCTCCGCTCATCCGGACGGAATGGTTGTTGGTGACATTCTGAAAGAGTTGCAGCTAACGCCGTCTACGATTTCTCATCACCTGGACAAGTTAAAGGGTGAGGATCTGGTTCGCGTCCGCAGGGATGCGCGGTACCTCTGGTATTCCGCAAACACGCAAACATTAGAAGAACTGCTCACGTTCCTCTATTCCGAATGTTGTTCTCGAAACAAGGCGATTAAACCCGACGTGCTCATCAAGCTCTGCAAGTGAGCTTTGCTTGTTGTTAACCAGTCTGTCATCGAATTTTGTTTTCCAAGAGACTTGACAAAATCCATATTTCCATAATAATGAAAGTATGGAACGCACGCCCGGTAGCCGCTGCTCCCCAAAGCCCTGCTGCGTGTGGGTTCCGAGGGACGTCGATCCAGTACTTACAGACGAGGTTTTGACCGAACTCAGGGCACAGAGTGCGCCGGGTTGCCTGCTCTGTTCCATCGACGATTGGGAGGACGAGTGGGACTAGTGGCCAAGTCCAAGAACGAGCCCGACGTGGCGCGTTATGCCGACATGTTCTCGGCTATGGGAACGGAGCCGCGGCTGCGCATCATGCGCCTCCTACTCTCGGCACACCCGGGAGGCCTAGTTGCCGGGGACATAGGTTCGGAACTGGACATCCCAGCTTCGACGCTTTCCCATCATTTGGAGAAGTTGAAAAATGAAGATCTCGTCAAGGTGAGACGAGAAAGCACTTTTCTCTGGTACTCCGCGAATATCGACACGCTGCAGGACTTGCTCGGTTTCCTGTATGCGGAGTGCTGCACCCGTAATAAGGCGATCGAACCCGAAGCATTTGTTCGCATTTCGACTGTGAAGGGCGGACGGGGTTTGCAGCCTTCCGCCCGTACACACCAATAGGAGCAAAGGAGACAAGAATATGGATGTAAAAGAAATAGTCAGAGAAAAGTATGGAGAGGCGGCCCGTCGCGTTGTTGCCGGACAAGCGAATGCGTGCTGTGGCGCGGGTGCGGCTGTTGACTGCTGCGATCCGATCACTTCGAATCTCTATGACTCCGAGGAAGCCGCGGCTGTACCTGAACATGCTCTGAAGGCCTCTCTGGGTTGTGGCAACCCAACCGCTTTGGCACAACTTGCGCCAGGAGAAGTCGTTCTCGACTTAGGATCGGGTGGTGGAATCGATGTCATTCTTTCCGCAAAGCGGGTAGGTCCAACGGGCAAGGCGTACGGTCTCGATATGACTGACGATATGCTAGCGCTTGCGCGTGAGAACCAGCGCAAGGCCGGCATCGAGAACGTTGAATTCCTAAAGGGCGAGATCGAGAACATCCCGCTCCCAAACGACACGGTTGATGTAATCATCTCGAACTGCGTCATCAATCTTTCCGGGGATAAGGACCGTGTTTTGAGCGAGGCCTTTCGCGTATTGAAACGGGGCGGCCGCTTCGCTGTTTCGGATGTCGTGGTGCGCGGGGAAGTGCCGACTGAGGTCCGCCGCAATATGGAGCTCTGGGTAGGCTGTATCGCTGGAGCGCTCCAGGACTCGGAATACGAATCCAAGCTGAAAGGAGCCGGCTTCGAGTCTATTGAGATCGAGCCGACTCGCATCTACGACATCGAAGACGCGCGCTCGTTTTTGTCAGCCGAGGGCGTCAATGTCGACGAAGTGGTTCCGCTTGTCGAAAACAAATTCATCAGCGCATTCATTCGAGCGAAAAAGCCGGGGGCAGCGTGTTGTGATCCGACTTGCGCCTGTCACACAAAAGACCGCTCAGTAGCCTAGGCAATTGCAGTTCAAGCACTAGCACGATGTCACAACTCACTCAAACGGTCCCTGCCGCGAAGACCTCTGCCAGGCTCGGCTTTTTCGAACGATATCTTTCTGTCTGGGTCGGACTTTGCATGGTTGTCGGGATTTGCTTGGGACGGTTCTTACCGTCGCTGACAAGCGGTTTGCGTGGACTTGAGCTTGGCAAAGAAAGCCAGGTGAATCTTCCAATCGCCATTTTGATTTGGTTGATGATCACGCCAATGATGATGAAAGTGGATTTCGGAGCAGTCCGGGATGTTGGCAAACGTCCCGGCGGACTGTTTGTCACCTTGTTTATCAACTGGGTAGTAAAACCGTTTTCCATGGCGTTTCTGGCGTGGCTTTTTTTCCGTCATGTATTCGCAGGGCTAATCAGTCCCGCGGAAGCGGACCAGTACATCGCCGGTTGCATCATTCTGGCTGCGGCTCCGTGCACGGCGATGGTCTTCGTGTGGAGCCATCTCACAAATGGTGACCCTGCCTATACGCTTGTCCAAGTCTCCGTCAACGACCTCATTATGCTGTTCCTGTTTGTGCCTATCGTCCAGTTCCTTGTAAGCGGAGCGTCTTCGCTGACGGTACCTTTCCAAGTCCTTCTGACCTCTGTGATCGTGTTCATCGTTATTCCCCTAGTAGTGGGCACAATTCTCCGACTCTGGCTGATAAGCAAGTCGGGAAAAGCATGGTTTGAAAAAGAGCTACTGCCAAAATTTGCGCCCGTGACCATCGCTGCCTTACTAGGCACACTGGTGTTGATCTTTGCTTTCCAGGCAGACAATATCACCGGCCGCTTTGGGAACGTTGTTTTGATTGCGATTCCGATCACACTGCAGGTCTACTTAAACTCGTCACTTGCATACGGGTTGATGAAGCTCCTGAAGGTCGAGCACGCTATTGCTGCGCCAGGGGCGCTCATTGGTGCCAGCAATTTTTTCGAGTTGGCCGTGGCTACGGCCATAGCATTATTTGGCCCCGGATCGGGTGCGGCACTTGCAACTGTTGTGGGAGTGCTCGTAGAGGTTCCCGTTATGCTCTCCGTCTGCGCGGCTTGCAATCGAACTCGTCACTGGTTTCCCTCTCCCAGAAAGGTCTGACGGAAGATATGCATTTGCTGATCGTCGGCGGCAGTGATGCCGGTATTAGCGCTGCGCTGCGCGCACGGGAACTCGATTCCGCAGCAACCATCACAGTCCTGCTTGCGGATTCGTTTCCTAACTACAGCATCTGTGGCCTACCGTTCTATCTGAGCGGAGAGACGCCGGACTGGCACCAGTTAGCCCATCGCACGGAGTTCCAAGGAATCGAGATCCTTCGCGAGCACCGGGCCACGTTCATCGACGTAGAAAACAACTCTGTCTTTGTTCGCAGCGCGGATAAGTCGAAGGTTTTTCCGTTCGATCGCCTCGTCATCGCGACCGGCGCTGTTCCCGTGGAACCACCGATCGCTGGCCTCCGTTCGCCAGGAGTCTTCCTACTGCACACTATGGAAGATAGTTTCCGGGTTCATGAGCACTTAAGCGAGCATAATCCGGAATCAGCCGTCATCATTGGCGCCGGTTATATCGGAATGGAAATGGCCGATGCGCTCACACATCGTGGATTGAACGTTACAGTTGTCAGTCGTCCACACACTGTTCTATCGACGGTCGATTCTCAACTTGGCGAAGTTCTGCGGCAGGAAATCGTAAATCGAGGCGTAACGGTCCACACCGGCGTTGAGGTCAGCTCGATTTACCCGGGCGATGGCAAGCTGAAATTGCAGTCCAAAACCGGATCGGAACTAACCACTGATATGGTCATCGTGGCGACGGGTGTCCGGCCGTCATCCGAATTGGCATCTGCAGGGGGGATTGAGACAGGCGCTCGCGGCGCGATCCGCGTCAACCGCAAGATGGAGACCAACGTTCCTGGTATCTATGCCGCTGGTGATTGCGCGGAGACTTGGCATCGTGTTCTTGAGGACTACACGTATCTTCCGCTCGGTACGACATCTCACAAGGAGGGCCGAGTTGCTGGCGAGAATGCCGTGGGAGGAGTGCGAGTCTTTGCCGGCAGCGTCGGCACGCAGGTGGTAAAAGTATTTGATCTAGCGATCGCCAGAACCGGGCTTCTTGAGTCAGAGGCCCATGTGGCGACCTTCGATCCGTTCACTTTCGAAACCCTGGCCTGGGATCACAAAGCCTATTACCCTGGCGCGCGCGAGCTTAAGATCCGGATCACCGGAGATAGATCTTCAGGTCGTTTGCTTGGTGCGCAAATGGTTGGACATTGGAAATCGGAGATCTCCAAACGAATCGACATTTTCGCCGCGGCGCTGTTCCATGAGATGACCGTTGAGGCGTTAAACGATCTGGATTTGAGCTACACGCCGCCACTCAGTAGCCCATGGGATCCGGTCCAAACTGGCGCGCAAGCATGGTCTCGCGCTCTTTCCCTAAACCAAGCCACTCGAGAGCTCAAACATGTCTAAATTGCATGTCTTGATTCTTTGCACCCATAATTCCGCCATTCCGCCCGCAGTCAAATGGCTGAAGGACTTTTGCGCAACGATGCTGGTGACCGGTTTAACGTCGAAAGTGCCGGCACGAGACCAAGCACTGTTCGCCCGGAAGCGATTGCCGCAATGCGCGAGCTTGGGATTGATATCAGTGGGCACCGTTCGAAGCATGTGCAAGAATTTGATGGCAAACAGTTCGACTACGTAATCACCGTCTGTGACAACGCGAAAGAGAGCTGTCCTGTATTCTTCGGCGTGGCCCAACGGCTTCATCGCGGCTTTGACGATCCGATCTTGTTAAGCAGTTCAGAGACAGAGCGCCTAACGCTCTTCCGCCGCGTGCGCGACGAGTTGCGGGAGTACCTGCGCGAATTTGCTCTTGGCACTCAAGGCGGAAATTCAAAGAGAACAGTCTAGGTCCTCATCATTTATTCCGCGACTACGCTAGTACCCGAAATCTGATCGACGCACTGCCAGACTCGCCCAGCTTTAGCTAATTCGCCCTTGCGATGCCGTTTTGAGTTGAACAGTCAACACGCGTTCGCTTGGCATCATCCCGATTTTTCTAATATTTTCCCACTATAGGACCGTAGAAGAGTCGCTCGATTATCGGTCAATTCCGTAAATCTAGAATTCTAGAAGTCACGAAACCTGCCAATTACTCTGCAATTAGATAATTATCACGTTACAATTCCGCGAATAGTCGAGTACATTAATACGGTACTCTACGCGTTTTAGCTGCTGGATGACGCCTTTTCAGGCGCGCCAGGGATTTGTACTTCAACATCGTTAACAGGGCAGAGGGAGGAAGATGACGTGCTTTACGTATTAATAGCGGGAATCGTTCTGCTGGGATTCGCGAATGGAGCGAACGATAACTTCAAAGGCGTTGCAACCCTTTGGGGCTCCGGCCGCTATGGATATTCAAAGGTTTTAGCTTGGGCTACCGTTTGGGCCTTTGCCGGGTCGGCCCTCGCTATCTATTTCTCGGCGGGCCTCGTGAAAGTCTTCAGCGGCGGCCAGTTTCTTACAAGCACCGCGAGCCTGAATCCGAGTTTTCCGGCCGCCGTGGCACTTGGCACTGCTATCACCGTACTAATCGCCAACCGGCTTGGGGCACCGATCTCCACAACCCACGCGCTGACAGGCGCGCTGCTCGGAGCAGGCGCCGTCGCAAGCAGCGTAGCCCAGGTGAAATGGGCGGCCGCGGCCTCAGCGATCGCCCTGCCGCTCGCGATATCGCCTGTGCTCGCTCTCGTTTTGACGTTGTGCGTGTTTCCGATCATGTCGCGCTGGCTCGCCTCTCGGGGATGCGTTTGCGTGACAGAGGAGGAGCCGGCAGCAGTAATGGCCGGGGCCGCGGGGGCCGCGGCCTCAATGGGGACGGCCAGCCTACCTAACGTTCGTGTCAGTGCGGGGGTTGAATGCGAACAGGGCAATGAGGTCACCGCCTGGAATACCGAGGAGGTCATCCACTGGACGTCGGCCGCCGCCATCTGTTTCTCCCGCACTCTGAACGACACACCAAAACTAGCGGCACTCGCACTGACTACGAAGCTGGCCGGCGCTGCTGAAGGATTTCTCGGCATCGGAGTTCTAATGGCTCTGGGCGGCCTGGTCGGAGCCAAAGCAGTGGCCCGCACGATGTCGCAGAAGGTCACGAAGATCGATCCTGTCGGGGGCATGAGTGCGAATCTCGTGGCAGCACTCCTGGTTGGTGTGGCATCGCGGTTCGGAGTTCCGGTTTCCACCACACATGTCACGATGGGCGGTATTTTTGGCGTCGGCCTCCGGAAACGTGAGCAAACAAACTGGCGGATGGTAACCCAGATCGTACTCGCGTGGGTGATCACAATGCCACTCGGCCTCGTCTGCGGGAGCGCTGCTCAATTTCTGCTGAGCATCAGATAGGGGATGCTCGGTTGAGGAACCTCCCCACCCGCGGTTTTAGGTTAATCGCTGCTTTGTGCGCTGTCTGCGCAGTGGCTGCCGCTAGCGACAAGTCACCGCCAACCCCTGAAGCAATTCGCTCAAGCGCCTCGGAGATCGCCACGCTTCGCGCGCAGGTCGAAGCGCAGAAGCGCCAGATTTTGATGATGCAGACGGCTCTGGAAAACCAGGAGAAGCTGCTGGATGGACTCTCCGCACAAATCGAGTCGCTGCGCCAAGCCAACATCGGAAAAGTAGAGAGTGGCACTTCATTGCCGCAGCCCGCCGCGAAAGAGGCTAGGTCGGCCGCGAAATCTTTCACAGCGACTCGTGCGCCACTGCAGCTTCATATAGGTTCGGCTTCGATTACGCCTGTCGGCTTCATGGACTTTACCGCTGTTTTTCGCGATAGGGCTACGGGCAATGGAATCGGGACGAATTTCGGAAGTCTGCCTTTGCCAATACCACGCAGGGTCAGCTGAGTGAATTTCGTTTCAGCGCCCAGAACTCACGTATTGGATTGCGCATTGATGCGCCCGTAGCGGGCGCGCATGTTCTCGGTTACATGGAGTCGGATTTTCTCGGCTTCTCTCCCGCGAATGCAGCCGTATCGAGCAACAGCAATTCGCTCCGCCTCCGGCTCTATTGGGTCAATCTGAAAAAGGGCAAGTACGAAATTCTCGGTGGGCAGTCGTGGAGTCTACTGACGCCGAACCGCAGAGGGCTTTCGGCACTGCCGAGTGATCTGTTCTACACCCAGAACATCGACGTGAACTACCAGGCCGGTTTGATCTGGAGCCGCAATCCTGGCGTCCGGTTCATCTATCATCCGAAGCCCACTGTTGCTCTCGGGGTTTCGCTCGAAGCCTCCGAGCAATACGGCGGAGGATCGGCGGGCGGCGGTGCGATTACCCTACCGGCCGCGCTGACGAGCGCCTACGCCAATGAGGTCAATCTTGGCTCGACTACGTTTAACGTGGCCAATCCCGCACCGGATGTGATTACAAAAATTGCATTCGATCCGGCCATAGGCCAGAAATCTGCGCACTTCGAAATCGCAGGTGTTCTGAGCGCCTTCAAGCTGTACAATCCGCTCAGTCAGCGTAGTTACAGTGCCACGGGCGGAGGCGGATCGTTCAATTTTAGTATCGAAACCTGGCGGAACCTCCGTCTGATCGCGAACAACTACGCCAGCAGCGGCGGAGGTCGCTGGATATTTGGCCAAGGACCTGATCTGATTGTTCGCGGAGATGGCAGTGCCTCGCTAATCCACGCTTATTCGACGCTCGATGGCCTCGAATATCAGGCCACTCCCGATGCTTTGTTGTACGGCTACTACAGTAACGCTTACTTTCAGAGGAACTCAGCCATAGATCCGTCAAACGGCAAGCCCGTCGGCTATGGCTATACGGGTTCGCCGAATAGCCAGAATCGATCAATTCAGGAAGTCACGTTCGGGGTGACAAGAACTTTCTGGAAGAATCCGGCATTCGGGGCGCTGCAGTTAATGGGGCAATACTCGTATCTATTGCGCGAGCCGTGGTTCGTCACCACCGGCCAGCCGAGAAGCGCGCACGGTAACTTGTTCTTCCTAAATCTTCGCTACGCGCTTCCCGGCGCACCACCGGCAACAGAATAAGTCAATCAGTCGCTCGTGTCGGTGGCAGCCACGAGAACCGGGCGGCGCCGCTGGACTAGATATCCAGCCAACACGACGCCGATTGCGGCCGCGATCGGCACGCAACGGTGCAGCAGGCCGCTCGGCTTGAGAATCTCCACGGTGAATGCGTCAGCCATAATCATCTGTCCGGCGGCATTTCCGAGAATCGCCGCGCCGGCAAAAATAATTAGGGGATATCTTCCGATCAGAGAGGAAAGAAACGCACTTGCGCAGACGACTACCACAATGCTAAGTCCGAGGCCGAGAACCAGCAAGAGAATATCGCCCTTCGCGATCGCCGCCACCGCAAGAATGTTGTCGGTGGACATTGTGAGATCGGCGAGCACGATCAAAGAGATCGTTTTCCAGAAGCCGTGCTGACGGGAGTCAGCCGTTTCGGCGCCCGCTTCGCCGCGAAACAGATTAATGGATATCCAGAGGATCAGCACACCGCCGATCAACTGGAGAAAACGAACATGCAACAACTGGATGGCGAAGAACGTTGCCGCCACCTGAAAGACTACGGCTAGGCCCGCGCCGATCGCGATGGCACGCACTTTCTGCTCTTTAGGCAGACTCGCGGCGACCATGGCTATCAAAACTCCGTTATCGCCGCTCAAGATGATGTTGACGCCGAAGATTGTCAGCCCGGTCAGGAAAAGATCCAAACAACAGACTCCTTACGACCGAGCGGTCAATTGTTGGCTGTCGGTGGTGGCCGTCGTGTAGCGTCCGGCCAGAAGGCTGTGTCCGATCTTCTGAGCGAGCTCAATCATCCGGTGTACGTAACCGGTCTCATTGTCATACCAGCCGAGAACCTTGACCTGTGTTCCGTCCACCACCATGGTGGAACCCGCGTCTACAATGGCGGACCGAGTGTCGCCTCGGTAGTCGCTCGAAACCAGAGGCAGTTCCTCATAGCCAAGGATGCCCTTCAGGTTCGATTCCGATGCGCGTTTGAAGAACCCATTGACATCGGCAACCGACACTGGCTTCTCCACTTCGAACACAGCGTCTGTAATCGAGGCGTTGAGCAGCGGCACGCGGACCGCGAGTCCGTTGAGCCGCCCCTTTAGCTCCGGATAGATCAGAGAAATTGCCATCGCCGAACCGGTTGTCGTCGGGATCAGCGAAAGACTGGCCGCGCGCGCGCGCCGCAGGTCGGAATGTGGCGCGTCGACGACGGTTTGCGTATTCGTCATGTCGTGCATCGTAGTCACAATGCCGTGGCGGATACCGAGATTCTCGTGGACTACCTTTACGATGGGCGCGAGACAGTTGGTCGTGCAAGAGGCGGCTGTGACGATGTGGTCTTTCGCGGGATCGTAACGGTCATCGTTGATACCCATAACAATGTTCAGCACGTCTTCTTTCACCGGCGCTGACACAATTACCTTTTTCGCGCCCTGATACAAATGCGGTTTGAGCGTCGCGAGCGTCCGAAATTTGCCGCTGCACTCCAGCACCACGTCCAGCTCCCGCCATCCAATTCCCTCTACCGATGATGCACCGGTGAACCAAATCGGCTGACCATCAATCACGACGGAACGCTCCGTGGAGGTCACTTCATGCGGCCACCGCCCATGGATCGAATCGAACTTCAAAAGGTGAGCGGCCGCGCCGGGCCCTCCTTTGGGCTCGTTGATCTGCACGAACTCGAGATCCGGATTGCCCCAACCTGCCCGTAGCGCGAGC
>Ga0157369_10010443_pt1 | contig 10579 bp, 8 predicted proteins | sample C25metaG_FD_113461 | JGI IMG/M metagenome (GOLD analysis project Ga0157369, IMG submission 113461) | Corn rhizosphere microbial communities from Kellogg Biological Station, Michigan, USA - C2-5 metaG | ecosystem: Host-associated > Plants > Roots > Rhizosphere > Soil | place: USA: Michigan...
CCGGGTGGACAGAGGTAATGGTCGAGCGCGCGGTCGGCGGCTTCGTGGAGTTTTTTGGAATCGATGGATTCGTAGGGGGAAACCGAGGCGGTTTCGGGCGGGTTGGGTGTTGGTTTGATCATGAGTGAATCTCCAAATCATAGAAAAGGAGCCATCATCTTTCGCTACCAAACGAAGGGGTGGTGGCCATACGAAGGTTGGTAGACCGGTGACTTGGAGAACCGGCGCGCCCGAAGACGCCCTGCGCATGGCCACCATAAATACACAGCCCAAAAAGGCCTGTATCGGGTGACGCTATGCGCCAAGTCTAAGCCGGGCTACCAAACCCGATCGCTGATTCGTCAGCGACCGGACCACAATAGAATCCAACCCAAAAGCGCACAAGCCGGCGGATTCTGGCGTAGCTGTAGGCAAAGGCGCAAGGATGTGTAGCCTGGGAGAGTGTTTGGAGATGTCTTTTTAAACATTGGTGTTTATCAAGGACTCATTGCGTCACTCCCCCCATAAACTGCACCGTCCCTTAAGGTCGGCCGACATATTCGATAACTTAACCGCCACACTGGATCCCGTACACCCTAGAGGTAGACTGAAAATTACGAAGGGGTTTGCTGGAAAGCTCGTGTTGAATCAAGCGTTGGGGTGTCGAGGCCGAGACGTAAACGCATAATCTCAGCAGCACAAGCAACGACTAGAGAACTGGTCGACGGTCTCCGACTTGAAGGAAACCACGCCGAATGAACAGCTTCATTTTTCCGAGACATCTCTTACCTGAGCTGTTGAATGTACTAGCCCACGTGCTACCTTTCTTGTGCTATGGCGCAATGGTATGGGTAGAAGCACATGGAACTAGGTGCGTTAAAGAAGCGGCTTCAGCAACACTTTGGTGACGGGCTTGTATTAGTAATTGGTTCTGGATTGTCTTGTGCCGAAGGCGTACCCGGGATGGGGCCGCTTGGGCAGCATCTTGTCACGCATATTCCTGCGAGCCTTTCTCCCGATGACAACACACTTTGGAAACAGATTTATCCCCTCATAGAATCCGATGGATTGGAGGCAGCTTTGCTGAAATATGCCCCCACTCCCTCCCTCGAGGCGGCCATTGTACAAAGCACGGCTGATTTTATTGCTCTAGCTGAAGCAGGCATCATTTCTGAAGTTTTCAATAATACTAGGACGCTTCGCTTAACCCATCTCATTCCACATCTATTGAAGCCAGACACCGGCATACCAATTGTCACAACCAACTATGATCGACTTGTCGAGATTGCATGCGAAGAGGCGAAGCTGGGTGTTGATACGATGTTCAGTGGCCATTTTGCAGCGAAGCTTGATCCACAGGATAGCTACTGGAGTTTCTGCCGCGGCGTTAAGCTAGCGGGTAAGAATGTACGTTATAAATTCGCGTCGAAAGCGAATGTTTTCAAACCCCACGGTAGCCTCGATTGGTACTACCGCGAAGGCAATCCGGTTCGTTACGCTGGATCATTACCACTTCCCCGGCTCATCATTACACCAGGTTTGAACAAATTTCGGAGCGGTTACGACAGCCCGTTCGACAAGCATCGCGAAAAAGCGAACGATGCCATCGATAAAGCGCGAAACTTCCTAATCATCGGTTACGGTTTCAATGATGATCACTTGGAAACCCATCTCACTCCTCGCATAAAGTCCGGCGTGAAGACGATTATTTTGACACATTGGCTTTCCCCTAAAGCCCGGAAGATAGCTACAGAGAACAAGCACGTAATTGCCGCCGAGTATCACAAAGAGGGAGAAAATATCGGTACTCGTTTCATAACTGATGGCACTGAAAAGTTTTATCCCGATGTTAACTACTGGGACCTTGACGGATTTGTGAAAGGAGTACTATCTGCATGAATTGTTCAGCTCTTGAGTTTAAGGACAACGATCAAATTGGACGCGTGGCTGGTGTCGACACCAGCCGTGTAGCCATTGATGTCACCAACTCCGACATGTTGACCCGCGTTGGTATTGGGCAACTCATCGCCATCAAAGGCGTGACGCAGGCAGAATATCTAATCGCTATCGCTGATCGAGTTACCCGCTCACTCCGCGAGGAACTTCCCGATCCGGCGGATGGTGAGTTCGGAACACTAATGGTTTCGCCTGCGGATCACATGCAAGCGTTTGTTATCGGCACCTATAGGTCGGTTGATGGTGACAACTCTGACACTTTCAAGCGCGGCGCTGATAGCTTTCCACAGATCGATAGAGAATGTTTCGTTATTGAAGGCGCCAATCTTCAACGGTTCATGGGTATCTTGGGAGCTGGACTTTCCGAGGACGAACGGTTGAAGCTAGGCACTTTTGTAGCTGATCGTAGTGCTGAAGCGATCGCGAGTGGCGATAAATTCTTTCAACGGCACGCGGCAATTCTGGGTAGCACTGGATCGGGTAAAAGCTGGGCAGTCGCTCTCATACTCGAAAGGGCTGCCAAGCTAAAGTTTCCCAACATTGTGGTATTCGACATGCATGGCGAATACCAACCGCTTGCGGACAAAAGCAATGGCGGATTCGCAGAGCGGTTTCGCATTGCTGGACCTGGTGACTTAACCGCGCCGAAGGACGATGCACTGTTCCTTCCATACTGGCTGCTAAACCGTGATGAAATGCTGTCGATGGTCTTGGATCGAAGTGATCAAAACGCTCCCAACCAAGCTTCTCGCTTCACTCGCCACGTTCGTGAGTTAAAAGGTGCGACTCTGGACGCTTCGGGTAAGACCAAGGTCAAAGAGACTTTCACGGTCGACTCGCCGATTCCCTATGACGTTTCAGACTTGGTCGCTAAATTGAAGGTCGACAATACGACGAAAGGAGTCGGGGCAAAAGGTGCCGCGGTAAAGGGAGAGTGGGAAGATAAACTAACCCGATTCATATCCCGTCTTGAGGCGAAACTTGATGATCGCCGCTACGGCTTTATGTTCTCTCCGCCTCCAGAGTCATTGGATTACGGATGGCTTGCAGCGCAGATCGTGAAGCTGCTTCGCGCCGGTTCAAATAATGGCATTAAGATCATTGACTTCTCTGAGGTCCCGGCCGATGTGCTCCCAGTTGTCACCGGGACACTGGCACGTCTACTTTACGATGTTCAATTTTGGATGAATGGTGATGCGCGGACGCCGATCACGCTGCTCTGCGACGAGGCGCATCTTTACCTGCCGGTTAAAGATGACGCCGACGCTGTCCAGCGGCAGGCGTTGTGGTCATTTGAACGTATAGCGAAGGAAGGACGTAAGTACGGCTTTTCATTGCTTGTTGTGAGCCAACGACCGTCTGATGTAAGTCGGACGATTCTCTCCCAATGCAATAACTTTCTGGCTCTCAGACTTACAAATGATAGCGATCAAAATGTCATCAAAAAACTAATGCCGGATTCATTAGTTGGGTTAACAGCAATGCTCCCTTTACTCGATACAGGCGAGGCTTTGCTGCTAGGTGACGCGGTCCTTCTTCCCACTCGAATAAAATTGGATCAGCCTAAAGTAAAACCTGATAGCGCGACGCGAAATTTCTGGAAGGAATGGGGGTCGCTGAAACCCGATGAGGCACTGCTTGACGCTGCAGTCGAATGCCTAAGGAGTCAGTCTCGAGCAAGTTAATCAATCACGTTAACTTTTCATGCAAAAGAAACAAGGGTGGATTTATTACTCTATAAAAAATCCATCCTCTTCAATCGGCGGGCATAAAAATTTGCGTTGCCATCCCACACCAACATGTCCGAACTATTGGTTGGCCTTGCACGTCCGCCTTACCTCTGACACATCCAATTATGCATCTTTTCAAATATTGAGGGAGCACCTATGGAAAACACTATAAAGCTCGGGCCAAACGGGGCGTACACACTTCATCCGAGAGCACTTCGACATATTATCGAAGGCGACTTCACATCCAGGGTTGAACGACCAACTGGTGGTGGAAAATCCACTACAACCAATGTAATTTCTGGAGGAATGCACACTTATTCTGCGCTGGTCCATTTTTTAAACCAGCATCCAAGAATAAAATCTCTAGATGCGTTTGATTCGGAAACGGATGAAGATTGGTTCTACCTTAGAGAACTTCAAAACAAAGTACTTACAGTCAAACTACCAAGACAGCTATTTGCAAGCAAAGCAGCAGACATAACTCTATTACCTGAGACCTATTACAAATCAGGATACCTTTGGAAAACTTTGTTCCCCAAAAATCTAGGACAGCCCGAAATTCTAAACATCATAGGTCAAGCACTTAAAAACATTGACAAGGAGAACTCCGTAGAGCCGTCCTCGCCTGATCAGGAATATCACATCGTTGGATATGCAAACGTTGAACACCCAATGACTGCGATGAGAATTCAAGTTCAGTTGAAAGGCAAAGAAATAAGGTCCGCGTTTCCTTCTTGGACTCAACCGCGGACTGGTAACAACGGAAAACCTTTCTCCCATGCTGACACCATCTCATTAATAATGGCAGAGTCAGTTGAGCTGCGATCCAGCGAGCATTACAACTTGAGCAGGATATGGCATAACGGACAGCCTGACTACGAGAAACTGAAAAGGCTTACACCTGATTTCACGATCACCAGAACCATACCAAAGAAAGGGCAACCTCATGACGAGTGGCGTGAAAAAAGGCTCGCATCTTTGGACCAAGTAGCATCTTCCCTTAATCATTCAGGCCTTGCGAAAACAATAAGTTTTTTAAAAGACCACGCAATAACAAAGGAATCGTCTTTTCAACAGCAAGCACTCTATCTTTCAAATATCCCAAAATCCGGCTCACCATTGGATTTCAACGCATGTCAAATATCACAGAATGTGTATGAATGTTTTTACGTCCTCTTGCAATATGACCTTTGCAACAAAACCGATCATTTCCTTAAATGCATGCAACGTTTTCTACAATGCTCAGTAATTCATACAGGCGGCCTTCACTTATTCGAATTAAAGCGTCTGCATAAGCTTTTCATTCACGGAGCAAGCATTCACCACAGCCAGAATTCAATAGCTATATTCTTAGAAGAGCTTTCTACGTCGCCATCTAGAGCCGCAACCTATCATGAATTCAATCTTAACTCATACATCAAGCAACACGATGAGGAAAGCATGTTCATTATCGGGACCGATGGAGTTGTAGTATCCATAAATAGCTCAATGCTCGTCGATTTCGTATCACTTAACCTTGGTGAAAACTACCTTATCTCGTTCGAATCAAATGTTCGAACTGATATAGCGCAGCGACTGATCTTTAGCCAATTCTCGAAAGTTCACATTAATGACGCACTTAGCTACTTTACGGGAGCTGACTTTGATTTCTTTGCTTGCCAACTACCCTCGCTCATCGCGACAGAGGATAAAACTAAAGCTTCAGACAAAGCATTGGAACGCATTATCCGCGACTACCATAGAATGTTAGTTATATACCGTCAAAGATTAGTATTAGATGACCCCGAAGCTTATCATACGGACCCATTCGACCTCGACTTCATGTCACCTGAATATTGCGACCTAACTATCATCCAGCACAAACGAAAATTCGTACAGTTTCTGCACCAACAATTTCTATCTGCCATTCAGGACAATGGCCCCTCTGAAAAAATTAAACGGCTTTGCAAAGTCCTTCTCAAGAATATGAATAAGGAGGGCGTACCTTTGCCACAGTCCATTCCTGATTACATTGACAGCTGGATGCGTGACAGTTCATATGTTAGACCTGAAAAATTAGATCTGTCTATATTCGAAAGAACGCCTACTTTCCTGAATCGCCCTACGGCTTCCTCATAACCAAAAACGCTTATGGTCAAAAGTTAACTATAAAACCCGACAGCCAATTCCCAAAAACTGGCTGATTTATTTTCTGGCAAATAAATCAGCCCCAATTTTTCACAATTTCTTCAGATTTCACGGGACCTCTCAGCGCCCATTAAACATGATATCCGCAGGTTTTATTTATAATAACATTAACAAAACATCTAAAGGGACGCGCTTATCTTCTTAGCAATAGGTTCTCTTTTCCTTTGATACGACTTTAAACCTATCACGGATAATTATTTCGTGCATCAGCTACCAATAGACTTCACACCTTTAACTTGCAAATACAATCAACATCTTCAGACCAAATATCCCACTCACCGATTTTTTGCGTACAGCACCTTCATCAAGTAGCAAGTTTTTATCTACGAAAACACCCTCTTATAGTGATGCGTGATTTAACAAGTCAGCTTCACCTATAAAGTGCCGCGCCCACCATACACTCTTCTGATAGATATGTTTGCAACAGCATTCTGGGGGACACTGGTGAAATCGGCCATTCAAATTACCACTGAAAAAAAATAGTCATTTTTTTTCCTGCGGCAATCCAATCACCACGCCACTTGACGACTTGAATAGTTGCAGCCTGAATTGCTGTCTTTCTCCCTTTGTCCAGGATTGAATATTTCTAGGCTCTTCGAAGACGGTTACAATCTCCACCGTCGGGGAATAACGCAAGTTCACAATCCGATCGCCGTCTTGTCGAATAGCTTCTCGAATGAGTTCACCATCTATACCGAGAAAAAAAGCGTTTCCAGTTTCTCCTACAAAAACCTCACCCACCACATCCTGTTCAGCTAGCCATAGCTTATTTTTAGCAAGAAAATGCTCAACGTAATTGGCCGTCGTGTAGGGAAATCCAGCCAGTACGTTTTTATTACCTTTACCCACTCTCCAGTTGTTTGCACTCTCCCTAAGCGCTATAGGCAATTTAGCTTGAGGGGCCAACATCTCAGACAGCGCAGCGATGTACTCAAGACGCGTGGCAATTTTCACGTTACGCGGGTTGCCCTCGAATGGCAGTGGTGGAGGGTCAAGCAACCAGCATTTCGCTGGATTGACGTGATCCACAGATACAATCATTCCATAGAACGCGGTTGCTGGATGTTGATAGTCATCGCCCGCAGCTTTGATGTTCAGCTTTTTTTCCCTGATATTGTTGGCGTGACTATAAACGTTTGGCTGACCTATCCGGTTGTCGTTTACAAATGTGCCCTTTGCTTCGATTTGGATTACCGCGTTGCTCTCCGTGATGCCCACAAGCGCTTTCTCGAAATCGAACGTCTTGCGGGCGCCAGCACCTTTTTGTTCCGGGATTCTCATCCAGTCAGCCTGAGTCAAACCAAACAACTGACTCGCAACAGAAAGCGATACCGCTTCTCCGACACGCTCTTGGAGATCATCAAATCCAGGTACCACGTTCACAGTCCCATTGAGAGTAATGACCTCGTCCAACCAAGTCCTCGCGGTGGCCACACGCTCCAACCGATCGCGGTAGGTTGCAAAGGCCCCGATGTTGTCCCGATGAATCAGCAGGTAGTTAAGAAAGTCAGGCTCAGAAATTGTGCTGTGCTTTTGGTAGGCTGCAACTCTGCCTGTTGTTTCAAGAGTTTGATAAGCGCCTTCCGACAGCAGTTCCTTCTGCCCTGAGTAATAGTCCAACAACACTGAGAGCGAAGAAGTGGTGGGGTTTGTCGCGTCCATGTGAAGACTCGGGCTAGCAAGGGGTGGCAATCATACCATTCGTCAGTTTTTTCAGGTGCGGTATGAGTTCACCTCCACAGGTATCCATCATTATTTTGCAACTGCTTTGGTCAGAAAGCATTCACTCGTGAACGGCTGCTATTGAGCGATACAGATACGTTCATTCGCTGTTTGACCTTTTGCCTTTTCTGCCGCAACAGATGAGGCGGTGGTCTTGCAGCCGTTACTCCAATAAATACGCCAAGCAATCACGGCCTCACCAATCTCGGCAAAACCACCCCCTCCCCCAACCTCTCCACCCCCAACCGCACCCTCTCCCCACCCTGCTCAATCACAACCCCATCCCCCTCCACCGTCACCAACCTCACCCCAGGCCCAACCTTCTCCCCCTGCAAAAAACTACGCGGCGGCCCATCGTTCAAACTCAATATAGCCACCGCCCCCCGACTCCCCGCCATCACCCCGCTCACCTTGATGTCCATCGGTGCCGTTTGATTGGAAAACCACTGCAACGCCGGGCTATCGCTGCGCGCCGCCAGCAATTGCGGGGCCGCTGCCGGGGTGTGGGATTCGGCGGTGGTCAGCAGCAGTGACGACCACGTCGCTACGCCGACCAGCGCGGCGAGCAGTGCGAGGGCCTGGACCATTTGGGGTGGGGAAACGCGTGCGGTGAAGGTCATGGGTTGAATCTCCTTTTTGTCCCTGGTGTCAGCCTACGCGGCAATTCTCTCCGTTTTATTTCACACGCCTTACATGTTGGCCGTGCACGATGGCGCAGGACGCAAAGGAGCGCGCGCGCGATGAACAGGCAAGAGGGTTTTACGCTGATCGAGTTGATGGTGGTGCTGGTGATCATCGGCATCGCCAGTGCGGCGATCAGCCTGAGTATCAAGCCCGATCCGTTGCAGTTGCTGCGCAAGGATGCCGAGCGTGTGGCGCAGTTGCTGCAGGTCGCGCAGGCCGAGGCCCGCGCGGATGGCCGGCCGATTGTGTGGGTGAGTGATGCCAAGGGGTTTCGGTTTAGTCGGCGCAGTGACAGTGGCAAGGGGTTTGATCATTTCGCGCAGGATCCGCAGTTGCGGCCGCGTGCCTGGCAGAGTCCGAAGATGGAGGTGCGGGTGGAGCCGAAACAGAAGGTCGTGCTGAACGCTGAGTGGATTAATCCGCCGCTGCAATTGACGTTGTCGGATGGGTTGAATCGCTTGAGTGTGCTGCGTGATGGCAGCGGAAGGATCAGCCTGCAATGAAGCGCCAGCAAGGGTTTACGTTGATTGAGGTGATGGTCGCGATTTTGTTGATGGCGGTGGTGAGTCTGATTGCCTGGCGGGGGCTGGACAGTGTGACGCGGGCGGACAGTCATTTGCAGGCGAGCAGTGAGCAGAGTGACGGTTTGTTGCGGGCGCTGAATCAGTTGCAGCGGGATGTGGAGATGCGCGCGGGGATTGAGTTGACCGAGCCGAAGAAGGTTGGCGTGAATGATGAGCCGCCGAGCGCCCCGCCCGCTCTGACTGTGCGCAGTAGCGACAGTAAGGGGTTTCGGCTGGACATTATTCGAACGGCGGCGGATCAGCCGGGGGCTTTGCAGCGGGTGCGGTGGTGGGTTAAGGGCGACACGTTGTATCGGGCGGTGGCTGAGGCGCGGAGTCGGTATCCGCTGCCGGCGCCTGGGAATGGGGTTGCTGTTTTGAGTGATGTCAGTGATGTGCAGGTGCGGGTTTGGGAGGTGGATAAGGGGTGGCGGCAGTTGAGCGGGAATCGGCGGGAGGATCCGTTGGGGTTGGAGATTCGGTTGAGTCGGGGGACGGCGCAGGGGGTGGAGAAGTATCGGCAGGTGATTGGGCCGTTGGAGTGATACTGGCTGCAATGTGGATATCCGTGTAGGAGCTGCCGAAGGCTGCGATCTTTTGACTTTGAAGATCAAAAGATCGCAGCCTCCGGCAGCTCCTACATTGGGATTGGGTGAGGTCAGTTGGGGATTGGTTGGCTGTGAGGCCGCCATCGCTGGCAAGCCAGCTACCACAGGGGGTGGTGGTGTGTTGGCGGGGGTGGGTTAGCTGAGGACGACTACGCCGCCGGGTAGTTCGGTGCATTTGACGCCGTAGGCATCCCGGATTAGCAGCGCAACACCAGCAAGTTGGTCGAGGCTGAAGCGGGCCTGGACGCGGCGTTGGCCGAGTTCGCGGTTGAGCAGCAGCAACATGCCGGGGCGGTAGCGGTTGATTTCGTCGATCATCTGGCTGAGGGTTGCGCCGTTGAATACCAGCACCTGTTGGCGCCAGTTCATCACTGCGGCTGTGTCGACGCTTTGTACGCTGCCGACTTGCCGCGCGTCGTAGGTCACTTGTTGGCCCGGTTCGAGGCGCAGGCTGCGGCCTTCTACGTCGACTTCCACCGCTCCATCTAGGCAGGTCACGCAAACTTGTTGATCGGTGTTGCGCAGGTTGAAACGTGCCTGACTGGCGCGCAACCACCCTCCTCCAGCCTGCATCGCCAGCGGCAACCGCGCGGTCTGCACTTCGACTTCGCCGCTGACCAGTTCAAAGCCTTGCACGCCGTTATCGATGGAGCGCTGATTGATCCGCGTCTGGGTGTTCAGCTCCAGGCTCACGCCTTGCACCGGTTCGAAGCGGCGCTGTTGGCCAACTTCAGTGATGTAGTCGGCGCCGAGCCCTTCGAAGCCGCCGGGAATGGTCCCGCGCACCAGCAAAAACGCCGCCGACGCAGCAATCGCCCCACCGAGAAAAGCACGTCGACCAAACCCGCGCGGCGCCTGCATTTGCTCCACGGCCGGTTGCAGCTGCTGCCACAACCGCTTGGCCTCTTCGAACGCGCGGGCATGCTCGGCGCTCTGTGCACACCATTCGCGCAAGGCGCGGGCGTCGGCCACGGTGGCGCGGCCGGAGGTCAGCAGGACCAGCCAGTCGCGGGCTTCGCTGTGCAGATTGTCGGCCGCCGATGGCTCGGCAGGTGTCAGTCGAAAGATGTTCAAACGCGCAGATTCTCAACGAATTGATCGGGCACTATTCAGAAGACGGTTTTCCGGCCCCGCGACCGAACCGCTGAAA
>Ga0157369_10010445_pt1 | contig 10578 bp, 10 predicted proteins | sample C25metaG_FD_113461 | JGI IMG/M metagenome (GOLD analysis project Ga0157369, IMG submission 113461) | Corn rhizosphere microbial communities from Kellogg Biological Station, Michigan, USA - C2-5 metaG | ecosystem: Host-associated > Plants > Roots > Rhizosphere > Soil | place: USA: Michigan...
CCTCATATTATCGAAGGACGTGATGTTATTGGTCTAGCAAATACCGGTACAGGTAAAACTGCCGCCTTCTTGCTTCCAATTATCGAACGCCAAAGTGGTATTACACTTCGCCCATCTGTTCTAATCATGGCTCCAACACGTGAGTTAGCTCAGCAGATTGACGAACAGTTCCGTATCTTTGCACGCGGTCTTGACCTTTACTCAACACTTGTTGTTGGTGGTGTTAACATCGACCGTCAGATCCGTGATCTTAAGCGTCGCCCACACGTTATCATCGGTACGCCAGGTCGTCTAAAGGACCTTATGCGCCGTAACGTATTGCAGCTCAAGAACATGACAACACTTGTTCTTGATGAAGCTGACCGTATGCTAGACATGGGCTTCTTGCCTGACATTCGTGAAATCGTGAACGAAATGCCAACCGAACGTCAGACACTATTCTTTAGTGCGACAATTACACCTGAAATCCAGGCGTTGGTAAATACATTCTTGACTGATCCTGTAACGGTATCTGTTCGTACATCTGAAACATCAGAGCACGTTGAGCAAGATGTTATCGAAGCTCGTGACAAGATGCACAAGATTGAACTGCTTGAAGATATGCTCAAGACCGAAGCATACGACAAGGTTTTGATCTTTGGTGAAACCAAGTTTGGTGTCCAGCGCTTGTCTGATCACCTGGATAATATCGGTATCCCGTCGGCTGCCATTCACGGTAACAAGAATCAATCTCAGCGCCAACGTGCGTTGAAGCAGTTCAAAGACAACCGCGTGAAGGTGCTCGTTGCAACTGACGTTGCGGCGCGTGGTCTTGATATTCCAAACGTGTCACACGTTATCAACTTTGATACACCACAGACATACGAAGATTACACACACCGTATTGGCCGTACCGGTCGCGGTGGTGCACGTGGTCACGCTCATACATTTATCGAACAGCGATAAAGTATCTTATATAAAAATATCTCCGTAGTACTGCGGAGATATTTTTTATGATGTTCGATTATCGACTGGTCCGCCAGGACGAATAAGTTGCATGACGCACTGAACGGCATCGTAAATGACCTCTTCGTCTTCGTTGGACATATCAACGAATCGCGTTGGTAGTCCCCGATAAAGAAATTCAATAACCATTGGATCAAAACCCTGTTGGTGCTGTAAGAGTATTTTTTCAGCGTCCGGAACGGTGAGTGGGACACGATTTTCGCTTAATATTTGTAGTACCGAATCGGTTTTAGGTGAGTCTGGAATGATCAGTCCAGCGATAGTGCGGTCATCAAATCCTGCGAGCTCATAGATATCATCAATTTGCTCTTTGACTTCATGAATTGGTATAGAATGTTGCGGGTAATTCGATACCAGAACTAGTCCGGCACTATCGTGTATAGTCAATGCATCGCTCACGGCATCGTAGAGCAGAGCACTGTCAATTGATTTTAGTGCTGTGCCACCTAACGATCTAACTATTTTTTTGACCGAGATATGTTCGACGAAAAGTTGTGAATATTGTTCGCGAGCGAGTTGGTCACCTAGCCATTCGGCATGACTGTCGAGCGCGCTGTTGATCAGAATCAGTTCTCTATTCACGTCGGCACTCCTGCTATCTGTGCTTATACTTTAGCACACAAAGACTTTAGGCTATAATGGATCACATGACAGCATTATCTCGTGACGACGTGCAACATCTAGCACAATTAAGCAGCTTGCAGCTAACAGATGACGAACTAACTAGCCTACAGACCGATATTGGTAATATTTTGGGCTACATTGAACAATTAGGTGAGCTTGATACAACTGGTGTCGAGCCCACCTATCAAGTGACTGGTCTAGAAAATGTTTGGCGCGACGATAGTGTTATAGCAAGCGACGTTACGCGTGAAACTATGCTAGCGCTATCAACAGAATCTGCCAATCACCAAGTGAAAGTTCCAAAGGTATTATAATGACTCGTATTTCAAATATTGTCGATCGTATTAAAAGTGGTGAATCAAGTGCTCGAAAAGAGATTGAAGCCGCGTTAACTACTGCGCGTAGCACGGATGAATACCATGCACTTTTGAGTGTGACTGAAAAGCGGGCACTAGAACGTGCCGATGAAATCGATGCTCGTCTTGCAGCTGGTGAAGATGTTGGCCGGCTAGCCGGAGTGCCATTTATCGCTAAAGACAACTTTTTAGCATTTGGTGCACCAACGACCGCAGCCAGTAAAATGCTCGAGAAATTCGACGCGCCACTACAGGCTACTGCGGTTGAAAAACTTGAACAAGAAGGTGCTATTTGTATCGGCAAAGCTAATCTTGACGCCTTTGCACATGGCGGTAGTACAGAAAACTCAGCCTTTGGTCCGACTAAAAATGCTCGTGATCAAACAAAAGTTGCTGGTGGCAGTAGCGGTGGTTCCGCCGTGGTGACTGCCCTAGATGTCGTGCCATTTGCATTAGGTACTGATACAGGTGGCTCGATTCGCCAACCTGCGAGCTTTAATGGTGTTGTTGGGGTAAAGCCAACCTACGGAACGGTCAGTCGTTATGGTGTTGTTGCTATGGCAAGTAGTACCGATACAATCGGGTGTTTCACTAAAGATATAGCTGATGCTGAACTTGTCATGGATATTATGAGTGGGCGCGATACTAACGACATGACAACACTTCCAGATTTCTTTACACCGCTTGATTCGGCAATGCCTAATCAAAAGATTGGTATCATCAAAGAATCGATGTCGGATGATGTTGATAATGAAGTGCGCCAACGTACTAATGAGTATGTAGAGAAGCTGCGCGCTGCTGGGCATACCGTCGAAGAAGTAAGCCTACCGATGGTCAAGTATGCACTAGCGATGTATTACATTATCGTACCAGCTGAAGTGAGCAGTAATCTCGCACGTTACGATGGTATTCGCTATGGTCACCGCGCTGATGGTGTAAAGACTCTGGCTGAATTATATGGTCGGACACGTGACGAAGGTTTTGTAACAGAAAACAAGCGCCGTATTATGATCGGCAGCTATGTGCTTTCAAGCGGCTTCTTTGACGCATACTATCAGCAAGCACAAAAGGCACGTACATTGCTAATCAATTCTTATGAAGAGTTATTTAAAACTTACGATGCCTTGATTACACCCGTTGCACCGACGCCGGCATTTGGTTTGGGCGAAAACACTGCTGATCCAGTTAAGATGTATCTTGCGGATATCATGACCGTACCGCCTAGCCTTGCGGGACTGCCTGCAATGAGTATCCCGGCGGGTAATAGTGAGGCGGGACTACCGATCGGTGTTCAGCTAATTGGTCAACGTCGTTCTGATGCACAGTTGCTCGCACTCGCACGATCTGTGGAGAATAAATAATATGCAAGATAATACTCTTTTTGGATTTCTTGTCGGCGTATTAGTAATTGCAGGCCTATTGGCGGTTGTTTTAGCATTAACCAAAAGAGCTACGCCGCAACTTGATGTTAATAAATATCGAATGAAGTGGATGGCTATCGAACAGCAGCTGAGCCGGGATGATCTTTCGCGCTGTGCAATGGCAGTGTTGAATGCCGACAAGCTTTTGGATCAAGCGCTACGCGAGCGTGGTGTTAAGGGTCAAACAATGGGCGAACGCATGAAAACAGCTAAGGATACTTGGTCAAATACGAATGCCGTATGGGGCGCACATAAATTACGCAATCAAATCGCGCACGAGACAGATGCACACGTGACATATGACGAAGCGCGCCGCGCACTTGGTGGATTCAAGCAAGCACTCAAAGATGTAGGAGCAATCTAATGATTACAGATGAAATTTTAAATAAATATGACATGACCGTTGGCATTGAATGTCACGTTCAGCTTGCAACTGCAACAAAATTATTTAGCGGTGCTGATAATGATGCGCGTGACAAGTCACCGAATAGTGTCGTTAGTCCAATTGATTTTGGTCTGCCTGGCATGCTGCCGATCTTGAACCGTGAAGCTGTGAACTTGGCTATTAAAGCAGGTAAGGCCTTAAATGCACCAATCGCAAATGTGAGCCGCTTTGATCGTAAACATTATTTTTATCCTGATCTTCCAAAAGGATACCAGACAACACAGATGTACAGTCCAATTATCGAAGCTGGCTATATCGATGCCCCATTAGAAGACGGTTCGAGTATTCGAGTACGTATCCATCACGCGCACATGGAAGAAGATGCAGGTAAGCTAACACATTATAGTGACTATAGCCTTGTAGACCTTAATCGCGCTGGCACGCCATTGATTGAAATTGTATCTGAGCCAGACATTCATTCTGCCGCTGGTGCTAAAGCTTATGCGACAGAGCTACATCATTTGATGACATATGCGGGTGTGACACGCGGTGATTTGTATCATGGTAATATGCGTTTTGATGTTAATGTTTCTGTTGCACCAAAGGGCGCTACCGAGCTTGGCAAGCGAGCCGAAGTGAAGAATCTTAACTCATTCCGTAGCGTTGAAAAAGCGACTGAATACGAATTCCGTCGCCAGGTTGAATTGCTTGAAAAGGGCGAGAAGGTTGTTCAGGAGACTCGCGGCTGGGATGATACTAAACAGACGACTAGTTCACAGCGTTCAAAAGAGGATGCTCAGGATTATCGCTATATGCCTGATGCTGACATTCCACCGATCGTTTTGAGCGACGAAGAGATTGCTGAGATTCAAGCAAGCGTTCCGATGCTACCTTCGGCCTATCGTGAAAAATGGACATCTCTTGAACTCGATCGTTCGGTAATCGATTCGTTAATTGCAAATCAAAGCTATGCAGTTTTGGTTGCCCAGATTCAAGACAGCGCTGGTGACGGCATTGCAAAACGTGTTGCTCACTGGTTTGCAAGTGCGCTTGGCGGGCAAGATGAAGAAACCGCGACTATTGCTAGTAACTTTGTTCCGCAAGGTTTCATCGAATTAGCACAGATGGTTGAAGCTAATGAGCTATCAAGTACTGCCGCTAAAGACGTTTTTGTCGAGATGTTATCGAGCGACAAAACTCCGCGTGAAATTGCCGAAGCTAAAAATCTACTTCAGGTAAGTGATGAAGGTGCGATCGCAGCAATTGTTGATGAAGTTCTAGCGGATCCATCAAGTGCTAAGGCTGTCGAAGATCTTAAAAACGGAAATGATAAAGTAATCGGATTCTTAGTTGGTCAGGTGATGAAAAAATCACAAGGTAAGGCTAATCCGGCATTGGCCCAGAAATTGATTCGCGAACGAATGTAATGAATACGCCTCGCGAAAATGGGGCGTATTTGCTAGTTAGCTGAGAAAAAGGTTATAATAAAAGTACGGAACCATAAAGTACAAAGGAGGACCTTACATGGATTGGGCGCAAATCCTCGTCATCATACTAGCGGTATTCTTAGCGATATTTTTACTACTCGCAATCGTTTTGACGATTCTGCTTATTAAGGTTACTCGTCAAATTAAAACTGTCACAGGCTCGGCAATGAAAACCGCCGCGGGTGTTGAAAAGATGGTGACAAATATTACGACGATTACCTCACCAGTCATGTTGTATCGAACTGTCATGAAATACGTTAAAAAAAGTAAGAAATAATTTAAAGGAGATCTATTATGTCAAAAGGTAAATTCGCACTCGGAGCACTTATCGGCGCAGCGGCAGGTATCATTGCAGGTGTTTTAACAGCGCCAAAGTCAGGTAAAGAGACACGCGCCGACATCAAGGCCAAAGCAGCGGAGCTAAAAGGTGAAGCAGCGACGCGCGCAGGTGAAATGAAAGATGCATCAACGAAGGTCGTAAATGAGGTTAAGGATAAAGCAGAAGACTACAAAGAACGTGGCGAGCGTGCTGTAGAAGGTGCCATCGAAGGTGCTAAAAAAGGCTTTAATTCAAAGAAGTAATATAGTCGAGGCTAGCTAACGCTACTCTATAGTAGTTAGATTTGTTTATTGGAAAGTGAACTATATGAAAAAACATACCAAAAAGGTCGTTGAAAATGTTAAAGAGTCGAACGAGCGTGATGCCCGTAAGGCTTTAATCGAAGATCTATTTTATGATTTCAATCGAAGCCGTGCGCAAATATATCGTATGAATTTTATTCGTGGCATATTTTTTGGTCTAGGCAGTATTCTGGGCGGTACGATTGTTGTCGGTATTTTGATTTGGATTCTAAGTGCAGTTGGTGGTTTTTTCCCTCCGCTCGATGATTTCTTTAATGGCGTTACTGATACTATCGAATCGCAATCTCGATAATTTTACTACAGACAAACTAGCTATAACTTCGCTATACTGAATGTAGTATGGGGGTTCAAACCGAAGACACTACTGCCGCAATGTCGGCACAATTAAAGACTGCTGACTATGTGCACTTGCACAATCATACGCATCACAGTCTTCTTGATGGCCTGACGAAAATTCCTGACCTTGTACGTACGGTTAAAGAACTTGGTATGGAAGCAACTGCCATTACTGACCATGGCACGATGAGCGGTACTATTGAATTTTACAAAGCCGCACATGCTGGTGGTGTGAAGCCTATTCTTGGGATGGAAGCATACGTTGCTGCGCGTTCTCGACACGACCGGGATCCGCAAAAGGATAAGGCACGCTATCACCTGATTATTCTTGCTATGAATGATCAGGGGTATCGAAATCTGATGAAACTCTCGACGCTCGCTAATCTCGAAGGTATGTATTATAAGCCGCGTATTGATCACGAGCTGCTCGAGCAATACAACGAGGGTCTGATCATCTTATCTGCCTGTGCCAGCGGTGAAGTAGGTGAGAACTTACGTTACGATAAATATGAAGCGGCAAAAGAAGTTGCAAGTTGGTATAAATCTGTATTTGGTGATCGTTATTATTTTGAATTGCAGGATCACGGTCATCCAGATGCGCCAGCCAAATGGGATGTTCAGGTTAAGATTAACGAATATTTAGAACGACTTTCAAAAGAGCTAGACATTCCCTGTGTGGTTACGAGCGACGGACATTATTTGACACATGACGATCAGGATACACACGAAATATTACTATGTGTGGGTACTGGCGCGTTCCTGAGTGACGAAAAGCGCATGAGTCTGATCGACTTCGAGCTTCACGTGACCGATCCGAAGGATATTATTAGTCGCTGGGAAAAGACAAATCCGGAGGCGGTACGTAATACAAAACGCATTGCTGATCGCTGTCATGTCGAGATCGAGCTGGGTAAAATTCTTATTCCAGAGTTTCCAGTACCTGATGGTATGACTGAAAAGTCGTATCTAGACCATTTGGTCTATCAGGGAATGGCATTTCGCTATCTAGGAATTGACTGGGAAGATTCCGAAGATATGGGAAATGATGCGATTCGCGAAAAACTAGCGCCAGAGCAAGTCGAGCGGCTTGATATGGAGTTTGGTGTACTGGATCGCATGGGTTATAACGGGTACTTCCTTATCGTCCAGGATTTTATTAACTGGGGTAAATCACAGGGAATTATTTTTGGTCCTGGCCGTGGTTCGGCCGCAGGATCTATCATTGCGTATGCACTTAGAATTACAGACCTTGACCCACTTAAATACGACCTCCTTTTTGAGCGATTCCTCAACCCCGATCGTATATCGATGCCAGATATTGACATCGATATTCAGGATACTCGTCGTGGCGAAGTGATTGAATATTGTGCTGAAAAGTATGGTCGTGATCGCGTGACGAATATCGGTACGTTCGGCAAGATGGCAGCGCGTGCTGCTGTACGTGATGTGGCGCGTGTACTGCAGGTGCCGTATGCCGAAAGTGATCGTTTGGCAAAATTAATTCCACCACCAGCTCAGGGGCGGCATATTCCATTAGTTGTTAGCGTCAAAGAAGATGCTGATTTGAAAAAAGAATACGAAACCAACCCAACCGCCAAACAGGTCCTTGACTATGCGATGCGTTTAGAGGGCACGATGCGCTCGCATGGTGTGCATGCGGCGGGTGTGGTGATCGCTCCAGAGGCTGTCGTGAACTATGTGCCATTAGAGATGGCACAAAAAGGCGTCGTAGCGACGCAATTCCCGATGGGGCCAGTCGAAGAACTAGGCCTCTTAAAGATGGACTTTTTGGGACTTTCTAACCTTACGATTATTAACAATGCGCTCCGTATTATTAAAAAAGTTTACAAAGACGAGATTGACCTTGCGACAATCCCACTTGATGATAAAGCGACCTACGAACTATTCCAGCGTGGTGATACGACCGGTGTATTCCAGCTAGAGTCCGCGGGTATGAAGCGTTATTTGCGCGAGTTGAAACCAACCGCGTTCGAAGACATTATCGCGATGGTGGCGCTGTATCGTCCTGGCCCTATGCAGTTTATCGACAGCTTTATTAAGCGAAAACATGGTCAGGAAGAAATCACCTATCTTGATATGGGTATGGAAAACTCGCTCAAAAACACCTATGGTATCTTGGTCTATCAAGAGCAGTTTATGCAGATTTCGAAGGAATGGTGTGGGTTTACCGGTGGACAGGCGGACACGCTACGCAAGGCCGTAGGTAAGAAGAACATTGACCTTATGCGCAAGGTAAAAGTTGACTTCGTTGAGGGCGCGATGAAAACAAGTGGTGCCAAAAAGGAAGTTGCCGAGAAATTCTGGGATCAACTGGAAGAGTTTGCGAACTACTGTTTCAACAAGTCACATGCCGCATGTTATGGTCTTGTGTCTTATTGGACGGCCTATCTAAAAGCACACTATCCGGACGCGTTTATGGCGGCGCTGATGACGAGTGACCAAGATGACATCGATCGTTTGGCTATCGAAATTACAGAGTGCAAGCACATGGGTATTAAGGTGCTTTCGCCAGATGTAAATGAATCATATGTCGAATTTGCGATTGTGCCAAATGAGAATCAAATTCGTTTCGGTATGGCGGCAATTAAGGGTGTGGGTGTCGGAGCTGTAGAGGAAATTCTGCGAGCACGCGAAGACGGTAAATTTGTTGGTATCGAAGATTTTGCCAAGCGTGTCTCGACGAGTCGCTTTAATAAAAAAGCCTGGGATTCATTGATCAAGTCTGGTGGTTTTGATGCGATGGGTGATCGATCTGACCTATTGTATAACCTTGAGACAATCCAGGCATTTGCCAGTAAGGTCCAAAAAGAGGCACTGAGCGGACAGACCGACCTATTCGGCAGCTTGACTGGCGCAGCGAGTATTCAGCCGACAATAACCTTGCAGACAGCTCCGGCTAAACATACTGAAAAAGAGCGCCTCACCTGGGAGCGTGAACTGCTGGGGCTGTACATTAGCGCTCATCCGCTTGATAATTACGACGCTTATTTTGAAGAGCAAACCATTCCACTGGTGCGCATGACACCTGACGTTGATGGCAAGAAAGCTACGATTGGTGGGTTGGTTTCGACTGTGCGAACCATCGTGACTAAATCTGGCACCAAGATGGCATTTGTGGGTATCGAGGACAAGACTCATGAGGGCGAAGTCATTATCTTCCCAAATCTTTACGAGCAAGTCGGTGCCAAACTGGTTCAAGATGCAGTAATTCGCGTAACTGGTAAAATCAGCGCTCGTGACCGTGATGGTAACCTGGGCACAGATGCCAAGATGATTGCTGATGAAGTTGTCGAAGTGACCGACAAAGAGCTTCGTGACTACGAGTCGACTGGTCGCAAAATGGAAGCACCGAAAATGAGTGCCAAGGTCAAGGCTATGCGAGTCGCAGAATTTAAGGCGAAGAAAACCGGTGGAGTTGTTACTGCACCAGCTAGTACCGCGCCCGAAGAGAAGCCCGCTCCTGTTGTAGAAAAACCGCGACCGATTACGGATATTCCACCTGTTAAAAAATTATTCGTGCACGTTAAAGACACCGACGATCACCAGGCGCTACTGTCGTTGAAGCAAGCATGTAGCAGCTTTACTGGTAATATTGATATCATTCTGGTGCTTGGTGCGGACAAGAAATCAGCCATTAAACTACCGTTTAAAGTGGATGGTAGTGATGAATTATTGGGTGAGCTGGTTAAGCTACTTGGTGAAGACTGCGTCGCATTGAAGTAGTATTCTCATATTGACCATTGTAAAAATTCAGCTACTATTAATCATGACTGTTCTTTTCAATCACGATGATAGAGGTGGGCGCTATGAATATTGGATTGTCCGTACTGACTGGTATTATCGCCTTTGTGCAGAAACTGGGTGAACCGATACGGATTTGGGAATTTGAAGTTGTGCCGTTTTGGGTGATACTGTCTGTAACGCTCATTATTATGGTACTTATTCCGTGTATGGGTCTAGAAACCGAGCATGGGCTTAAGATGACATTCGTATTGCTATATCCTTTTCTTGCAGTCATGGTTACCCTTGTGCTACTCGGGTGCCTTGTCATTTATTCGGGTTTTCAAGTGGTGTTATCCAAATAGTCATGTCGTAAACCGGTCGCCAGTCTTTGTTGATGGCGACTGGTTTACGACTATTTTTTATGTGTTACGAGATGATAGAGCGCGATACCGGTGGCGACGCTGACATTGAATGATTCTTTTTTACCTACCATTGGAATTTCAATTAAATCGTCACATAGATCACGAAAATCAGAGGTTATCCCTTCGACTTCTTCGCCTAATAGCAAGGCGATCCTA
>Ga0157369_10010450_pt1 | contig 10574 bp, 7 predicted proteins | sample C25metaG_FD_113461 | JGI IMG/M metagenome (GOLD analysis project Ga0157369, IMG submission 113461) | Corn rhizosphere microbial communities from Kellogg Biological Station, Michigan, USA - C2-5 metaG | ecosystem: Host-associated > Plants > Roots > Rhizosphere > Soil | place: USA: Michigan...
TCATGCCCTCGAGAGGCTCGCAAGCCAGGCGATCGAAAGCGGTGAGGAAGAAATTGCGCTGCCGCTGCTCGATGCGGCCTCGAAAGAGGATCCGAGCGCTCGGCTCCTGCAATGGAAGGCGCTGCTCGAGCGTTCGCTCGATCGGCATGAGGAGGCACTTAAATCGTTCGAGGCGGCGGCCGCCCTCGCGCCGTCCGATCCCGGCATCGCCCACGGCCATGCCCGCACCGCGCTCGAAGCGGGTGTTCCGGCCGAACAGCTGCATGAGCATGCGCTCAAACTTGCGCCTCAAGATGGACAGGTGCTGGCCGGCCTCGTCGCGGCCAGGCTGGCGGCCGGACACGGTGACCAGGCTGAGAAGGAGCTGGCGGGCATTCTCGCCAGACACCCGGGCTGGACCGATGGCCACATACAGCTTGCGCAGCTGCGCTCTATGCTCGGCAAGAGCGAAAGCGTCACGGAATCGCTCGAAACTGCGCTTGCCGCGGCGCCGAATGGTCAGGACCTGTGGCTCGCGCTCTTCAATCTGCAGATCAAGCGCGAGCGCTTCGCCGATCTCGATGCCGCGATCGAGCGTGCCCGAAGTCATGGCATAGGCGATGAGCTGCTAGTTCCTTATGCCGCGGTCGCTGCCGGCGAACTGGGCAAAACTGCAGACGCCGATCACCTCTTTGCGCAATGGAAAGACGGATCGGATCGGATTTGGCGGTTGCGTCACTTGCTGCGGAGCGGACGTGCCGAAGAAGCCATTCTCCTCATCGACGCCGGACTATCGAGCGAAGGCGCACATGAATTCTGGCCGTATGCAGCTCTCGCCTGGCGGCTAACAGGAGATGCGCGCTCGACCTGGCTTGAGCGAGACGGCGAGCTCATCCACGTTTATGACCTGACCTCGGCATTGCCGCCGCAGGATGCGCTCGCCGCGACCTTGCGGCGCATCCACGTCGCGCGAGGGGAATTTCTCGATCAGTCGGTGCGCGGCGGGACTCAAACGGACGGTCCCTTGTTCAGCCGCATCGAACCGGAAATCCGCGCGCTTCGAAACGCGGTTAGTGACGCCGTCCGCCACTATCTCTCGAATCTTCCCCCAATCGAACCTGGTCATCCACTGCTGGGACACAGGCGGGATCGACCGGTCCGATTTGCCGGCAGCTGGTCGGTGCGCCTCCGCGATGCTGGCTTCCACACGAGCCACGTTCATCCGCAGGGATGGATCAGCTCGGCGCTGTACGTTGCACTACCGGACGCCTCCGTTGGCGAACCTCATGCCGGCTGGCTTTCGATCGGAAAGCCGCCACCAGAGCTTCTGTCCGGAGCGTTCGATGCCTGCGAAATCGAACCACTGCCTGGGGGGCTCGTTCTTTTCCCGTCCTGGATGTGGCATGGGACAGCGCCGTTTCAGCACGGAGAACGGCTGACAGTGGCGTTCGACATCGCTCGACCGCGCTAGCCGCTGGTCGAAAAGGCGCTGGAAGAGCCGAGCATTTGTGTTCAAAGTGCGCGTAGAGGGAGTTTCGTCATGAAGCGTATTCTTGGCATCGCGGCCTCGTTCGCCGTCTTCGTTGCAGCACCGGCACTTGCAGCGCCCGACGCTACCACGGCGCAACCTCAGCAGTCCGCGCAACCTCAGCAATCGCAGAAGACTGCGGCGCAAATTGCCTATGACAATGAGATCGTCTGCCAGAAGGAAGAAGTGACGGGCAGCCGCCTCGGTTCGCACCGGGTCTGCATGACTCGAGGCGAGTGGATGCGCTCACGCATGGAAGACAAGGCGTGGGTCGAACGAATGCAGCGCACTGGCGACGCTCAGTCCAAATAAGGGCGCCTCGTCCGAACGCCGATTCAGCTATTCGACGAGGGCGGAACCCGATGGAAACTCCGCTGCGATCCCGGCATGTTCGCCGACCGCCTCCAACCACTGAGTGACCATCGCAATCTCTTCGCCGATGACCGGGACCGCAGTCTTGGGTCGGAGCGGTTCTTCCGGATCGAAAGCGCGGCCAATTTCTTTTGAATGGGTTGCGAAGGCGGGCCCCTCCGCGATCTCAACTGATTGACGTTCATCGAGGGCGAGGCCGAAATGCAGCGCGGCCGCCGCAATGGTCTCAGCTCGACGCGCCAGGAAGACTTCACTGTCGAGCGTTCGGACTCGGCCGGGGAAAGCCTCGACGAGCGCGATGGCCTGCGCGTGCTGCATGAGCCAGGCGAGCGCGGCAACCTGCAGGTCTGTAAGCTCGAACTGCTCGCCGGCTGAAAGTCCGAAATCGAGTCCCGTATCGCGAGCGACCACCGGATAAAGCCGGCGGGCCCAGCGGCGTCCCCAGAGGCCTTTGTCGGCGATCGATCGCAGGAAGCGCGCAAGTGGGGCGTAGAGAAAGATCGCATTCGAAGCGGAGTTCAGTTCCAGCAGCGACGGAGCCAGCAGGTTCGCGACGTTGCTCGGCTTGATGACCACTTTCTCGCCGGCGACGAACGGACGCGAGAGGAGACGCATAACCAATTCCAACACATCGCCTGAAAGCGACCGCGTGCGAAAAGCCTCTGCCAGCTCGTTGAGAATCTCCGGCTCCTTCAGTCCCAGGGAAATTCCGGGAATGTCGAGCGCACGGGTCAGAAGGGTCGACGCCGCAAAGGCAGAATGAAAGATATATTGGGGAGCGGGGCTCGCCGGTGCTCCACGCAGCTCTCCCACGCGGGCGGATGCGGTCTTGGGCGAGAGGGGAGCGATATATTCGCCGGAAAGAAAGGTCAGGGCTCCATGCAGGTCGCGGGGAAGCCGGACGAACTGCATGTTGCTGCCCTGCCAATGGGCCGGCAGCCACTCCGGGTTCGACAGCAAGCTTGCGGAATCGTCGGGCCGAGACATGAGTGTTATGCGCTTCTAAAAGGCCGCGACGTCCGCGGCCGCACGGACGATCAAGCGTCGCAGGAGAGCTGTCAACATTGGCCATCGAACTGAATCCGTCGCTCGATCTCTCAAAGCTCGCGACCGAATACGCCCGGACGCGGCGGATGCAGATTCGCGACTTCCTGACTGACCAATCCGCGCGCGCCGTCTTCGACGACTTGCATGAACTGCCGTGGGGCCTTGCCTACAATGACGGACCAACGGTGCATCAACTCGGTCCCGACCGCGTCGCGGCGATGGACGGCCGCGAAGGTGCGCAGATCATGGCCGGGATCCAGGAGCGAGCGCGAACCCAGTATCAGTTTCTCTACGCCTTCTTTCCGACGCTTGCGGCTTACATCTCTCCGGCGTCGCCGCGGTTCAGGATTTTCGAATTCTTCGAGTTCATCAACAGCGAGCCGGTCCTCCAATTCATTCGTCGCCTGACCGGCCTCGACGAGATCCGCTGGGCGGACGCCCAGGCGACCTGGTACAGGCCGGGGCATTTTCTGAAAGGCCATACCGACGAGGACCCGAGTACGGGTCGGGTCGCGGCTTACGTCATGAATTTTTCAAAGGATTGGGAGCGGGACTGGGGCGGGTTTCTTCAATTCTTCGATTCCAGCGACAATATCGAAGAGGCGTTCAAACCCTCGTTCAACACGCTCAACATCTTCACCATCCCCCAGCTGCATTCAGTGTCGATGGTCTCAACCTACGTCCAGGCAGAGCGGCTCGCAGTGACGGGCTGGTTCCGGATCGACGATCCGCCGGGTCCAATCGGCAAGAGCTGAGTTCGAAGAGACCGCGGCCATCGGCGCCCGTTGTTGTTGCCGGCGCTGTTAGCTAAACGCCCGTGCTCACTTGGAGATTTCTGTTTGACGGACGATCAGGCGACCCGCGGTCCGGACGCGTCGGGGGCGGAGAATTCGGCGGCGACGATAACCGAATTGCGCGAATTGCTCTCCGGCGATCCGCTCAACGCGGACGCCTACCGCGCCTTGGCGGCAGCGATAGAGACCGAACGGCAAAAGGAAATTCGCGCCGGTGCCGTCACAGTGCCGATTTCGGAACCTCACCCCCAACTCGTTCGGGCATCCGCCGCGCTGCAGCAGGGAGATCTCGAAACAGCCGAAATCATTCTTCGAAGGTGGCTGCTCGAACGTCCGGGCGATGCCATCGCCTTGTGGATGATGGCGCGCTTCGCGGCTGCTCTGGCCTATGCAAAGGAAGCCGAGGCATTGCTTCGCCTGGCGCTGGAGCTTCGTCCTGACCTCAGCATGGCAGGCGTCGATCTCGCGAGGAGCCTGGAGCAGCGTGGCCAGGCCGCACAGGCGCTCGAAATTTTGGACGAGGTGATTGAGCGCGAACCAGGTCACCTGCTTGCAAAAAGCCTCAAGGCGTCGAACCTCTCGCGCGTTGGACGGTTCGAGGAATCGCTCGCGCTTTACGAGGAGCTACTTCGCGATCACGGCGAAGAAGCCACCCTTTGGACGGGCTACGGGCACGTCCTCAAGACCATGGGACGCTCGTCCGAGGGCGCCAAGGCAATGCGTCGGGGCGTCGAGATCGCACCGCGGGACGGCGAAGCCTGGTGGAACGTCGCCAACCTCAAGACAGCCAAGTTCACTCGTGCGGACGTCGAGATCATGCTTGACGCGCTGAAGGCGGATTCGCCGGATGCGAACCGGGTTTCGCTCCACTTCGCGCTCGGCAAGGCGTTCGAGGATCTCGGCGACAGCGAAAGCGCCTTCAGCCACTACGCACAGGGGAACGCGCTGCGGCGGAGGACTTTGGACCACGAGCCCGACGAGGTCAGCGAGGAAGTCGACATTTCGCGGCGCTTCTTCACGAAGGCATTCTTCGAGGAGCGCGCCGGCCGCGGATCGCAATCTCCGGACCCGATCTTCGTCATCGGAATGACGCGCGCGGGATCGACTCTCGTGGAGCAAATCCTGGCGAGCCATTCGGCGATCGAGGGAACGAAGGAGCTCGCTTATATCGCGCTCATCGCGCGCGAGATCGGACGGCGGACGGACAATTATCACTCGCGGCTTGGCGCTCTTTCGGCCGACCAGCTGCATGCCTATGGCGAGCAATATCTGGAGTTGATGAAGGGCCACCGGCATCAGGCGAAACCCTTTTTCATCGACAAGATGCCGAACAACTGGCTCCATGTCCCACTGATCCACCTGATCCTCCCGAACGCCAGGATCATCGACGTGCGTCGGCATCCGCTCGCGTGCGGGCTTTCCAATTTCAGGCAGCATTTCGCGCACGGTCAGCAAATTACGTATGACCTGAGCTGGTTCGGGCGCTTCTATGCCGATTACGTGCGGCTAATGGCGCACGTCGATGACGTTCTTCCGGGCCGGATTCATCGCGTTTTCTACGAGCGGCTGGTCAGCGACACGGAGGGCGAGGTCCGCGGGCTTCTCGATTATGTCGGCGTTCCGTTCGAGGAATCCTGCCTTCGCTTCTACGAAACGTCTCGGGCAATCTACACCCCGAGCTCGGAGCAAGTGAGGCGACCGATCGACGCGGCCAAGAACGAGGAATGGCGAGCGTTCGACCAGTGGCTTGGCCCTCTCAAGGAAGCGTTGGGGCCAGTGCTCGCTTCCTACCCGGGCGTACCGGACTTTCCGGCATAAGAAAGCGGCGGGGAATTGCTTCCCCGCCGCCTCTTTTCGCGTCTTGGCTCGCGATCAGAACTTCAGGCGCACGCCCGCATAGTAGCGGCGACCGAAGATGTCGTACACGGCGGCCGCGGTGTCGGCGCCCGTGTTGTTGAAGGTTGTACCTGAAAGCAGGTTCGGAGCCTTCGTGTTCATCAGATTGTCCGCGCCAACGAAGAATTCGTAATTCCGGATCGGCGTGAAGCTGATCTGAGTGTCCAGGTAGAAGATTGCCGGAACCGAGATCGCGTCGTGGGACAGCGGCGGGCCGAGATGGAACTTCGCCCGAGTGACGTTCGCAGCGTCGATGAAGCGGTCGTCCTCCAGCGACTTGCCGATATAGGTACCCGTCAGCGACCAGCTCCACTTCGAAGTGCTGAAGGTCAATGTTCCGTCGGCCTTGTCCTTTGCTGCACCGACTTCTCCTACAAAAGGATTCGGCGGCTCACCCGGAAGGGTGACGACAAAACCTTTGAAGAAGTGGGTCCACGAGATCCGTGCGCTCGCCGACAGGCCGCTCATCAGCCAGGGTATTCCGGTGCGATACTGGAGCACCGTGTCGATGCCGGATTCCTGAATGACAGAGGCGTTGATCGCGGTCGCATTGACGAAATGAAGAGCACCTGCGCTCGCCGATCCGACCGATATGGGGAAGCGAGTGATGGCCGAGCAGGCGACCGCATTCGCTTCATTGTAGCAAAGATTCAACTGATCCTGCGGCGCCGGGAACGCGACGGCGTTGGTGATCTTGTAGTGGAAGTAGTCAACCGAGAGGACGAGGTTGCGCAGCGCCGGCGCAATGCTCCTCGGATTGATGACCACGCCAGCAGTCAAGCTCTTCGACGTCTCTGGCCCGAGGTTCGGGTTACCCGACACGAACCCGCTGATACCCTGCTTGTCGGCTTGCGTCTGAACGAAGCAGCCTTGCGCCCTAACCGCAACCGGGCATGCGATGTTGCCAACGTTTGCAGCGATGTTTGCTGCGACACCGGCAGCAGCGAGACATTGCGTCGCAGTAGTGCCCGTGCTCGTCGTCGAGATGCCCTGGCACGGGTCGACGAGACCGGTCGGGAAGGTTTGCGCCGGACCAGCGAACAGCTCGCCGATGTTCGGAGCGCGAACCGCCTTTGCGTAGGTGGCCCGGAACCGGATGTCAGGGACCGGTGCCCAGTCTCCGCCGATGTTCCAAGTCTTGACCGAGCCGATCGTCGAATAGTCCGAGATACGGCCGGCGGCGCGGAGATCGAGCTGGTTGGCAAACGGCTGATCCTTGAGGATCGGCACGTTGACCTCGGCGTAAGCCTCCTTGACGTTGAACTGTCCACTGGTGTCCGGAAGCGCGTTACCCAGATTGGCGCCGAGGTTCGTCAGGGCGTCCCAATCCTGCTGACTCTGTTCCTTGCGATACTCCGCGCCGACCGCGAGGCCGAGGGGACCTGCCGGCAAGTCGACCAGGGAGCCGGAGAGGTTCGCGTTGACGACCTGCTGGGTGACCTTGAACGAGTGGTTAGCCTCGGCGGCCACATAGGCCGCCGCCGCCGGAGTGATGCTGTTGGCCCCGAAGATATTGATCGGAACGCATCCCGTGGCCCGCGCCGTCGGATCGGCGCAGACGATATCGCCAATCACGCCGTTCCCGTTGAGGTCGCCGGTCCCCGCGGTTTCCTGAATGGCGTTCAGCGCGTTCCGGAAATTCTGTGCGTTAACCTGACCTTCGGAGACCTGTTCTTCCTCCGACTGGCCATAGTTATAGGTAATGTCCCAGTTCCACCGGTCGTTGAACAGCTTCCCTTCGAATCCGGTGACGATGCGCAGGAAGTTGCGGTCGGCGGTGTAATGGCGGGTGGCAACGCCCGCGAGGCGCTTGGCGAAGGCGATGTCCTTCAGACCGTCCCCGTTCCTGTCCGTAGCCGCAGCGCAGATTTCCGCGGGCACGAACGGATTGCACGGGCCGCCGGGTACGAGCTGAATATCCCAGCGGCCAAGCGCGGGCCCGGGAAACAGCGGATTCGCGCCGCCCGTGTCGAGCGCGAACGGCTCGATGACCGTGCTCGCTTTCGTCTTGGCGTAGGTAACTTCGGTGATGAAGCTGATGTTCGGGGTGATGTCGAAATGGCCCTGCTCGGCAACCAGCCACCGCTTCACCGGAGTCGACAGAGTCCGGAAGAACTGCCGATTGAACCCGTTCGGACCGCTCCCCGGACCGTTGCAGCTGAAGTTCGCGCTGAAGCACGATTGAAGCTGGCCGGTCGGGCTGAACGTGAAGTCGTCGGCCGTGGTCGCGGTACCATTCACATCGAACCGGCCCTGGACCGGAAAGCTCGAGAAATAGGGCGTGACCGAGGTACCGAAGTCCTTCGGATCGTAGGTGTAGAAGAAGTAGGAAAGGTCGTCGACGCGGGTGTTCTTGCGCTCGCGCGAGAGAAGGCCCTTGTCGTCGGAATAGCCGATGTGGACCATGATGTTGCCGCGGTCGCCGGCGAAGTTCGCACCGGCGGTCGCGCTGACCTGGTATTTCGGATCGTCACCGAGCTCGGTGATGCCGTACTGGCCTTCCATCAGGAGGCCTTCGAAGTTGCGCTTGTAGATGAAGTTCACGACGCCGGCGACGGCGTCCGAACCATAGAGCGACGAGGCGCCGCCGGTGAGGATGTCGATACGCTCGATGAACTGCGTCGGGATGACGTTCAAATCGACGATCGGTGAACCCGGAAGGCCACCGACGACACGACGGCCGTTGATGAGGATTAGCGTGCGGTTGGTGCCGAGATTGCGAAGGTCGATCGTCGCAGTACCGGCGCCGGACGTCAGGAACGCCGAGTTGGTGGTGCTGAGCAGCGGCGTACCGATTGCCGGGTTCTGGGTCAGGACGTCCTGGACGTTGACCGCACCCGAGCGGTTGATGTCCTGCTCGCCGACCACCTGGACCGGGGCGAGCGAGGTGATGTTCGGGGAAACGATGCGCGAACCGGTGACGACGATCGCTTCGCCACCCGACGGAGCCGGGGCCGGCGCCGGCGCTGGCGCTGCTTCAGGAGCAACGCAGCCATTGGTGCCCACAGCCGTTCCGGGCGGGCAGACGGGCGGCGTCTGTGCATCCTGGGCCAATGCGGGCCCGGAAATTGCAACTCCCCCGAGCAGCGTGGTCGCGAGTAGCGAGCGCTTCAAAGAACTGATCATCACTGTCGTCCCCTTTGCAATACAGGACCGGTTGCGCGGCGGGCCGAAGCCATGCTGGGCAAATCCCCCGCAGATCCTGCGAAAAGGCTGAAGTAGTTCTAATCGAACTTTCTGACTAGTCCGGGTAAGCAAAAAGGCCGGTTACCGTGTCTTTGCGGTTACACCGATTGGAAAGCGATGCATCGGCTTTCGATCAGACGAGGCGCGAGATCGTCTGGAGCGCGCTGGCCACCGAGCCTTCGAAATGATGTTCTACGAACCTGCCCAGGACAACCTGTTCCACTTCCGGCGTAAGGACAGCGGGCAGATAAAACACCTCGGTGTGGCGCCCACTGCGCCTCCTGCGGATAATCCCCTTGAGAACCAAGCGGTTGAGAAGCGTCCGAATCCCGCAGAGTGTTGGTGGATCCTCGATTCCGGCCTGGATCTCCCTGACGGTGGCCCCTCCCGCCAGGTACACGACGGTCGCGATTTCGCGCATGCGCGGACAGAGCTTCGTGACCGCTGATGGAAGCCGCGCGTCGCGAGCTAGATTGTGCTTAGAAAAATTCGTTTCCAGCATTGGACCATCCTTGAACGCACCTGCAATGAATAGTACTAGACGGACTATAGATAACGCAACATCGGATGGTCGCCAATGTATATCGGCAAAGAAGCTTTCCGCTCGGCGGCGGTCGATCCCGAGGCTCCGGTCACGCCTCCGGCAATCGATCAGCTCTATCGGCGGGAACGCGAGGTGGCGCTTATCGTCTACCGGCGCGGGCTTGCTACAGCGACGGACGTTCAGGGGGCGCTGTCCGCGTCTCTTTCCAACCCGGCAATCCGCTCGATGCTCAATCGACTTGTCGCGAAGGGGGTTCTTACGAGGACGAAATGCGGGCCCTACGGCACCTTCATCTATGGCCCGGCGATGACGGCGGCTTCTGCGAGGGAAACCGCGCTGAGGCAGTTGGCCGAGGACTTTTACGCGGGTTCGCTGTCCTCTCTCGCTGGCGCGATCGCGGACCTGTTCGCGAACCAGCGAGAATCCGCCTTGCGGGGCATCTGAAGAGGGGCCGGAGTGGTGCGCGACGCAGTCGCCCGATAATCCGTCTCTCCGCCTAAATTCCCTGTTTTCACGGAGTTTGCAGGGAATTTTGTGTGATTTGAGATACTGAATTTCCCGACAAAGCTACAGAAAGCGGTAGATTTCCAAGCAAATCGCCCGCCGCACCCAGTCAAAATAACAGGGAATTCACGCCGGCCAATCAGGGAATTTTCGATCAAGAAACAGCGAAGCGTGGATGGCATGCGGGAATCTCGCTGGCGAGACACTGAAAACCCCGAGCAAGCTGAATATCCGTTCATGCAAACGGCTACGTTTGTTCTATAATCGTTCGGTGAGGGAATTCGTTTCTGGGAGGGGCCGAAGTGTCGTTTCGCGCGCAGATCGTGGAGAGAAAGATTAGTGAGCTTCGGGGGTATCCGCGGAACGCTCGAAAGCACTCGTCTAAACAGATCAAGCAGATTGCCGCCAGCATCGAACGGTTCGGCTTTACCAATCCAATTCTGATCTCGGACGATCGTCAGATCATTGCTGGCCACGGTCGCGCTGAGGCCGCCAAGGTTCTCGGACTGAGTACCGTCCCCACGATCGCTCTGTCCCATCTGACGGATGACGAGCGCAGAGCGTACGTGCTCGCCGATAATAAGCTCGCGTTGAATGCCGGCTGGGACCGCGAGACACTCGCAATCGAGCTACAAGCCCTAGTCGATTTAAACTTCGACATCGAAGTTACCGGCTTCAGTCTGGCCGAGGTGGACTTCGCTATTGATGAGCTTGGCGAATCGGA
>Ga0157369_10010451_pt1 | contig 10573 bp, 7 predicted proteins | sample C25metaG_FD_113461 | JGI IMG/M metagenome (GOLD analysis project Ga0157369, IMG submission 113461) | Corn rhizosphere microbial communities from Kellogg Biological Station, Michigan, USA - C2-5 metaG | ecosystem: Host-associated > Plants > Roots > Rhizosphere > Soil | place: USA: Michigan...
CGCGGGAAGCATCAGGTCCTCCACCGAGCGCTCGACGGAGCGTACGGCGAGGCTCTCCTCCAGCACGCGGTCGGCCAGCGTCTCGTCGAAGCGGTCGAACGCCTCCACGAGGCGGGCCGCCGAAGTCGGGCCCTCGCCGCGCTGGCGGGCGACCTCGATCGCCGAGGAGATGTTGTGCGTCTCGAGCAGCGCGCGGCGCAGCGCCTCGAGTTCGGTCAGGTCGTACTGGCGGTGGCCGCCGGACGTCCGCCGGGGCTTGGGATAGCCGAAGCGGCGCTCCCAGCTTCGGAGTGTGTTCGGGCTAACCCCGAGGAGTTCTGCCGCTGCGTTCGTGCGGATACCGCTCATTGCTCCCGTCCTGGGATGACGTCATTGCGGTAGGAGGGTTCGCAATGACTGCAGAGGTTTTCGCGGCTTTCTCGCATCTTGGCAACCCTTGAACTTGATCTTGCACGGGTTCGGCAGGCGTATCGGCAATGAACTTGCCCGTCCAGCCGGGAAACGAGTCCCAACTGGACGAATGTGCGAGGTTTCCTGCAGTTTGCGGTATTTCAGGTGAGCAGCGGTTCGATCGCCACGAGCGCTCCTCGCGGCGGCCCGCAGCTCGACACGCGGGCCTCAAGATCGCGGAAGCCGGGGCGTCCGCCGCGCTCGAGCTCGATCGGGATGAGCACCACGTCGCGCCCGCCGCCGGCCGCGCGGGCGATCCTGAGCGCCAGCTCCTCGAGGCCCAGCGGGCTCGAGATCGCCGTGAAGAGCATGGTGCCGAGCAGCTCGGTCTCGGAGCCGAAGATGCGCTCCGCGCCCTCGCTGACAGCGCTGATGCGCAGGTCCTCGGTCACGATCAAGAAGGACATGCCGGGGCCCGGCAGCGCGTCGCGCGGAGCGCTCAGCATCACGCCCATCCCGCAGTCGTTGCAGACGCGTTCCAGGTCGGGTGGGCTGAACGGAAGTTCGCGCTCCTCTCGGAGCGTTCCGCAGCGCGAGCAAAATCGGATTCGGTCGGCGAGGGCCGACCGGACAGAACCGAGGAATGGCCGGTCCGCAAGGGCCATGGTCATCATCTTTCGCGAGCTCCCTGTCTCTACTGCCGAAGAGTCCGTTCTCCGGTTTGACGATGAGAGCACGAACCGGCTCCGCGCCGCTTGCGGGCGCTTCGAATTGCACGAGTTCTGCACAGCTAGTTCGTGCAAGCGTCATTGCATGCGCTACCCCGCATGCGCCCTTGCAAGCAGCATTACGATCGGTCTGTGGCCCGGACCCTGTGCGTCGGCTGCGTTTTCCTGGTCGTGCTCGCCGCCGGCTGCTCGCGCAGCTCGGGCTCCGAGCGGGCCCCGGCCGCCTGCACGGACGGCAGCCCGGTCGCCCGCGTGAGCGCCATTCGTTCCGCCCTGGCGCGCGCTCCCGCGCCCGTGAGGCTCGGCGACGGCACGAGCATCTCGGACTGCCTCGCCCACGACTCCGACAGCGGCGACCTCCAAAACGTCGGCTCGATGCTCCTGACTGTCGCGCAGCAACTCGTGGACTCCGGCGCCGGCGACGATCGCAAGCTGCTCGAGCTCGGCTACCTGGCGGGCGCCGTGCACCGCGGCGCGCTGAAGGCGCAGGGAGTGGACGGTGAGATCGAGCGCCGGATCGAGCAGGAGCTCGACAGCGTCCACACCGGCTCCGCGGCGTTCGCACGTGGCGAGCGGGCCGGCCGTGCCACCGGCTAGATAGCCTCCAGGGCATGAGTGAGCAGACGGTCGATAGAGAGCTTTGGGGCGGGGAGACCCGCAAGGCGGTAGAGAACTTCCCGGTGTCCGGCGAGCGTGTCCCGGCACCGGTTCTGCATTGGCTGGGCCGCATCAAGGCGGCGGCGGCGCGAACCAACGCCGAGCTGGGCAAGCTCGACTCCGAGCTGGCCGAGCGCATCGCGCGGGCAGGCGACGAGGTGGCGAACGGCGAGCACGACGATCAGTTCCCGATCGATGTGTTCCAGACCGGCTCCGGGACCTCGACGAACATGAACGCCAACGAGGTGATCGCCGCGCTGGCGGGCGAGGGCGTCCACGCGAACGACCACGTGAACATGGGGCAGTCGTCGAACGACGTGTTCCCCTCCGCCGTCCACCTGGCGGCGCTGGCCGAGGCGCAGGACGAGCTGCTGCCCGCCCTCGACAAGCTGGCCGGCTCGTTCGAGCGCAAAGCCGACGAGTTCAAGGACCTGGTGAAGGCCGGGCGCACGCACCTGATGGACGCCGTGCCGGTCACGCTCGGCCAGGAGTTCGCCGGCTACGCCGCCCAGATGCGCCTGGCCGGCGAGCGCGTGAACGCTGCCCTGCCACACGTGGCCCAGATCCCGCTCGGCGGCACCGCCACCGGCACAGGGCTCAACACGCACGCGGACTTCGCGGCGGGGGTGCGCGCCAAGCTGGCCGACGCGACCGGCGTGAACGCGCAGCCGCCCGCCGATCCGTTCGAGGCCCAGGCCAATCGCGACGCCCTGGTGGAGCTGTCGGGCGCGCTCAAGGTCGTGGCCGTCTCGCTCTCCAAGATCGCCAACGACCTCGCGCTGATGGGCTCAGGGCCGCGCGCGGGACTCGGCGAGATCAGGCTGCCCGAGCTTCAGAAGGGCTCGTCCATCATGCCGGGCAAGGTCAACCCGGTGATCCCTGAGGTCGTGCTCCAGGTGTCCGCGCAGGTGATAGGCAACGACACCGCGATCACCATCGGAGGCATGCAGGGCCAGTTCGAGCTGAACGTGCGCGTGCCGCTGATCGCGCGCAACCTGCTGCAGTCGATCGGTCTGCTCACGAGCGCCACGACGATGCTCTCGGAGAAGTGCGTCGACGGCATCGAGGCCAATGAGGAGGCGCTCACCCGCTACGGCGAGTCGACGCCCGCGGCGGCCACCGGGCTCAACGAATACATCGGCTACGACAAGGCCACCGAGATCGTGAAGGAGTCGGTCGCCTCAGGGAAGACGATCCGCGAGGTCGCCAAGGAGAAGGGTGTCGACGACGAGACGCTGGATAAAGCTCTCGACCTCAAGGCACTAGCGCATCCGCATGGCTGATAAGCCCATAGCCCATAGCCCATAGCCCGTAGCCCGTAGCCCATAGCCCGTAGGGCTTAGGGCTCTAACGCGCCGCGCGCTTCGCTCGATACATGCTCGCGTCGGCGTGGCGCATCAGCGCCTCCACCTCGGGCGCGTCCTCCGGCCATACGGCGCGGCCGATGCTCGCGCCCACTCGCAGCTCGTCCCCGCCGACCTCGAACGGCTGCTCGAATGCCGCCGCCACTCGCTCGGCCGCGGCCTCGATCTCCTCGGTGCCAGTGACCTGTGAGAGGACGATCGCGAACTCGTCGCCGCCCAGGCGCGCCACGGTGTCGCTCGCGCGCACGGTGTCCAGCAGGCGCGAGGCGACCTGGCAGAGCAGCTCGTCGCCGACGGCATGGCCGCGCTCGTCGTTCACTTCCTTGAAGCCGTCGAGGTCCACGAAGAACAGCCCTAGCTGAGCGTCGTTCGTCCGGGCGTGGCCCAGCGCGGCCTCGATCCGCTCGGCGAAGAAGGCGCGGTTGGCGAGCCCGGTCAGCCCGTCGTGCCGGGCCTGATGGGTCACGCGGTCGATGAGGCGCCCGTTCTCGAGCGCGCTGGCCGCGTGCGCCGCGACGCCGGAGAGGCGGTCGAGCAGGTCCTGGCGCGGGTCGAGGCGCTCGCGGCGCGAGTGCACCGACACGGTGAGCATGCCGAGCAGGTGGCCGTGAGCCACCAGCGGCATCGCGATCAGCGACAGCGACGCGAAGCGCTGGAGGAGGCGCCGGAGGAAGCGGTCGCCCGAGTCCTGCGCCAGGAAGAGCGGGGTGGGCTCGGGATCCTCGGTGAGGTCGGCCAGCACGGGCGTGTCGGCCGGCCGGATGCGGAGGCCCTCCACGTCGCCGTCCGCCACGGCTGACTCGCCGGAGGTGGCGGCGTGCACGAGCTCTTGGGTGTCCTCCTCCCAGAGGAACACCGACACCCGGTCGCAGTCCACCACCGCGGGTACGGCTTCGGACAGGCGCACCGCCACCTCGGCACTCGTGCCGGCGGCGGCCATGGCCCGCGCCAGCTCGAGCAGCGCGCGCGCCTCGTTGTGGCGGCGCTCGGCATCCGCGAGCGCGGTGGCGCCGTCAAGCGCCGACGCCGCGTAGCGCGCGTACAGGTCCCAGAGCTGGCGCTCCTCCGGAAAGAACTGGTTGGTCTCGGACATCGCGACGAGGCGCCCGTAGTCGCGCTGGTGAGAGTTCACGTCGGCGACGAGCCAGGTGTCCGGCAGGTCGCTGGCCGGCGTGGACAGAAGACCCTCGGCCAGCACGCGCGCCTCGGAGGCGACGAAGCCGCTGTGGTGGCAGCGCACCCCGGTCTCGCCCGGCACCCGAACGGACAGCAGGTAGCGCGGGGCCCGGACCGCCGTCGCGGCGCGTTCGGTCACGCGGTCGAGCACTGTGTCGAGATCGCCGCCGGCGATCAGCTCGCCGGCCGTCGCGTACACGCTCTCGAGGCTGTCGCTCATGGTCGCGAGCTGCGCCTCCAAGGCCGTCACGTGCTCGGCGGGATTGGCGCGCAGCGCAGCCAGGTCCTTGTCCCAGGTGACGGTGTAGACGCAGTGCGAATCGCCGCGCAGCACGCACTCGGATTCCTCGACGGTCGCCGCCGGCAGGCCGAACAGCACAGTGGTCTGACTGAGCAGTCCGCCCGTCCAGCTGCAGTGGTGGCGGCTCCGCTGGAAGCCCTCGCGCTCGCGCGCGCGCACGACACAGCGGCCGGGCGCGACCTCCACCGCGTCCATCTCGGCCACGGTGCTGAAGCGCGCGGCCGTGACGGCGATCTTGTCGAGCACGGCTTCCGGCGAGCCGAGCGAGCGCAGGAGAGTGGCCACGGGCGTCCCGGCGTGCTGGGCGAGTGTCTGCTCCCCCGTGTGGCGGGCGATCTGCATGTCGCCGATCAGGTCCTCGGCGGCGTCGAACAAAGACATTGCCTCCTCGTAGGAGACCCAATTCGACACGTCGTCGAGGAACTCGGGAGTGTGCGTGCTGCCCGCTCGCTCGAGCAGCTCGGTCACCGCCTGCTCCCCGCCCTCCTTGCGCACCCGCCGCAGCAGGACGCTGGGCATGGTGCAGGCGAAGTGACGCCCTCCTTCCGACTCCCCAATCATCACCCCGGGTTATCGGCAGAAACGGGTATTTGCCCCAGTGCGGATAACCCTCTGGGTCAGTCCATATTGATGGCCACGTACTTCGTCTCGAGGTATTCCTCGATGCCCTCGAAGCCGCCCTCGCGTCCGATCCCCGACGCCTTCTGGCCGCCAAATGGCGCCGCGGCGTTCGAAACCATTCCCTGGTTGAGGCCGACCATGCCGGTCTCGAGCCCCTCGATCACACGAATCGCGCGCTTGAAGTTGCTCGTGAACACGTAGGCGACGAGGCCGAACTCGGTGTTGTTGGCGGCCTTGATCGCGTCCTCCTCGGACTCGAACGAGGTGACCGGCGCCACCGGCCCGAAGATCTCCTCGGAGAGCACGCGGGCGTCGGGCGACACATCGCCAAGCACCGTGGGCTCGTAGAAGTAGCCGCGCCCGTCGAGCGCGTTACCGCCCACCACCACGGTCGCGCCCTTGCCGCGCGCGTCCTCCACCAGCTCCTCGACCTTGTCGACCGCGTCCTGGTTGATCAGCGGCCCGACCTTCACGTCCTCCTCGGTGCCGCGGCCGATCTTGAGGTTGCCCATGCGCTCCGCCAGCTTCTTGGCGAAGTCCTCGGCCACCGGCTCGGCCACGTGGAAGCGGTTGGCGCTCGTGCAGGCCTCGCCGATGTTGCGCATCTTGGCGAGCAGCGCGCCCTCCACCGCCGCGTCCAGGTCGGCGTCCTCGAAGATCAGGAACGGAGCGTTGCCGCCCAGCTCCATCGACACCTTGAGGATCTGCTCGGAGGCCTGCTCGAGCAGCATGCGGCCCACCTCGGTCGAGCCGGTGAATGACAGCTTGCGCGTGCGCGGGTCGCGGATCAGCGGCTCCATCGTCTTGCCCGACGAGGAGCTCGTGACGATGTTCAGCACGCCGCCCGGAAGCCCAGCCTCCTCGAGGATCTGCCCGAGCGCGAGCATCGAGAGCGGGGTCTGGCTGGCCGGCTTCATCACCATCGTGCAGCCGGCGGCGATGGCCGGGCCGATCTTGCGCGTGCCCATCGCCATCGGGAAGTTCCAGGGCGTGATCTGAACGCACGGGCCGATCGGCTGCTTGAGGGTGAGCACGCGGCCCACGCCGTTGCCGGCCATGTTGAACTGGCCGTGGATGCGCGTGGCCTCGCCCGCGAACCAGCGGAAGAACTCGGCCGCATAGGCGATCTCGGCCTTGGACTCCGCGAGCGGCTTGCCCATCTCGAGCGTCATCAGCAGCGCGAGCTCGTCCGCGCGCTCGGTCAGCTTCTCGAAGCTCCTCCGCAGGATCTCGCCGCGGTCGATCGGGGGCACCTTGGCCCAGTCGGCCTGCGCGTCCACCGCGGCATCGAGCGCGCGCAGCGCGTCGGCCGGGTTGGCGTCCGCCACTTCGCACAGCGCCTCGCCGGTGGCGGGGTCCTCCACCGGGAGGGTGCGCCCCTCGCTCGCGTCGATCCACTCGCCCCCGATGTACAGGTGCTTTTCAACTTGGTCGACGACCGTTTGCTCGTTCGTAGCGATAGCCATAGTTCTCAGTTCCTAGTTCCTAGTTGCCAGTCAGGTCGCAACGGTCTCGGTGCCCAGTTCTTCCGAGATCGCAACGTCGATCGAGTAGTCGATCGGGAGCACGATCAGGGACGGCACGTCCTTGCCCAGCGCGTCGTTCAACCGCTGCGGAAAGTCTTCGACCGACTCGCAGCGCCAGGCGGGCATCCCGAAGGACTCGGCCAGGCGCACGAAGTCGGGGTTCGTGAAGTCGACGCCGAAGTGGCGGCCGAACTTCTTGTCCTGCTTCCAGACGATGGAGCCGTACTGCCGGTTCTCCCAGATGATCGAGACGAACGGGGTCTTGAGCCGCACCGCGGTCTCGAGCTCCTGGCAGTTCATCAGGAAGCCGCCGTCGCCGTTGACGGTCACGACATTGCGGTCTGGGTGAACGAGCTTGGCCGCGATGGCCGCCGGGATCGCGAAGCCCATGCCCGCGAGCCCGTTCGCGATCAACACCGTGTTGGGCTCGTAGGCCGGGAACATGCGCCCGATCCACAGCTTGTGGAGACCCACGTCCGAGATGAGGATGTCGTTGCGACCGAGCGCCTTGCGGATCTCGTACAGCGCGCGAGGCGGCTGCATCGGGAACTGGTCGTCATCCTTCGCCGCCTCGAAGCGTCCGCGCACGACCTCGCGCAAGCGCTGCGATCCGCCGGAGTGCGGCACGTGCCGGCATTCCTCAGCCAGCCTGGCGAGTATGTGGTAGATGTCGCCGATCAGCTCGACCTCGGGCATGAAGTACTCGTCGATCTCGGCGGCGAGCGAGTCGATGCAGATGATCTTCTTGTCCTTGCCCGGGTTCCAGTGCTCGGGCGAGTGCTCCACCAGGTCGTAGCCCATCGCGATCACGACGTCCGCCTCGTCGAAGCCCGCCATCGAGTAGTCGCCCGACTGAAGGCCGACGGACCCGAGCCCGCGCGGGTCGTCCGGCGTGAGCAGGCCCTTGCCCATGAAGGTCTCCGCAGCGGGGATGCCCGTCGCGCGCACGAACTCGCGCAGCGCGGGCGCGGCGCCCGCGCGGATCACGCCGTTGCCGGCAAGGGCGACCGGGTTGAGCGCGCCGCGGATGATGTCCGCCGCCTTGAGCAGCTCCCGCGCGCTCGGCTCGGGCTGGACCGGCTTGCGGCGCGGCAGCGGCTCGGCGTCGACCTCGGCCGCCATCACGTCCTCGGGCAGCTCGATGTGGGTGGCGCCCGGCTTCTCGGACTCGGCCACCTTGAAGGCCTTGCGCACGACCTCGGGGATGATCGCCGGGTCGGACAGGCGCGCGTTCCACTTGGTGATCGGGGCGAACACCTGCGGCACGTCGATGTACTGGTGCGACTCCTTGTGCATCCGCTCCAGGTCGCCCTGGCCGGTGAGCGCGACGAGCGGCGCGCGGTCGAGGAAGGCGTCGGCGACGGCCGTTGTGAGGTTCATCGCGCCCGGGCCGAGCGTGCCCAGGCAGACACCCGCGCGACCGGTCAGGCGGCCGTATACGTCGGCGATGTAGGCACCGCCCTGCTCGTGTCGAACAGGTACGAACTCGATCGATGAATCGGCGAGCGACTCGTTAAGGTCGAGGGTCTCTTCGCCGGGGATGCCGAATACGTGCTCGACGCCTTCGGCCTCGAGACACTCGACGAAAACGTCAGATGCCTTGCGGGAAGCCAATCTGAATTTGACTCTACTAATGCGACTGAAATCGTCCGGCCACGCCGCGACTCTTCCCGTTGCGACTTGTTGGGATACCTGCCGACTACCTTCGGTAACGCACCCTCCATGCGCCGTCTAGCCATTCCCTTCACGCTCATCGCGCTGCTCGCGCTGCCCCAGGCAGCGGGCGCCGCCACGCGCCAGATCATCCGCGGCGCGGGCTTTGGGCATGGCATCGGCATGAGCCAGTACGGCGCGTACGGATACGCGAAGCACGGCTACGACTACAAGCAGATCCTCGCCCACTACTACCAGGGCACGGACCTGTCGAAGTCGTCGGGGAACGTGCGCGTGCTGCTTCAGACGGGCAGCCGGACCGCGAGCTTCACCGGCGCGACCAGCGCGGGCGGCCACAGGCTCAGCCCGTCCAAGACCTACCGCGTCAAGCTCAGCGGGCTCAGCCGCGTGCTCCTCTATGACCCGAAGGGCAAGCGGCTCGGCCACTTCGACCAGCCGCTCGACGTGACCAGCGACAGCGGTCTCGTCCGCCTCAACGGGCGCGCCATCAACGGCGTCAGCGCGGGCCACTACCGCGGCACGCTCGAGTTCATGCCGAGCCCCTTCAGCGGCCTGGCGGTGGTCAACTCGGCCAGCCTCGACGACTACGTGAAGGGCGTCGTGCCCGGCGAGATGCCCTCGTCGTGGTCGCCGGCCGCCCTGCAGGCCCAGGCGGTGGCAGCGCGGAGCTACGCGCTAGCGACGGACGCCGGCGGGCCGGTCTTCGACCAGTACCCCGACACGCGCTCCCAGGTGTACAAGGGCGCCGACGGCGAGGCTCCGAGCTCCAACGCAGCGGTGGATGCCACCGCGGGCCAGGTGCTCCGCTACAACGGCGAGATCGCCGTCACCTACTTCTTCTCCACGTCGGGCGGCCACACCGAGGACGTGCAGAACGTCTTCTACGGCGCCAAGCCGGAGCCGTACCTCGTGGGTGTGAAGGACCCCTACGACAACATCTCGCCCAAGCACCGCTGGCAGATCCGGACGACCACAGCCCGGCTGCAGAGGCGTCTCGGATCGCTCGTGCGGGGCAAGCTGCGCGGCATCAAGGTGCTCAAGCACGGCGTGTCGCCGCGGATCGTGTGGGCCGATGTGGTCGGCACGCGCGGCTCGGTGCGCGTGCGCGGCGCCACGCTCAAGTCGCGGCTCGGGCTCGACGACACGTGGGCTTCCTTCAACCGCTTCTCCACCAAGACCAAGCCGGGCAAGCCGCCCACGCAGACGCCCACCACTCCCACCACGCCGGGCGGCGGCGTCACGCCCACCGCCGCGTTCGCCGGCAAGCGGGTGCGCCTCTTCCCGAGCACCTTCCACCCGGGCAAGCCGGCGCGGCTCTACGGCAGCGTCTGGCCCGCGCCGGACCGCGCGCTCGCGAAGGTGCAGCGCAAGGGCAAGGACGGCCGCTGGCACACCGTCGGCCGCACGCGGCTCGACAAGCGCGGCAAGTACAACGTGGCAGTGCGTGGCGCCGGTGTCTTCCGGCTCGTCGTCGGCGATCTGAGCGGGCCCGCGACCTCGGTCCGCTGAGGCAGTTGGCCGGTGGCCGGTGGCCGTTGGCTGAGAACTGGGAACTGGCTACGGCGTGAACTTCACGGTGATGATGTCGCCGTCGCGCATCAGGTAGTCGCGGCCCTCGAGCCTCAGCGTTCCGCGCTCGCGCGCACCGGCGTACCCACCGGCATCCACCAGCTCGTTCCACGGCACCACCTCCGCGCGCACGAAGCCGCGCTGGATGTCCGAGTGGATCTCGCCGGCGGCCCTCCAAGCTGTCGTGCCGCGCTCGATCGCGTACGCGCGCGCCTCCTTGGCCTCGCCCGCGGTGAAGAACTGGATCAGGTCGAGCAGCGCGAACGCCTCGCGCACCACCAGCGCGAGGCCTGACTCGGGCACGCCCAGCTCGTCGCGCATCGCGGCCGACTCCTCGTCGTCCAGCTCGGACAGCTCGGCCTCGATCCGCGCGCTCACGGCCACCGCGCGGGCGCCCGCGCGCTCCGCGTATCCGGCGATCGCCGGCGGAACGTCCGCCTCGCCCTCACCCACGTTGGCCAGGTAGAGCACGGGCTTGGCGGTGAGCGGCTGGAGGTTGCGCAGCGCATCCGGCGCGTCGGCGGGCGGAGGCACCGAGCGGACCGGCTTGCCCTCCTTGAGCGCCTC
>Ga0157369_10010456_pt1 | contig 10571 bp, 18 predicted proteins | sample C25metaG_FD_113461 | JGI IMG/M metagenome (GOLD analysis project Ga0157369, IMG submission 113461) | Corn rhizosphere microbial communities from Kellogg Biological Station, Michigan, USA - C2-5 metaG | ecosystem: Host-associated > Plants > Roots > Rhizosphere > Soil | place: USA: Michigan...
ATGGATGTCCATTCGGCTCCCCCAAGGACAGTTGACGTCTCGACAACATCAGCTTCCTCGGCCGGGGCCGGATGGACAACCTATTGAAAGCTCACATCTAGAGCTTCCTGGCCGCGCCTGTTACGGCCGCTGCGCCAATCACGCTCTACTGCGCCGGGTTGGCGCGGAACCCGAACGCCGTTCGCTGTGCTTCCCAGTCGATCGGGAATGGCTGCTCAAGGTCTGACAGCTGAAGCGTTGCGGGCTGGGTGCCGTTCAGGATGGCCTCGACGATATCCGGCGCCAGCAAGGCCAGCCGGATGGTCCTCGAGAGGTAGGACCGGTTGATGCCTTCCTTGTCGGCCATCTCCGCGATGCTGGCGTAGGCACCAGCGTCGAGCAGCTTCTGCCAGCGCCAGGCGCGGGACAGCGCCTTGATCAGCGTGCTGTCGGTTGCCTTGCTGCGCCCGGGCAGGAACTGCGGTGCCATTCGGAGCTGCGATGATCTTGCGGCCGCCGAACTTCTTGAAGGCGATGCGCACGAAGACGTCAACGTACTTGCCGTCGGTGGACGGGGTGATTGAAGCGGTCATGCGGCCTGGTCCACAGCTGGCGGGCCCTGAAGGTCCTGAATGACGTCGCGCAATCCTTCGGTCTTGAGGCGAACCCGGATGCCGTCCTCGGTTACGTCGACGCGCTCAACGAGGAGGCGGATGAGGCGGGCCTGCTCGCCGGGGAACAGCTCGTCCCAGATGCGATCGAAGTCGGCCAGCGCTTCCCGGACGGTCACCGTTGGCAGGCCCGAGGAACGGATGGTCCTGGCGACAATCTCAGGCGCGCGGACCAGCCGGCGGACCTGCTCGATCACCGCCTGATCAACCGGGCCGGCCGGGACGCGGCGAATGGGGCCATCATTCTCAGCGCGCTTAATCGTGACCATCGAGACGTAGTAGCGGTAGCAGCGGCCGGCCTTGCGGGCGTGCTGCGGCGTCATCGCCCTTCCGTCGGGTCCGAAGATCAGCCCGCGCAGCAGCGCAACCTCCCGCGCGGCCGCCGCCCGCGCCCTGGCACGCGGCGGCTCCTGGCTGATCGACTGCGCCTCGTTCCAGCGGTGCTCATCGATGATCGGCTGGTGTTTGCCGGGGAAGGCTTCCGTCTTGTGCACGGTCAGGCCTTGGTAGGTCCTGTTCTTCAGGATCTTGTGCAGCACGATCTTGTCGAAGGGCCGGCCGGAGCGCTGGCGGATGCTGGCCTTCGCACAGGAACTCGAGGCCGAGGCGGACGCCCAGGCGTGGGACGGCCGCTCGCTGGAACTGAAGAGCGGATGGTTCAGTGACAGGGTTCCGACCGGCGGTCCCAATCGGACCGAGCGCAAGCGGTGGGGTCATGCCGATAGCCGATCCCACCGCCCGGCCAATCAGGCAGCAACCTCCAGGCCGGCTTCCGCAGGCGGCAAGAGGCGGGGTCGCTGCACGGCGCCGACGCCGACGCCCGGCAGCCCGCGATAGATCTCGAGATAGTCGCGCGCCATGCGCGATCGGAGCTGCCTCTTTATCCAGCCTTTCTCCTGAACGTCGAGGCCGGAGAGTTCGGCGATCCGCCAAAGCGAGGCTAGTCCAGCAACGAGCTGCAGTTCGCTCTCGTTGACTTTCACCGGCCCTCAGACGCTACCTGGGATTCCGCGGGAGAAGCGTCATGAAGGCGATACCCGTTCTTTTGATCGTTGAAGACGACTTTTGGGTCCTCGGTGTCGGACGGCATGAGCAAGCTTCAGACCGTCCATGGAACCAGGCATGTCGATATCAGTGAATACTACTCAGACGTCGGGCCGTTCCTGAAGGAGTTCGATTGCTGCCAGAACGCGGACTTCGTTCCCAAACCGTACGATCTTTGACTGACCGGCCTTTTGAGAGGTCTTTGTTCCTAGGGGTTAGTGGACCTGCTTGGCGATCAGCCTCCTGCGTGCCTCCGTGAGGCACGCGCTGTGATTCGCTTCAAGCTCTGGCCAGCCCTGGTCCACGGCCTAGAGGATTACGTCGGCGCTGGCACCGGGGATGCGGGATAGCCTCCACCTCCGAGGCTGGCCGTTGGTCGCCTCGTACACCACCCGGGTTACGTGGCGGGCTAGCTCGCGGGCGGCCTGGCTGATCTCGGAAGCCATGGGGCTAGACGGCCAAGGAGGGGGCGCGTTCCCTGATCGCTACCATCGAAAGAAGGTCGCAGATAGCCCGCCACGTTGTGGTACGGTGGCCACCGGACTGGGCACTTGTCCGCGACTGACGGTGACCTCACTTCTTTTCGCGTGGAGGCAATGGCGCTAAGGCCTCGCGGACTACCGATACTTCCATCATGTTGCGGAGCGATGCATGTCCCCGATCGAGCGGAACAACGTAAAGATCAGTGGGAGTGGTCCGAGGGCCATGATGTTCGCTCACGGCTTTGGCTGCGATCAGAACATGTGGCGCTTCGTGGCTCCGGCCTTTGAGACGCAGTTCCGTGTTGTGGTCTTCGATCATGTAGGCGCCGGCGGCTCTGATCTTTCGGCATATAAGCCGGAAAAGTACTCGTCGCTGAATGGCTATGCTGACGATGTAGTCGAAATCGGCCGTGAGTTGGGCTTGCAAGGTGCCGTGTTCGTTGGGCATTCCGTAAGCGCGATGATTGGCGCTTTGGCTTCGCTGAAAGCGCCGGGCGTGTTTGAAAGCCTCGTGATGGTAGGTCCTTCTCCCCGGTATATGAACGATGGGGACTATGTCGGGGGCTTCTCGGAAACCCAGATTGACGAGCTGCTGGAGTCGCTGGACGACAACCACCTGGGATGGTCCGCGGCCATGGCTCCCGCGATCATGGGCAATCCCGATCGCCCCGAACTAGGTCAGGAGCTGGCCGACAGCTTTTGTCGTACCGATCCCGACATTGCCAAGGCGTTTGCCCGCGTAACCTTCAAGTCGGACAATCGGGGCGATCTGGACAAGATCACCGCCCGTACGCTTGTGCTTCAGTGCAGCGACGACATCATCGCGGGAATGCAAGTCGGAGAATACGTAAACGCACGCATCGCCGGGAGTCGCCTTGTCAAGCTCGCGGCCACCGGTCATTGCCCAAACTTGAGCGCACCCGACGAAGTCATTTCCGCCATTCGCGCTTTCGCGTGACCGACAGAGCATGGCAGTACACGACGAACCTGTCGAAGATCTCGAGGATCTCTACGAGAACGCGCCGTGCGCCTACCTGTCGCTTCGGCCCGACGGAACGATAGCCAAGTCCAACGCGACGCTCTCGGCATGGATCGGCGTCCCGCGGGAGCAATTGCTGGGCAAGCGCTTCCTCGATCTGCTAAACGTCGCCGGCCGCATCTTTTACGAAACCCATTTTGCGCCTCTGCTGCGCATGCAGGGATTCTTCAACGAAGTGGCTCTCGATCTGGTAACGGCGTCCGGTGGCCGCTTTCCCGTGCTCGCGAACGCCCTCGTGCGAAAGGGAGCAAAGGGCGAGATCGTCTTCATTCGGGTGACGCTGTTCAATGCCGGGGTGCGTCGGGAATACGAACGCGGCCTGGTCGCCGCCAAAAACGCGGCCCAGTCGACATTGAAGGAGGAACGCGAAGTCTCACAGTTGCGCGAACAGTTCATCGCAGTGCTGGGGCATGATCTGCGCAACCCGCTATCGTCCATCTTGGGCGTTGCGGAGATGTTGCTGCGCAAGGACTCAACCGAACAGAGCAGGACCTATCTGCGCCTGATGATTGGCAGTGCGCACCGCATGTCTTCCTTGATCGACAACGTTCTCGACTTCGCGCGGGGACGACTGGGCGCAGGAATACCGGTCAATATGGAAGCCAGCGTGCCATTGGCCGAGATGCTATCGCAGGTGGTCGAAGAACTTCGAACCGGCAGCGGGCACGCGATCGTCGCCGAGATTGCCATCGTCCATACCGTCGAGTGCGATTCTAGTCGTCTCGGCCAGCTTACCTCCAATCTGCTAGGGAATGCGTTGACCCATGGCGCAACCGACAAACCCATTCGCCTGCGCGCGGTTACGCAAGAGAGGGCCTTGGAGATATCCGTATCCAACAGCGGGAAGCCGATACCCGCTGCTACGATGGAGCGGCTATTTCAGCCTTTCTTCCGGGGTGAGGTGCGACAAAGCCAGCAAGGCCTTGGCCTTGGCCTCTACATCTCATCGGAAATCGCCAAAGCCCATGGCGGCTCGCTAACAGTCCAGTCATCGGAAGTGGAGACTAGGTTCACTTTCCGAATGCCCACTAAAGGCTGATTCGCCCAGCGCTGCGCGCCCCACGCGCTCCACTGCTAAGCGCTGGCTATTCATCGGCGTGCGCGTTGCGGAGCGCGGCCTCCAGTTCCTCTTTCTGCTCGCCCCAGCGCTGCCCGCGCAACACAACCTGCTCAGCGCTGATCAAGCTTATCAAGTCCCGCTTCTTGAGCACCGCGAAGGCTCGGCTGACCGACTCCGACTCCATGCCAAGATAATCGCCAATGTCCGAGCGGCTCATAGGCAGTGCGAGCGGGTGCGTGGGCAAGCCTCGCTCCGCATAGGTCTTCTCGAGCCAAAGCAGAAAGTGCCAAAGCCTCTCCCCGGTGCCGAACTTGGCAATTGTTACCAAGTGTTCGGCCGTGCGCTTAACGGCCCGCATTACCTCATCATCAATCACCTTGCCAATGCCAGGGCTGCCGACACTCTTGCGAAGGCAATCCGCAGCGATAGCCCGGGTCGTGGCGTCGGTGATGGCCTCGCAATCAAACAGGTGACTACCATTCGACTGAACTAAGCCGCAGATGTCGCCGGGGAAAAGAAAGTCGACTATCTGCCGCCGACCGTTGGATAACGCTATGGAGCGGGCAAGCACACCCGAAACGACCCGGTGCAGGGTCGTAATCGGTTTGCCAGCGGTGAAAAGCATTTGGTCCCGCGCCCACCGTCGTTGAGCGCCGAACTCGAAAAGCTTGGACCTGGTCACACAATCAAGCGAACCGCAGACGTTGAAGGGCCTTGCTGGAACGGTTGGGCACGCCGATGAACTGGCCATAGTACTCTCCGGCCTACGTGAGGCCTTCGCGGCCGTCACTTAGGGGCGGTGCCTCTGTTTCTGCGGCCTTCCGCGACTCGCCGAGACGACGCCAATGCTTCGCGGTTTCGATCAAGTGAAGTCGATTGACCCTATCGGTTGACGCACAAGCCAAGCCCTCCAGGCGTGCCGCCTCCAATAGGCATTCGAGTGCTGATTTCATCGCGCCCTCGTCACTCAAGTGAGCGGGAGCGCGGGACACATCTATTGTGCCGCTGTCTCTCAGCCGTTGGTGCTCGGATCGTGCCGACCAACGATTAAGAATAATGCAGATAGCCGGCAAAGGATGCACGCAAATTGCGAAACCGCGGCAGGAGCGCCCACGAACACGATAGACTCCCGCGACGAGCAATCCCTTTCTGGGCCATCACGATCATCGCTTTCGACATCCAGGAGAGGCTATCGGGATGGAAGCCCTTCTGCGCGAGTGGCGCCATGACGAGGAGCTGAGCGAGGCGCGCAGATGGTCGCGCCCGGTGCGCATCCCTTATGAAGAGGCCGCCTCTCGACGAGCGTGGTCCGTGTTTATCGGCGCGCACGGTCTGACCGCAGCACGCACGGTCTGCCACGATCGATCGCCGCCGAGTCATCTCGGCCAAGGCACCGACGATCGGGTGATTTCCCGACATGCCAGTTGGGTCCGGACCGGCCAGGCGAGCGGCCACTCAACTGGCTGGAGGAGGCTTGATCGCCGCCCCACGCGCCAAACCCTCGCCGGTAAGCGTGACGCTGCCGTGATCGTGTCGCACCAAGCCGGCCGCGTGTGCGCATCCGCCATCTCCGTCGCCCGATAGAAGTCGATGCCGAGCCGATCCGCGATGGTCCATAAAGCCTCGCAAGACCTTGCCGCCGGCCAAAGTATAAACGGCTAGGCACATGATGTCGGCCGGCGCGTCGCGGCGGCGATAGTGCCATGCAGCCAGCGCGTTGGCGCAGGCGCCCGAGCGGCCATGATCTTCACCTTCGCAGAAGCGGAGCCTGGTGTGCGTGCGACGCGGCGGACCCCGGTGGTAGCGACAGGCGACTCGCGGATGCAGTAGTGCCTGTTGGTTTGGTTAACGGCAATTGAAACCGGCGTTGCGCCCGTGTTCCGTACATTTCCGCCGGGCGCGACACTTCTGCCAGCAGCTGTTCGGAGCGCTTGATATAGTGCCAACGAAGGCCGGAGAGGGCGACCTCGAAGTTGGCAATTGAGTCGCGACCGCGCTGAAAACCGTCTGGACGCGCCTCACGGACCCATCGTCTGCTGAGTCACCCCGAGTGGGTGAGCGTCGAGCAGCTAAGCGTAGGACTTAGGTGGGGGCCGCCGCTCCGGCTCTCCGACTTGCTGCGCTGCGGGTTGGTGGTCTTCCCAGTCGGCCATGCGTTCCCAGGTGTCGGCGATCTGGAGCAGGTTTTGACGCCCTTCGTCGGTGATAGCGGCCGCGGCCATTGCCCGGGTTTCTTGCGCTCGGGCTCGATACTGGCGTGCGAGGTCAGTAGTGACGGAGGTCAAGTCGCGCTTCCGGTCGATAAATGTACATGCCCAACGTGCGGTTGCAACAAAGACGTCGGCCAGCAAATATTTTTCGTACGGCAGGTGCGCCGTCAGCCCTCGCCCAACTTCCGAATTGGGGTCGCTCCCTCTCACCCTGCTCGCGGCCGGCGCGGCTGGTCCGGAAGCGGATGACACCAGACGTAATAGCCGCCGCCTTGGTCCATCGCCTGCTCCCTGTCGCCGCGGTCGTGTCGGAGCTCCGTTGGCTTCGTCCTAGTGCGAAACTTCTCGTCCCTCGGCTTGCCGCGCCATCGCCTCGTATGTTTCAGCGATATCCGGCATGGTCGCCGAGGCGTTGGGGTAGCTCAGCCCAGCGGCCCGAGTCCGTGCTTCTCCAGCTTTGGTCAGTCAGTATGCGGCGTTACGTTCGGGCACCTGTCAACGCTCCTTCCCTCCACCGAGGATGGCTGCATCCGGCGGTGATCTAGTTGCGCCTAGACGTAAAACCGCGTGGAAGCGCCCCGGTTGATGTCCTCGATAGGGCTGGAGCACGCGTAGGCTCTGGTGGCTGCCGGATCAATCCGGATCTGCGACGCCCTCAAGGAAGAGTTCTTGACTGCGAGCCGGAGAAGTACGCCGCGCACTCCAGGCAATGGGGCCCGGCCACGCCGAAGAGCTGGAGGCGAATGCGGCCCGGCTCGAGACGGAAGCCACGCGGTACGCCGGCATTACGAGGTAGCCGAGTCTGGTGTGCGCGCGCCCCGGGCTGCGTCTTGTTCGCGCTACGGGTTCGGCAGCCCATCCTTGGCATCTGTCGAGACCGTTCGCCCTCAACCCCGGTCCGAATGCGCTTCACGAACCGATAGATGCGTTGCACCAGGTTGCGACGGGCGGTGCTGACGGCAGTCGGGCTCATCGTCATGAACTGGTCGTCCCCTATAGGATCGCGTATTCGCTCCTAGCGAATCCGCGTGCGGCGAGGTCGCGCATCATCACTCTTGCGTCTACCTCGGAGCGGACAGTGCAGAGGGTCAAGTTCCTGCCTTGCTCCCGAGCGCGCTCAACTCTTTGGGTCCATTGGGCATCTCCGACGAGCGGTCCGAACACGGTGAAGACTTTGGCTTGGTGGTCCTCGACCACCATCCAGAACGAAGGCGCGACCTTCGATCGTCCAATGCGGAATGTCGTCCCCACGCTACCGCCCCCCAAAGCCAGCCACCACGATAACCCGCCTCGGCAGCTCGGACACCAGAAACTGTCTGAGCTGAGCGTCTTACAGCTGCTGACGCTTAGCGTACTCGCCTTGCGGATAGAGCCTAAACGCCGTCTCATGCAGCCAACGGGCAATCCGATGACTGGGGGAGTAGATGCCGCCCTTGCGTCACCACTTTTCCGACCCATGTTAGGAATGCGCTGTGCGTGGGACGGCGCCTGAAAGCGGGAAAATGAAGGGGCTAGCGACGCTCGCCGCTCTGTTGGCGGTCGGCCTCCTGATGACAGCATTGCTTGCGGGAGTTCTGCAACAGCGCGCGGGAATCTCGCATCCGATTGACGGATCCTATACACCTCCTTCGGAGGTTCCGAGCGAGCGATGGGGGCTGCCGGATCGAAAGGTGTCCCCGGAGCCGCGTGCACCCGAGCCTCCGGCGCTGCGGCGAAACTGGGACATGGCCGGCTAACCAGATTACAAGAAGGCACTAGCCGCTCCCGGTCGCTCGATGGATCGATACCCGGAGCGCTGGCTTCCCGCCTCGTCACACTGGGAGCGTGGCGGGATTTTGTTGGTTCCACAGCCCGTGCGGGCCGCTGGGCGGCTTTCTCATCGGCCCCGCCGTTGTCGTCTGTGTCCGCGCGGTTATTGCGCTCCTATGACGCGTTCCATTAAGGGCCTTTGGCTGGGTGCCGCAATGGTTCTGGCGCGCTGGTGCTGATCCTCTTCCTTGCCGATGACTTCGAGGAGCGGCCCGCAGACCACGCCTCGGGGCCGGCGAACCTACCAGCCCATGAGCAGATGCGCCCGAACTGGACGCCTTTGCGGATGATCAACCCGACGCCGGTCTAACGTCCGCCTGCAGCAGGGCGATCCAGAGAAGGAACCGGATGCAGCTGGTGAATCCCCAGCCGCATCAGTCCGCACCCTCAAACATCCATCCGGCGGGTTCGAGAACGAGCGGACCGTCTTTCGGCGCTGAAGGCGGCGGAAGCGCTGCGAACTCACATAGCCGATGGGTGTCCGCTTACCCGCCAGAGCCTTGCCCGATTCAGCCACGTGCTAAAAGCTCGTTGAGCTGCACTTTCCCGCGTGTGGGCGGCGGCGAGAGTGCTTCAGCTTCTGTCTTGGGCAACTTCACGCCCCAGATATCCAAGGTGACTCGAGACACCACGTCAAATCCACCCAAGACGCATCCCGATGAGTCAGCGGGGACCGTCTTACCAATCTGCGAGAGTTTGACGAGCCAGCTGCCGCAGACCGGACACGAGTACGTTGTAACACGCCAGCAGACATGGACATCCAGCTGAGTGGACGACGCGCCTCACAATCGCAGCATTGGATGCGAATACCAGCATCGCGCAATACCTTGCTGCGCAGGTAAGCTTCAAGACCTCGCTCAATGTGATGTGTCCGACGACTCGCGCGGAGAGCCCGCGCCCGACGACGCGTTGCAAGGTTGCTTCTATAGTCTCGTCATCAAGCGAGCGCGCCCCTACGACGCAGCCAGTTCGCGGAGAACGTCATCGAGCACTCTGTCCCGAAGGTCCGCCTAATCGAGGCCAATGGGCGAGAAAGCCAGATCGATCATGCGTAGGAGGCCGAAGGCGTCGCTGACAGAGCGAACCAGCACAGGCTCGGCTTTCCGGGCAAACAACTGGTGTGCGGCGACGAGGCGTTTGAACGAGTAAGTCGGTTCGCCGGGCGCGACGATCACTCGTTGATGGCCGGTTAGAATGCCAGGCTGATGGGCACGCTGGATAAGGAGGTCGAGAGGGACATCGATAGAGTCGACGGCCGAGTAGTCCATTAGTCCGCGGACCAAGCCGTTCTTGGCTACAAATCGACGTACGGCGTTGTCTCGAAGTGCGATGTCGGCGGGCGAATAAGTGGCCGGAGAAGCGAGACAACAGAACGCTGTGCTTTGCATCGTAGGCAAGGTCGAACATGGCAGCCCATTGGAGGTCTGCACTATTATCTAGTCGACGGCGACCTTCGTCTATTCGATCACGCGACCTAGTCCATGGCGCGCGAGCGTTCGAAATCAGCGCCAAGCGAGCGCGGCAACCTCGTGCTGCAGCGCTCGACAGCCTAGCGCCTTGCGCCCCGAGCTCGCTGTCGATTATCGACCCTGAACGTAAGTTCGTCGCCATTGACCGAACATCATGGCGAGGTACATAAGGCGCCGCCGCGAAAGCGGTGCGCAGTTCGGTTAGCCGGATTCTCTGTGCGATTTCTTGAATTTGCCGCGCGCAGCGAGAAGGCCCTTATGCGTGAGCATTACGCTTTGGACCGGAAGCGGACTGCAGGACGGCAGTTCGTGCTCGCGAGCATATTCCAGCCCAGCTTTCATGGCATTGTTATGAGCTTCGTCTAGCCTACCGCACACCTCTTCGATTTCGACCCAATGCAGCTCGGGGCCTTTCAGCTCGTACAGCGTCTTGCAGATCCGAAGCGCGATATGCTGAGGCAGTGGGGATTTGGCCATAGAGCAAATCTTACGGAGAAAACGCCATGCTGGCACCTCGTCTCGGATGGCTCGCAAGCAGCTATCCGCGCTACCATGCTTCAGGCTTTCAGGTTCACGGCGGCCTGCTTTCCGCGCTCCTCCTGAATGTCGTAACTGACCTTCTGTCCCTCGTTCAGGCCGTTAAGTCCAGCGCGCGGTCGACACCTGAGACGTGAACGAACACGTCCTTGCCGCCGCCGTCTGGCTCAATGAAGCCAAAGCCTTTGGTCGAGTTGAACCACTTCACGGTGCCTGTCGCCATTGTGTGTGTCCTAGGAGTAGGCGCGAGACTGCACTCTAGAAGTAGGGA
>Ga0157369_10010459_pt1 | contig 10569 bp, 8 predicted proteins | sample C25metaG_FD_113461 | JGI IMG/M metagenome (GOLD analysis project Ga0157369, IMG submission 113461) | Corn rhizosphere microbial communities from Kellogg Biological Station, Michigan, USA - C2-5 metaG | ecosystem: Host-associated > Plants > Roots > Rhizosphere > Soil | place: USA: Michigan...
AAGGCCGCCCAGACCTATGGCTTTGTCGTCTGGGACAAGGCGGGCTCGATCTCGCTGCGGTTCCAGAATCCCAAAGATTTCACGCTGACTGGCAAGGACAATCCCTATCCGCAAATCTGGAATGGGACGCCGACCTACAGGATCATGGTGGGAATTCCCTGGGACAAGCTCCAGTTTCTGCCCAACGACTATGGCAAGCCGTAGACAGAAGCTGTGACAGATATTCTTCCTCCGCCGGACATGCGCAGGGACGCCATCCCGCCGGATATCCCGTTGTGGCCGCGGCTCAGGCGCTGGCTTTCGCCGGACCGCAAAAGGCTTGAAACAACCCCGCGCTGCACAGGTGACGGCTTGCTGTTGAATCGTCGCGTCGCCTATGTCGTCAACGAGTATCCGAAGGTCAGTCACAGCTTCATCCGGCGCGAAATCCTTGCCCTGGAAAAGCGCGGCTGGCGCATCCTGCGTGTGGCCATGCGGGGCTGGGACACCGTTCTCGTCGATCCTGACGATCTCCAGGAACGCAAAAAGACCCTGTTTGTCCTCAAGGGCGGCATGCTGCCGCTGGCGGTGGCGACGCTGCGCGCCTTCGCGGCGGCCCCTGGGCGGTTCTTCGTCGCGCTCTCGCTTGCGGTCCAGATGATGCACCGGTCGGACCGGCCATTCATATGGCATCTCATCTATCTGGCCGAAGCTTGCTGGATGCTACCGTATCTGAAGCGGCAGCAGATCGACCATCTGCATGCGCATTTTGGGACCAATCCTGCGGAAGTCGCCATGCTGGCCAGCGCGCTGATCGGCGGGACCTACAGCCTGACGGTGCACGGTCCGGAAGAATTTGACCGTGCGCCTTGCATCCACCTGCGAGAGAAGATCCGCCGGGCGGAGCTGGTGGTGGCGATTTCCTCCTTCGGTCGCAGTCAGTTGTTCCGGATCGCGGATCAGGAAAACTGGGAGAAGATTCAGGTCGTACATTGCGGAATCGACCGGACATTCTCGGAGGGGGGTGGGTGCGACACATCAAGGACCAGGCGCCTGGTCTGCGTGGGCCGGTTGTGTGAACAGAAGGGTCAGCTGCTTCTGGTCAAGGCCGCCGCACTGCTGGCCGCCGAAGGCCAGTCATTCGAGCTTGTTTTGGTCGGCGATGGCGAGCACAGGCCCTTGATCGAGGCGTTGATCGCGCAGCTGGGCCTTGCCTCTTATGTGCGCATTACCGGCTGGGCGTCCGCCGATGAGGTCAAAAGCGAGATACTGGCCGCGCGTGCACTGGTGCTGCCCAGTTTTGCCGAAGGTTTGCCGGTGGTGCTGATGGAGGCGATGGCGCTGGCCAGGCCCGTACTCACGACCTATGTCGCAGGCATTCCCGAACTTGTGATCGATGGCGAAACTGGATGGCTGTTTCCGGCGGGTTCGATAGATGACCTGCTGACGGCTATGCGCGCATGCCTGGATTGTCCGGAAGAAAGACTTGAAAGGATGGGGCAGATGGCACGGATCCGCGCGTTGGAACGGCATGATATTGACGGGCAGGCGGCGCGATTGAGCAATCTGCTCACTTCGATCTCGGGAGGGCTGGGAAATCTTGTTGGCTGAAACAGTCCTGATAGCGGTCGGGCTGGTGATCGCGGTGCCGGTGTTGACGCTTTTTTTGCAGGTTCTGGCGACTTTGCCGCGATATATGCCTGCGGCGTTGCCCGAGGTGGTCCGTCCGCGGATCGCAGTTCTCGTGCCGGCGCACAATGAGCAATTCGCGATCCGCAGCACGCTCGCATCGATCTCCCCCCAGCTCACTGACCAGGACAGGCTGGTCGTCGTGGCCGACAATTGTCTTGACCACACCGCGGAAGCCGCGCGCCAGCAAGGCGCGGAAGTCACCGAGCGGAACGAGTGGATGTTGCGCGGCAAGGGCTATGCGCTCGACCATGGCGTACGATTTCTGAAGGAGACCGGCACGCCGGATGTGGTCATATTCGTGGACGCGGATTGCCTGGTGAAGCCGGGCAGCATCGATCGCCTGGCCCGGCTGTGTGTTCTGTCTCAGCGTCCGGTCCAGGGTGCTTATCTGATGAATCCGCCCCATCCACCGCGCCGCTCTGCATCGATGGTGGCATTCGCCTGGAAGGTGCGGGACTTCGTGCGGCCGCTGGGCTGGGACCGGCTCTCGCTTCCCTGCCAGCTGTCGGGCAGCGGCATGGCCTTTCCCTGGGCCCTGGTTCGTACGGCGGACCTGGCCAGCAGCCACCTGGTGGAGGACCTGAAGCAGGGTCTGGACCTGGCGCTGGCCGGTAGGTTCGCGCTCTTTTGTCCCGAAGCCGTGGTGACCAGCGATGTGGTCAAAGGCGGAGAGCCCAGCTACGCCCAGCGCGCGCGCTGGGAACACGGCACGATCGCAACCATGCTGCAATATTATCCGCGCTTGCTGATCCGCCTCTGGCAGACGCGCAGCCCGCAGCTTCTGGCGGTTACACTGGATCTCAGCATCCCGCCACTTGCGCTTCTTGTGCTTGCGCTCGGTACATATTTGGCGGCGGCATGCATTTTCGCGATTTTTTTCCAAGGCACGGCACCGCTGGCGATTGCCTGCATGAATTGCATTCTCCTGCCGGCCTGCATCTTTCTGGCCTGGTGGCGGCATGGACAGGACATTCTGCCGCTGCGCTGGCTTGCCTTCGCACCGGTCTATGCCCTGCGAAAAGTGCCTCTTTATTGCCGCTTCTTCCTCGACCGGCAGAGGGAATGGGTCCGGGGTGAGCGGAATGTGAGGAGTTGATGCCGTGCAGCACGCACTAGGGCGGGATCAGAAGCCGGTCCGGGGAAGCATGCCGGTCTCGCACTCTTTGGATCTGGCGGAGAATGTAGCGCGCCACAAACCTACCGTGCTGGTCTACCGTTCTAATCTGCTTCCCTATTCGGAGACTTTCATCAAGGCCCAGCTGCAGGCCTACAGGAACTGGCGCGGCGTCCTGGTTGGAGAACGTCTTGTCCACCAGCTGGATCTCGACGGTCTGGATGTGCGCCTTTCCGACACCATGGCCAGTCGCGGGGCACGGATTCTTGGGAAGGTGAAAAAGTATCTTGGCATACCGGGTCCAGTGGGCTTGAAGCGCGAGAAGCCGGACCTTTTGCATGCGCATTTCGGCCCCGATGCCGTGATGGTGGCGCCCCTCGCGCAGGCCCTGAATATCCCGTTGATTGCGACACTGCACGGCTTTGACATCACCATCGCGCGCCGGTGGTGGGAAGACGGCAATGCGGGCGCCGCGATGCGGCGTTATCCCGACAGTCTGCTGAAGCTGGCAGCGCGCCGCGACACCCATTTCATCGCGGTTTCGGATGCGATCCGGCGCCAGGCGATCGACTATGGCATCCCGCCGCAAAACGTGACCACCTGCTATATTGGCGTCGACGTGTCGAAGATACGCCCGGGGCCGGTTCCGGTCTCCCAGCGGCATCCCCGTGTGCTGTTTGTCGGCCGCCTCGTCGAGAAAAAGGGATGCGAATATCTGTTGCGCGCGACCCAGACCGTCAAATCGCGCATACCCGACAGCGAACTGGTCATTCTCGGCGATGGCCCATTGCGGTCCGATCTGGAAAAGCTTTCCCATGCGCTTGGCGTTGGCGCCCAGTTCGCCGGCGCGCGTTCGTCCGAGGAGGTCAAGGCAGAGCTGGATCAGGCCCAGCTTCTTTGTCTGCCCAGCCTTCGCGCCAGGAATGGCGATGCGGAGGGGTTTGGTCTGGCCATTCTCGAAGCGCAGGCCGCCGGCGTGCCGGTGATCAGCTCGGCCCTGGGCGGAGCCGAGGAAGGCATCCTGCATGAAGTTTCCGGCTACCGGGTGGAAGAAGGCTGCGCCGACATCCTGGCCGACAGGATAATCGAAATCCTTTCCAATCCGAAAAAAGCCGCCGAAATGGGAAGAGCCGGACGGCGCTTTGTCTCTTCCCGTTTCGACATCGGCCAATGCACAAGCACCCTGGAGCGTCTTTATGACCACATCGCGAGGATACCAACTGATGAGACAGCAGACAGCCGGTTCTGACGGATTGATGCAGCATATCGGGCGGAAGGCAGCGTCCATGCGTTCGCTATGGCGGGGACGTGCCGAACGGGATGCAGCTTTCCAGTCATCCGCCTATTGGCAGGAGCGCTACCGGCAGGGCAGCAATTCTGGCCCGGGATCGTATGGCCGTCTCGCCCTGTTCAAGGCGGAAATCATCAATCGCTTTGTCAAGGATCGAGATATCGCCGATGTCATTGAGTTCGGCAGCGGGGATGGCGCGCAACTCGCCCTGGCGGATTATCCCTGTTATGTCGGGATAGACGTCTCCGCCAGCGCGGTCGCGTTGTGCCGCAGGAAGTTTGCCGGTGATCCCGGCAAGATATTCCTGGAAGCCGGCAGCGCGCAGAGTGATGACGCAAGGGCGGACCTGGCGATGTCGCTGGATGTCATCTATCATCTCGTGGAGAATGACATTTACGAGAGCTATATGAGACGGCTGGAGCGTTCGGCGAAACGCTTCATCTGCATTTATAGCAGCAACGTCGAACTTCCCGGGCATGTGCCCCATATCCGCCACCGCTGCTTCACCGACTGGTTCGCCAAAAATGCGCAGCAGTGGGTGTTGTCGGACTATGTTCGCAACAGATATCCCTATGATGTCGCCGATCCGACCGAGACATCCTGGGCGGATTTCTACGTCTTCGAGCGCCAGCCCGTGGCCGTCACCATCCCGTTCGGCTCTTAAGTCCGGTAAAGTGGGTTTCTGACGCCGAACTTTCCCTGAGTCAGTCGGATAACCTCCTCGAAAGTCTCATTGCGCAATGTCAGGCACAGCGCCGCGTAGGAGCCCAGACCTGCCAGGAAGCCTGCAAGCAGCCGCGCAATGAAGGACCATGCATGCGCGGGCCCCGCATCGATCATGCCGACTGCAAAACCCATCGCGCCTGCGATCAGCGTGATCGGGAGCACCGCGGTGACAACAGCGGGTGCGGGCAGTTCGATATAGTTTCCGATCAGGCGCAGGTTCAGCCAGCCGGAGATCAGCGTCCAGCCGGCATAGGCATAGGTCACGCCCAGAAGCCCGAACCGGACGCCAGCGGCCATGGCGACCACGAACAAGATGCCCAGCAGGATGCTGAGGCGGAATTGTTCCCTGGTCTTTCCCAGGGCGGTGAACACCCAGCCGACCGGAACGATGATCGACTGGAACATCCCTACAAGGCTGAGGATGCGCAGGATCGGGACGACCTCCGCCCATCTCTTGCCCAGCAGGAACAGGATCAGCGGTTCGGACAGCACCGCGATGCCGATCATCAGCGGAAAGGTGACAAGGGCGATCATCCGGGTGGCCGTGAGATAGTGCTGCCGGAACCGCGGTATGTCGTTCTGGACACGCGCCAGGGCGGGGAACATCACCTGCCCCAGAACGGAGCTGATATTGTTAAGGGGCAGCAGCATCAGTGTGTAAGAGCGCGCAAATATGCCGAGCGCATGCGCCCCGATCGACTTTCCGATCAGGAGGTTCGCGCCATTGCGCATCCAGTAATTCAGCGAGGTGTGGCCCAGGAGATAGATGCCATACCGTCCAAGCTCGGCCGCGACGTTCCGTCTGAAGATCGCATGCGGACGCCAGGGCGATACGATCCATAACAAAAGCGTCGTTGCGGCGGTCGAGACGAGGCCCTGCCATGCCAGGGCCCAGACGCCATAGCCGTTCAGAGCCATGATGATGGCGGCGCCGCCGGAGATCATGGTGGCGCTGACGGTAACACAGGCCAGCGCCTTGAAACGGAATTCCTTCATCAGCAGGGCATTATGGACTAGGCCCAGTGCCTGGATGATGAAGGTGAAGGACAGGAGCCGCGACAAAGGATCGAGGGCGGGCGCGTTGTAGAAAGCGGCGATAAAAGGCGCGCCCAGGAAGAAAAGCACCGACAGCAAGGCGCCGGCGCCGGTCTGGATCCAGAATGCGGTGGACCGGTGCACTTCCGAGACGTCCTGGCGATAGATCAGGGCCGAGCAGAGGCCCCCATCCGCCAGCGCCTGCGCAAATCCGGTGAAGACCAGCAGCATGCCGATCAGGCCGAATTCTCTGGGGCTGAGAAGGCGCGCGAGAGCGATGCTGAAAGCAAGCTGGAAGAACTGGCTCCCCAGACGCGATGCAAAACTCCATGACAGGCCGCGAAGCACATTCTGGCGTAGTGTCATGCGGGGAAAAGATTCGGGCTTGTTGTGGCGGGGAATGTCTTGTCGGCAAAAAGAATGCGCTCTCCGGCGCGGTCTATGGAAAGCAGCGTACCGCTGCGCAATCGGATGATATCCTGCTCGCCGCGTACATCCGCTTCCATCACCGTGAAGGGGTCGTACCCAAGAATGGCGGGAGACGGTGGTAGCAGCTGCCTGATGATGCAATAGGCCCTGGCCCAGTGCGGCGGCGCCGTCTTCTCCCCGCGGGTGGAGAGGCGGGCCAGTATCGCTTCGCAGAGAAGAATCGGGCGTGCATTTTCCCTGGTGCTCGCGATCAGGAAATCGAAGTAAGACGTGCGGATGGCGTAATCCAGCCCGGCGTCAACCAGCAAGCCGCAGCGCCGCAGGAGCGCGGCATGGCCCGGAAGCGGATATTCCCGGTGCTGAATCAGAAGCCGGGCGAGATCGTAGACATTCACCAGATGATATTCGAACGACGTGCCGGCCAGGGCGATATCGCGCTCGATATAGCCGTCCAGGAATGCAAAGGCTGGCAGTCGCGAGCGGATATGCTGTCGCAGCGGGAACCAGGCTCTGCGGACCAGGCCATAGGCCTTTCCTCTTATCCGTTGGCCGGCCGGGCCGTCCCGCAGCCCGTTGGAACGGAACGCCATCGCCCTCATGAGGCGGTCGAACGCCGAGAATGGTCGCCAGAACCGTGAACGTGACCGGCCCAGCACGAGCTCCAGCGCCGTGAGGCCAGATGCGGCCGCCCGGGTGAAGAAACTCCGCTCGGCCATAGACAGGGGAATGCGCTGCAGGACATTCAGAGTGGTTGAAATCGTGTCGAGGTGGGTATTCAGCGCCAGGCAGTTGCGCTGGGAAGACCCGAAGGCCGTGTTGGAAAGGCGCTTTTGGGGATAGGGCAGGTCCGTGGAGCTGTGCTCCAGAGAGTCATGAAGAAACCAGGTGCCCTGTGTCAACTGTTCCGAATAAGCGAGGTGCCGCTTTAAACTCTCCACGATGATGCCAGGGCTCGCGATCAGCCGATCCTCGAAGGCTTCGACCAGAAGCCGGATCGCGGCGGCGGTGAACCGCATGTGGATTTCTGTTTCCGATTTTGTCCAGGCGCCATGGCGCCAGAAGCCGCCGCAATCGCTAAGCCGGCTTAACAGCGCGTCGCAAATCAGGCTTCGCTCCGACAGGTATTGCGAATAGGCGGTTTTCTCCAGCGCCTTCAGCGCTAGATACGCGCTATAGGCATCCATTTCCATGGGCGAACCGTTGCGCGGATCGCAGAGAACGCCATTGGACATCAGTCGGGGAAGGTCGCCGGGAAGCGACAGCGTCGTGAAAGAGCCCACGATGGATATGCGCGCGCCGCTCTTGGCGGGCGTTGTGGCGAAAACATCATCTGGACCGGCGTGAAAGTTTCCTTCCGACGCCATGAGCTGACAGTCATTCATGACAAGAACTCGGGGCTTGGAAGGATGATGGCCGAAGCGGGCAAGGCCGCCAAGTGATAACGGGCGTGGCCCATTTTTGTCACAAGGAGAGGCGGTGGCGGAATAGTAAGTTTCCTGATGAACGCAGGCGCATTCCAGCGCGTTGGAGTGTGCGTGATGGAGGATTCCGGCGGAAGGTGAGGCAATGCGTCGTGCAGAACGGACACATCGGATTACTATTCTTTTTCTGCTAGCTGCCCTTGTTCTTGATGGGGCGGATGCGTTGGCGCAGGGCCAGTTGCCGGGTCCCACTGTTGCCCCGTCGGGCTCTGTCGAGGCAAGGCTCTCAGCCGCACCTTCCAACACCGCGGCGGTCGCGGCGATACCCCGTGGCTCCCAGGACGCAAGCTACAAGCTGGGATCAGGCGACAAAATCAAACTGACCGTCTATGGCGAGAATGATCTGGGCGGCGAGTATCAGGTGGACGGCACAGGGCAGGTGCAGTTGCCCTTGCTGGGGCCGGTCCCTGCTGCCGGGATGACCGTGCATGACTTCGAGACTGCCGTGGGCGGAAAATTCGTATCCGAGGGATATCTCAAGGACCCCCGGGTCAGTGTGGAGGTCGAGAATTACCGGCCATTCTATATCATCGGGGAAGTGAAGAGCCCCGGCCAATACCCCTATGTCAGCGGCATGAACGCCTTGAATGCGGTGGCGCTTGCCGGCGGCTATACGTACCGGGCCGATGACAAGGACGTGTATATCCGCCGGGACGGCACCAGCAAGGAGCAGGAGGCTCCTGCGGACCAGAGCACAAAAATCAATCCGGGCGACATCATCCGAGTGGACGAGCGGATCTTTTGATGCCTGTCATTCGTGCAGGGTTATCCCGACATTGATCTGATTGTCATTAAATGTTCCGCCCAGGGCATCGGTCGAGCGCTTGGTCAGCGTATAGTTCATGTCGAGGCTGATGAGGTGATTGATCAGATATTTGCCGCCGATCTGGAAGCCCCCCTCCTTGTCGCGCCGGACGACGCCCGGATAGGCGCTGTCGATATAATCGGCGCGGGCCTGGATGATCAGATTGGGGAGCAGATCGTAATCCACGCTTAGCGCCGCTTTCTTGCTGTCCTGGATGGAAGCGCCTACCAGAATGATCTGGTTGAGCGTGCGGCCGCCTTCCAGATGGACGGTCATGAGCGGCGTGGCCAGCCAGTCCAGCTTGATGCCATAATCGAGGCCCTCGACATTGGTCAGGGGCGTGGAAAAGTCATATTTCAAATAACCCAGATAGACCTCGCCGCTGATCAGGTGCGTCAGCTGCAGGTCGGCGCCGGCGTCGGTGCGATAACCGGTTGACGAGCGGTGGAACCCGTTTCGGTCCAGAAACTGATCGAACTGGCGGGATTCATAAGACGTGTGCAGGAAAAACGTATAGCCGGGTGAGAATTCGTAGAACGCTCTCGCATAGGCCTGATAATCATCGAAATTGCGGTCGTTATTGTCCTCCAGCCCGCCGCCGATCAGGAGTGTGTCCACATAATCGTAGCGGTCGAAGGTGCCGCCGAGATTGAAGCCCAGGCGATTGGGCTGCACGGTCGCACTCACATCGGCATGCTTGTCGTAATAGCGCGTCGGCGATTGCTGGTTGCCGATGACATTCGGCGAGGCCAGGGATTCATGGACTTCCGACACAGCGCCGTTGGCGTAGACGGCAATTCCGTGCGCAATGTCGTAGCGTCCGTCTGTGCCCACGTTCCAGTCGGCGAGGTTTTCGTGCGAATATCTCAGATACTGATAGGCGTTCGTCCCGCCATAGAATTCCAGCGAATTCAATCCCCAGTTCGACCGCAGCCGCAGCGAAGGGGAGAAGGTAAAATAATAATCGGCCAGGAGATTGTCGGTGGTCCGGAAGACGTTTGAGTCATAGATCCCGTCCACGGTGAGCTGGGGAAAGAGCATAAAGCCGCCTACCGGTATGCCCAGAGGATCGTAATCGGGACGGGGACGGGCCATCACCGGCAGGTCTTCGACATCCGTTGTTACTGGCAGGGAAAATTGGGGCGGCAAAGCGGCGCCGTTGCTGGGGGCAGTCGGCTGTACCGGTTGTGCGCGGCCCGCGCTGGAGAAAAGAGCGGCCGACACGAAGAAGGCCGCCGCCACACGAACGATCCGCAATTCCATCAGGTCCCCGAATGCCAAATGCAAAAAAATGCGCGCAAACGGGTGAGGCCCAAAGACCCGGAACGCCCCAAACGCACCAGTCCTCACGAACGCGTGTTCGCCGCGTTCGTTCCATTTCAATCTCGAGGAGGTGCGCTTCAATCTCGAGAAGGCGCGCTGCTGGTTGACTTGTCACAGATTTGTCCCAGCGCTTGGTGACCCAGCCACCCGGTCCGCAATTCGGGAGACTGTCTCTAGCGGCTTACTGGATATGTGGTTGAGCGCAGGTTTGGAAACAATCGGGATGCCCGAAGATGCGAAGGCCAGGCAGGCATCGATGGTTCATGTCTTGACCGATTGGCGATTGTAAGAATTTCACGCATGGTTTTCTGCGCCTGTGCTGCGCGAGGTGTGCAATCGCGGCGAACGCCCAAACGAGCCCGAATGCCGCGATCCTGACCGCCATCGCCAAGGCGAAGCGGTGGGTGGGTGCACTGGTCGACGGAGCTAGCGTGTCAGAAATCGCCAAACAGGAAGGGAAGGGGGAGCGCCAAATACGGCTGCTGATACCGCTGGCGTTCGTGCCGCCAAACAATCTGCATGAAATAGTCAGCGGGCACTCGTCTCTGACGCTCACCGGCCTGGCCAGGTCGGTACCCATGGTTTGGGGCTAGTGCGAGGCCTGTTCTTTCGACAAGGTCAGTGTCGCCGGCGAGCAGCAAAAGGGAAAATCCTGTATTCGGTAACGGGTGATAGCGGCAAACCTTTTTGCGGA
>Ga0157369_10010462_pt1 | contig 10568 bp, 10 predicted proteins | sample C25metaG_FD_113461 | JGI IMG/M metagenome (GOLD analysis project Ga0157369, IMG submission 113461) | Corn rhizosphere microbial communities from Kellogg Biological Station, Michigan, USA - C2-5 metaG | ecosystem: Host-associated > Plants > Roots > Rhizosphere > Soil | place: USA: Michigan...
ACCGTCGTCGAGGCGCAGCTGGATCCGGGCAAGGGTCCGGTGGCGACGCTCCTCGTGCAGCAGGGCACGCTGCGCGTCGGCGAAGACTTCATCTGCGGCATGTACTCTGGCCGCGTGCGCGCGCTGTTCGACGAGCGCGGCAAGATCGTGCCGTCCGCGGGACCGGCCATCCCGGTCCAGGTGTTGGGCATCGAGGGCGTGCCGATGGCGGGCGACCAGCTGCTCGTCGTCGAGGATGCGACGGCCGCGCGCGACGTCGCGCAGCGGCGGCAGCGCCTGGACCGCGAAGCGAAGAGCCGCCGCACCTCGCGCGTCGCCGTGTCGCTCGAGGACTTCATGGCGCAGGCGGCGGCCGGCCAGGTGCGCACGCTGCCGCTCCTCATCAAGGCGGACCAGGGCGGTCCGGCCGAGGCGCTCGCCGATGCGTTAGGCCAACTGTCCAACGCCGAGGTGAAGGTCGAGGTGGTGCACCGCGGCGTGGGCGCCATCACGGAGAGCGACATCCTGCTCGCCAAGGCGTCGGGCGCGATCATCATCGGCTTCCACGTGAGACCGGACAACAACGCGCGCGCGGCGGCCGAGCGCGAGGGCGTCGACCTCAAGCTCTACCGCGTCATCTACGAGGCCGTGGACGACGTCCGCGCCGCGCTGAGCGGCATGCTCCGCCCCGAAGAGCGCGAGGTCACGTTAGGCGAAGCCGAGGTTCGGCAGCTGTTCCGCGTACCACGGATCGGCGTCGTAGCCGGATGCCTCGTGCGCAGCGGCATCATCACGCGCCAGGGTCGTGTGCGCGTGGTGCGCGATGCGGTCGAGATCTACGACGGCACGATCGCGTCGCTCCGCCGCTTCAAGGATGACGTCCGCGAAGTGCGCGACGGCTTCGAGTGCGGCATCGGCATCGAGCACTTCAACGACCTCAAGGTCGGCGACGTGATCGAGTGCTACCGGAAGGAGGAAATCGCGCGGACGCTCTGACGCACGAATGACCATCGCGTCCATCTCGTGGGATCTGCACGTGCCAGCCGCGCACTCGCTCAAGGAGAAGCGGTCGGTGCTCTCGCGCATCAAGGCCCGCTTGCACAACGAATACAACGTGTCGGTCGCCGAGACGGGCCACCACGACGCGTGGCAGCGGGCCGAGCTCACGGCGTGCGTCGTCTCGGCCGACCGTCGTCACGCGGAGTCGGTGTTGTCGACCATCGACCGGGTGGTCGCCACCGCAGCCGGGTGCCGCGTCATTGACTCCGTGCGCGCCTTCTTCTGAGCCGAACGCACACATCGCCTGTGTTCTGCCGCCCATGAGTCCAGATCATCGCCGCGCCGACCGCGTCGCCGAAGGAATCCGCGAGGTGGTCGCGCGCTTCCTCACCGACGGCGTCAAGGACCCGCGTGTCGTTGGGCTCGTCACCGTCACCGGCGTCGAGGTGACGCGCGACCTGCGCCACGCGCGCGTCTACGTGACTGTGTTAGGCGATGAGGCGGCGCACCGGTCGACGCTCGAAGGCCTCGCCAGCCTCGCCGCACACCTGCGCCCGCTCGTGGCGCGCTCGCTGCGCCTGCGCCTCGCCCCGGAGATCGAGTTCCGGCGCGACGAGACCGCCGAGCACGCGACGCGCATCGAGTCGCTGCTCGCCCGGCTGCGCGACGATCGGGCGCCGGATCAGTCGGCGCCGTCGGATGAGGATGCCGACGATTGACGGACTGCTGCTGGTCGACAAGCCCGCCGGCTGCACATCGCACGATGTGGTCGCCATCGCGCGCCGCGCGCTTGGGCGAAGCCGCGTCGGACACGGTGGGACGCTCGACCCGTTCGCGACCGGACTGCTCGTGCTGCTCGTTGGACGCGCGACGCGACTCTTACCGTATCTCGAGGGCGAGCCCAAGGTGTACGCCGCGACGATCCGATTGGGCGCCGAGACCGACACGGACGACGGCACCGGCGCCACCGCGCGCACCGCGCCCGTACCGGATCGCGCGGCCGTGGAGCGCGCGATGCGCGGCCTAACGGGAGACGTGGCCCAAACGCCGCCGGCGTACTCGGCCAAGCAAGTGGCGGGGCAGCGCGCACACGCCGCGGCTCGCCGCGGCCGGCCGCTCGCGCTCGCACCCGCGATTGTCACGGTGCACGACTGGGCGGCTCAGGCGTGGCGCGACGACGAAGTGGACGTGACGGTGACGTGCAGCGGCGGGACGTATGTGCGCGCGCTGGCCCGTGACGTCGGGCGCGCCGCCGGCAGTGCGGCGCACCTCACGGCGCTGCGCCGGCTGCGCAGCGGTCCGTTCGACGTCGCGGCCGCGGCGACGCTCGACGCGGTGCGCGACGGAACCGCCGCGATCCTGCCGCCCTTGGCGGCGGTTCCGTCGCTGACCGTGGTGACGCTCGACCCGGATTCCGTTAGGCACGTGCGCCAGGGCCGCGACGTGCCGGGAATCGAAGTCGAAGCCGCCCATGCCGCGCTCGCCGACCAGACCGGCGCGCTGGTGGCCATCGCCCAACGCAACGGCGACTGGTGGCATCCCCGGACCGTGCTCGCCGATGACTGACGGCTTCCGGGACGTCGATGACTCCGGCCTGCCGAACGGGCGCGGCACCGTCGTCACGGTGGGCACCTTCGACGGCGTGCACCTGGGCCACCGCGACGTGCTCGGCCACATCGTCGCTCGCGCCCGGGAGATGTCCCTCGACAGCGTGCTCGTCACCTTCGACCCGCATCCGCTCGAGGTCGTCAATCCGACCGCCGCGCCGCTCCTGCTCACCGTTGGCGAAGAAAAGCTCGAGGTCGTAGCCGAGAGCGGCGTGCGCTACATGGCCATCGTCCCATTCACGCCGGTGCTGCAACGGTACAGCGCCGCACAGTTCGTGGACGAGGTGCTGCGCCACCGCTTCCACGTCAAACACCTCGTCATCGGCCACGACCACGGCTTCGGTCGGGGTCGGGAAGGCGACGTCGAGGTGATGCGCGCACTCGGCCACGAGCGCGGCTTCGGTGTCGAGGTCGTCAGTGCCGTCGCCACCGGTGATGGCCGCGTCGTGTCGTCCACCGTCATTCGGCGCGCCGTGGCCGGCGGCGACCTCCACCACGCCGCCCAGGCGCTCGGCCGGCCGTACTCCGTGCAGGCGCGCGTCCGGCGCGGCGACCAGCGCGGTCGAGCGTTAGGCTTTCCCACCGTCAACCTCGAGTCCCCGCCGCCCCGCAAGCTGCTGCCGCCCGATGGCGTCTACGCGGTCCGGGCTCAAACGCCGGCCGGCGCCTTCGGCGGCATGATGAACCTGGGACCGCGTCCCACCTTCGGCGACAACGCGCGCTCGCTCGAGGTGCACTTGTTCGACACCGACGTCGACCTCTATGGGGCTGCGGTGCGCGTCGACTTCGTGGAACGGCTGCGTGAAACCCGGGCGTTCGCCGGCCCGGAGGACCTCAAAGCGCAGCTCCGGCGCGACGACGAGCGGGCTCACGCCATCCTTGCTCAGCGCGTTGACTGACGCGCGCTAGCTCGGTAACCTTCAATACTTTACCGGAATCTCCGCGGCCCCACCCTCCCGCCGTCGCATGGCCACTATCCGCAACCGCGTCATCCTCATTCTCGTGCTCATCGGCGTGTCCGTGTGGGCGCTGTTTCCGCGCAACGTCTCCATTCGGCAGCTCAATCAGAACGGCGTGTGGTACGACACCACCGAGAGGCATGTCCCCCTCAAGAAGGGCCTCGACCTGCAGGGCGGGATGTACCTGGCCCTCGAGGTGGATGAATCGAAGGGCGCCGTCGCCAACAAGCCGGAGGCTATCGACCGCGCGCTCAAGGTCGTGCGTAATCGCATCGATCAGTTGGGAGTAGCCGAAACCGACGTACGGAAAGTTGGCACAGACCGGATTACGGTCGAGCTCCCCGGCGTCACGGATCAGCAGCGCGCGGAGCAGCTCGTCGAGAAGTCGGCGTTCCTCGAGTTCCAGATCACCGACAAGACGAGCGCGTTCGACAAGGTGATGCCGCACATCGACCAGATTGTGCGGAACAAGGGGTACGACAAGGCGACGCCTGGCGCCTCGCCCGCGGCGCCGAGCGCAGACACAAACAAATCGGCGATCTCATCGCTGTTCACCCCGAGCGACAGCGCACGAGCCAAGGCCGACACGGGCAAAGCGAAAGGTGCGGCGGCGTCGAAAGGCGCTGCTACGGGCGACACGACCACGGCCAAATCGGATACCGCCGACAGCGGCATCTTGAACGGCGCCAGCAACGGTCCGTTCAGTCGCTTGATTCAACCGGGTCAAATACCGGGCGAGTACTTCGTGAGCACGAGCGACGTGCCCACGGTGAGCAGGTACCTCTCCTACCCGGACATTGCGGCTGCCCTGCCGCCCGGCAAGTCGCTGCTGTGGGGCACTACATCGGATGTCAGTGCCGACAACAAGGTCACGCCGCTGTACGTGGTCGACAGCAAACCGATCATCACCGGCGAGTACCTCACGGATGCCAAGCCGGCTACTGATCCGGTCGAGGGCAACATCGTCCAGTTCACGCTGAACAGCGAAGGCGGCCGCCGCTTCCGCCAGCAGACAGGGAAGCACGTCAACGACTACATGGCCATCGTGCTCGACGGCAAGGTGATGGGACGTCCGCCCGTGATCGAAAGTGCCATCGGGACCCGCGGTCAAATCACGATGCGTGGCCAGCCGCTGCAGGCCGTGCAGGATCTGGCGTTGGTCCTGCGTGCCGGCGCCTTGCCGGTTCCCCTCAAGGTGGTCGATTCGCGCACCATCGGCGCGACGTTAGGCAAAGATTCCATCCACGACGGCATCAAGGCCGGTATTCTAGGCATTGCGTTAGTCGTGCTGATCATGCTCGGGTACTATCGCTTCTCGGGTTTCCTGGCCGTCGTCGCGCTCGGCGTGTATGTCCTGTTCACGCTGGCGCTGCTCGCCGGTTTGGATGCCACGCTCACGTTGCCGGGCATTGCCGGCATGGTGCTGTCCGTCGGTATCGCGGTGGACGCCAACGTGCTGATCTTCGAGCGAATACGAGAAGAGATGGCGCGAGGAAAAACGGTGCGCGCTTCCATCGACGAAGGCTTTCGTCATGCAATGTCTGCGATTGTCGACTCGAATGTGTCGACCGCGTTGACGGCCGCCGTGCTGTACTGGATCGGCACCGGTCCAGTGAAGGGCTTCGCCGTGACGCTCATCTGCGGTATTGCAGCGTCCATGGTCAGCGCGATCTTCGTGGTTCGGACGTTCTACCTCTTGTGGCTCAACCGCACTCGCGGCGCCCGCCAGTTGAGTATCTGATGCTGCGCATCTTACACGACACCAAAATCGACTTCATCCGACTGTGGAAGATCACCACGATCGTGACGCTGCTGTTCATGGTGCCTGGGATCATCGCGATCGCGATTTCTGGCTACCAGTACAGCGTCGAGTTTACAGGCGGCACGCTGATGCAGGTGAGCTTCCCCAAAGCGCCGGATGTCGGCGACGTGCGCAGCACGCTCGACGCGGCCGGTATCAAAGGCGCGGAGATTCAAACATTCGGTCAAGACACGGTACTCGTCATTCGCGCGCAGGATCCACGATCGGTGGCCCAACAGACGCGCGGAGCCGAGTCGGTCGCCGGTGACATCACGGGTGCACTCACCAAGAAATACGGTCCGCCGCCTGCGTTTCGCGTCGACCGCACCGAGGCCGTTGGGCCAAAGGTCGGTGGTGAGCTTCGCCAGAAGGCGTTCTACGCCGTGCTCCTGTCATTCGTGATCACCTTGATCTATTTGGCGTGGCGCTTTGAGTGGCGCTTCGGACTCGCCGCCGTCATTGCGACCGCACACGACATTCTGGGCACGCTCGCCTTCATCAAGTATCTCCACCTCGAGATATCGCTGATTGTCGTGGGCGGTGTCCTAACGATGATCGGCTACTCGCTCAACGACACGATCATCATCTTTGATCGTGTACGTGAAGATCTTCGCAAGCGACGGAAAGAATCGCTGTATGAGACGCTCAATCGAGGTGTCAACGAAACGCTGCCGCGGTCGGTGCTCACACACACTACCGTCTTCGCATGCCTGACGGCGTTGGCGCTTTTGGGTGGGGAAGTGATCCGGCCCTTCGCTCTTGTCATGATGTTCGGAGTGCTAACGGGTACGTTCAGCTCCATTTACGTCGCGCCGGTCATTTTGCTGTGGATCGAGCGCAAGTGGCCGCGGGCGCTGGGGGAACGCGGCGGCGTTGGGCCGCGCTCCATGCGTGACACGCCGTCCTCGACGCCCCAACAACAGAAGCGCCGTAAAGCGGCCGGCGAATCCTGAGAAGCACGATACCTCCCGGAGCCGCCGCCCTTTCGAGGGCGGCGGTTTTTCCATCATGGCCCCGTTCATCGACAGCCACACACACCTGGCCGACCACGCGTTCGACGACGATCGCGAGGGCGTGATCACGCGTGCGCGCGAGGCGGGAGCCGTCGCCCTCGTCTGCATCGGCGAGTCGATTGAGGCGGCGCACCGGGCGCACGCGATCGCCGGCCGTCACGCTGGTCTCGTGTTCTGGACGGCCGGCATCCATCCGCACGACGCGGCCTCGTTCGACGAGGCGCGCGACATCCCCGCCCTCGATGCGTGCCTAACGGACGGCGCCGTTGCCGTCGGCGAGTGCGGGCTCGACTATCATTACGACAACTCGCCGCGCGATGCGCAGCGCGCCGCCGTTCGGGCGCAGGTTGCGCTTGCCGCCCGCCGCGCGCGACCCGTCGTGATCCACACACGCGACGCCGAGGACGACACGCGCTCGGTAATCGCCGACGCGGCGGCAGCCGGCGTCGCCGGCGTGCTGCACTGCTACACGGGTTCCGCGGCACTCGCCACGTACGCCGTCGATCGTGGCTGGTACGTCTCGTTCAGCGGCATCATCACGTTCAAGAAATTCACCGACGACGCCTTGCTCGCGCTCGTGCCGCCAACGCGCGTGCTCGTCGAGTCGGACGCGCCCTATCTCGCGCCCGTGCCGCATCGCGGCAAACGCAACGAGCCCGTATGGGTTCCGCTCACGCTCGCGCGTCTGGCGCGCGCCCGCAACGCGGACCCAACCGAGCTGGCGGCAGCCACCATAGAGAATGCGCGCCGGTTGTTCGGCCTGGTGTCATCCTCCCCGGCCGGCTAGCTGGCGAGCATCCGCGCACGCGCGATAGAATTACGCGTCTCGTTCCACGCTCTGGTGAGGTGCTGGTGTCCACGACTGTTCCATCCGATATCGAGATTGCCCAACGGGCGCGCATGCGTCCGATCACCGACGTCGCCGCCGATCTGGGTCTCGCGCCCGACGAGCTCGACCTCTACGGCAAGTACAAGGCGAAGATTTCGCTCGACGTGTCGCAGCGTCCGACGCGCGGTCGCCTCGTCCTCGTCACCGGCATCAACCCGACGGCGGCGGGAGAAGGGAAGAGCACCACACTCGTGGGACTCGCCCAGGCGATGCGGCGCATCGGCAGCAACGCCGTGATGTGCATGCGCGAGCCGAGCCTCGGGCCGGTGTTCGGGATCAAGGGCGGCGCGGCCGGCGGCGGATACGCGCAGGTGGTGCCGATGCAGGACATCAACCTGCACTTCACCGGCGACTTCCACGCGATCGCCACCGCGCACGGGCTGTTGTCGGCGCTGCTCGACAACCACCTCACGCAGGGCAACACGCTCGACATCGATCCGCGCCGCATCACGTGGCCGCGCACGGTCGACATGAACGACCGCGCGCTGCGCCAGGCGGTGATCGGGTTAGGCGGAGTCGCCAACGGCGTGCCGCGCGAAGAGCGGTGGGTGATCGTTCCGGCCAGCGAGATCATGGCGGTGGTTGCGCTCGCGTCGAGCCGCGAGGATCTCGAGGCCCGGCTCGCGCGCATCATCGTCGGCTCTACGTCGGGTGCCACCCGAAAGCCGGTGCGCGCCGGCGATCTCAAGGCGGTGGGCGCGATGAGCCTGCTGCTCCAGGATGCGATCCGGCCTAACTTGGTGCAGACGCTCGAAGGCGGACCCGCGCTGCTCCACGCCGGGCCGTTCGGCAACATCGCCCACGGCTGCAACAGCATCATCGCCACCAAAACCGGCCTCGCCTTGGCCGACGTCGTGCTCACCGAAGCGGGCTTCGGTTCCGACCTCGGCGCCGAGAAGTTTTTCGACATCAAGTGCCGCTTCGGGAAACTGAATCCCGAAGTCGCCGTCCTCGTCGCTACGGTGCGCGCACTCAAGATGAACGGCGGCGCGAACAAGAAAGACCTCAGCACCGAGAACCTCGGCGCGCTCGAGAAGGGCTTGCCTAACTTGCAGCGCCACATCGAGAACGTGAAGCAGTTCGGCGTGCCGGTGATTGTCGCCGTCAACCGCTTCACCTCGGACACCGACGGCGAGTTGGCGATGGTAGCCGACTACGCATCGAAGCAGGGCGTGTGCGCGTCGGTGAACGACGTGTGGGCGAAGGGCGGCGCGGGCGGCGAAGATCTGGCGCGCGAGGTGCTCTCTGCGCTCGACCGCGGCGGGTCGAAGTACAAACCGCTCTACGACACGGCGCTGCCGATCCGCGACAAGATCGACACGATTGTCCGCAAGGTATACGGCGGCGACGGCGCCGATTATTCGGCGAAAGCCGCGCGCACCATCGAATACCTCGAGTCGATCGGTCTCGGCAACACGCCGGTGTGCATGGCAAAAACGCAGTACTCGTTCACCGATGACCCGACCCGCCTCGGCCGCCCCACCGGATTTCGCATCACCATCAACGAGGTGTATCCGTCGGCCGGTGCCGGGTTCGTCGTCGCGCAGGCGGGCGACATCATGACGATGCCCGGTCTGCCCAAGGAGCCTGCCGCCGAGCACATGGCGGTGAAGCCCGACGGCAGCATCGTGGGGCTGTTCTGATACGCTGCGCGCGAGTATATCAGAAATAGTCGAACGAGCACCCCAATACCGTCCAGCCGGCGCGCCGGGGATCTCCCCGGCGCGCCGTCGCATCGGCCCAACGACCGACCACCTTCCGGAGCCACGCGTGTCTCTTTCTTCCGTGTCCACGCCTAACGCACCCGCGGCCATCGGCCCGTACTCGCAGGGCGTCCGTGCGGGCGACCTGTTGTTCACCGCCGGCCAGATCGCGCTCGATCCCTCCACCGGGAAATTTCTCGAGGGCGACATCACGCAGCAGACCGACCGCGCGATGCAGAATCTGGAGGCGGTGCTCGCGTCCGCGGGCGCCGGCTGGAAGGATGTCGTGAAGACGACCGTGTTCCTGCTCGACCTCGCTGATTTCAGCACGTTCAACGAGGCCTATGCGCGTCACCTGGGCAGCGCGCGCCCCGCGCGATCCACCGTGCAAGTAGCGGCGCTGCCGCGCGGCGCGCGCGTCGAGATCGAGGTCGTGGCCCAGGTGCCGCGGTAGTTGCGTTAGGCGCGTTTTCCGGAGGCCGTCATGAGCACTTCCAACACTCGCGAGGAATTGTTCCGCCTCACCGCGTTCGCGCGGTGCGCGGGTTGAGCCTCCAAGATGGGTCCGGGCGACCTGTCCCAGGTGTTGGCGCCGTTGCCGCGCCAGATGGATGCACGCCTCCTCGTCGGCTCCGAAACGTTCGACGACGCGGGGGTCTTTCGATTGTCCGACGACCTCGCGCTCGTCCAGACGGTCGATTTCTTCGCGCCCATCGTGGATGATCCCTACGCCTTCGGGCAAATCGCTGCCGCCAATGCACTCTCGGATGTGTACGCCATGGGCGGCGAGCCGCTCACCGCGCTCTGCATCGCCGGCTTCCCCACGTCGCGGCTGCCGCTCAGCGTCCTAACGGAGATTTTGCGTGGCGCCCAGGACAAAGTGCGCGAGGCCGGCGCCGTCGTGGCCGGCGGCCACACGGTTGTCGACGACGAACCCAAGTTCGGGCTCGCCGTCACCGGGCGCGCGGATCCGCGCCACTTGCTCACGAATGCGACCGCGGTCCCCGGCGATGTGCTCGTGCTCACGAAGCCCGTGGGCAACGGCATCCTCGCTACCGTGGCCAAGCAGGGCCGGCTCGACGATGCGACGCAGCGCATCATGATCGCGACCATGGCGCGTCTCAACGCCGAAGCGAGCCGTGCCGCGCTCGCCGCCGGCGCGCGATGCGGAACCGACATCACCGGCTTTGGATTGCTCGGACACATCTCGCACATCGCGCGGGCGAGCAATGTCACGGTGCGGGTCTCGCTCGCGCGCGTGCCGCTCCTGCCGCGTGCGCGCGAGTTCGCCGAGGAAGGCTTCACGACGGGCGGCGCTGAGCGCAATGAGGAATATCTCGAGCGCCATGTGGACTGGGGTGCGACGACCGAGGTGGATCGCGCGCTGCTCGTGGACCCACAGACGTCCGGCGGATTGCTCATCGCGCTGCCACGCGCCGCGGTGGCGGACTATCTTTCGCGCGTCGAAGGAGCGGTCGACATCGGCGCCGTGGAACCACGGTCTTCGTTCGACATCATCGTCTCGTGAGCCGTTTGGGAGCGGATGGGGCCTGGTGGCTCTCGCGGTCTTCAAAACCGCTGCGACCTGACGACGTCGGGTTGGGTGGGTTCGATTCCC
>Ga0157369_10010464_pt1 | contig 10567 bp, 9 predicted proteins | sample C25metaG_FD_113461 | JGI IMG/M metagenome (GOLD analysis project Ga0157369, IMG submission 113461) | Corn rhizosphere microbial communities from Kellogg Biological Station, Michigan, USA - C2-5 metaG | ecosystem: Host-associated > Plants > Roots > Rhizosphere > Soil | place: USA: Michigan...
GCTGTCCACGCGCGCACGTTCGATGGTCATGCCCGAAGCGGCCAGGCCGACTGCGCCGCGCACCTTGTCGGTGTGGCACTGGCCTGAAATCACCCCATCGATCGGCTGGACCTGGGCGACCGGGCTGCTGCTGCAGGCGGCGAGAGCGAAGCAGACGGCGGCGGTGGCAATGGCATGTTTCATGGGGGACGTTCCTCGTGTTGTGGCCTGCAGGGTGCGACGACACGCGTGGTGGCGGAATGAATGCCGTGCACGCGATGGACACAGTGCGCTCACTGCCGCCAACAGCCTGCGTGGAGACACTGCACGAGCGGCGCACGCCGCCCCCGGTACTGCGGCGCACGCGCCCCGGTAGTGCCGGCCGCTGGCCGGCAACCCCCATCCTCCCGAGGAGACCTGCATGGCCACCACCAAGAAGCTTCCCGCCCGCCGCAAGGCGACCCCCAAGGTCCGCAAGGGCAGTACCGCTGCGACGACGGCTGCCGATACCGATCGCCCGCGCGTGGTGAAGACCGCCACCCGCAAGGCCGCCGCCGCTGATCCGCGCGCGGCGCGCGTTGCGGCGCGGCAGCGACGGCTGCAGGACCAGGAAAAAGCGAAGGATGTACGCGCGGCAAAGAAGGCGACAAAGAAGACCGCCACCCAGGCTGGCCCGCGCCGTCAGCCGGAGAAGATGCCGGCGCAACATCTGGCCAAGCCCGGCCATGAGCATGCACTGGAGCTGGCCCCGCGCTTCCTCGCGCCGGATTACGTCGGCAGCGGCAAGCTGCAGGGCATGCGGGCCATCGTCACCGGTGGTGATTCCGGCATCGGCCGTGCGGTGGCGGTACTGTTCGCCCGCGAAGGCGCCGACGTTGCCGTGCTGCATCTGGATGAAGCCAAGGACGCCGAGTTGACGCGTCAGCACGTGGAAAAAGAGGGCGGCCGCTGCGTGGTGATCGCCGGCGACGTGCGGGACCCGCGCTTCTGCAACAAGGCAGTCAAACAGGTGGCCAAGGCGTTTGGTGGCATCGACATCCTGGTCAACAACGCGGCGTTCCAGCTGCACTGCGAGCGCCTGGAAGACCTGGAAGACGCGCACCTGCAGGAAACCCTGCAGACCAACATCGGCGGTTACATCCAGATGGCACGCGCAGTGCTGCCACACCTGGGCGAGGGCGCCAGCATCATCAACACCGGCTCGGAAACCGGCCTGTTCGGCAGCAAGGCACTGATCGATTACTCGGCTACCAAGGGTGCGATCCATGCGTTCACCAAGGCGCTGGCCAGCCAGTTGCTGCCGCGCGGCATCCGGGTCAACTGCGTGGCGCCGGGGCCGGTGTGGACGCCGTTGAACCCGGCCGACAAGCAGGCCAAGGACGTGGCCGAGTTCGGCAAGGACAGTGACATGGGCCGGCCGGCACAGCCGGAAGAACTGTCGCCGGCCTATGTGTTCCTGGCCTCACCGGCCTGCGCCAGCTACATCAGCGGGGTGATCCTGCCGGTGATGGGCGGGCCGCGTGGCTAGGGCGCGGCCGAGTAGAAGCCGGCGATGCGCGGTATGAACTGCTGCGGATTGGCGCCGACCAGGTTGGTCAGCAGGACAACGGCGAGGCCGCGCTCGGGATAGACGATGAAGGCCGAGCGCGCACCGCCCATGCCGCCCACCTGCAGGTCGGGTGCGGTGTTGAACACCGGCCAGCCTGCGGCCCAGTCACCGGCGCTGCCATCGTTGAGGCGCTCGGCCGTCCACATCCGCTGCACCGCGCGCTGCTCCAGCAGGCGTCCCTCCTGCAATGCTGCCAACCAGCGCGCGGTGTCATCGGCCGTGGTGAGGATGCCGCCGCCGGCCCACAGGCTGGGCGGCATGTCGTAGAACCAGTGCGACAGGCGTGGCGTCGCATCCTTTGCATCGGTGGCGCGTGGCAGGTAGCTGTACATCGTCGCCGCATCCGGGATCAGGTCGTAGCTGTCGCCGAACGTGGTGCGTGCCATGCGCGCGGTGGAGAACTGGCCGGTGGCCAGGAAGCGTTCGTAGGGCATGCCGGATTGCCGCGCGATGATCCGCGCCAGCAGCAGGTAGTTGGTCTGGTTGTACTGGAAACGCTCGCCGGCCCTGGCCTCTGCCGGCAGCGCGCGGACCGCCTGCCATGCATCCTGTTCCGAGCCCCCACCCAGCAATCCCTCTGCATCGAGGATGTCGGGCAGGCCGGAGGTGTGGGCGAGCAGCTGGCGCACCCGCACCGCCCGCCAGCTTTCGGGCAGGTCGCCGAGATAGCGCGCGATGGGCGCGTCCAGATCCACCCGCCCGTCCTGTGCCAGCTGCGCCAGAGCGACACCGGTGAAGGATTTGGTGGCCGAGTTGAGCGGGAACCGGGTGCTGCGGGTGGCGACCACGCCGTTCTCGACGTTGGCCAGCCCATAGGTTTCCGACAGCACCACCTGGCCATCCTTGACCACCGCGATCTGCAGGCCCGGGATGCGCTGTTCCTGCATGGTCTGCCGGATGAAACGACGGGTCTGGTCGTTGGCCTGGTCCTGGTTGGCGGAGACGGCGGCGAAGGGCAGCAGGCTGATGATCATGAGCAGGGTTCGTAGCGTCTGGCGAGGCATGCGGGTTCCCGGAGGGCGGAAAGATCGGCGGCGATGACGGCTGCCGCAGGCGACGGGCCATGGGTCGGATGCGCGCCCGGCGTAAAAGGTTTAAGCCTGTGCAGTGCGCTAAAGATTGACGCCGAATTCCATTAAAGTTTGGCGCGCTAAAGGTTTGCGTCGCTCTTGTCCATCACAAGCCATTGAAATGTATTAGGTTTGTCAGGTTTCATAAAGAAGAGGCGCAGGTTTTAGATCGCATCTAGCCCCTCCTGACTTGGCCCAGGGTCTGTGACCGGCCCAGTAGGAGGTTAAACGCCGCCTGGCCCAAGTTCGCAGAATTGGATCTCCGGCGGCCTGTGCGCTCAGATACAGCGATATCGGGTCGACCGCATGAGTTGGGCCAGCAAGCGGCGCAGGAGCGTTACTCCAAAGCTCAACCTCGTCGGTGTCCCCGCTTGGCCTCTCGGGCAAAAGATCCGCGTCCTGCCAATGAAGGGCCAGTCGCCGGAAGACTCCAAAACGCAGGGAATTCGCCACCCTGGTCGGGCCATCCAGAGCGTTGCTGCGGCTGCTTCTGCGGTGCAGGCAAGTGGTGCAGAAAAAGCAGCCAATTATGCGTGCAGGCGTCCAGGCGTGGAGGGGGGGCAAGTGCGCCCGCCGGGCGGCGGGCGGGGATGCCTGGCAGCCAGGCAGCTCCACCAAACGCTGGTCGTAGAAGTCGATCGAGGTTTCGGGCAGTCTGCGCGTGAACCAATGGGGGATCTGATGGAAATTGTGACCTTTGAGTTGAGCAACTACCGGAGCATCCAGCGCACGGAGAGGCTGGCGCTCGGAAATCCGACGGTGATCGTGGGTCCGAACAATGAAGGCAAGAGCAACATCATTCGTGCTCTGGTGACATGCGTTCGGTTCTTGTGTGCGTCGCCGCGCGAAACGCTTCTGACCCGGTCCTGGGGCTATGAGTGGAGCCGTGATTTCCCTATTTCGCTTCAGGAGAAGAGCCCAGGTGGAGAGTCTCTTTTTCAGGTTGAGTTCCAGCTCGATGCGAAGGAGCGCGCCAGCTTTCTCAAAATGGTCGGCAGCAAGAACAACGGTAAGCTCAAGATCGAGATCAGCTTGGGAAACGACACCCCGCCCAAGTTCAATGTGTTGAAGCAGGGTGGCGGCAAAGAGGCGATGAATCGGCGATCTCATAAGATCAGGGAATTCCTCCGCAACCATCTTCGAATCGAGCACATCCCGGCCGTTAGGACCGCTGACGAGGCCCGACGAGTGATCCATCAGCTCATTCAGGACGATCTGGCGCAGATCGAGGGCTCAGAGGAGTACAGGCAGGCGATGCGCGCGATCGTGGCGCTGCAGAAGCCAATCTTCGACCGTCTTGGCAAGAGCCTTACGACCAGCCTGCGTGCGTTCCTCCCCGATATCAAAGCGGTGAAGATCTCAGCGGAGCTGGAGGCACGGCAGAGGGCGCTACGGTCGAGCTATGACATCAATATTGATGACGGAACTGCTACTGCTCTGGATAAGAAGGGGGATGGCGTGCAGAGCTTAGCGGCGCTAGCGCTCATGAAGCATGCAGTCACCCCCCAGCTTGGTGATGTCTCCTTGGTCTTAGCCATCGAGGAGCCAGAGACACATCTGCATCCAAGTGCCATCCATCGGCTGCAGGAAGTGATTTCCGACTTGAGCAAAGAGCACCAGGTCATCATCAGTACGCACTGCCCACTATTCGTTGATCGCAAGGACGTATCAAAGAACATCATCGTCAACAAGAAGCGAGCCAGAGCATCTCGCTCGGTGAATGAGGTTAGGGAGGCTTTGGGTGTGCGTGTATCGGACAACCTAAGGAATGCCGAGATTGTCCTGATTGTCGAGGGTGAAACAGATAGAAATCTGCTCATCTCCATCATGAAGAATTCGTCAGCTGCGATTGGACGAGCGCTCGACTCTGGAATATTCGCAATCGACTCACTTGCCGGTGCGAGCAACCTTACTTATAAGCTGCAGCTATTACGTGATTCCATGTGCCAGTGCTTAGTCCTGTTGGATAGAGATAAGGCGGGCGACGAAGCAAAACGTAGGGCGATTGAAGTTGGCCTGCTAGCAACTGCTGATGCATTTCAGCTGTCGCGGCAGGGCGGTAAGGAATCGGAGCTAGAGGACTTCATTGAGGAAGGAATCTACGCACATCTGTTGACGGCCTGCGGAGTGGATATCTCCAAGCCCTCCACCAAGGAAGCTAGGCTAAAGTGGTCGGATAGATTGACCGCGATGGCCGACCGCCAGGGCCACCCCATCTCTGATGCAGATCTGACGTCCATCAAGGTCAGGGTGGCGGCTTTGGCTCAAGAGGCGCCCGGAACCGCCCTGAAGGCGTGGATGCGAGAGCCGATCGACAGTGTCATATCGGCAGTGGAGAAGCGGCTCGCGGAGCGCACTTGAGCGAACAACAGGTGATGCGGGCGCTAGCCTTCTACGCACCCGGCCTAACGGTCCGGTCGAGGACAGGAACTACGCCATCACGACTAGGTGGATTGGGCTACTCGTGGGGGTATAGAAGGGCTATCTCCCGAATCGAAGGTGATTGTCGAGGGCATGGCTAATCCGCGCGCGCATTGGGTCATGAACTTCAACGAAACGTTCGCCATCGGCACGCATCCGTTCGCGGCGCTTCGCACGCATTACATATACGTCGACCGAAACGGCAGCTACCAACGAAGCTTTGCCGAGCTGGTGATCGTCGACCGGAATAGCCGGCCGCGCTCAACGCTCGTTGACTTCGACCCTCTGGCGGAAATGGCACTGACGTTCCATCTTGAGTACATCAATGGTCCGCGCGACGAGGCGCGCGACATCGCTCGGCTGGCCGCGCTGCTCGATGCGATGTTCGTCGGGAACGAAAAGATCCTCGCCGCAGCAACTGCACACCACCGCGAGCTGGCGCCGCTGGAAAAGCCATTCGACCACGTCGCGCCGACGCTGACCCGTTACGGCCGCTTGACCCACGACGCTGACGGGCAGCCGCGGATCGAGCTGTCGTTCGCGCTGCTGCATTACGAGAAGGGGCTTCGCGAGTTCGACGCGCTCAAGGCGGCGGTGACGAAGAAGGATACCGAGGCGGCCTTCTTCCACGGCATCTACTGCGTGGTTGCCGTGGCGGCCTGCGCCGAGGCCACGGGCAACCGGCTCGCGTTCCTGCAGACCGGCGCGCATCCCGATCACCGCGACAAGCGCCAGCCGTTGCAGTAGATCAACCACTGCGGCGCGGCGCTCACACAGGCCGCGGGCCGTCTGTTCGTGCCACTCGCGGCCGGATAGCCAACGTACGACGCACTGGATCGCGTGCGCGAGCTGCGCAATGCGTTCATGCATGCCAAAGAGCGCGACGAGAAAGTCGATCCGGTGGCCCTGACCTCAACCGTGTTCACCGCCGTCGACGATAACTGCTGTCGTGACTACCTGCGAAACCTGCGCCTGGCCGTCGCCCATGTGTTCGACCAACTCGCGCCCGAGCATCCTGCACCGATCGTCACGCGCGAGAATGTCGATTGGCTCGGCGGGATCGAGCTGCCCTAGAAGCTGGCGAGCAGGGCTGCGGACGGCCCGACCACTACTTCCAGTGCGTTATCGGTCTGAGTGCGGTTGATTGCCGCGACTTCGGCCGCAGAAGCCGCACACCTATCCAGTACCGCTTGCGGTGTCGACGCCGGCACCGCAAGCACCGCGAGTGAACGCGACAGCGGCACGGAGAAGCCGCGAGACAGGTCGGACTGCGGAATCGGTGTGTCGCCTAGCACATAGGCTTCCGATGGGGGGGCATCAAGCAGCCGCAACTCCATTTCATGAATGGCCCGCTCTACCAGCGGGAAGGCGAGGAGCGCGTTCTGTTCCGGTAGTTGCGCCGATTGTGGCGACAATGCGATTAGCTCCGCCAGCTCTGTAGCCAGTTGTTGCTTCGTGCAGCCGAGCAGTACCACATAGCAGTCATGGGCGTCGGCTGCGTCGACGCCGAAACTGGCCATCTGTGACTTGAACTCTTCTAGGGTCAGTGCGTGCGCGTCGGCCAACAGCATACCCAGCTCGCGGCTTCGCCTGACGCCGTTACCGAGGATGTCCGGGTGCCTGGTGGCCTGCAGTGCTAGCATCGCGCAAAGATGGTCTCTGTCGCCCTTGGTGCTGGTGTATCCAGGGTTGTGCAGGCGTTGCAGCAGCCCCGCGTCCTTTGCCTCGATGACCGAAAGTGCGTCTTCGAGCATGTCGGAGGGATTCCACTGATCGTCGAAGACTGTATAGAGCCAGTCGCGCTGCATGATCGTGCGCGGCGACACGACTTTGATGCCGTCGCGGAACTTGCCGTACAGGCGGCCATTTTGCCCGCGAAACCCACGCTGCCAGTACTGTGGCACGTAGTGATGATTGGTCTTCTCGAACTTCATCCTGGAATCCGGTTTCCGGCTGCGCGCCGATAAAGGACAATATACCGCAGCGACGGCGTTAGAATCCTCATCTATAACATTGATCTGCTCCAGTTCGCGGCGCGCTTGCGCTGGCAACTTCTCAGTCTGGTTCTGGCTGCCGCCGGTGAACGCCAGTTGTTGGTCGCTAACGGCTGGTTGGAAGTGGCTATCGTGGTGGAGTCGGCAGGCTCGCGTTGGCTCGGGGGCGAACGCTCACTGTCAAGCAGTGCGCCAGATCTAAGCTAGGATTGCCCTTCTCGAATACAAGGAGCTGAGAATGGAGGGGACTGCGCGCAAGAAACAAATCGGCGAAGGTGGCAATTCGGTCGTGCTGACCGATGGGGAATTGGCATACAAGAGGTTGAAACCCGGCATCTCCGAGGAAGGTGCCGCGCGCTTCCGGCGTGAGGCCTCACTCTTGATGGCGCTGCGCAGTCGTGCAGATTTGAACATAGTGCCGGCGAGAGCGATTCAAGAGGTAGATGGCAACTTAGAAATCGTGATGGATCTGTTCTCCGGGAACGTGGAGAAGGTGCTAGACCGCTACCGTGGTCAGCCGCGCCAGGCAGCGATAGCGCTTGGTCCGATCGTCCGAACACTGGCTGAGCTCGCTCGCCTGCCGCAGGCGATTCACCACCGCGACATCAAACCCAGCAACCTCCTTTACCGGGGCACCGAAGCCGAACTGTGGCTCGCCGATTTTGGCTGCGCCTTCATCGCTGGCGACGAAAGGCTGACCCCGGATCGCCGCGCTATGGGGGCATGGGCCTACCGTCCTCCGGAATATTCCAATGGCCGTGTAGAGGCGGTGGACGAGAAAGGGGACGTTTTCAGCTTAGGTAAGGTGCTCTGGGCGTTGATCTACGGCGAAAAAGGCGTCGTCTTCCCCGGCCCAGTATGGTTTGCGCCGGAGTATGACTTAGGCCGCGCCTTTCCCGGCGTCGCCGGTATTCAGCACGCCATGCTGGTGATTTCTCAAGCGTGTGCGATTGACCCAGTGCGTCGACCGACGCTTGACCAACTTGGCGAGTCGCTCCGACACTTGGCAGGCGCTGATGCGGCGCCAGATACGGAGGTGCGAGTGGACATGCTTCGTGCCCAAGCGCTCGTCGAAGCCGAGCACGCCCAGCGGCGTGCCGCCACAGCCGCTTTCGTGCGCGCTGTTCACGGCGACTTGCATGCCGCGATTGCTGCACTGCATGCCCGCGAGCCGGCGTTCGCCTTCTGGACGGAGTGGAGGACTGAAGCGGTGGGCTCACACCAGTCTGCTGATGCCTTAGTACTTCAAGTCGCCGAGCAATTGTCCGATGCCCCTGTCGTCAATGTTCGCTTTCGCGGTCGATACCTGAGGACCCGCTTCTATCCGTCTACCACTACTCAGCCGGCCAGCTTTCAAGCCTCGGTCGGTCGGGATGACGAATCCGGCCACGAATCCACGCTGACCGTAACCAACGGGTCCGTCGGCACCCGCTACGCTGCGCTCAATGCAGATCCGTTGCCTGCTGACGGCCCGTACGGTGCCGGCGTGCTTCAGCGATTTCTCGATATCGCGACCCAGCGCATCTATCAGTTGGACTGAAGTGGACTGCGGATTCGCAGGCTTGCCCCGCCCAATCTGGCTAGGGCCAGCAAATGTGTTGGTGCCGGTTGCAGACCGAAGCTATGTCTGCCATTGGCCTAGTGCAGCCCTTCTTTGAAAGCAGCAGGGGTAGCCGCCAAAATTGAAGCTCGCGCGTTTTCAGGCAGGCGGGCATTCCTTCATCAAAGTATCGCTGCTGAGCTGAGCTGAGCTCAGCGTGAGCGAGAACCAATCGCCGCAGTACTCCTATCCCCCGCCCGGCATATCCTTTAGGACGAAATTGCGAGCGCCAAAATTAGGTTGAGTTGATCTACCATCGATCCTTCCTATGCCAATACTGATCCTGTCCTTGGGCATACGTTAGGGCCTGCTTTAGCGCCTGGACTCGTGACTCAGTAACGCCATCCTCAACAATGTCTTCGCAGGCGCTTTCAAGTGCCCAGTACACCGGAGCCGCTCGGTTAATGTAGTGCAGCCACTCGTTTAACTCACGATGTGTTGGGACGGTTGCGGCGTGCACGTGTCTTGCCAGACCGGCGGATAGATCTCGCAGCGCAATCGTCACATCCCAAGGCTCATTGACCGTAGACATCAGCAAGGCTCCTGTTTCTCGGGCATACGCAAAATTGGGCGAATGGATTGATGGGAGCTTGTCCCATTAGCACTGGCGAGGACTCAGGGTGATCGCATCAAGATGCCCTTTGGAGGACACAGCATACGCCTGGACTTCATCTCTTGTGGCTCCTGCGGATCAGCTGCTTAAGGAGATCTGTAGCCCTTCGTGGTCTCCGAATCGGCGCCGCAGGTCTGAGTAGCTCCCTTTGTAACAACGTAGGATTCGATGTGAAAGGATGTCAGCTTTCGGTCAGGTGCGGACTTCCGCGATGCAATGTAGCCATGGTGCACGCACCTTGCAGCTATAGCGCCCGCAGCCATGTCTCGTTTGAGAAAAACCTGGATCACCGAGCGAGATCACAAGGGCAAAGAATAGGGCTAGTCTTGCGTCCTTAGGCACGATTCGCAGCCCGATCACGAGTGCGGATTCGTACCTCATCACTCTGCCTTGGAGCGTCCAATGAACTACCTGGATTCGTTGTCAACCTATCAACAGATGTCGCTCTTCGCGGGTCTATTCATCAAGGTTGCAATAGTGGCGACATTGACTGCGCTGTGGATCGCATATCGACAAAACAGCGATTCGATGAACGCCAGCGCCGTCGTTTGAAGAGGCGCGGCAGATCTACTCGCCGATAGTCGGCGCTGGAGTGACAGCGCAGGACTGGCTGGCGCCGTTGGGTCAGTCTTCGTCGTCCCGGATCACCGTTGCGGCTAAAGGAAACTCCATTTTTCTTAAGTTTGTCGCTTCAGCGCGTCCCGACAGTCTTCCTCATGCCGTCGAGCGACAAACTTTTCCGAAAATCCATGACGGTTTGTCGCAAACGACAATCTTTACGCCTCTGCATAAAGCCGGCCGCGCGCGCTACCGTTCGTCGGCCCATGACTTCCGGGGGGTTGACTACAGGTGTCGTCATGGCAACAGTAGCGACACGTGTAGTCAAGGGAGTGTTGTCATGCGTGGCAAGACCATCGGGGACCAGGAACTGGCCCTGCTGCAGTATGTGGATGAGCAGGCACCGGCCAGCGTCGGCGAGGTCGCCAGCGGCTATGGCGAACCGCGCGGACTGGCCCGGTCCACCGTATTGACGATGATGGAGCGCCTGCGCGCCAAGGGTTACCTGCAGCGCAGGCAGCAGCAGGGTGTCTACCGTTACCAGCCCACCCGTGGCCCGGAGAGCGTGCTGCAGGGCGCCGTTGCCCAGTTCGTCGACAACACGCTGCAGGGCTCGGTGTCGCCCTTCGTGGCGTACCTGTCGCAGCGGCAGAAGGTCAGCGACAACGAACTGGCCGAACTGGAAGCGCTGGTGGCCGAACTGCAATCGCGTCGCCAGGAGGA
>Ga0157369_10010467_pt1 | contig 10565 bp, 6 predicted proteins | sample C25metaG_FD_113461 | JGI IMG/M metagenome (GOLD analysis project Ga0157369, IMG submission 113461) | Corn rhizosphere microbial communities from Kellogg Biological Station, Michigan, USA - C2-5 metaG | ecosystem: Host-associated > Plants > Roots > Rhizosphere > Soil | place: USA: Michigan...
AGATCATCCGACGCCCCGCGCATTCGCCGCAGACGTTCAGCGACGCATAATCCTCATTGGCGTGAAGCGTGAAACCGCGCGCATCCTGGCCGGCGAATACCGGATCGGTGATCACCTGAAACAGGGTTCGCGTGAGCAATGGGGTGGCGATGCGGCCATCCCATCGCCAGATCGAAATCTGATGCCGCGCGGTGCCGCCCGCGGCGGCGACCCGAACCGCGAGGATGGCGAAACGGCGGGCTCCGCCGCTTTCGTTCGGAAGCCGGATCAGGCGCTCTACCGCGAGCGGGCCGCAGCGGCTCCACCGCGCGAACGGAAGCTTGTCCTGACAATCTCCGCCGGCTTGCGCCGGCTGCCAGGCGTCCAATTCCGGCATGCCCGCATTGGGCGTAGCCAGGGGCGCGTCGAGCGAGAATGCGGGGCGATAATGCCCATCGGCGGCCCGATGGAGGAGGAAGACGGTTCCGAACTGACCGCTGTCCGCATCCACCAGGACGGTTTCGGGATCGAGCCGCAGCGCATCGAGAACGATACCGGCGCTCCTTTTGGCCTGTCGGGCGAGGGCGCCGGGCGCGATCGTGGGATCCCGATCGAGCAAGGCCACCACCAGATCGCGCGCGGCAGCCCATTGGGCTTGCAGAGGGGTGACTGCCGCCGGAGAGGATTCGACCTCGAAGCCGTCCGCACTGATATGCGCACCAACCGCCTTTTGCGCGGCGTGGAAACGGGCTGCGGAGGTGGCGAGATCGTCCGCATGCGCGACGACCGGCAAGCTGGCCAGGCAAAACAGGACAAACGATCTGAGCATTTCAGGCCCCCGTTTCGCGCCGTGGAACGCGATTCGGGCTTGACAATAGCGTTCTTGTTTTGTACTGCAATATTTGAGCAGTAGGACTGCGTCAGAAACCCGCCCATTCCGGCGGGTTTTTTTGTTTCTGGGAGGGGTGATGCCGTTTCAAAATCAGATGCGCGCCCGGGCTGGAATGGCTTTTGGCGGTCGCCCGCAGCGCAGCGAATTTGGAAATCATTCCGGGTGGATGAACCAGATCATCGCGGGCGGTGAAGGAGCCCTTGATAGCGCCACCTTTGGGTTGGCCGATAAAGCCTATGCGGGTTTGGGCGCGCTGGCAGACGGCGTGCGCGGCAAGTCGATTAGCAAGGCGTACAACGAACGCATGGCTTACGAACGGGCGCGCGACCAATATTATGCGCAGCATTACGGGACCGCCAGGACCGTGGGCGAGATCGGAGGTGCTCTTCTGCCTATCCCGGGAGTGGGGCCGCTCGGAGCCGCAGCCAAATTGCTCGGCAGGACGGCACGGTTTGCCGAGGCCGCGAAAGTCGTCGGGCAGGTGACCAAGGTCGCCAAACGGATCAAGCAGGCTACTCCACTAGCGACGCACGAGCGGGCGATGGTCAGTGGCTTAGGCGCGGCCGCCGGTGGCGCCGGGCAGGTCTATTCGGATGCTGCACAGGGACATCTACCTTCGGCGCGAGACCTGGCTGGCGCAATGGCTGGTGGCGCACTGCAGGCGCAACTCGCACTGCATGGACGACCGGCGCGGGCCGGCGCGGTGGGTGGGGCGAGTACGTCGATCCTCCAGGATGCACTCAACGGACGCCCGGTGTCGGTGGGCAACGCGGCGGAGGCTGCCGGCGCTGGCGCGGCGTTTGGCAAGCTGGGAGATGTCATTGGCCGCAGCAGGTTTTACTACGGGAAGTCGCTTGAACCGGAAACGCTGGGTCAAATAATCATTCATCAAAACCCAGACAAGGAGAAGATTGGGGAGGAGTTTTCCAAAATCAGGACACGTTTGAACTTCGACAGAACCGCTTCAACCAGCAAGGATCCCCTCTATCTGGACGGTGGGGGATTCACGAGGCCCGACCAAATTACAGGCCGCGGGAAAATCGTGGAATCTAAAGCTGGACCTTATGCCGATTTGAAAAAGCGACAACGGCAGGCCTACAGCCAGCTCGGCGCAAAATATCGTGTCGATCACGTTTTGCCTGAGGACTTAGGCTCGCTCTTTGGTTTTCTCGGGTCCCAGATCGGCTATCGATTGCCCGACTACATGCAAATTGGGCCGCAGGAACAGGACCAATAAGAGGGGGGCGAGGCAGACATATGGGTTTCGCGTGCTCGTGGATCGCGGTGCGGACCGACGACAAGGCGGCTCTCCTCGGTCAGCTCGGCATGGTCGAGACTGGCGAGCTGGTAACGCCTGGTTGCGATCAGAGCGCGATGTCCGTCCACCAGACAAAGGATGGCTGGACGATCGTCTTTGCCGAAGATTTCGGCTGGGCAGATACGAAACAGATCCTCGCGCTGTCCCGGTTCGGCATGGCGGTGGGCGTTCAATATGAGGACAAGGTCGCCATGGAGGCGACGATACATGCCGCGGATGGCGGCAAGAGTTTGTGGCGCGTGTCCCATAATGCCGAGGAGGAAGAGGAGCCGCTTGAGATAAGTGGCGCGCCGCCCAGGGCATTCGGCGCAATCCGGCGCAAGTTCGAGCGGAAGCAGGCAGAGGATGATGACGTCGCCTGGCTGCCTGAAATTCCGCTGGAGCTTGCGCGCACGATCAGCGGCTATCGCGTTGACGAGGACGCGATCGAATTCGTCGCGCTCGATCCTGTGGCGGCTCCCAAGGCTAAGAAGCGAGCCCGGCCGGACAAGTCACAATATCCCGCTTTGGGTTGGCAGGGTCGCCGGACGCTGACCTGTTCGGTGATCGCGGTTCGAACCGATGCCAAGAAGCAGGTTTTCGACTATCTTCGGCAGGTCGAAACCGACCGACTGGTATGGCCGCGGTGCGGACATGGCGGGCTGTCCTTCTACGAGACCGATACCGGTTGGATCATATTCCTTTCGGAGAATATCTATTGGGCCTCCGATAAACGCCTTCGTGGTCTTTCCGAGTTCGGTGTGGCCGTAAAAACGTCCATGAATCTGGGTTTCGGTTCTCCAAGCTATTTAAAGGTCGCGGTAGATGGTCAAATTCTGCTCCACGTCCCGCCCTCATCGGAGAATATCGAGACGCACCAGTTGCCAGCGGATGTTCGCGCAGCTTTGGATGAGGATTGGGACAAGTTCGGCGAGGACGGTCAGAAAGGGCGGACCAATTACGCCATGCAGCGCGCGACGCGCCTGCTTTGGGGCTTGAACATCGGCAAACCGAAATACCCATTTACCGCGCTCAAGCGACGGTGGCCATGGACGTGGCGCGCAACCCTTCTCGAATAAGCCAGCGCGAAAAGCCTAGCCGCTGAATGGATCCCGGCCTTCGCCGGGATGACGATGAGATCTCAGGAGTGATGATGGCACAAAGAACCGGCCGCGCCGTCGCGGCGGCCCGGCTGCGGCTGGGCGACGCGCTGACCAAGCATGTGGTCAGCGACTTCACGGCCAATGGTGCCGAGGTGGTCGCGAAACTGCGGCAGGAAAAGCCGCTCGAATATGTGAAGCTGGTCCAGGCGATCCTGGAGAAGGAGGATGCCGATGCGGCAGCGCTTAACGCTACCTACAACGTCATCGAGCGTCACATCATACACCCCCCTGAAAATCCCGACGGCTAAGATATTCAATCCCCTCCTCCCGCCTGCTCGCGACAAGGCCGCTTGGGGCGGGCGCGGATCGGGCAAGAGCCATTTCTTTGCAGGCCTGATGATCGACGATGCGATGCGGCATCCCGGCGAGAATGGCGGCGAAGGGCTGCGCGCGGTGTGCATCCGCGAGGTGCAGAAGGATCTGAACCAATCGGTCAAGGCGCTGATCGAAGCGAAGCTGGCGCATTATGCGCTGGGCGAGGCGCAGGGGTTCAAGGTCTATCGCGAGATGATCCGCACGCCGGGCGACGGCATCATCATGTTCCAGGGCATGCAGGACGCGACCGCGGAGAGCATCAAATCGCTGGAAGGATTCAAGCGCGCCTGGTGGGAGGAAGCGCAGGGCGCGACGCAGCATAGCATCAATCTGCTGCGTCCGACGATGCGGGCCAAGGGCGCGCAAATGTGGTGGAGCTGGAATCCGCGCCGCAAGACCGACGCCATCGACCTTATGCTGCGCGGGGCCGAAATCCCGACCGGTGCGGCGGTGGTGCGGGCGAACTGGCGCGACAACCCGTGGTTCACGCCGGAATTGCGCCAGGAAAAGGACGATTGCCTGCGCATCCAGCCCGACCAATATGACCATATCTGGGAAGGCGATTATGTCTCCGCCACAGCGGGCGCCTATTTCGCGCGCGAGCTGGCCACGGCCAAAGCCGAGGGGCGGATCGGGCGGGTAGCGTTCGATCCGTTGCTGACGGTGCGATTGTTCTGCGACATTGGCGGCACGGGCGCGCGAGCGGATGCCTTTGCCTGCTGGCCGGCGCAGTTCGTGGGCCGCGAGATACGCGTGCGCGATTATTATGAGGCGGTCGGGCAGCCGCTGGCGGCGCACCTCAACTGGCTGCGCGCGAAGGGCTATGGGCCGGAACGCGCGCAATTCTGGCTGCCGCATGACGGCGCGAGCAACGACAAGGTGTTCGACGTTTCCTACGAAAGCGCGCTGCGCGCGGCGGGCTATGCGGTGACGGTGGTGCCCAACCAGGGCAAGGGCGCGGCCGCCGCGCGGATCGAGGCGGGGCGGCGGCTGATGCCGTCCATCTGGTTCGACGCGGAGACGACCGGCGGCGGGCGCGATGCGCTGGGCTGGTATCACGAGCAACGCGACGCCGCGCGCGGGATCGGCCTGGGGCCGGCGCACGACTGGGCGAGCCATGGCGCGGACGCATTCGGGCTTATGTGCGTGGCCTATGAGGAGCCGATGACGAAGCGGCGGATCAATTATTCGAACAAGGGCATCCTCTGACGCCTTCCTGAAAGGGAAGGACACCCCCCTTCGACCGGCGCTGACAGGCGCCAAATTTCAACCAGCCGAACGGCGACAGCGGACGCGATTTTCGATCGCGGGCCTTCCCTGTCGCGTGGATTTTCGCAGCGAGGAGACGTGTTATGAGTAATGTTTCAATCCTCAATCCGCCGTCGATCACCGGGACGGCAGGCGGCACGCTGACTTTGGTGCCGGGCCAGACGGCCAATGCGGTGGCGGTGACCTATCAATGGTATCGCGACCTGCTGCCGATCCCGGGTGCGACCGGCATGACGATCGACAGTTCGGCATGGGCGGGCCAGATCAGCGTCGTGCAGACGGCGCAGGGCGATGGCGGCCCGGTAACCGCCATGTCGGCACTGTTCGACAATGGCATCAACCAGACGCAGGTCTTTTCCGACACGTTCGACGCGGCGGTGAACAACCAGCCGTTCACCAGCTATGCGGCGGCGCATGGCTGGACGGTGAGCGGCGGGGACGCGGCCAACCAGGCGAAATATCTGCAGTCGGTGAACAGCGGCGACGGCAGCCTTACGTGGAATGCGCCGATCGCGCCGGTGCAGGTGGGCGGCGTCAATTCCTACGCGACCTGCCATTTCGACGTCGGATCGCCCAACCAGGCGATCGAGATCCAAAACGCCAATGCGGGCCTGAGCTATGGGCCGCCGATCATGCTGTGGTGGCGCGACGACAGCAATTTCGTCTATCTGACCTATGGCGGCGTGACCGGAGGCCAGGTCGTCAACGTAAACCAGGTCATCAACGGCAATATCAGCCTGCTCGGCACCTATCATGTGCCGGATTTCGACAAGAACGGCGTAGCGCGGGTCGAGATCATCGGCGGCGTGCTCTATTACAAATATCGCAAGCCGACCGACACCAGCTTCACCCAATATGCGCTGAACAAGGCGTCCAAATCGGCGCTGACGATCGGGACCGACGGCCAGGCGCTGACGTTCAATGCGGGTACCGGCATGGGCGTCTACGGCGCCGGATCCCTGCGCTTCATCACCTCGGTCCGCGGCTATTCGATCAACCTGCCGGTGGTGATCGGCACGATCGGGTCGGATACCTTGGCAAACGTGCCGAAGCTGACCCTGAATGCGAACTATGTGGGCACGCCATCGGGCTTCGATGTCGCGGTCATGGGCGCGGACGGATCCCAGCTGGTGAGCCGCACGGCAGCCACCGTCACTTCGATGAGCGGTGGGCAGGCCGTATTGACGCTGACGAGCGCCAATTTGCGGGCCGGCGAAGGCAAGACAATCTATGTCCAGATATGGCCGACGGGGCAGGATACGGGCAGCGCGCGCGTCTTCGCGATGCCCGTCTATCAGACAGTGTTCGCGTACCGGCAGGGGATCAACGAAGGCGGCCTGGGGCAGGGAAAACCGAACGACTGGTCGCGCGACCTGGCGCACAACGCAAATTGGCGCGCGGGCGGGACGTGGAATTTCCTCGACAGCATCCCCGGCTACGACCCGCAATATAATAATCGCGGATTCCCTTCCTCCTATCCACCCGGATCCACATCGCTGCGCGCGCTCCTGCCCTGGGTGACGGACAGCACGCCCGACCGGTTGGGTACCTATACGGTGACGGTCCCCGCCGGCATGACGCCGGTCAGCGGCCAGGACAGTCCGATCACGCAGGTGAACGGTGTCTACAAGCTCAACCGCATCGACAATCATCGTGTGGTCACGCAATATATCGAGGTCACCGGCCCGATCCCGGCGGGCGGCGGCTATCTGTCGATCACGCAGGACGGCGATGCGCATCCGGAGCGGACAGTCACCGATGCGGCTGCCAATTCCTATCGCGCGCTGGGCAAGATCCTACGCTGCATGACGGCACGCAAGGTCAACAGCCCGACATACAAGAACTGGACGCCGCAGAGCCACGGTTTGTACGCCGCATCGGAGCGTATCAGCCTGGGATCGGCGACGGACTTCCCGCTGTCGGTCGAGTTCCAGACCGCCATGTGCAACGAGAGCGGGCTCGACATGTGGCATAACGATCTGCCGACGATGGCGGACGATTACCGTCAGGCGGAGGCCGCCTATGTCGCGGCGAACCTGGCCCCATCGCTGAGCGTGGAAATCGAATATAGCAACGAGATCTGGAACAACGGCTTCCAGCAATATTGGGAAGTCGCGCTGGAGGGTTGCCGCAATGGTTTCGCGCCCGATAGCGTCACCTCGCAGGACCTGGCGGTGCCGGAGACGATCTGGTCCAATTCCAACCCTGGCGACCCCAACAGCAGCGTACCGAAGTTCGATTATCCCGCCGGCACCAAGGTGCTCTTCAAGATCAACGGCTATGGCCTAGCGGTCTACCAGGCGCTGAGCGACCAGACGGCGGGCGGCAATCCGGTGCCGTCGGACGGGTCGTCGGACAGCAACTGGCAGATGGTGTACGACTTCGCCCATGTCACGCGGGCGCGGTACAAGCAGCAGGCCTATGCGTCGGCACGGTGCTGGGACATCTGGGATACCGCGTTCGCCAATGTCGGCCGCCCGCGTACGCGGCACATCATCGGCATGCAGACCACGTCGGATATCACCATCCAGTCGCCCGCGCTGGACTTCGGGGTGATGTACAACGGTCAGATCGTGCCGCTGCGCACCATTACCGACAAGATCGCGATGGCGCCCTATTGGCGCGGCAAGGGCGCCAATCTGGGCGACTATAATTCCACGCCCACCGGCCCGCATCCGTTCGGCCAGACCGAGAAGAATCTGATCGCGACGGACATCAACGCCTTCCGCGCGGCGTTCTGGGCGGCGGCCTATGACGGGATCGACGACATCGTCGCTACCGCCAAGGCCGGCAAGCATTCGATCGCACGTTATTGCGTGGCGAACGGGCTGAGCGCGGACGCGATCCAATTGTGCTCGTACGAGGCCAATTGGCACGTTCAGTTCTGCAACTGGCCGGCGAACCTGAAGGACCTGGCGAATGCGGAGTTCGGCAATCTGATGCGATCGCCGGAATATGGCACCGCCACGGCTTATTATATCGACCAGATCCGCCAGAATCTGGGCGGCACGCATGTGATGTTCGACCGGATCGGGAAGATGCCGACGGCCAACTCCGATAATCCGCTCAGGTCCGCCGAGCAGAATTGGGCGATCGAGGATGGCGAGTGGGATACCGCCACCAGCGGGGCAACGCAGAACTATCGCTACACCGCGTTCGCCAACGGCAATGCGGGGTAAGCTCTTGTAGCAGCCGGAGGCGCGCCGGAGCCGACAAGGGCCGGCGCGCCGTTCGAATGGGTCAGGGCGGAACGGTTGAATGCGCGTGCGGAAGCGGCCGGGGGCCCTACCCGCGACAAAAATGCCGCCGCACCGCAAGGCGCGACGGCATTTTCATCCCTGCGGAAAAGATCAGCCGAAGCTGACGGCAGCCTTGCGGCGGCTGCGCATCGCGCCGCCGACCAGGCCGAAGCCGCCGAGCATCATCGCCCAGCTGGCCGGTTCCGGCACGCTACCCCCCATCTCGACACGAAGGCCGCCCGGACCACCCGTATTGTAGACGATGAAGTCGAGCGTGTTGGTGCCGGTGACGAAGCCGGACGTGACGCTGAAATTGTACCAGTTGCTGAACTCGCCCGCCCAGTTGCCGGTGCTCTGGCCGTTGATCAGGATGTCGAAGCCATAATCGTCGGTCGACCAGCGGCCGTTAATGAAGGCGCGCGCGGCCTGATAGCTCGTCAGCGTGAAGGTCGTCTGGTAATCATAATAAAACGGGCTGTTCTGATCGGTCGGCCCGATCCAGCGCGAGAGGCTGTTGTCGCCCAGCCAGGGGCCATTGGGCGCGATCGGGTAACCGTGCGCGCTGGTTTCGACATATTGCGGGACGGTGCCGCCGTACCACAGATCCGACACGGTATAGTGCGTCTCTCCAGCGCCTTCGGCCAGAACATTATGGCTGTCATCGACGCCGGTATTGAACGTCTCGAACGTGCCCGGCGGCGGCGCGGCCGAAGCCTGCGTGCCGGCGAGCATGGCCACCGCGACCGCCGCAAGCGATACCATACGAATCTGCATTTCAAGTCCCCCACTTATTACTTCCCGTGCAGTAAATCACGCGCCTGCAATAATGGCAAGCATTCCTAATAGTCATTAACCACCATTATAAGCGGGTAACCGCGCAAGCCATTCGTTTGCGTGTAGAAATAATGAGAATGGACTGTCGGGCGGCCTTTGCGGATCGCAGACAGGCCAATCATATGCGGGCGCGGCAGCGACCCGGGCAGTGGAATCAAAAAAGCAGGCCTGCCCCGCCGGCCGCGATGTTTCATGAAGGAGAGCCCGATGGCGACTTTGGACGCCCCGCTTTCGCATGCCGAACTGGCGGCGATGCTGGCGGAGGACGAGCGGATGGCCTTGTCCTTCCGCGACAGCACGCTGGCCGACGAACAGGCGGTGGCGATCGATTATTACGAGGCGCGGCCGTTCGGCGACGAGGAAGAGGGGCTGAGCCAGGTGGTGACGCCCGAAGTGGCCGAGGTGGTCGATTATATGACGATCAGCGTATCGCGCACGATCGTCTCCGGCGACCGGGTGGTCGAGTTCGAATGCGCGGAGGCCGATTGCGAGGCGGCGGCCGAGGAAGCGACCGCGGCGGTGACCTATTGCTTCCTGAGGCGGCAGGACGGCTATCGCGTGATCCACGACTGGATCCAGTCCGGGCTGATCGAGAAGATCGGAATCGCGAAGACCTGCGCCGAGACGCGCGAGATCGTGCGCAAGCATCGCGGGCATTTCGACGAGGAGCAATTGGCATTGCTTCATTCCTCGGGCGTCGAGATTGCCGCGGCGACCGAGAATGGAGACGGGACCTTCCATGTCGAGGCGGTCGAGCGCGCGCAGGAAACGGTCTTCGTCGACTATCCGATACCGAGCGAGGAATTCCTGTTCGCCAGCCGGACGCGGCACGAGGACGAAGCGGACTATCTGTGCCATCGATCCGCCAAGAGCGTGTCCGACCTGATCGAAATGGGGTTCGACCGGGAGCTGGTCGAAAGCCTGCCGGCGGACCCGATGACGATCTCGCAAGACAGCCGCGCCACGGTGCGCTGGCTGGACGAGACGCAATATGCGCCGTCGGGCGTCAAGCAGGTGTGGCTGCGCGAGGAATATAAGCGGATCGACCTGGACGGGGACGGCGTGGCCGAGCTGGTCAAGGTCTTCCGCGTGGACGACGTGATCCTGGATGCGGAGGAAGTGGACGAGGCGCCGTTCGTGGTGTGGTGCCCCTTCCCGCGCGCGCACCGGCTGGTGGGGCATAGCCTGGCCGACAAGGTGATGGACCTGCAGCGGGTGAAATCGGTGATCCTGCGGCAACAGCTGAACGGCCTCTATCTGACCAACAATCCGCGCATGTACGTGCCGCAGGACTGCATGACCGAGGACACGATCGACGACCTGCTGACGGTGCGGCCGGGCGGGCTGGTGCGGGGTAAGGGGGCGAGCAAGCCCGAGCCCCTGTACGAGGCATTCGACATGCAAAAGGGCATGACGATGCTGGAATATATCACCGGCGAGCGCGAGAGCCGGACGGGCATCACGCGGCTGAACCAGGGGCTGGATGCGGACGCGCTCAACAAGACCGCGACGGGGACCGCGCTGATGCAGGCGCAGGGCCAGCAGATGGAGGAATATGTCGCGCGCAACTTCGCGGA
>Ga0157369_10010468_pt1 | contig 10564 bp, 5 predicted proteins | sample C25metaG_FD_113461 | JGI IMG/M metagenome (GOLD analysis project Ga0157369, IMG submission 113461) | Corn rhizosphere microbial communities from Kellogg Biological Station, Michigan, USA - C2-5 metaG | ecosystem: Host-associated > Plants > Roots > Rhizosphere > Soil | place: USA: Michigan...
AGCCCTACGCAGGAATTAGTAAATGCTTTTGGGATGAAAAACGGCCTGCCCATTACAGATCCGAATTCCGGGTACGACAGCACCCATCCTTATGTGGACAGGGATACCCGGTTCAATTATACCATTCTTTATAACGGAGCACCATGGCTGAGTACACAGATTCAAACTTTTAATGGCGGAGTTAACAGGCCTGGCGGCTCAGTCACACAAACGCAAACCGGTTATTACATGCGCAAATTTATGCCGGATTATGAAAATGTTACCAGCTATGAAGATCATTATCACGACTGGATCTATTTCCGTTACGCGGGTGTGCTGCTTGGTTATGCAGAGGCTCAAAACGAATACAGCGGCCCGTCTGACGATGTATTTAACGCGGTGGAAAGTGTAAGGCAAAGGGCCGGCCTGGATCCTTATACTCTGGATCATAGTATTTCAAAAGATTCATTACGAACCATCATCAGAAACGAAAGGCGTAAAGAACTTGCTTTCGAAGAGCAACGGTTTTGGGATATCAGGAGATGGAAAATAGCAGGCGAAGTTTATAACAAAGGCTTGCATGGAATCAGCATTACAAAAACTGCTGATGGTCTTTTATATAATGTGACGCCCGCCTTAAACTCAGCTTTTGATGAATCAAAAATGTATTTCTATCCAATTCCAAATACAGAAATGGTAAGCAATTCAAAAATGCGTCAAAATCCGGGTTGGTAGAAAAGTTTGGTTAACTAATAAGAAATGAATATAAACGAATAAACATGAAAAGATTTTTTTCATTGATATCACTCCTGTTTCTCAGCTTGTGTTTTGAAAGTGGGCTAAAGGCGCAGACCGTAAAAGGAACTGTAAAAGACGCATCGGGGCCACTGGCGGGTGTTTCAGTTATTGAGAGTGGTTTAAAATCTAACGGAACCGCAACAGATAAAAACGGGAATTTTACGATCACTTTAAAAGGGAATTCTCATACTTTGATAGTTTCAAGCGTTGCGTATGCAACCCAGGAGGTAAAAATAGGCGCTACTCAAAAATCAGTATCAATCATTCTGCAACCAAATGAGCAGGGCCTTGACCAGGTAGTGGTGGTTGGTTATGGAACAAAAAAGCGCGTGACCAATACCGGTGCAGTAAGCACTATTTCAGGCGAATCTATCCGGCATATTCCCACTGCTGCGGTTCAAAATACCTTGCAGGGAAAAATACCAGGCGTTTTTTCAGTACAGCGTGGCGGACAACCGGGCAAAGACGCGTCCGATTTTTTTATTCGTGGTATCAGCTCATTAAATCCTGACGGCAATAAGCCATTGATAATAGTGGATGACATTGAATACACTTATGAACAGCTTTCCCAAATAAATGTAAATGAAATTGAAAGCATTTCTGTTTTAAAAGATGCTTCTACTACCGCGGTTTATGGAATCAAAGGCGCCAACGGCGTGTTGATCGTAAAAACAAGACGCGGCTCTTCCGGCGTGCCCCAGGTGAATGTTCGCGTAGAAAGCGGCGCCAATTCCCCAACAAAAGTTCCTAAGTTTTTGAATTCTTATCAGTCTGCATCGTTGGTAAATGAAGCTTTTCTCAATGATGGTTTACAACCACAGTTTTCTCAATATGAATTGGACAAATACAAATCGCAGAGCGAGCCTTTTCTTTATCCTGACGTAAACTGGTATAATTCGATATTCAAAAAAGCGTCGTTACAGGCTAATACCAATGTGGATATTTCCGGTGGCACTGACAATGTAAAATATTTTATTTCTGCTGGTGCTTTTACCCAAAACGGAAATCTTAAAAACTTTAATGACCCGCGAAACCAGGGCGTTGATAATAATTATTTCTATCACCGTTATAATTTTAGAAGCAACCTCGATATCCAGGCGACGCGCACTACTAAACTGCGACTCGATGTGTCAGGAAGATTTGGCCAGATAAACGAACCACTGTTTTATCCCCCTAATTTTAATACCGCAGGCCCTGGAATTATGTCGGAGATTTACAACTACCAGATCATAACCCCTTATGCTGCGCCTTTTTTAAACCCGGATGGGAGCTATGCGTATGCATTTGGCCCCAATCTTTCTAATGTGCCCACGCTGAATGCAAGGCTGGCAACCATGGGCTACAGGCGGAACAGCAGAACAGATTTTAACGTGCTTTTTAATGTAAACCAAAAGCTGAATTTCATTACAAGAGGCCTGACATTGGATGCGCGCGTTGCTTACGCAGGAACCAACGATATAACAAGAACACAAGCACGCAAGCAAACGCCTCCGGCGTATCATTACGATTCAAGCAGAACTTATACACTTGATAAAAACAATCGTTATCAATTGGCGCCGTTTGCTCTCTCAGGTAATAATGATTTGTTTGACAAGCGCGTAAATATCCAGGGGCTACTTACTTACGACCGTATATTTGGCGATAATCATTTCACTGCGCTTGCGTTGTTCAACCAGGAAAGCTATGTTACTAAAAACGGTGGTTCTTTGAGTGTTCCGCAAAAATTACGTGGTTCTACATTAAAGCTCGGTTATGATTATATGCAAAAATATTTGATTGATTTTAATGCAGGTTATAACGGTTCAGACAGGTTTGGTAGCGGGCATCGGTATGGATTTTTTCCGGCAGGAAGCATCGGCTGGAACCTGGCGCAGGAAGATTTTTTCAAAAAAGCATTTCCGGTTTTTGAGTTGTTTAAGCTAAGGGCTTCTTACGGATTGGTCGGTTCAGATGCGGTGATAGACAACCGGTATTTATACCAGCAGGTTTATGTGAGGCAATTTGCTTCAAACTATTTCTTTGGAACCAACAGTAATCCTTCCACAGGAATTTATGAAGGAAGTCTCGGCAACCCTGATGTAACCTGGGAAAAAGCAAGAAAGCAGGATATAGGACTCGACATAAATATGCTGAAGGATAAAGTATCCATCACGCTCGATTACTTTAATGAGTTTCGCTATGACCAGTTATTTTATCCCGGCTCTGTTTCAAATATTATCGGTGTAGGCCTTGCAAGACAAAATTTGGCAAGTGTGCGGAATCATGGTTTTGAAGGTTCGATAAAATATCAAAATACGGTGGGCAAAGTTTCCTACGACATAACAGGCGTTTTTTCTTATGCAAAAAACAAAATAGAATTTGAAGACGAGCCCTCTCCTGCCTATCCTTGGCTGGCCCGCACCGGCCACCCGATCAACCAGCCTTTCGGCTATACGTGGATAGGTTTCTATACCAGCCGTGATGACATTGACAAAAGCGCAAAGCCTAACATTGATCCGGCCTCGATAAAACCGGGCGATTTAAAATATAAAGACCTGAACGGCGATGGCATAATTGATGAAAGTGACCAGGGGCCAATCGGCAAACCCAACATTCCCAATTTAAGTGCGGGGCTCACTTTGGGATTTCATTACAAAGGGATAGACCTGAGCATATTATTCCAGGGCGCTTTTGATTACAGCTTCCAGGTGACAGGAATCGGCATTCAACCTTTTCAAAGCCAGTGGCAACCGATCCATGAGTTAAGATGGACTGAAGAGAATGCGTCAAGTGCAAAATTCCCAAGACTTAGTACAGACGCTTCTTACGAGAGTAGCCCGACGGCATATCCGTCCGATTTCTGGCTGGTAAATGCCATGTATGTGCGCATGAAAACTGTTGAATTTGGTTACCAGTTTCCTAAGAAATGGCTGCCTTTAAAAATCAATAATGCACGGTTTTATTTTAGTGGTTATAATTTATTAACCTGGACCAACTTCAAATTATATCAGCAAGATCCGGAAGTAGCATCCAACACAGTTGGTGATGCCTATTTAAATCAACGGGTGTTGAATATCGGTTTGCAGGTAGGGTTGTAAAGTAAAAAAACGATGATTTACTTGAAGGTTTTTTAAAATAAAATGCATTCAAATTCCCAAATACAAATTCTTATTATTTCTTTGTTTACTGTTTAAAATAAAACTTCTGGTGATAGAATTTTTGCAGAAGAATTTGAAAAACTGCGTCCAATTTATAATTAATATACACAGGCAAGAGCTGAGTTATATTTGTTGAATGAAAAGTTTATATCCCTGGTTATTTCTTTTGCCTTTTGCATTGAATGTGCAGGTCAACCAATCAACAAATCAAATAACGCCTGCGGAAAAGACCGGCTATGATACCACTATTATTCACCCGGTAATTCCGGGGGATTTTGCCGATCCGTCGGTTATCCGCGTTGGCGATACGTATTATGCTACCGGTACTTCATCAGAATGGGCGCCGCATTATCCGCTGTTCACTTCTAGCGATTTGATTCATTGGAAACAATTGGGCTATATTTTTCATAAAACTCCATCCTGGGCTTCCTCTTCCTTTTGGGCACCGGAATTATTTTATTATAATGATACCTATTACGTTTATTATATCGCGCGAAAAAAAGCGGATGGCATTTCATGTATTGGTGTGGCCACGTCAAAAGATCCTGCGCAGGATTTTACCGATCATGGAATTGTGGTAGAATTTGGCAAAGAAGCCATTGACCCTTTTATTATTAAAGAAAACGGAAAGCTGTATATCACCTTTAAAGCTTACGGTTTGAATGACCGGCCTATTGAATTGTTGGGTTATCAGCTAACCGATGATGGACTCAAAACTGAAGGTGAGCCTTTTATGTTGCTTCGTGATAATGAGAAAAAAGGCCTGGAAGGACAATGTATTGTTAAACGAAACAATTATTATTATCTCTTTTATTCGGCCGGTGGTTGTTGCGGCAGTAAATGCAGTTATCATTTAGATGTGGCAAGGGCCGCTTCATTAAAAGGCCCTTATGCCAAATTTGAAAATAATCCTGTATTAGCCGGTTATGATAATTGGAAATGTACCGGCCATGGCACCATTGTAAGCACTCCCCAAGGACAAGATTTTTATTTATACCACGCATACAACAAACAAAATGATGTGTTCACCGGCAGGCAGGGAATGTTAGCAAAAGTATCCTGGAATAAAAAAACCGGCTGGCCAAAACTGCAACCCATAAGTGGCGCCAAGCCTGGCAATTTTCGCGATGACTTTTCGAATGATACATTAAAAAATACCTGGCAATGGGATTTCAGGCATTCGACGCCAATGGTAAAAATTGAAAACGGGGCGTTGCATCTATCTGGTCAAACTACCACGAATAATAAAGCCGGCACTGCTTTAACGGTTAGACCTTTCGAAAGCAACTATGAAATAAGCACTGCGGTACTCAATCAAAATGCATCATTAAAAGGACTAACTTTTTATGGCGATGCCGGCCAATCAGCAGGCATAGGAATTAAAAATGACACATTGCAGGTTTGGTATGTAAAGGATGATGTGAGAAATATTTTAAAAGAATTTTCGATAAAAAATACAACTCCTATTTACCTGCAAATAAAAGTGGAAGAAGGTGTTAAGCTTCGGTTTTTTTGGGGCGATGTTGCGGGCAAATGGAATGAGGTATCCGCGGGCGAAGATTATTTTATTGCCAATTTTACTGCGCCATGGGATCGCAGTCCGCGACCGGGCTTATTACAACAAGGCCCTGAAAGCGCTGTCTTCGATTTTTTTGAGATAAAGTACAATTAATTATGCCGGCTCTTTTACCAGAAATGATAAAAAATATTCTGTCTATAAGCATTGAGCTGAAAGATATCTAATCATTGGATTTAGATTTTATTCACTTTCAGCTTCGGTGCGATGAGGTATAAAAAAACGCCAAAGGCAAATAAAACAACAGAAATGATCTCCGCCTGAGTTGGATGAAAGCCGAAAAAATTATATCGCACATCCACGCGTATCTTCTCAATGAAAAAACGTTCAACAGCCATGAACATTAAATAAATAGCAGAAAGACGTCCCGCCAATTTCAGTTTTTTTCTTATCAGCATTAAAAGGGCAAACAAGGTCAACCCGGCAATCAATTCATATAACGGTGTGGGATATACGCCGACTGCCAATTTATAACAATAATCGTCCCATGTGCAGCCGGGAATATAAATGCCGCGGCGCAAAATGTTATGCGGATAATCAAAGCTCCACAGCCAATCGGGCAGCCAGGTAAAAGGTTTTGGATGAAGATTATTAATGCCCCAATCACCATCGCCGGCTACCTGGCAGCCAAGTCTTCCGAGCGAATAACTGAGCATTAAGGAAGGCGCTAATGAATCAGCAATGCGCACGCGCCGAGCCCCAAATTTGTAAATGTAAAACCACACGGCAAATGCCGCGAGAATAAGACCACCAAGGAAAGCAAATCCTTTGGAAGAAAAAAAGGTGCTGACCGGATCATCAATAAATTGATTCCAGTTTTCCATCACACCAAAGATCTTGGCGCCAATGATGCCGGACACTGCTGCGATGAGAACCGCATGAGGCACGTAGTCATGCGGATAAATTGTTTCTGTTTCTTCGTGAGTACTGTCAAGACGCTGTTTATAGCCATTGTAAAAAGTGATCAGCGCCCATGTCCCACCCGCTACGACGCCTGCAACCAGGTCGCCCTGTAATGAAAAAAAATAACCGGCATTCGTTTCAAAATCCTGATTCAATATAAGTCCAACCAATTTGAATCCTGCGATAAATCCAAGCAAAAAATGGAATACAATACGTTTTAAATCCGGTCCTTTTCCTACGATAATTTTTTGAGTGTAGCAGATAAGTTCACCATTTTTTTCCATGCGCTTCAGTTCATACTGCCACAGCCACGCGCCGGGCAAAAAAGCAAGCGCCATAAAAAACCCAACAGAACTTATTGCCTTTAGAAACGGAATGCTTGCGCCAAATAAGTCTTTTACGAGGTAATATAAATTGGGATACATTATGGTTTCAAGATAACAATAACATAAGCATAATGAAACTTAATTTGGCAAAATAAAATTCCGGTTTATTTGTCGCTTTACTGTTCCCGGAAATAAATATTTATTCCGTATAACTAAATTTTTTTCCTGCTGTTATCTCTTTGAATTTATCTGTCCTCAAAGGAGCAACAGGCAAGCCATCTTTATTATACAAATCCACTTCTCCCGGATTACCACTCCATAAATATCGCACCGCGACAGGATTTTTAATTTTTGAATTGTACACAACAACTGTATTCTCATTTCTCAAATAAGCTTTCGCCCAATGAAAAACGCTGTCTGCTCCGGCAATGGCAAAACCCCGCACATAGCCATACTTGTGTTTGCAGGTGAAATTTCCGGTGAAGGTAATAACAGCGCTGTCGCCATTCAAAGTAATATTTTTATAAACAGGACTTGTTTCAATACTGTCAACATCATAAGCAATTTTCAGCGCGGTAATGCCGAGCCTGTTGCCTACTGCCAGCTTATTATGCGGATGTAAATTATTCGCTTCGCCAACATCAATCGTTACTGCCATGCCTGTGTTAGATAATTTTAAAGCAGTTGCCTGGGCCTCACGTAACTCAGCCCAGTCGCTGCTTTCAGGCTTTGCAGGATCTTTGCCAAGATTGGGTAATTGCACAAAAAGAAATGGCAAATCTCCTTCATTAAATTGCTTGCGCCAGTCTGTTATCATTGCAGGAAATAATGATTTATATTCTTCTGCTCTGCCCGTGTTGGCTTCGCCCTGGTACCAGATAAATCCTTTAATCGCCAGTTGTGTGAGCGGTGCGATGTTTGCGTTGTATAAAATAGTGGGCGTGCCGAAAATATAGGAGTTGGCCACCAATGGCTTTTTAAATTTTGAGGCGTCAATCGGCACCCCTTTTTTATACAACCATTTGCCAGCCCAGGATGGTGACCAGAACATATTGTACATTCCGCCTTTACCTCCGGCATCAAACACACGCACTACAACAACATTATCTTTTGATTTGATAATGCCATCCGGAATTTCATAACTATACAAATTTTGATTGCCATAACCTTCACCCACTTTTACACCGTTCACCCAACAAATATTATAATCATCCACTTGCCCGAGGCTGATGTTGGCTTTGCCCATAAAATTTTTTGGAAAAGAATCATAGCTTTTCCTGAACCACACTGAACCATCATAATCTTTCAACTCATTGTCTTCCCAATGCGATGGCTGGTTCATCGTTTTCCAGTCGCTGACATCTGTTTCAGGTTGGTACCATTGATGTTCTAAACCGGGATCATTTTTCAGATAATATTTTTTGTTCCATGAGGATTTTATTTTATCAAAATCTTCGGTTATCTCTTTCATGCTCTTATTCGGCCTGAGATAGATGTTGTAAAAATTATCGAATTGCGAAAACTGGTGTATGGCTTGATTGCTCATCCACTCTTCCACGGCGGTGGCTCCGAGGTTATCACTTATTAAACCAATCGGAACATTTAAATGTTGCTGAAGATAACTTCCGAAGAAAAAGCCCACAGCAGTAAAACCATAAGCATCTTTTAAATTGGCAACTTTCCATGAACCGCCTTTCACTGTATCCTGCGGAACAAAATCGGCTCCAATGCCAACTGTGAATAGCCTGATATTTTGATTATTAAAAGTTGACGTATCAGGTTTGCGCTCGGATTCCCTTACACTAAATTGCATGTTGCTTTGACCACCACAAATCCATACATCGCCAAACAGCACGTTGTCTAATTCAATCGTATTTTTTCCTTTAATAATTATCTGGTAAGGCCCCCCTGCGGGCTGTTGCGGCAGAGTAACCTTCCATTTGCCATCAACTGTTTTTGATGAATAATTATGGTTGTTGAATGATATGCTTACCGTTTCATTCTTATCTGCCGTGCCCCAAATGTTACATGGCTTATCGCGTTGCAAAACCATATTGCTTTGAAACAAAACCGGCAGCTTCACATCAGCTTTTGCAAAAAAAGCAGTGAACGAAAAAAACAAAACAAACGTTGGTTTTATTTTCAACATTTTTAATTTAAAATTTGATTAATCAATTTTTTCTATCGTGATACTATGTTGCACGGGTTTGGCAAGTTTATACATTTCATCCGTCATATCATTCATTTGTTGATGAATAGCATCGCGCCGGCTTTTCTCATGCAATTCCATATACGCATCTTTTTTTCCATTGATAAACGGATTCTTTTTCGCTTCCGCCATCACCGAATCTGTTATGGCTTGCGAATCCTGCAGGAACCAACCTTTGCCATACAAATAATTATAACTTATCCAATAAAAAGCGCGCAGCTTATCTTCCAGGTCTTTTCTTTTTAATTGCAATTCCATTATTTTTTTTGCCTGTTGATATTGCGGCGTATTACTCAGTAAGGCAAGATTAATTCCATTATTTAATTGGGCACCTGTAAAATTTTTAATAGCGTTGCCATCAATTTTTAAGGTATAATGTTTTGATGCATTAAGGCCTTTTACTGTCAGCATTTCTTCATCAAATTCTTTTATGAACGGAATAACGCTTAGCGCTTCATATTGCTTTTGCGGATTCAGAAAAACACGTGCTGTTGAATCAATTGGAAATGGCAATGACTTGGCTAAATAATTAAAAGATATAACATCGTTTTTCTTGTTGGCAACAGAAGTTACAGATGCATTATCCGCTTTGATAATTTTTTTGTTGGATGCATTTATTTCAACGTTCGCAATCGGCTGATTGGCGAGGCCCTGCGCTTTTAAAAATAAATACGCCATCACCAAATGTCCGCCATTGCCGGGATGAATTCTGTCGGGGCCAGTCAACGTAAAAGCAGTATCTCTTTGCTGTCCTTTTTTATCTATTTCCGTCATGGGATAAAATAGATCAACATAAGCCCAGTTGTTTTGTATAGCGGCTTTTTTTTGAAATGCAATAATGCCTTCTATCGTTTTAGATTTTCCTTCAAAAGGTTCTTTGCCATTCCTCACCGTTTCGTCATAAGGCGAAGTGGTCATCATGATCTTTTTTATTTTTTTAAGTGGATCCACTTTTTCCTCTATTAACTTAAACCACTTGAAAGACGTGTCGATAGCAGTTTTTCTGATACTGTCGGTTTTATTTTTATGCATCCAGTATTCAAAATATTTACTATCGTTCATACCAAAGCTTATGGATAAAACAGTCGGATTCATTGCAAGAATATCATCATCTAACCTTGTATAAATTTGCTTTGCCACATCGCCGCCGATTCCAGCGTTAAAAACCGTAATTTTTTTTTCGGGAAAATGAGTAATGTAATAAAGCCAGATATACGTTTCATAAAATCCCGCTTCGGTAATACTGTTGCCCGCAAACACAACGCGGTCACCAGTTACAAAGGGTGCAGGAGATTTTTGTGCAAAAGAACTAGTGCAAATACAAATGGCAGTAAACAAACAAATAAGCCTTTTTTTCATTTTTTTAATTTATCAAAATACGATAAATATAAGTGTGCTAAATTCACTGTTACCTCTATCAGTAAACAAATATTAACACCAAATTCTTATTTTAAACAGCTTTTAAATATAGAGGTATCGGGATAATAAAGTGTCTTAATAAAAGTACAAACAACATAAAAATTCTCTTTTGAAAAAAATCTTTTTCGTTTCGTTTATTTTTTCTGCGGTGATGGCTAATGCGCAAACGAATACGCCGGCAGATTATGTAAATCCATTTATTGGGGCCAGCACCAGC
>Ga0157369_10010470_pt1 | contig 10563 bp, 7 predicted proteins | sample C25metaG_FD_113461 | JGI IMG/M metagenome (GOLD analysis project Ga0157369, IMG submission 113461) | Corn rhizosphere microbial communities from Kellogg Biological Station, Michigan, USA - C2-5 metaG | ecosystem: Host-associated > Plants > Roots > Rhizosphere > Soil | place: USA: Michigan...
GCTGCGCGTCCTCGACGGGGCGCACGCCGCCCGCATCGACCGGCAACGGCACCAGTTGCGCATTGCGGTTCTCGAAGATATTGCGCGCGTCCGGATAGCCGGGGTTTTCGAATCCCACCGTGGTGCGCTCGCGCGCAAGCAGGTCGGCCACCAGATATAACGCCTGCTGACAGCCGATCGTGATGACGATTTCATCCGGCATCGCGAACACGCCACGTCGCGGCAGCACACGCGTGCGGATCTGCTGGATCAGCGTGTCGTCGTCGCGGCCGATCAGATCCGGCGCCCAGTTGCGAATCTCCATCACCGAAAGCGCCTTCATGCAGCACTCGCGCCAGTCGTTGGTCGGAAAGAGCGACTGGTCGAACTGCCCGTAGATAAATGGATATTCGTAGTCCTGCCAGTTGCCCGGTTTGACGATGTTGCGCTGCGCGGAGGGCCGCCGCTGCACACGGTGCGCCCAATCGGGCCGCGCGGGCGCGGTGCCATGCTCGCCGCCGGGGACCGACTGCGACGGCTTGAAACCGTGGCGCCCTTCCAGCATCGCCGGATTGACGAAGTGCCCGCTGCGCTCGCGCGAAATCAGATAGCCCTCTTCCACGAGTTGCTGGTACGCCAGCACGACCGTATTTCTCGCGACGCTCAATTGATCGGCCAGTTCGCGGCTGGACGGCAGCGCGGTTTGCGGCGGCAGTTGGCCGTCCAGAATCGCGGCCACCAGCATCTGGCGAATCTGCCCTTGCAGGCTCATGTTCGAGTCGCTGGGACGCTGAAAACGCTGCGTCCAAAGGGCCGTCGCTGTACGGCTAGACATGCTTCCTCCTGAAAGTGAACAGGCCGCGCCGGCCATCGCGTCGCTGCACGGCACAGCCGCCTGTCGCGATAGCAGTCATGGCGCGGGCCGGCCAGAGCGGCTTCGGATCGGGTCCGCGTTGGGTCCGGGTCGGTTCCCGATCTGGCTTGCGATCGGGTCCTGAGCGGTCCCCGAGCAGTCCCTGAGCGATCCCCGATTACCATGTGGACTCAACGATCGGCGCCGTCTGGCACTAACTTTCCCGATTTTTTACTGACGATACTCGACTCACCCCGTCCACCGCGATCGGGACAAGCACCGGTCGTATCCACACGACTTCCATGCTCCATAGACAGCCACTTTTGAGACCTATTATGAAACGCCATAAAAGCCCGACCTCACGACCGTGGTTCCAATGGACGGCACGCTGCGTCCTGTCGCTGGTTTTCGCCGCCACGGCGAGCCTCGTGGCGACGCCCAGCCATGCGCAAGAAAAGGAAATCACGATCGCCTATCAGCAGATCGTCGACCCGTGGGTGGTCGGCATCGCGAACGGGTCGATCGAAAAGGCCACCGGCTACAAGATCAACTGGCGGCAATTCGAATCAGGCGCGAAAGTCGCGACCGCGCTGGCATCCGGTGACGTCAAGGTCGGCGTGATCGGTTCGAGCCCGCTTGCCGCCGCCGTGAGCCAGGGTCTCGACCTGCAGCTCTTCTGGATTCTCGACAACATCAACCAGGCTGAAGCGATGGTGGTGCGCAATGGCTCCGGCGTGACGAAGCCCGCGGATCTGAAGGGCAAGACCATCGGCGTGCCGTTCGTGTCGACGACTCACTATCACACCATGTTCGCGCTGCAGCACTGGGGCATCAATCCGTCTGACCTGAAGATTCTCAACATGCAGCCCAATCAGATCGTCGCGGCTTGGGCTCGCGGCGACATCGACGCCGCCTACGTGTGGGATCCGGCACTCGCGGAGCTGAAGAAAAGCGGCAAGGTGCTGATCACGTCCGGCGACCTCTCGAAGCTCGGCAAGCCGACCTTCGACGGCATTGCCGTCGATCGCAAATGGGGCGAGGACCATAAAGACTTCATGGCCAAACTCGTCAAGGCAATCGCCGACGCCGACCAGCAGTACCGCAGCAATCCGTCGCAATGGAGCGCGACCTCGCCGCAAGCCGCCGCCATCGCGAAGATGATCGGCGGCTCGCCGGCGGACGTGCCGGGGTCGCTGTCGCTGTACGCCTTCCCCACGCTCGGCGAGCAGGCGTCCGCGCAATGGCTGGGTGGCGGCACGGCGAGCCGCGCCGCGCTCGCGCTGAAGGACACCTCGGAGTTCCTGAAAAGCCAGAAGCAGATTGGCGCCGTCCTGCCGGACTACTCGAAATTCGTGACGCCGGCTTACGCCGAAGCCGCCGCGCAACTCAAATGACGTAACCGTGATCCGGAATCAGGAGGCAACATGGAAAACATGACTGTCAGGAACGTGAGCGTGGTGTTCCCGGGGCGCCGGCCAGGTCAGACCGTGCAGGCGCTCGACGATATCAACCTGACTATCCGCTCAGGCGACTTCGTCGTCGCACTGGGGGCGTCCGGATGCGGCAAGACCACGCTGTTGTCGCTCATGGCCGGCTTCATCGCGCCGAGCCGGGGCGAGTTGCTGCTCGGCGGCGAACCGATTGCGGGGCCGGGCGCGGACCGCGGCGTGGTGTTCCAGAAGCACGCGCTATTGCCGTGGCTCAACGTGATCGACAACGCGGAATTCGGTCTCAAACTGCAAGGCGTGCCGCGCGCGCAGCGGCGCGAAATCGCCGTGCGCAACCTCGCGCTGGTCGGCTTGCAGGACTTCCACAAGCACATGATCTATCAGCTCTCGGGCGGGATGCAGCAGCGTGTCGGCATTGCCCGCGCGCTCACCTGCGATCCGGCAATGCTGCTGATGGACGAGCCGATGGCCGCGCTCGACGCGCTCACCCGCGAAACCATTCAGGAATTGCTGCTCGATGTCTGGAAGAAGACCAACAAGATGTTTTTCTTTATCACGCACAGCGTGGAGGAGGCACTCTTCCTAGCGAGCCGTCTGATCGTGATGTCGCCGCGTCCCGGCCGTATCACCCATACCTACGAACTGGACTTCAATCGCCGTTTTCTCGAAACGCGCGACGCACGGGCGATCAAATCGAGTCCCGATTTCATCGCCATGCGCGAGCGTGTCCTCAACATCATTTACGGCGACGAGAAGATGCACGCCGCCGAGGCCGGAGTCGCTCATGTTTAGTTCAAAATCCGCTCAGGCCGTTCTGCACGGCGAGGCCGCCCCCATGGAGACGAACACGCCGGCACGGCCGCCTCGGCAACCGGGGCGCGGGCCTCGCATGCTCGCGAAGAAACCCGCCCGGCCCGGCGATACGTTCGGCGTGCCGGGGCAAGGCAGCAGCGTCGCCACGAGCCTCATCACGGTGGCCGCATTTGTCGGACTCTGGTTCGCGGCGACCAATCTGCACTGGATCAAGCCGCTCTTTCTGCCGTCGCCGCAGGCCGTCTACGCGAAGTTCATCTTTGTCGCCACCGAAGGTTTCGCCAATTCCACGCTCGCGCAGCACACGGGTATCAGCCTGTTGCGGGTCTTCGGCGCATTCCTGCTCGCCTGCGTGAGCGCGATCCCCGTCGGCGTGATGATGGGCGTGTCGCGCTTCGCGCGCGGCGCGTTCGATCCGCCGATCGAGTTCTACCGCCCGTTGCCGCCTCTCGCCTATTTGCCGCTGATCATCATCTGGTTCGGCATCGGCGAATTTTCGAAGGTGCTGCTGATTTACCTCGCCATTTTCGCGCCGCTCGCCATTGCGGCCCGTGCAGGCGTGCGCTCGGTTTCGATCGAACAGATTCACGCCGCGTATTCGATGGGCGCCTCGCGCACACAGGTGGTCCTGTACGTGATCCTGAAGTCGGCGATGCCGGAGATCTTCACCGGCATGAGAATCGGCATCGGCGTCGGCTGGACGACACTGGTGGCCGCCGAAATGGTCGCATCGACCAGCGGCCTCGGCTTCATGGTGCTCAACGCAGCGGAATTTCTGGCGAGCGACGTGGTCATCATGGGGATTATCGTGATTGGCTTCTTCGCGCTCTGCTTCGATCTGCTGATGCGTTATATCGAGCGCGTGCTGGTGCCCTGGAAAGGCAGGGTCTGACAAGGCGTCGCCGTGCTTCACTCACAAGGGCCTGCGGGCCCTTTCTTTTTCGCTTCAGCGTCGCAGTGATACGGCGCTGGACTCAGCGACTCCCCCAAGCTGGCTCTACCCCGTTGCCGTGCGCAACGGCAATATCGGTCGCAACGGTAAGGCAGTTGTCTTCCGCGATCGTCAATCCAGTCAGGGGGCCACGTGAACGCCATCGTCAAACCAGGCATGTCTTTTGGGGTTCGACACGAGACCATGCGCATCGGCGGTGAAAAGATCACGCGCGAGGAAGTCATCGACGTATTCAATCCCTATACGCGCGAGCTCGTCGGCACGGTTCCGAAAGCCACGGTAGACGACGTGCGGCACGCTTTCGACTACGCGCACGCATATCGCGCCAGCCTCACACGCTATGAGCGCGCGCGGATCCTGCGGCGCGCGGCGGATATGGTGCGCGAGCGGACCGGCGAAATCGCCGCTCTGATCACCGCCGAATCCGGGCTCTGCAAGAAAGATTCGCTATACGAAGCGGGCCGCGTCAGCGACGTATTGATCTTCGGTGCCGCCGAGGCGCTGAAGGACGACGGCCAGATTTTCTCCTGCGATCTGACGCCGCACGGCAAACAGCGCCGCGTCTATACGCAGCGCGAGCCGCTGCTCGGCGTGATCTGCGCGATCACGCCGTTCAATCATCCTATGAACCAGGTGGCGCACAAGATCGTGCCATCCATCGCCACCAATAACCGGATCGTCGTCAAACCGTCCGAGAAAGTGCCGCTGTCCACCTGCCTGCTCGCCGACATTCTCTACAGCGCCGGCCTGCCGCCACAGATGCTCCAGGTGGTCACGGGCGACCCGAAAGACATTGCGGACGAACTCATTACAAACCGGCACGTCGACCTCATTACGTTCACGGGCGGGGTCGCCATCGGCAAACACATCGCGAACAGGATGGGTTATCGGCGCGCGGTGCTCGAACTGGGCGGCAACGATCCGCTCATCGTGATGGAAGACGCGGACCTCGACGAGGCGAGCACGTTGGCCGTTTCCGGCTCGTACAAGAACTCCGGGCAACGCTGCACCGCCATCAAGCGGATGCTCGTGCACGAAGCGGTGGCGGATCGCTTCGTCGAATTGCTGGTGGAAAAGAGTCGCGCGATACGTTACGGCGATCCGGCCGATCCCGCTACCGACATGGGCACCGTGATCGACGAGGACGCCGCGATCTTCTTCGAAGCGCAGGTCAACGACGCCGTCAGTCGCGGCGCGAAGCTGCTGCTCGGCAACGTGCGCCGCGGCGCGCTTTATTCGCCGACCGTGGTCGATCGCGTCACGCCGGATATGCCGCTCGTGCGATATGAAACTTTCGGTCCGGTTTCGCCGGTCATCCGCTTCCGCGATATCGACGAAGCGATCCGGATTTCCAACTCGACGGACTACGGCCTGTCCTCTTCCGTCTGCACGAACCGGCTCGATTACATCACGCGATTTATCACGGAGTTGCAGGTGGGCAGCGTGAATGTGCGCGAGGTGCCCGGCTACCGCCTCGAACTGACGCCGTTCGGCGGCATCAAGGACTCGGGGCTCGGCTACAAGGAAGGCGTTCAGGAAGCGATCAAGAGCTTCACCAACGTGAAGACGTACTCGTTGCCGTGGCTGTGACAGCGCAGCCACGGCCATTTGCCACCGGCGCGAGCCCAACCCGCCAAACAGCCGCCCCAAACCAAATACCAACCGATTTTGATACAAAACGTTCCATTTATTTGAATTTAGGTTGACGCACCGAAGCGACTGACCTACATTTCAAACACCAATCATTTTTCGGTATTTTTTGTTCCATTTATTTCGAAGAATCGGAGACACCCATGAGCGAGCAGAATCCTTCCCAACGCGACGCTAGCGCCGACAACCGTGTCAGCGGCCCGCAGGCCATGACGCCGTCGGAAGCGTTCGTCGAAACCCTGGCGGCCAACGGCGTGACCGATATGTTCGGCATCATGGGCTCGGCGTTCATGGACGCCATGGACATTTTTGCGCCCGCCGGCATCCGTCTGATTCCGGTGGTGCATGAGCAAGGCGCCGGCCATATGGCCGACGGCTACTCGCGCGTGTCGGGACGCCACGGCGTGGTGATCGGCCAGAACGGCCCTGGCATCAGCAACTGCGTCACAGCCATTGCGGCAGCCTACTGGGCGCACAGCCCGGTCGTGATCGTCACACCGGAAGCGGGCACCATGGGGATCGGTCTGGGCGGCTTCCAGGAAGCCAAGCAACTGCCCATGTTCCAGGAATTCACCAAGTATCAAGGCCATGTTACCCATCCGGCACGCATGGCGGAATTCACCGGCCGCTGTTTCGACCGCGCCATGGCGGAGATGGGACCCACCCAGCTCAATATCCCGCGCGATTACTTCTACGGCCAGGTCAAAGTGGAAATCCCCCAGCCGCAGCGTCTCGATCGCGGCGCGGGCGGTGAGCAACGCCTGAACGAAGCAGCAGAACTGCTCGCGCAAGCGAAGTTCCCGGTGATCATTTCAGGCGGCGGCGTGGTGATGGCCGACGCGATCGAAGAATGCAAGGCGCTCGCCGAGCGACTGAACGCGCCGGTCGTGAACAGCTACCTGCACAACGATTCGTTCCCGGCCAGCCATCCGCTGTGGTGCGGCCCGCTCGGCTATCAGGGCTCGAAGGCCGCCATGAAGCTGCTTTCGCGCGCCGACGTCGTGATCGCGCTCGGCTCGCGTCTCGGACCGTTCGGCACGCTGCCGCAGCACGGCCTGGACTACTGGCCGACCAATGCGAAGATCATCCAGATCGATGCCGATCACAAGATGCTCGGTCTCGTGAAGAAGATCTCGGTCGGCATTTGCGGCGACGCGAAGGCCGCCGCCGTCGCGCTGACCGAGCGCCTTGCCGGACGCAAGATTGCCTGCGACGCCACGCGCGAAGAACGCGGCGCTCAGATCGCCGCAGAAAAAGCGGCATGGGAGAAAGAGCTCGACGATTGGACACACGAGCGCGACGCCTACAGCCTCGACATGATCGAAGAGCAGAAGCACGAACGCACGCCTGGCGGCGGCACCTATCTGCATCCGCGCCAGGTGCTGCGCGAGCTGGAAAAGGCCATGCCGGAAGACGTAATGGTGTCGACCGACATTGGCAACATCAACTCGGTGGCCAACAGCTATCTGCGCTTCAACAAGCCGCGCAGCTTCTTCGCGGCGATGAGCTGGGGCAATTGCGGCTACGCGTTTCCGACCATCATCGGCGCCAAGGTCGCCGCGCCGCACCGCCCGGCCGTTTCATATGCGGGCGACGGTGCATGGGGCATGAGCCTGATGGAAACCATGACCTGCGTGCGTCATAACATTCCGGTGACGGCAGTGGTGTTCCACAACCGCCAATGGGGCGCAGAGAAGAAGAACCAGGTGGACTTCTACAATCGCCGCTTCGTGGCGGGCGAACTCGATAACCAGAGCTTCGCGGCCATTGCCCGCGCGATGGGCGCCGAAGGCATCGTGGTGGATCGTCTCGAAGATGTCGGCCCCGCGCTCAAGCGAGCGATCGACGCGCAGATGAACAGCGGCAAGACCACCATCATCGAGATCATGTGCACCCGTGAACTGGGCGATCCGTTCCGCCGCGACGCGCTCTCCAAGCCTGTGCGCATGCTCGACAAGTACAAGGACTACGTTTAACGGTTCGGGCGCGCGCGGGCACCGTGCACAGGCAGACGGAGCCCGCAGTGCTCACAGGCCGGAAACAGGCGCGCCCTCGCGGGCGCTCTGTCTCCGGCTTCTTCGTTGCGCGTCTCGCTGTCTCTCCAAACGGCCATTTCCATGAAAGCCATCAACCGCATCATTGAACAAGCGCGTCGTTCACCCATGCGTATCGTGCTGAGCGAGGCCGAAGATCCGCGCGTGTTGCAGGCCGCACTGCGCGCGAGCCGCGAAGGCATTGCCCGCATTCTGCTCGTGGGCGACGCCACGCGCATTCGCGAGGCCGCAGCCCGCTTCGACGTCGATCTGTCGGCAATGGAGTTGGTGGACCCCGTAGCTTCCGCGCTCGCACCGCTATATGTCCAGGAACTGTTCGCTCTGCGCAGCAAAAAAGGCATGACGCTCGAACTGGCACGCAAAGAAATCCTCAACCCACTTTGCTTCGCGAACCTGATGGTGCGACTCGGCCACGCGGACGGCTCCGTGTCCGGCGCGGTCAACACCACCGCCGACGTGGTGCGCACCGCGATCCAGATCATCGGCATCGCGCCTTCATTCAAGCTCGTATCGAGCTTCTTCCTGATGATGCTGTGCGAGCCATTCCACACGCTCAAGGGCGGCCTGATTTTCTCGGACTGCGCACTCGTGGTGGAGCCCGATGCCGGCCAGCTCGCCGAGATCGCGATCGCCGCCGCGGACAGCGCGCAAAGCCTTCTGATGGACGAGCCGCGCGTGGCGATGCTGTCGTTTTCGACCAGCGGCAGCGCTCACCATGCGGCCGTCGACAAAGTGGTCAATGCGACCCACATCGTGCAGGAACGCCGCCCGCATCTCGCGATCGACGGCGATGTGCAACTCGACGCGGCCATCGTTTCCGAAATCGCGCTGCGCAAAGTCAAGCACTCGCAGGTGGAGGGCCACGCCAACGTGCTGGTGTTTCCAAGTCTGGAAGCGGGCAACATCGGCTACAAGCTGGCCGAGCGGATCGGCGGTGCGAAGGCGATCGGCCCACTGCTGCAGGGCCTGCGCAAGCCGGCCAACGACCTGTCGCGCGGCTGCAGCGCGGACGACATCTACTACGTGACCGCCGTCACCGCGGTCCAGGCGCAAGCCGCGCTCACACATCCCGACGTCCTCCTCACACCGTCTCTTTCATGATCGTTCAGAAGTTGCTGCCTCTCCTCGCGCTGATGGGCTTTGCGAGCTATTTTCAAACCATCACCGGCTTCGGCCTGAGCATGATCGTCATCGGCGCGGCCAGCGGCTTCGAACTGGCGCCGGTCACGAGTCTCGCCGCCCTGCTCAGCCTCGTGACACTCGCCAATAGCGCGACCGCCTTGCCCGGCAAATTCCATCACATCGACTGGCGCGCGGTGGGCGCCGCCACGCTGGGCGTCCTGCCCTCCGTGGTGGCGGGCGTGCTGGTGCTGAATCTGCTGAGCAACGCGGCCTCCAGCGTATTGCAACTGCTGCTGGGCGCCGTGGTGCTGTACGGCGGCCTGAGTGCGGCACTGCGTCCGGCGCCGCTCGCGTGCCGCTCGGCCGATAGGAGTTTCTTCGTCAGCGGACTGTTCGGCGGTCTGCTGAGCGGCATGTTCGGCGTATCCGGGCCACCGTTGATTTTTCAGTTCTATCGTCAGCCGCTCTCGCTCATGCAGATCCGCTACGCGCTGATTCTGATCTTCACGGTGACTTCGATCACCCGCACGTTGTTTAGCGCGTACGAGGGCCAACTCGACGCCGACCTCTGGACGCAGGCCGCCTTCGCGGTCCCGGTCGTCGCCCTCATGACGATGGTGGCGCGGCAGTACCCGCCGCCGCTATCGGGCGTGATGACGCGCCGCATCGCGTTCGCGATTCTGATGGTGATCGGCGCTTCGTTGATCCTGCATGCGCTGCAGCAGTTGGTGCGCTGACGCGCGAGCCAGACCGTTCCCGAGCTTCACAGTCCCGTTACCGCCGCGCGCCGATCCAGCCGACGAGTTCGGCGAACAGCGACATGTCAGGCGGCGCGGACAGATCGACAGCAAGGCAACGGCGGTAATATGGACTCAGATCGAGTCCCACGCCAAGACCGAGCAATTCGACGTCGCGCGCGGCTTCATTGCGCGCCACTACCTGCTTCAGGTGATTGTCGAGGTAATAGGTATCGTTGACCTGTGCGGTCGCGGTATCCATCGGACTGCCGTCCGAGATCACGACGAGGATGCGCCGCGCCTCGGCGCGCGCACGCAGCCGCGTGCAGGCCCAATCGACCGCTTCGCCGTCCACGCCCTCGCGGAACAGATCGGCCTTGAACAGTGCGGCGATGTCGGCGCGAGCGCGCCGCCAGCTTGTCGCGGCATCTTTGAAGGCAAGGTGGGCGACCTCGTTGAGCCGCCCCGGATGATGCGGCCGGCCGCCGGCAAGCCAGTCGAGCCGCGCGCGGCCGCCATTCCATGCGCCGGTCGAAAACCCCAGCACCTCGCTGGCCACACCGGCCTGATCGAGCGCGCGCGTGAGCACATCCACCAGCATCGCCACCGGCTCGATATAGGTTCGCATGGACCCCGAACAATCGATGAGAAAGCTCACCACGCAATCGGCGAGCGGTTTGTGCCGTTCCAGCACGAACAAACGCCGCTCGGCCGGCGAGCAGACCAGTTGCGCGAGACGCCGGCCGTCGATACGCCCGTGCTCTTCACCGAACGACCAGCCATCGCGTTGCGGCACGGCGAGCGCGGCCTTCAGCGCATACGCGAGCCGCGGCACGTTGATGCGCTGCGCGGCGATCCGCTTGTCGAGCTGGTCGCGATACTCGGCGAGTAACTCGCGCCGAATCCGCGAGCCTGGCATCAATTCGCGGTCGTAGCGCGTGGTGTACGCGAAGTA
>Ga0157369_10010471_pt1 | contig 10562 bp, 9 predicted proteins | sample C25metaG_FD_113461 | JGI IMG/M metagenome (GOLD analysis project Ga0157369, IMG submission 113461) | Corn rhizosphere microbial communities from Kellogg Biological Station, Michigan, USA - C2-5 metaG | ecosystem: Host-associated > Plants > Roots > Rhizosphere > Soil | place: USA: Michigan...
ATCCGGACGAACCTTGCGCGCTTCTGAAGCTCGGCAATGCTCCGCGATCCCGTGTAGCCCATCGCCGCCTTCACGCCGCCGACGAGCTGATGGATGACGTCGCGGGCGTGGCCCTTGTAGGCGACCTGCCCCTCGATCCCCTCGGGCACGAGCTTCAGCTGGTCCTTGATGTCGTGCTGGAAATAGCGGTCTGCCGAACCGCGCGCCATGGCGCTGACGGAGCCCATGCCCCGGTACGCCTTGTAGGAGCGGCCCTGGTAGAGGAAGGTCTCGCCCGGCGCCTCCTCGGTTCCGGCGAGCAGGGAGCCCACCATCACCGTCGAAGCGCCGCCGGCGAGCGCCTTGGCGAGGTCGCCGCTGGTCCGGAGCCCGCCGTCGGCGATGATCGGCGTGCCGCTCGCCGCCGCCGCCTCGGCCGCATCCATGATCGCGGTGAGCTGCGGAACGCCGACGCCCGCGACGACGCGAGTCGTGCAGATCGAGCCGGGGCCGATGCCGACCTTCACCGCGTCGGCGCCGGCATCGATCAGCGCCTTCGTCGCCTCGGCGGTGGCGACGTTGCCGGCGACGATCTGGACGGCGTTCGACTCGCGCTTGATCCGCTCCACGGCGGCGGCGACGTCGGCATTGTGGCCGTGCGCGGTGTCGATGACGATGAGGTCGCATTCCGCGTCGATCAGCGCCTGCGAGCGCTCGAAGCCCTTGTCGCCCACGGTCGTCGCCGCGGCGACGCGAAGCCGCCCCGCCGAATCCTTGGTCGCCGACGGATAGGTGACCGCCTTCTCGATGTCCTTGACGGTGATGAGGCCGATGCAGCGGCGGGCCTCGTCGACCACGATCAGCTTCTCGATGCGCCGGCGATGAAGCTCGCGCCGCGCCTCCTCCTGCGTCACCCCGGGGCCGACGGTGGCGAGGTCGTCCCTGGTCATCAGCTCCGCCACCGGCTGGCGCGGATTTTCGGCGAAGCGCACGTCGCGATGGGTGAGGATGCCGACGAGGCGGCCGTTCTTCTCGGTCACCGGGATGCCGGAGATCCTGTGCCGCTCCATCAGCTCCAGCGCGTCGGCGAGCGTCTGGTCGGGGGTCATGGTGATCGGATTGACCACCATCCCGCTCTCGAACCGTTTCACCGCCCGCACCGCAGCCGCCTGCTCCTCGACCGAGAGGTTGCGGTGGAGCACGCCCAATCCGCCGAGCTGCGCCATGACGATCGCCATGTCGGCCTCGGTCACCGTGTCCATCGCCGAAGAGAGGATCGGGATGTTGAGGCTGATGTCCCGGGTGACCCGGGTGCGGGTGTCGGCCTGGCTCGGCAGCACGCTCGACGGGCCGGGCTTCAGCAGCACGTCGTCGAAGGTCAGGCCGAGCGGGATGTCCATGAAGCGCCTCGCGTGGGAATCGGGGCTCCGTGCTATAGGAAGCGGCGACGCGGCGCGCCAGTGGCCGAGGCTGGACGAACGCCGGCCGACGGAGCAACGCTGCGGCGATGAACGCCCTGTTCCGATCGGTCCGCCACAATCTGCGCGGCCTCGCCCGCTTCTCCGGGCGCGACGCGAACATCCTGTTCTGGCCGTGGGTCGCCGTGCTGATTGCCGCAACCACCCTGGCCGCCGCAGCCGCGACGCTCACCGTGCTGGGGGACACGCTCGCACGAATGCAGCGGTTCGCCGCCGCCCATCCAGACCAGACGGAGGTCGTCTCGACTCCGACCTCCTACCGGCTGACGATCCACGGCAACCATCCCGAGCTCATGCCCGCATTCGACCCCTTCTTTCATGCGATGGCCGCGATCACGGCGGCTCTCGTCCTTCTGCTCGCGGCTTCGGTGACGCGACGCCTCCACGACACGGGCCGCTCCGGCGCCTGGGGCCTGCTGCCGCTGCCCTTCCTGGCCTTCGCCTTCACCGCCTTTCCGCGCGTGATGGACTCGTTCCGAGCGGCGCAAGCAACACAGACGCAGCCGGCCATGGGCTTGTTCGGCCTGCTGTTCCTCAACAATGCGCTCTACATGGCGGCGCTGATCGCGCTCGTCCTGCTCCTCGCGCGGCGAGGAACGCCGGGACCGAACCGCTATGGCGAAGCCGACACAAGCGGTTCGACGACGGCCTAGGCGCGAAATCCCGGCACTGCTACGAGGGCGTGACCCGTACCGGAGCTTCGCTTTCATGACCAAGTCCGCCACCGACGTGATGCAGGAAGTCCTCTACGCCGCCGTGGTCGACGCGATCGGCGCGATGAAGGCTGCGTCGAAGGGTGTGCCGAACACCCTGCTGCGCGACCTGAACGCGATCCATGCCAACACGGCGCAGGCGGATTTGCCGGCCGAGCTGCAGGCGAGCCTGCAGGCGAGCGTGCGGGCGGCGTTCACGAAGCTGCTCAAGGACGGCTATTCGGTCGCGCCGACAGGATCGGTGACGCCGCCGCGGAGCACGGCCCCGGTCCGGCGCGAGGGCCAGCGGCCGCAGGGCCGTCCCGGCGGTACGCATCGCCCGGGCGGCGATCGTCCCGGTCCCGGCGGCAACCGGCGCCCGCCCCGGAGCGGCGGACCCGGCGGCGCCGCCCGGGGGCCGAAGCCCGGCGGCGGCGGACCGAAGGGCGGCGGCGGCCGCTGAGGCTCAGGCGCGCGCTTCGGCCCGCGCCCGCTCCTCCACCCGCCGCTCGAGGATGGTGAGCGGCATCGCGCCGTCCTTCAGCACCTCGTGGAAGCGCTTGAGGTCGAAGCGGGGGCCGAGGATCGCCTGCGCCTTCGCCCGCGCGCGGGTCCAGGCCATGTGGCCGACCTTGTAGCTGCATGCCTGCCCCGCCTGGGTGCAGTAGCGCTCGACCTCGCGCTGCGAGCGCGGGCGCGCGAAGCCGGTCGTGGCGACGAGATAGTCGGTCGCCTTCTCGCGGCTCCAGCGCTTGGTGTGGATGCCGGTGTCGACGACGAGGCGGGCGGCGCGGAACAGGAAGGACTGGAGATAGCCCGCCCGCTCGAGCGGCGACCTGTACGCGCCGAGCTCGTCGGCGAGCTGCTCGGCATAGAGCGCCCAGCCTTCCGAGTAAGCGCTGAAGAAGCCGAGCTTGCGGAGCGTCGGGATGTCCTTCGATTCCTGAGCGAGGCTGATCTGCAGGTGATGGCCGGGAACGCCCTCATGGTAGGTTAGCGAGGGCAGCGAATATTTCGGCCAGTCGCCGACGTCCTTCAGGTTGATGAAGTAGATTGCAGGCCGCGAGCCGTCGAGCGAGGCGCGGTTGTAATAGCCGTTGGAGGCGCCGTCCTGGATTTCCGGCGGCACGCGGCGGATCTCGAGCGGCGCGTTCGGGAGCGTCGCGAAAGCCTGCGGAAGGCGGCCGTACATGTCCTTCACCCCCGCATTGAGCCCGGCGATCAGCGCCGCCCGGCCCTCGTCGGTGTTCGGATAGAGCTGCGCGGGGTCAACGTTGAGCCGCGCGAGCCGCTCGCCGACGCTGCCGCCCTTGTAGCCGTTGGCCGCGAGGATCTTGTCGAGCGCGGCGCTGATCTCCGCCACCTGGCTGAGGCCCATGCGGTGGACCTCGTCCGGCGAAAAGCGGGTGGTCGTCGCCTGCTCGAGCGCGACGGCATAGATCGCCTCACCCTCGGGCAGCCGCCAGATGCCGTCGCCGGGCCGGGTGGTAGGCCGCAGGCGACGGAGGAGCGCGATCTGGCGGTCGAGCGCGGGATAGACGCGGCTCTCGACGATCCCGGTCGCGCGGCCCTGCCAGTCGCCCGGCACGCCCTTGGCGCGGGCGCGTCCGACCAGCGACTGGACCATCGAGCTGGTGGCGGCGGGCTGCCCGCGCAGCTTCTCCATCTGCTGGAGCGTGAGGTCGAGCGACCAGCCGGGCGCGAGGAAGCCGCGCGCCGCCTCCGCCTGCTGAACGGCGCTGTCCTGGTCGAGCGCCGTCGCAAAGGCGTCGAGCCGCGCGAGATAGGCCTCGGCATCGTCGGCATTGTTGATCGTGTGCGCGGTGTTGAGGAAGTCGGGGACGGAGAAATAGGCGCCGCCCTGCTGGAAGATGCGATAGGGGCGAATGGCGCTGTCGATGTGGAAGCGCTCCGGCGCGATCGTCTGGCCGTTCAGCGAATAGCGCACCACCTCGAGGTTGAGCTGCGCCGCAGGCGACAGCGTCTTGGGATCGAAGCGGGCGAGCATGGCCAGCGCGTCCTTGATCTCCGCGACCTGGCGCGCGCGCTCGGCGGGCGTGCGGTCGGAGAGGCGGCGTTTCAGGCCCGCATTGGCGCCGCGATCGAGCCCGAGGGACGTGGCAAGCTCCGGGCTCCGCTGGACCGAGCGCTGGAAGATCCGCTCGAACGTCGCGTTGAGCTCGGCGTCGCGCGTTCCGGGCTGGGCGACGAGCTGCCCCGGGAAGAGGGCAAGCGTACCGGCCGCACCGGCGCCGGCGGCAAGAAAGGTGCGACGGTCCATCTTTTTGTCTCCCGAAAACCGACTCGAACGCGCCGGCCTTTAGCGCGTGAGCCCGGCGTCCGTCACCCGGCGCAGACGGTCGGCGGCGGGTCGAAGCGGCTCCCGTTTGTCGGGGTTGCGAATGAACTGCCCAAGCCGAGGGAGATTTTCCCTGGCTCCCGCGCTACAGCTTGCCCATGCCCGACACCCAGCAGGCCCAGACGGGCAACATCGCTCTCCTCATCGACGCCGACAACGCGTCGCCCGACAGCCTCGATGCGGTGCTGACCGTCCTGGCCGAGCTCGGGACCGTGAACATCCGCCGCGCCTACGGCAATTGGCAGAAGCCGGCGCTGAAAGGCTGGTCGCAGATGGTTCACCGCCACGCGATCGAGCCGCAGCAGCAGTTCGACCTCACCAAGGGTAAGAGCGCGACGGACATGAAGATGATCATCGACGCGATGGACCTGCTCTACCGCGGCCATGTCGACGGCTTCGGCCTGATGTCGAGCGACAGCGACTTCATGCCGCTCGCCATGCGCATCCGCCAGGACGGGCTCCCGGTCTACGGCTTCGGCGTCAAGTCGCGCACGCCGGAGCCCTTCCAGGCCGCCTGCACCCGCTTCATCGACGTCGCGGGGCTCCTCCGCGCCGACGAGCCCGGGGCGCCTGAGGACAAGCCTGCCCCGAGCAAGCGGGTCGTCGACGAGGATCTCATCAAGCTGCTCGGCGCCGCCTTCCGCGCCTCGCAGCGCGATGGCCGCGGCTATGCCAGCATCGCCGAGGTCGGCAAGCGCGCCGGCAACCGCTCCAGCTTCGACGCGAGAAGCTACGGCTATGCCGACCTCGCCGAGCTGATCGACGCCATCCCCAACTTCGCGACCGAGCGGCGCGAGGACGGGCGCGTTTATGTGAAGCGGGTGCGGTAGATACGGCAAGAGCCCGCATCGGAGCAGGGACCGACTGAAGGGAAGACCGAACGGTGAGCACGACGCCAGTCCGGATTTCACGCCTCGTCGCCTTGGGCGCCCTCTCGGTGACGAGTTCGCCCAGTTCCTCGAAAATCCAGCCCGCCCCCGCCGCCATTGCCGACCAGATTTTCGCCGACACCGGCGTGGCCTTCATGACCGGGGCAGCCGAGGTGGCGACGATCACGAATTTTGGTCAGCGGCAAATAAGCCGCCAAGAATATGAGGACATGCGGTGCGCGGCGAAGGCCGGGTTCCTGCGCTTCACGTCGGATGACGGGGTCCACATCAACACCGAGCCCACGGCCAAAGGGGAAAAGGCGACCCGATCCTTTGTGGAGAACGACTGGTCGCGAGCCGAGCAGCGCAAGAATCCTGCCGCGCATTTCATCAAGCTGGCAACAGTGGATATCAGGACCGAGCGCGTCGTGGAGGACAGGACGATCGAAAAGGGCCCCGAACGCTATCGCGTCCTCGGAGTCGTCGCGCGGTCACGGCTCACTGGCATGGGCGCAGACCTTCACAATGCCTGTGACGCAATGAAGATCAGCCCATCGCAAACCTTTGAGCAGAAGTGGCGGCTCCTCGCTAAGTGGGATGGCTTCTCCAAGAAGTGGAAGGCGATCGTTCAGGACTCCGCGCCTGCCGATCGCCCTTTCTCGAGCGACAATGTCGGCGCAGCGCTCGGCCGCATAGGGTCGTGATAGCGCCGCGCAAGGACCGCGCCGTCAGCGGGTAAGCTTCCGGTACGTCACCCGGTGCGGGCGGTCCGCTTCCGGTCCGAGCCGCCTGAGCTTGTCCTCCTCATAGGCCTCAAAATTGCCCTCGAACCACTCGACGTGGCTGTCGCCCTCGAAGGCGAGGATGTGGGTGGCGAGGCGGTCGAGGAAGAAGCGGTCGTGGCTGATCACCACCGCGCAGCCGGCGAAATTCTCGAGTGCGTCCTCGAGCGCGCGCAGGGTCTCGACGTCGAGATCGTTGGTCGGCTCGTCGAGGAGGAGGACGTTGCCGCCCTCCTTCAGCATCTTCGCCATATGGACGCGATTGCGCTCGCCGCCCGAAAGCTGTCCGACCTTCTTCTGCTGGTCGGGGCCGCGGAAGTTGAAGGCGCCGACATAGGCGCGGGTGCCGATCTCGTGCTTGCCGAAGCGGAAGACGTCGGAGCCGCCCGACACCTCCTCCCAGACGTTCTTGTTGGGATCGAGGGCGTCGCGGCTCTGGTCGACATAGCCCAGACGCACCGTCTCGCCGATCCGGATCGAGCCGGCGTCGGGCTGCTCGGCGCCGGTGATGAGCTTGAAAAGGGTCGTCTTGCCGGCGCCGTTGGGCCCGATCACGCCGACGATCCCGCCGGGCGGCAGGCTGAACGAGAGGTCGTCGAACAGCAATTTGTCGCCATAGGCCTTGGTGAGGCCCTTCGCCTCGATGACGGTCCCGCCGAGCCGCTCGGGCACCTGGATGAGGATCTGCGCCTTGCCGGGGGTTCGGTTCTCCTGCGCCTCGACCAGCTCGTCGAACGCCTTGATGCGCGCCTTCGACTTGGCCTGCCGCGCCTTGGGGGTGCGGCGGATCCATTCCAGCTCCTCGGCGATGGCCTTCTGCTTCCCCTGCTCCTCGCGCTCCTCCTGCTCCAGCCTCTTGGCTTTCTTCTCCAGGTAGCCGGAATAGTTGGATTCGTAGATGTAGTAGCGGCCGCGATCGAGCTCGAGCACCCAGTTCACGACATTGTCGAGGAAGTAGCGGTCGTGGGTGACGAGGATGACGTTGCCCGGATAGTCGACGAGGTGCTTCTCGAGCCACTGGACGCTCTCGGCGTCGAGGTGGTTGGTCGGCTCGTCGAGGAGGAGGATGTCGGGCTTCTCCAGCAGCAGCCGGGTGAGCGCGACGCGGCGCTTCTCGCCGCCCGAAAGGTTCTCGACCGACGCGTCGCCAGGCGGGCAGCGCAAAGCGTCCATGGCGATCTCGAGCTGGTTGTCGAGAGTCCAGCCGTCGACCGCGTCGATTTTTTCCTGAAGTTCACCCATTTCGGTCATCAGGGCGTCGAAATCGGCGTCCTCGGGCGGGTCGCCCATGATCGTCGAGATCTCGTTGAACCGGTCCATCATGTCGGCGACCGGCCGCACCGCGTCGAGCACGTTCTCCTTGACCGTCTTCGAAGGATCGAGCTGCGGCTCCTGCTCCAGATAGCCGACCCGGATCCCCTCTCCCGGCCACGCCTCGCCGGAAAACTCCGTGTCGCGGCCGGCCATGATCTTCATGAGCGTCGACTTGCCGGAGCCGTTCGGCCCGATGATTGCGATCTTCGCGTCCGGGTAGAATTGCAGGTGGATGTTGTTGAGGACGGGCTTGGGCTGACCAGGGAAGGTCTTGGTCAGGTTCTTCATGACGAAGCTATACTGTGCGGCCATGGCGGCGCTCGGTCTCCGGAAGGGTGCGGGAATGCGGGCGCCTACCTAGTGCGCGGCGGCGGGATTGGCAAACCCGCGGCTGCCTCGTAAGCGCCTGAGCCATGACGAAGACTTTGCGCCGCCTCGCCCTCTCGCTCCTCCCCCTCCCACTGCTCGCCGCCGCGGCTCCGCCGTCGCCGGTCGAGAAGCTGCGCGACGAGACGCTCGCCGGGGACAAGGTCGCATGGGACATCGTCGAGGACCTCACCACGGAGGTCGGCCCGCGGCTTGCCGGGACGGAGGCGGAGGCGCGGGCGCGGCAGTGGGCGGTGAAGCGGCTGAAGGCCCTCGGCTTCCACAACGTCCATATCGAGGACGCGACGATGGCGACCTGGGTGCGCGGCGCGGAGACGGCGGAGATCGTCTCGCCTTACCCTCAGAAGGTCGTGCTGACCGCGCTCGGGGGAAGCGGCGCGACTCCGCCCGACGGGATCGAGGCGCAGGTCGTCGGCTTCGACAGCGTCGACGCGCTGCGGGCGGCGCCGCCGGAGGCCGTCAAAGGCAGGATCGTGTTCGTCAGCCACGCGATGAAGCCGAACCAGGACGGCTCGGGCTACGGCTATTACGGCGCGGTCCGCCGCTCCGCTCCGGCCATCGGCGCCCAAAAGGGCGCGGTCGCCGTCATCATCCGCTCGCTCGGCACCGATTATCATCGCAACCCCCATACCGGCCTCACCACCTGGGGGAACGTCACGCCGATCCCGGCGGCGGCGCTCTCGATCCCGGACGCCGAGAACCTGGCGCGCATGCTGAAGCGCACGCCGCGGGTGACGATGCGCCTCACCCTCACCCCCCGCTTCGTCGGCGACACGCCGACCGGCAACGTCGTCGCCGAGGTGCCGGGGACCGATCCGTCGGCCGGCATCATCCTCGTCGGCGGCCATCTCGACAGCTGGGACCTCGGCACCGGCGCGATCGACGACGCCGCCGGGGTGGCGATCGTCGCGGCCGCTGCGAAGAAGGTGATGGAGGCGGGGCGCCCCCGCCGCACGATCCGGGTCATCTGGTTCGGCGACGAGGAGACCGGCGGCGCCGGCAGCCGCGCCTATTTCGCCGCCCACAAGGGCGAGAATGTCGTGTTCGTCGGCGAATCCGATTTCGGCGCCGACCGCATCTGGCGCTTCGTCCCCGGCTTCGCGCCCGAGAACAAGCCGCTCGCCGACCGGATCGCCTCGGCGCTGTTCCCCCTCGGCATCAACCTCGGCCGCGGCGAGGTCGAGGCGGGGGCGGACCTCGGCGCGTGGGTGCGGGCGGGCTCGGCCGGCGCCGACCTCGGCCAGGACGGTACGCGCTATTTCGACTATCACCACACGCCCGACGACACCCTCGACAAGGTCGATGCGGAGCAGCTGCGGCAGAATGTCGCGGCGTGGGCGGCGATGCTGAGCCTCGTCGCCAACGCACCCGAGCCTATCGCCAAGCTGCCGCCGCGGCCCGAGCGGCGTCAGTAAGCCGGCCCGTCGCGGCGCAGCGTTTCGCCCTCGAGGACGAAGTGCCAGTCGTACCAGCCGTCGACCGCCCGCTCGCCTTGGCCGACGATGCGACCATCCGCGTCCATGTACGAGAGGCTGTAGCCCGGCGGGGCAGGCACGAAACGGCTCGACCCGTCGCCCGCGGAGATGGTCACGCCTTCCGGACGAACGACGATGCGACGTTCGCTCATTGGATCTGCCGCGGCGTCCCCACCACCTTCAGGTGCCGCATCCTTTCAGTTGCGGGAACCTTCATCTGGAGCTGCGAGCCGCCGCCCGGGAGGTAGGCTCCGCCCTCGACGTCGATCTGCGGGCCGATGACGCCGGTGTCGGCCGGGACCGGTTCGGTGATCTCGTAGGTGACGACGCGGTCGACCTTGGGCTTCCATTTCGTCTTCACCGCCAGGGTACGGCGGACGTAGCTGACGTCCGGAATATGATCGAACGTGCCGAAGGCGCCGGGCCGGTCCACCGGCTGTCCGGGCGCGACGGCCATCTCGAACCGAAGCCCCGCGGGAAGGGTGACGACCTGCTCCTGATGCCATTCCGGCCACGGCGATTCGCAGCCCTTGAGGCGTCGGTAGGCGAGGTCGGCCTGGTCAGCGTTCCCGTAGCGCCAGTCATTCCCGGCGAGCCATTGCACCCTGATCGGATCGGGACGATCGTCCTTCGCGGCTACGCACGTGCTCGGCGCCGGCGCCTGGCCAGCGTGCAGCGCGCCTCCCGACGCGACATAGGCGGCGGCGAACGTTGCTTGACGTAGAAGGCCCATGTCTTCGCCCCCTCCTTCAGCTTCGAGCGATGGTCGGGGAGACAGGATTCGAACCTGCGACCCTCTGCTCCCAAAGCAGATGCGCTACCAGGCTGCGCCACTCCCCGATGTCATCGGCTCAAAGTCGTACTTTGAGCCGGGGCAGGAAGGAAGAAGAAAGGTCCCCCTCTCGATCGAAGTACCACTTCGATCGAAACCGTGGTGGGCCCGGAGGGATTCGAACCCCCAACCAAGCCGTTATGAGCGGCCGGCTCTACCGTTGAGCTACAGGCCCGATCCATGCGCCCGGCGGCGGCGATAGCCGAGCGGCGGCGAGGGTGGCAAGGCGCGAGGCCTCAGGCGCCCTGCCCGCCCCTGCGCTCCGCCGCAGCGGCCGCCGGCAGTTAGATGTAGAAGGGCCTTTCGCCCACCGAGAGCGATCCGCCGACCGCCTCGGCGAGGTTGCGCACGAGGCGAAGCGCGAAGCCGAGGCCGAGCGCCGGCGCGCCGGGCCA
>Ga0157369_10010474_pt1 | contig 10561 bp, 14 predicted proteins | sample C25metaG_FD_113461 | JGI IMG/M metagenome (GOLD analysis project Ga0157369, IMG submission 113461) | Corn rhizosphere microbial communities from Kellogg Biological Station, Michigan, USA - C2-5 metaG | ecosystem: Host-associated > Plants > Roots > Rhizosphere > Soil | place: USA: Michigan...
ATCGAGGCGCTTCGCCGCGAGCTCCGCGAAGAGCTCGGGGTCGAGGCCGACGTGCCGTTCGAAGGGCCGGTGGCGCTCATCGACTCGATCGCGCCGAAGACGCTACGTCCCGGCAAGCACGTCGTTCACATCATCTTTGCCGCCGACCTGTCGCACCGTTCGCTCTCGGATGTCGAGACGAAGGACGCCGCGGTCAAGGGAGCAAGGCTCTTCTCGACCGAGGAGCTCGGCGACGTGGTGCTCCATCCGCCGATCAAGCGCTTCCTCGAGCGCTGGCAGCCGGGGGATCCGGCGGTCTACCTCGGTGCCCTCTGGGCGCGGTAGCGAGCGATCGCTACCGCGTGGCGTAGAGGTCGACCGGCACGCCGTCGGGGTCGACGACCTGCGCGTAACGCTGGCCCCAGAACGCGTCCCACGGCTCGAGCTCACCGTTGAAGCCGGCGGCGACCACCCGCGCGTAGATCTCGTCCACGGCGGCCGGGCTCTCGCACTCGAACGCGAGGGCCGCCTGGTTGCCCGTCTGCCGGGTCCAGTCGGGCCGGAAGCTGCGGATCGTCTCCTCGGAGTCGAGCATCAGGCGCAGGCCGTTCGGGAGCGAGACGTGGATGTGCCCCTCGCCGGGCGTCTCGGGAACGTCGACGCCGAGCAGGCGGTAGAAGCGGATCGACGCGGCCATGTCGGAGGCGACGATCCCGATCGCGTTCAGCTGCGGAGGCATCCGCTCGAGTGTTGCAAAACATGGGCGGCCAGGGCGTCCGTGTCAACGGGCCGCTCGGTATCGACGTGGGCGCTTCCGCCTGTCGTTGGCCTCCGAAGAGGGTGTCAGACACAAGAGCGGTGTTTGACACCTGGCTGCGTTGCCCGTCAGACACAAAAGCGGTGACGCTAGGGATCTCTATTTGATGCGATCCACGAACGCCGACAGCCGCTTGAGCTCCGGTTCGAGCTCCACCGGCTTGACGCCGTCTTCCCACCACACGCCGTCAACCCGGAGTCCGCCCGCCGCTGCGTCTCGCGTCATGTCGATCCGGCCCACGATCCGATCGCCGAACAGGATCGGGAGGACGTAGTAGCCGTACCGGCGCTTCGCCTTCGGCACGTACATCTCGAGTCGGTAGTGGAAGCCGAAGAGAGCGTGGGCACGATCGCGATCGTGCACAAGCCGGTCGAAAGGCGAGAGGAAACGCACGCGGTTCGGCACCGGCTCGTCCGAGATCTCGGGGTGAATATGCAGCCGGCCCCGTTCGAGCCAGACGCCGAGCGAGCGCCGCTTCTGCTCGGCGATCAGCGCCTCGGCCTCACGCCAGGCGACCGTCTCGGTCGGCGGATAGACACGCCCGGCAAGATCCCAGAGCCGTTGCCGGCCCGACCGCCCCGCGACGGCGACCTCGCCGTGCAGCTGCAGCACCTCGAGCATCAACCGAACCTGACGCGTGCCCCACCACGGGTGCGGTTCCGCGTCCGGCACCTGGTCGCCGATCAGATCACGCGAGAGCATCGGCCCGTTGCGGTCGAGCTCACGGAGCAGGAAGCGCCGGAAGCGCGCGTTCGCCTGGAGAAACTCACGCGTCCACGCGTTCGAGGTGGTGCGCCGGCGCCGCATCCGTGCCCGCACGAGCGGCAGATCCTCGGTCGGCCAGATGAACGCGTTCCACTCGAAGAGCTTCCGCTCCTGCCACAGCAGCCGGTCGAGCTCCGCCACCTCGAACGTCCCGAGCCGGTTGTAGAGCACGAGGTGCTGCGGCGGAGCGACCGTCGCGATCGGATCTATCTGCAGGAACCCGAGGCGGCGGACGGCGTCGAGCACGCCGGTTGCGCTCCCGTCGAGGAGCTGCGCACGAGCCGCGACACGCCGCGCCCGGAGCAGAGCGACCTCGTCGACGGGCGCGGCTACAGCGCCTTCCAGAAGACCGTCGTGTCGCATGGACGCCCGTCCGGAAAGAGTGCGTAGCCGGGGATCACCCCGACCTCGGTCCAGCCGAGGCGTGCGTACAGGCGCGCCGCGTCCCCGTCGCTGACCGCGTCCAGCACGAGCAGCGTCCGGTCTTCGGCACGGGCTTCGAGCTCGAGACGCTCCATCAGCAACCGCGCGACCCCGCGCCTCCGCGCGGAACTGTGGACGATGACCCTCGCAACCTCTGCACGATGCGGCTGGTTCGCCGGCAGCGCGAGGATCAGCTGTGCCGTGCCGACGAGCTCACCCTCGACGAACGCCGCGAGAATCGCACGGCGCCCCTGTGCAGCTTCGGCGGCCCAGTGCTCGAACTCGGCTCGCGCGTCGTCGATCGAGAATGGGGCCATGTACCCGACCGATGCGCCGCCGGCCACACAGTCGAAGAGCACTCTTGCGAGGCCGTCGAGCTGGGTCTCGAGCTCCACTCCGGCGAGCCGGCGGACCTCGATCGTGTCGATCGCGGTCATTCGGGGCATCTTGCCAGTGACGACCGATGAGTTTCGCTCCGGCGACCGGTCATAGGAGTCACACAACGTCAGAGCCATTCCCGACGAACAGGAGGCTGAATGTCCAAGTTGAATCTCACCCAGGTCGGCCGCGTCTGCGTCACCGTCGCCGACACGGATCGCGCGATCGACTTCTACGTCGACACCCTCGGCTTCGAGAAGGTGGTCGACGTTCCGATGAACGAGGAGATGCGCTGGGTGGAGGTGGCCTTGCCCGGCACCGCCACGACCATCGCGCTCGCTCCGCCGCCTCAGGGAGTCGAGGCCGGCGGGGGCCAGACCGGCATCTGTCTCGATACATCGGATGTCGACGCCGACCATGCCGTACTCGAAGCAGCCGGGGTCGACGTGGACGACGAGGTCACTCGGTGGGGCGGAACCGTGCCGCCGATGTTCTGGCTGCGCGACCCGGACGGCAACTCTCTGATCGTCGTCCAGCCCCTGGACTAAAGGCTCGGTTCGCGACTGTGCCGGGCGTGTTGGCTTTCGTCAGAGAGCGTCCACCCACCAGAACCGGGGGTTGAGATGGCGGTTGGGATCAGAATCAAGTTCGCCGGGCTCGAGCAGGAACAGTTCGACGCCGTGAACGCACGAGTCGACCCGAGCAGCGACCCGCCGGAGGGATTGATCTTTCATGCCTCCGGCCCGATCGACGAAGGCTGGGGTGTGATCGACTTCTGGGAGTCCCGGGCCGCGTTCGACGATTTTCTCCAGCGCCGTGTTCAGCCGGCGGTGGCGGCGAGCGGCGTGGAAATGCAGGGTCAACCCGACATCAAGGAGTTCCCCGTCCACGAGATGTTTTCCCGCTGACGAGGTCAAGAGGATCAGCGGCGGCCGCCGCGGGCCCGTGCCCGGCGCGCCGAGACGTCGTGCGCTTCGCGCTCCAGCCCGTCCTCGAGCGGCGCGAGCGCGGGCTCGCCACCGGCGTGCGCGAGCGCGTCGGCGAGCACGAGGTCGGCGAACCACGGGTTGCGGGGAAGCAGCGGCCCGTGCAGATACGTGCCGTAGACCCGCTTGTGGCGGCAGCCTTCGAAGCCCGACGCACCGTCGTTGCCGAAGCCGTGCAGAACACGGCCGAGCGGCTCGGCACCCTCGTCCAGGATCGTCCGCCCGGCGTGGTTCTCGAAGCCGGCCAGGGTCTCGCCGGCCCAGGCGCAGTCGAGCAGGACGTCGCCGATCATCCGCCGCGTGCCGGCGACCGTCTCGAGCGGGAGCAGGCCGATGCCCGGAAGGTCGGCCCCGGCAACGTCGCGATATGACCGCCCCAGCAGCTGGTAGCCGCCGCAGACGGCGAGGAACGCGGCGCCCGCCTCGACGGCCTCGTGCAGCGCCTCGCGCTTCGTGAGCAGGTCGCGGGCGACCAGCGCCTGCTCCCGATCCTGGCCGCCTCCGACGTAGAAGAGGTCGACCTCGCCGGCCGGCACGGCGCCACCCAGGCCGATCGCCCGCACCTCGAGCTCGTGGCCGCGCGCCCGCGCGCGTTCGGCAAGCACCGCGATGTTGCCGCGGTCGGCGTAGATGTTCAGGTAGTCCGGATAGAGGTGGCCGACGCGGATCTTCACGCTGCGCTCTCCCAGTAGTTGGAGACGTGGCCGCGCCCGGCAATCGTCCGGCGGAGGGCGAGCATCGCCGTGTAGGTGGGAAGGACGGTCAGCTCCGCTCCTGGCGGCGTCAGCTCGAGCCCCCGGTCGAGCGCCTGCTCGAGTGACGGGATGACTTCGATCCGCGCGCGGGGCAGCCCGCCGTAGGCGAAGCGGAGCGCCAGCTCGGCGGCACGCGAGCCGGTGGCAACGAGCGTGTCGAGCCCGGCAGCGAGCGGCTCGAAATCGACGTCCCAGATCCACGAGACGTCCCGTCCGTCCGCAATCGCGTCGTTGAGGGCGATCACGGCAACCTTCGGGGTGCCCGAGTCGAGCAGCGTCCGGACGACCTCGTTCGCACCGGCGGGATTCTTGATCAGGAGCATCAGCACCGTCCGGTCGCCGATCGCGATCCGCTCGAATCGCCCGAAGGCGGCCGAGAAGCGTCCGAGCCCGGAGACGATCTCCCCCAGCGAAATCCCCAGCTCCAGCGCCAGCGCAGCGGCGCCGAGTGCGTTGTAGACGTTGTAGAGCCCGGGCAGCGCCAGGCGGACACGCGCCATTCCCTCGGCCGCAGCCAGCATGAACGACGCGCCGTCGAGGCCGTCCAGCTCGATCTCGCGTGCGACGACATCGAGTGGCGGGCGGGCGTGCCCGCACTCCGGGCACCGGTAGTCGCCGAGGTGCCCGACGTAGGCGGCCGCATAGTCGTACGGCGTTCCGCAGCGCAGGCAGTACTTCGAATCGGCGGCATGCTGCAGGCCGGGCCGAGCCAGTCGCGGATCGTCGAGCCCGAAGAGCCGCGAGCCGTCTCGGGCAAGGTCGCCGACCTGCGGATCGTCGCCGTTCAGCACGAGACGCGTGCCCGGGAGGTCGGCCACCGCCTGGCGCCAGCGGGCGGCGAGCGTCTCGAGCTCGCCGTAGCGGTCGAGCTGATCGCGGAAGAGGTTGCCGAGCAGGAGCGCCTTTGGCCTGACCCGTCGGGCAACCTCCGGGAGGGCGGCCTCGTCGACTTCGAAGAGGCCGAGTGAGGCGCCGCCCGACCGGAGCAGGGTGGAGGCGATCCCGGACATGAGGTTGGCGCCGGAGCCGTTGTGGGCCACGTCGAGGCGCGGGCGCAGGATCTCGGCCACCATCGCCGCCGTCGTCGTCTTCCCGTTCGTCGCAGACACGAGCACCGAGCCCCCGGGCAGTCGCGCGGCGAGCCGGTCGATCGCGCCGGGGTCGAGCTTCCAGAGCAGCTTTCCCGGCAGAGTCGTGCCGCCGCCCCGGCCGGCGCGCCGCGACAGGGCGCCCGCCGCACGAGCGGCGGCGACCTCGACCGCGAGCGGAATCGTCGGGCGCACGCCCGAACGCTACCCGGGGTTGCCAACTAGCCTCCATTTGCGCATCGTTCGGTTTGCTCTAGCATTCTTGTCATGGCGCGCAAGCCCTATCGCGCGGTCCGGCAGATCGACCCGCAGGCACTCGCCGAGTTCCAGGCGGGCATCCGGCGCCGGTACACGAACGAGCAGATCGTGGCCGAGCTGAGAGAGTCCGCCGAACGGCTCGGGCGGTCGCCGACGATGAAGGAGTTCGGGGCCGATCCGGGCTCCCAGGTGCATCCCCAGACGGTGATCGAGCACTTTGGCACCTGGAACGCCGCCAAGCGCGCCGCCGGCCTGATGCCGCGCCGGTTCGCGACGCGCGAGGAGCTCGTCGAGCAGCTGCGCCGGCTCGGCGCGGAGCTGGGGAGGACCCCGACCGCCGAAGACGTCCGGCAGCGCCGGGGCACGATGCCGTCGGCCTCGCTGTACTGGCACACGTTCGGCTCGCTGGCGACCGCGCTCCGCGAAGCGGGGTTCGACGTGGCGATCGGCGAGGAGCGGCTCGAACGGGCGATCGCCTGCGGAGGAGAGCTGGCCCGCTCGCTCGGCCGGCTGCCGAAGTTCGGCGACTGGCAGGCGGCCCGCCGCGCCGACCCGTCGATGCTGACGGAATGGCAGGTCTACCGCATGTTCGAATCGCGGCGAGGCGCCTGGGCGACCTTCCAGTACCTGATCCGCGAGCGCCTGCTCGAAGAGGGCGCCGCGGTCGGCGCCGACGGCGCCGTCGGCTGAGCGTCTCTCAGGCGACAGCCGCGAGCGCGGCCAGGCGGGTCAGGCAGAAGTCGCGCTCTTGCGGCGCCCGAACCGGCGGGAGCGGGTTCGACTCGACGTACTCCAGGTCGGGCCGGAAATGCTCGCGGCTGGTGACCTCTCCGGCGGTCAACGAGAGCAGCGTCCCCTCGGGTACCTCGCGCTTGCGCAGCTTGAGCCCGCAGTAGCGCTCGGCCACCTCGAGCGCCGCCCGGGTCGAGGCGAAGAACACGCCGCGGCGGCCCTCGCCGAGCCAGAGCGGGCGCCCGCAGCCCCGGGCCAGGAAGAGCACGCCCGGTTCGCGCTCGTCGATCCACGCGGTCGCCAGCGCGCCGCGCAGGAGCTCGAGCGCATGGGCGTCATTCCGCGAGTGCGCGGCGACGGCGAAGATCGCCTCCGAATCGACGGTCATCCGCGGCTCGGAACGGGCGCAGGAGTGGGGGGCGAGCAGCTCGTCGTCGTTGAGGATGATCCCGTTGTGGATCCCAACGACCGGGCCGTGCCGGACGGGATGGTTGTTCGCCTTGATCGACGGATGCCCCTTGGTGTAGTCGCGCACGTGCACGAGCAGTTCGTTCGCGCTGTCGGGAACCGTGACCCGGTCGAGGAGCTGCGACGCCGGCGTGCGCTGCTTGACGACCGTCGGATAGGTGTCCCCGGGCCCCCGGTACGCGTAGCCGACGGCGTCGGCGCCGCGCTCGGCGATCGCTGCGAGCAGGGCCTGGGCGGCGAGCGTCCGCTCCACCGAGGAGCCGGGCCGAAGGCTGTATCCCGCAATGCCGCACATTCGCTGACCTTATGGAGTGAGACGGACGAGGCGCATCGTTGTTGCGAAGCTGCCGTCTCTTCTTACAGTTTCGCCACACGTCTCCTGCTGCCGCAGAGAGACCCGTGCGTGTCAGGCGCCGCGGGCGATGGCTTCCATCTCGTGCAACGAGGCAAGCCGCTTCAACGCCTCGACCTCGATCTGTCGGACGCGCTCGCGCGTCAGGCCGAGCCTCCGGCCGATCTCCTCGAGCGTCTTCGGCTCGGCATCGACAAATCCGTAACGGAGGGCGACCACGCTGCGATGGCGCTCGGGCAGCGCCCTCAGCGCGTCGGCGAGCGTCTCGGAGCGCAGGGAGCTCTCGACGATCTCATCGGGCAGAGGGCCGTCGCCGGGCACGAAATCGGCGAGGACCGCGTCGTCGGCGTCGCCGATCGGCGCGTCGAGCGAGGACGACGCGCGAGCCGCCGCCTTCACCTCGCGGGCCTGCTGGAGCGGCAGGTTCGCCTCGTCGGCGACCTCCTCGAGCGTGGGCTCGCGCCCGAGCGTGGCCCAGAGCTGGCGTTCGGCGCGGTTCATCTTCTGCATCCGCTCGACGATGTGCACCGGCATCCGAATCGTGCGCGCCTTGTCGGCGAGCGCCCGGGCGACCGCCTGGCGGATCCACCAGGTGGCGTAGGTCGAGAACTTGTAGCCGCGGCGCCAGTCGAACTTCTCGACGGCACGGATCAGCCCGAGCGTGCCTTCCTGGATCAGGTCGAGGAACGGCAGCCCCTGGTTGCGATAGTTCTTGGCGATCGAGACGACCAGGCGGAGGTTCGACTGGATCATCCGCTGCTTGCAGAGCAGGTCGCCCTGTTCGATCCGCTTCGCCAGCGAGACCTCCTGGGCCGCGGTCAGCAGCGGATGCCGCCCGGCCTCGCGCAGGAAGAGCTGCAGCGCATCGGTGGTCGTCTCCCACGAGAGCTGCAGCGGTGGAGCGGGCGCCGGCTCGTCGCCGTCCTCGACATCGTTGACGACGTCGATCGAGCGTGTTTCGAGCTCGCGGACGATTGCGTCCTGTTCGAGCGGGTCGAGTCCGAGCGGCTCGAGCACCTCGTTCAGCTCGGACTGCAACAGCGATCCGCGTTCCTCGGCCGCGTCGACCAGGTCGCGGAGGTCGTCGCTGAGCAGGAGGATGTCCGTCTCCGTCGCCACGCAGTGACTCATCTAGCCACTTCGGGGCCGAGCGAAACCCCAGCTTCGACCTTCGCGCTCAGTGCACGGAAATGGATGTTATGTCGAGTCGTAGGAAACGGCCCGCGCGAGGGCCGCAAAGAGCGCACGTTTCCTCACCCCATGCTCTTGAACGGGCGGCCGCCGCGCGCTAGCGTCCCTCGTGCACCGAGCGCGGAGCGTGAGTAGGTCGAAGCCGCTCCCGAGGGCCGTAGGCGGAAGCCAAAGGTTCACGGGGATGGTGGACGAAAACGCCACCGGCTCGGTGAATTTCTGGTCCGGCCCTTTTGAGCGCAGAGCACGAACCGCCGCTTTGGCCTGTGCGTACAGAAGAGCTCGCAAATTGCGCACAACCGTGGCGGCACCCCCCTTGCATCCCGGTCGCCGGCTCCCTATCTTCCCTCGTGCAGCGAGCACGGAGCGTGAGTAGGTCGAAGCCGCTCCCGAGGGCCGTAGGCGGAAGCCGCAAGGCGGAAGGCCGAAAGTTCCCAGGGGAGGTGGACGAAAACGCCACCGGCTCGCTGAATTTGTGGTCCGGCGGAACTGCCGCTCACCGTCTGTTTCGCGCTGTAGGATCGCGTCGTGCATTTGCGGCCCCCCGCCTTCGACCACGGCGTCATCTCGTTCATCTGGGCGCTCTTCTTCGGCCTGCTGATCTGGGTCGGCGGCAGTGCGCTCGGCTACGCGAGCGCGCTCATGTTCGTGCTCGGCGCCGTCGCCGGGTTCCTGATCTTCCTCTTCGTCCGGGTCTACGGCGAAGACGAGCCGCGCCGTCCCTGACGGCTCGACGGGTGGGCTAAAGCCCGCACCAGGAAGCGCGCCAGGTCGCAGCCGAGCTTCTGCTCGAGGCGCACGGCTGCGCTCGGACGGCGCTCGTCCACTCGGCTGCAGTGGACGAGAAGCAGCTTCGCTCCGCGGACGCGCTGGCGCGGTTGCACATTCATGAGATCCTGCTGAGGTATCGGTCTCAACCGGGGAGATCCGATCCCTGGCAGGAGTGAACACGCCTACTCAAGTGCGAGTCGGCGTGCGTCGAAGGAGCCCGACCAGAGCTCCGCGCGGAATTCGTCGAGCGTCGCCGCCATGTCCTCGGCGAACAGATGCTGTACCACCCCCACCTCGCGATCGTTCGCGAACGGGACGTCGACGTGGGCGCGCGAGACGAGGTTCACCGAGACCTTGCCGCACACCGGGCAGCGCACGGCCAGGCCGACCCGGTCGCCGCTCGCCGCCGGGGCGAGCAGGCGAAACGCCGACGGGAAGACGGGCCGCGGCCGCTCCTCCGGCCAGCAGAAGAAGCTCCACGGCCACTCCCCCGCCTTCAGGCGGCTGACCGCCAGGTCCTCGAGCTCCGTCGAGAGGGCCTCGGTGCGCGAGGTCATCAGGTTGACGAACGGCGTCGTGTCGTCGAGGCCGAGCGGCGCCCAGTCGAGATCGTCGTGGGTAACGAGACCGGGATGCTCGCGGCCACAGCCGCAGTCGAACTCGACGCGGTACACGGCTGGATGTGTCGCACCCGGCAGTTCGTCCAGACGGCGAAAGCCGGACAGCGTCACGTGCGCCTCGCCGTGCACCGGGCACGAGAACGTGTAGCTCGCGGTCAGCGCGTCGTACATGGCGAGGTCCTACCCCGCCCGTCGGACGGCTAAAAGCTAGTACTCGATCAGGGCGTACAGCTCGAGGTCGCTGAGCCGCTCGCGGCCGCCCAGGAAGCTCAACTCGATGATGAAGCAGGCTCCCACCACCTCGCCGCCCAGCTGGCGGACGAGCTTGCAGATCGCCTCGACCGTGCCACCGGTCGCGAGGACGTCGTCGTGGATCACGACCTTCGACCCGGCGGGGATCAGATCGGGATGCAGCTCCAGCGAGTTCGAGCCGTATTCGAGCGCATAGCTCGCACTCACCGTCTCGGGCGGCAGCTTGCCGGGGCGCCGTGCAGGCACGAAGCCGACGCCGGCGGCTTCCGCGATCGCCGCGCCGAGGATGAAGCCGCGCGCTTCAGCGCCCAGCACGATGTCCGACTCTTTCGTCCTCACCCAGTCGGCCAGCGAGCCAACCGTCTGCTTCAACGCCTGCGCGTCGGCGAGCAGCGGCGTGATGTCCTTGAAGCCGACACCGGGTGTCGGGAAGTCTTGGACTTCCCGGATCTTCGTCCGCAAATCGATCGTCATCTCGTCAAGTCTCGCAGGTCGCGCCAGAAGAGCAGCGACGACAACTCACCTGCGAGGTCTGCAAGCTGCTGCAGGTCGCGCAGCCCCTGCACGCGACGGTCGTTGTTTCGGGCGCGAAGTGCCGGCGCGACGAGCTGGCCGAGCAGCGCCGCCTCGCGGCCCGCCGCCGTCCGGAACGTGCGCAGGTGGCGCGGGTCGACGCCGTAGCGCGTCAGCTGCGTGCAAGCGGCCGCCACGTCGGCATCCGACTCG
>Ga0157369_10010475_pt1 | contig 10560 bp, 11 predicted proteins | sample C25metaG_FD_113461 | JGI IMG/M metagenome (GOLD analysis project Ga0157369, IMG submission 113461) | Corn rhizosphere microbial communities from Kellogg Biological Station, Michigan, USA - C2-5 metaG | ecosystem: Host-associated > Plants > Roots > Rhizosphere > Soil | place: USA: Michigan...
CAATAGCGTGCGCAGGCGGCGAGCGCGGTGCAGATGTCGCTCGGTGTCAGGGTGAGATGGAGCGAGCGCAAGACGCTGCCACTCGTGGGCGTCGAACAGATCCAGCGGCACGATCGCACCGTGACTGTCGATGAGCGGCGATTCGCTCGCGGGCAGCAATTGCCACGTCGCGCCGAAACTGCGGTAGGTGGCGGCATCGAGCAGGCGACCGTTTCCGGCCACGCGGCGTCCCGCAACGAGGTCGACCAGAGCAAGCGCGGAGCCGCCAAACGGCACGCCGGCCAGCACCACGCTGTCGATTTTTGCGGCGCCCGCCCAGGTTTCGCGGGCGCTTTCGATCGGTTGATTGCCGTATCGCAAGTAATAGCAAGCGAGCAGACCGCCAAGACTGTGTGCGACCAGCGCTACGCGTCGGCCGCGGCTGATTTCTGCGTCGACGGCGGCATCCAGAACAGCCACCTGGCTCGACAGTTCGCTGCGCCAGTCGTAGGCGAGTTCGCGCATTTCCACGCCTGCTCCGAGGCGACGGCGCAGAGTGGTCACCGCATCTGCGTAGACATCGATCGCGTACAGTCCCGGCACGACTACGAAGCGGTCGACGACGCGACCAGCGCGCAATCCCGTGCCCGCATCTGCGGCCAAACTGCGTCGACGCAGCAGAATCTCGCCCAAAGCGGGCCAGCGCAGCGCGCCGGTACGTTGGCAGTGCAGCGTGCTGCCGTACAGGCCGGGCAGGAACAGGACAGTGGTTGTCATAATGATTTCAGGAATTCGAGTAGCGATCGCTTGTCCTGTGCTCCAAGTTCGGTACCGAAAGGATGGCCTGCATTGGAATTGCCAGGCAATCGGGTATCGAAATAGGTCGTTTGCGATCGCGTACTGTCGCTGCTCAGGCCGACGCGCACGGTGTCGAAGTTGAGCGGCCCGACGCGGAAGTCGATCGGCCGCCGCTCGGCTGGCTCGAGCAAATCGGCCAAGGTCGGTACGGAACCGTTATGCAGATACGGCGCCGTCGCCCAAATGCCCGCCAATGGCCGGGCCTTGTAACCAGCCAGATCCGCCGCCGGACGTTCGCGCACCAAAGCCGGCAAATCCTGTGTGGTCAGACTGTGCAACCGGTTGTCGAGAATGACGCCGACAATCGCCGTGACGACCAAATCATGGATCGAGGCGCGAGGGCCATAAGGCTCACCGAGCACCAGCCAGCGGCGCCGACCGCTGAGCGCGCCGGTGTCGGCCTCGCGCTGCAGATAGTTGCGCGCCGCGAGCGGATCGGTAGCGACGGTATCGATGCTGACCACGTGCGCTTCGGAATGGCAGTGCTGACAATCGTGACTGTAAACAGGATGCGGCGGCGCAAGCGGATATTTATCGGCCGGCAAGGCGTGGCAGTGGCGGCACTCGCGGTTGTAGACCTTGTAGCCTTGAGCAATCTCCGAGCTTTCCAGTGGAGGCAGACCCGCCTCGGTCCACGACGGCGGGCGCAACTTTTCGGTGAGCATCTCCAGGGTGTGCAGATTTTCGACTTTGACCGGTGAGTGGAAACCAAGGTCGCCTTCGGGAGTCAGCGTGACTCCTCCGAACAAGCCGATCGCTTCTCCCAGATTCCGCGCCAGTGGGCCAAACGGCACGCGGTTGGGCGCGCTGCCATTCCACTGCGTGAAGTCGAGTTGCGCAGCGCCCCAAAGAAAGGGGTAATTCACTGGCGCATCCGCCGGCTGATAGTTCTGCGGCAAGCCAAGTGTTGCGACCGCGACGCGATTGAATATCGCACCAAAAGCATCGACGCGACCGTAGCCGGCGAATTCGCCATCATCGGCCGCGCCGGCGGAAACGAAGTGCTGGAACTCGCGCAGCCGCCGCGCCGTATCCGATACGCTGCTGCGCAACGCTGCAAAATCGATTGGCGCTTCGCGTGCTTGCAGTTTCCTCGTGAATCGCGACCACGCCCCGGGCTCGCTCAATACGTACTCGAGTGCATCGGCGAGCCGGCGCACGAAACGGTTGAAGTGAATCTCTGCCGGTGCGCCGTTGACGAGAATGTCGCGACCCGCCGCTCGGATCAGCCGCGTGTGACAAGCGGCGCAGCTCAGACCCAACTGCTGCGTGCTGGCATCGAGTGTGAATCCCAGCGGCAAGGCGTCGGGATTGCAGCGACCGCGTGGCGCGGCAATGAAGCCGAACTCGGCCAGATGTTCCGGCGCGGCAAACGACACCGGGCGTCCAGGTTGCTCCAGTGCCAGGAACCAGTCGTACGGCACTATCTGCGAACCCTGGCTGGTGTACCAGAACTCCCATTCCTGCAATGAGTCCCAGCCTTGTGACAGCCGTTGCCAGGCCGGTGGCGCGGCGCCGCGACGACAATCCCCGAAGCGGTCGACCAGATCTCCGCGATGAACGAACGGCAAGCGCAGCAGCAACGCGATGCAAACCAACGCTGCAAAGAGCGCGATCCTGCGAAGCATGGTTTGGCCTGAAAAAAAAGAGCGCCATGGTAACCGAGCGGATATGGAGCTGCTACTCGAAGCCAGCTCGCCTGCGCGCAATTCGAATGCCGCTCAAAGCGATTTCAGAAACTCCAGCAGATCGGCTTTCTGCGCAACGCCGAGTTGCGTGCCATAAACATGCCCGCTGTTGTGGTTGCCCGGCAAACGCGTATCGAAACGACTGCCGGAGACCGCGTTTGCCACGCCGACATTGTCCCGATCAAATTCGCCAGCGCCGATGTTGAAATCGCTTGGCCGTTGCTCGGCGGGCAGCAGCAGATCCCGCAGCGTCGGGACGCTGCCGTTATGCAAATAAGGCGCTGTCGTCCAGATACCGGCCAGAGGTGCAGCCTTGTATGCAGGCGTATCGGCCGCGTCCGCCGTGCCGGCGCTGCCGCGGCCCGTCCATGCGGCGCGCAGTGCGAGCAACGGTCGTTGCAAGGCGGCGCCCAGCGCTGCGTGTACGACGAGATCGATTGCCCGTGCGTCGCGGTTCAATGCCGGGCCGCCCCAAACCATCGAGTGGCGCCCGGCAAGAACGCCCGTCTCGACACGACGGTTGAGGAAATTGTCGGCCATCTTCGGATCAGTCCCGACTTCGGCAACCGGCACCAACGTCGTCGGCAACATTTGCGCGCTGTCGGCGCGGTCGGCCTCGGCGTGGCAACTTGCGCACTCTCTGACGTATATCTCATGGCCGCGCGAAATCGCCGCGCGATCGAGCTTTCCGAACCAGTCTTCCGGCCAGAGCGGCGAGCGCAGCTGGGTGTTGCGGCGCTGCAGATGCCCCAAGGCCGCGATATCGACCGATGAGCGGTAGCCGAGTACTCCGGGATGGTCCAGATCCGCGTCGCCATATACGGCAAGCGCCGTAGTCACGTTCTGCACGAGTGGAGCAATCGAGGAGTTGGGCGAGGAGCCATTCCACTGCACGCGGCTCATGCGCGGCGTGTTCCACAGACTCGGAATGCTGACCGGTGCGTCCGGTGTGTGGAAATTGGCGGGAAGATCCAGGAATTCAGCGCTGACCGCGTTGAAAATCTGACCGAAGGCATCCATGCGCCCTGGTCCATACGGCACTTCGACGCGATTGATGCGCGTGCGGCGGGCAAGCTGCTTGATGTGTCTGTCGAGATCATCGCGCAGTTCCGCTGTGTTGCCGATGCCGGCAGCAAAGCGCGCGAACTTGGTTTCATTCGCCGCGGTGGATTGAAGGGACTGCAGCAGGGCGTCCTCGAAGGCGCTGATATCAATCATGCCCGCGCCGCCAGCGATGCGCAGACGCCTGCCGCCATATCTCAGCTCGCCGGTATGGCAAGCGGCGCACGTCAGGCCGACATAGCTGTCGTCGCCGCCGTGTGAAACGGCTAAACCGATGGGCAAGCCGTCCGCGTTGAAATCATTGGCTGCCTGGGGCAAAAAACCGAATGCAGCGAGATTCGCGTCGTCGCGAAAATATCCCTTGCCATCCGCGCGTTCCAGTACGACGAACCAGCTGCGCGGCAGCAGTCGGGAGCCCATCGACGTGTACGCGGTCTGTTCCCATGAGCGGACACTCCATCCCTGTTCCAGTGCGAGCGCGCCGCCGCTGCCGGGCAGTTCGGTCCCGCTGAGCAGAGGCGTCTCTGTCGATTCGTCGTCCCAGACGATCCAGGCAAACAAGGCCAGCAGTGCGATGATGCCTGTGAACAGAAAGAAGACAATCCAGCGCGCGCATCGTTTCATGCGACAACCATCGCGGAGGCGAAACGACGCACCATCGAGCTTCTCCCGGTTGCCTGATTGATCATGTCGTGAAATCGGCCCAAAAGTGGGCGCTTTGCTCGGTTTTCGACAAAGTACACCTCATTGCAGGTGCGGCCCGCAACACCTTGTATTTGCTCGTTGTGGATCGGGAGTTGCAGCGTCGCCAAGGCGGAAATCCTCGTCCAACTGCCAAAGCGCCGACTTTTCTGGTATACTTTGGCCACTGTGTCTGCCGGGTTCACTAGTTTGTGGCCCGATGCCGCTGATCCCGCGATCCGCTCCATCGTTTCCTCTCCGCGTTTTCCTTGCACACCAGTAGCACCGGCGAGCCCAGATGGGCTGCCGTATTTCAACAATGTTCTATGGAGTTATCTATGTCGGATCGTCAGATCGGCACTGTAAAATGGTTCAACGACGCCAAAGGCTTTGGCTTTATCAGTCGTGAAAACGGCCCGGATTTGTTCGTGCATTTCCGCGCCATCACTGGCTCGGGCTTCCGCACGCTGCAGGAAGGCCAACGCGTGAGCTTCGACGTCAAGCAGGGCCCGAAGGGTCTGCAAGCCGAGAACGTCAGCGGCGCCTGATCGGCGCCGAGGCCTTGTTTGGAGCCCCCTTAAATTTAAGGGGGCGATCAAAACCTTGCGCAGCAAGGCTTTGACGGGGGTCGGGAAAATGCGTGCGTGATAATGGAAACGCACCTTTCCAGCGTGACGAAGCCCCCCACAATTGGAGAGTGCAATGCTTACCCTGAACGTGCGCGGTTTGCCGCGTTCGATGACGGAAACGTCGCTGCAACAGTTGTTTGCGGCGCACGGTCGAGTATTCGACCTGCGCATCGCCAAAGACTTGTTCAGTGGCGAATGCAAAGGATTTGCCGAACTGAAAATGGAAGGTCACGAAGCGCGCAACGCGATCACCGCGCTGGATGGATCAACCCAAGGCGGCGCGATGATCCGCGTCGGCCTGCATGACGAGAAGAAGCAACGTGGCCGCCGTCGCTGAGCGCGTGAGCGTCGCCAAAGCCAGCGTCGCCGCCGCGAGCGCCGCCGTGAATTTGCGCCTGGTCGGTACGAAAGGCGCTTCCGCCGCCGTCGGTCAGGCGTTGGAAACCAAAGACGGCAATGTCGTCTGGAAACTTCACCCTGCTTATGGCGCGTGGTTCTGGCCGTTGATGCACAAATTGACCGAGCTCGTGTTGACGGTGCCGGAAGCGCAGCTGGAACCCGTGCAGGCCGGCGACAGCGTCGACCCGCCGCGCGCGCCGAGCGAAGTGGAGAAGGACAAGGTCCTCAAAATGCCCGAGCTCGTCAAAGACGAACTGCGCGTGTACAAGCTCGTCATCAAGGGCAAGACGCCGTCGGTTTCCAAGGCGTTTCCCAAGCGCACGGCAAGCTTGAGCGCGCTGCGCTATTGCTGCAAGCGAGTAGCGGATCACCCGTAGATTTCACGGCACCGGATGGCCCTTGCCGGCCGTCCAGATCGCTTACCAATCTTGCGCATCGAGCCGCACGTTCAGTGCGGCTACCGCATCACGTAATCCCTCGATTCGCCGCGTGCCCGTGATCGGATGCGGTTTCGATGGATGACGCAACACCCAAGCCATTGCCAGCGTCGTCAAACTGATCTCGTAACGCGCAGCGATCGCGGTCATTTCCGCGCGCAATGCCGGCTCGATATCACCGCTGAACAAACGCCCGCCCGCAAGTGGCGACCAGATCATCGGGCGCAACCCGAGTTGTTGCATCTGGTCGAGCGTGCCGTCGTCGAGCGCATCCATCCGCAACGGCGACAACTCGACCTGGTTCGTCAGCAACGGGTAGTGCTGATGCAGCAGCGCGAACTGACTGGCGCTGTGGTTGGACACGCCCCAATGTTTCACCTTGCCTTCGGCAGTGAGCGCAGCGAAGGTTTCGGCGAGCGCCACGGCATCCATCAGGTAATCGGGCCGATGGATCAGTACGAGATCGAGCTCGTCGGTGTGCAGGTTTCGCAGCGACTGTTCCACCTGCGCGCGCACGTACGCCGCCGAGCTATCGTAATGATTCACGCGGTAGCGGCGTTGCGCCGCGCACAAACGAATGCCGCACTTGGTCACGAGCTGCATGCGGGCACGCAGCGCGGGTTGTGCTTTCAGAGCCTCGCCGAACAACGTTTCCGCGCTGTAATCGCCATAGATATCGGCGTGATCGAACGAGGTGATGCCGAGGTCGAGCGCTTGTTCGATCCAGCGCACGCGTGCCGATATGTCGAAGTTCCAATCCGCGATACGCCACAATCCGGCGACGATCGGCGAAAGTTCGAATTCCTTGCTGGCGCGAGTCCGCACTGGCATGCGCGGAGCTTAACAGCCCCTGCCTGCATCGAGGCGCAAGTTGCTCCCGCCAAAAAATCAGCGAGCAGAAATCCGCTTATCCGCCGCCAATCTGCGACTGCTTGTGCTTGAACATTTCGAGCGCTGATTGCAATTCGGCAGAACGGTTGCGCGTTTCCTGCAATCTTGCGCGCGTCTTGAGCAGACTGCGGATTATTCTGGCGCGATTGCTTTCATCGCCGGTCGACGGGTCTTCGCTTGCCGCAGTCAGTGCAGCGGCCGTTGCATCGTGCCGAGTGTCTTTCATTTTCCGACTCCAAAACCTTTCCTGAATTTCCGAAACCCCGGTGGGACCGAGGCATTCCTTTGGCGCAAAAGTGTGCCTGATGTGGCGCGGCGGAACTGTGACGAGTTGCAACAATCGCGATCGCTAGGCATACGCCGCGTTTTCGGGACGCGCTTTCTTTTCCGCGGATGCGAGCCGGTTCGCTTGCGCGAGCAGGCTGTCCAGCGTGCACGTTTCATCGACTTGCGTCTGCACGATGCCGACGCTCGCGGAAAGACGATATTTCGCCCACGATTTTCGATTGAATGTGGCAAACGCTTCAGCGAGGCGTGTGCGCATGCCGAGCGCATCGCCATCGGGTTCGATCGACAGTGCGCAGAACACGTCGCCGCCGATGCGCGCGACCAGGTCGGATTGGCGCAGTGTCGCCTTGAGCACCTGCGCGCAATCGGCGATCAATGCGTCACCGACTTCGTGGCCGAGTTCGCCGTTGATGCGCTTGAGCCCTTCGACGTCGATCATCGCGAACAGGCAGCGCCCGCGCAGGCGCCGTGCGTTCTTCAGGGCGTGCTCGCCGAGCACGTTGAAACCGTGCCGGTTGTACAAGCCCGTGGGCTCATCGGTGATGGCGAGAATGCGTACTTCCGCCTGCACTTTCTCCAGCGCGGTGGTACGTTCACGCAACAGGCGCTCGAGTTCCGAACAAACCTGCACATTCTCCATCGCGATCGCGGTCAACTCGCCCAACTGCAGCAGCAACGCTTCTTCCTCGCCGCTCGGCTGGCGCTGTTGCGCCCAGTAGTTTCCGATCGCGCCAACCGGATCGGCGACGCCGATCGGCACCATCAGCAGACTTTTCACGAACGTCGGCCGGTAAGCGTCGTGCGGAACGCGCGGATCGACATAGATATCCGCAATCGATGCGGACTGACGATTCAATATCGACCAGCCGCTGATGCAATTTTCGATCGGAAACGCGTGACCTTTCCACAATGGCGCGATGGCGTCTTCGTCCGCGTAATAGCACTTGCCATCGTCACGCAGCACGAATGCGGCGCCGTCCGATCCGGCCAGTTCACGTGCGGCGTTGCTGACGATGCGCTGCACATCCTCCTGCGTGCGCGCGAGCGCGAGATCGTGCGCGGCGCGCAACAGCCGCTCAATGCCGCGGAAATAGCTCGGCGTATCGAAGCTCGGCGGAGCTTCCGTGCAAACAGAAAGCGGAGGCAGTGCGCTCATCGTCTGCTTCTACCATGGCCCGCGGAATACACAAACGATGGAAGGTACAGCAGGAGCGTTATCGGAACAATAATTGTCCGTACAACTTTGGCCCGAAAAGGTCGGAAACCAGCGGGAACCGCGCAGAGCCCGTTGCCGATGCAGGGGGGCGGGCTGGACTGCCGGATGAGTGTGAATGAGGTCCAGCTACATCGCGTCGGAATGGGTGCGCAGGCTGGCGACGTACTCGTCATGGGTATGGACCAGCGGCAGCGCGAACATGAGGATCAGGTAGATCAGCGCCGCGGCTCCGCCGGTGAAGATGGTCAGTACGACGAAAATCGCGCGCACCCACTCCACTTTGATACTGGAATAGGCCGCGAGCCCCTGGCACACGCCGAAGAACCACTGGCCTTCCTCGATTCGGCAAAGCCGGCGCGGGCGGTCGCCTTCGACTTTGACGCTTTCTGCGTTGCCCGTGTCGACGGCGCCGACCTGTTCGAGTACCGACTCGACTTCACGGCGATTGACCACGCGACTTGCGGAACCCAGAAGCTGCACGAGTTTCTCGCCGATCGATTGCTCCAGGTCGCGCAGTACTTCATCGCGACCCGGATCCCGTCTGAGGCGTGAACGCGCGCGGTCGAGATACGAGCGCAGCGCGTTGTAGGCGTCCTCGTCCAGCTGGAACATTGTCGAGTGACCGCTCAAGCTGATTGGAATTACTTTTTGCATGATGGTTTACCCAGTTCGTCGATGAGGCTCGTCAGAGACTCCCAGTACTCTCGAAACTCCGCCAGCTGTTTGCGTCCGGTGGCCGTGAGCTTGTAATACTTGCGCGGCGGTCCAGTGTCGGACTCCTGCCACTCGTAGTCCAGCAACTGGTCCTGACGCATCTTGCTCAACAGCGGATACAGCGTGCCTTCCTGCGTGGCGAAATCGGTTTTGCCGAGGCGTTGCAGCATGTCGGCGACATAGACGCGGCCCGACGACACGATTCCGAGTATCAGGAATTCGAGCAGCCCCTTGCGCAGCGTATTAAATTTGGCGGAATCCATCTTCTAACCAGCTACCTTGTGCAACAAAGGTAGCTGGTTGCCAGTCGGCCGTCAAGGCTTTGCGCCCGTTATTGCAGCCGGATCGATGGGTCAGTCGCGGATGAGGCCTGGTTGTGCGCGGCCAAAATAGGCGCGCCGTTCGCGTTCGAGTGATTTGCTGGTATCTCTGAGGCGTAGCAGATCCTTGCGTGCGATCAGCCCGAGCAGAATCCCCGTTCCCGAGGCAACGATCGGAACGCGTCCGACGTCGGCCGCGATCATCAAGTCGGTGACACGTCCGACCATGTCGTCGGGGTGGGCGACTGGCGTCGATGCGTCCGACACGACGTCGTTCAACGTCTGCTCTGGATGACGCTCCTGCGCCTGCCAGCGCAGGGCGTCCGCGCGCGTAACCATGCCGACCAGCCGGCCGTCGCGCTCTATCACCGGATACGAACGGTGACGGTGCTCGTCGGCGCAGAAAAAATCCGCTGCTTCGTCGATCAACATGTCGGCCGGGAGCGTGTCCACGGTTTTGACCATGATGTCCGCCGCACGCGTCAGCTCGAACGGATCGATGCTGTATTCGCGTGTGATGTGCTGGCCACGGCGCGCGATTTTTTCGGTGAGGATCGAGCGGCGCAGCAGCAGCACGGTGACCGCATAGGCGGAAACCGTCGCGATCAACAAGGGCACCAGCATTTGTATGTCGCCGGTCAGCTCGACCGCGAAGAGCGTTCCGGTAAGCGGTGCGCGCATCGTGCCGCCCATCATTGCCGCCATGCCGAGCAAAGCCCAGACCGCGGGGTCGCCCGGTAGCAGCAATCCGACCAGCCAGCCGAGTGCGCCGCCAAGGATCAACAACGGCGCGAGCACGCCTCCGGATGTTCCCGACGACAGTGCGACCAGCCAGATAACCGTCTTGACCAGAAGTATCGTCAACACGGTCTTGGCGAGCAGGTGCGTGCCGAGAAGATCGCCAATGATGTCGTAGCCGACGCCCAGCGCCCGCGGCTCGATCAGGCCGCCGAGTCCGACGACGAGTCCGCCCAGAGCCGGCGCCCACATCCAGTGGATCGGCAGGCGTTCAAAAGCATCTTCGATCCGGTACAGCAACGTCGTGAGCAACCCGGACTGCAATCCCGAAATCACGCCGAGGCCGACACAGACCAGCAAACCCCACCACGGCAGCGCCCAATGCAGGGAGGTCGGAAACAGGGGGCCGAGCGGAAACAGCAGTGGGCGCCATCCCATCGACACGCCGGCGGCGACCGCGACGGGAATGAAACTGCGCGGTTTCCATTCGAACAGCAACAGTTCCACGGCCAGCAACACCGCGGCGAGCGGAGTGGCGAAAATCGCCGTCATGCCCGCGGCTGCGCCGGCGACCAGCAGGGTCTTGCGCTCCGCCGCGCTCAGATGAAAAAACTGCGCGAACAACGAACCGATCGCGCCGCCGGTCATGATGATCGGGCC
>Ga0157369_10010476_pt1 | contig 10558 bp, 10 predicted proteins | sample C25metaG_FD_113461 | JGI IMG/M metagenome (GOLD analysis project Ga0157369, IMG submission 113461) | Corn rhizosphere microbial communities from Kellogg Biological Station, Michigan, USA - C2-5 metaG | ecosystem: Host-associated > Plants > Roots > Rhizosphere > Soil | place: USA: Michigan...
ATTCCGATCACATCGCCCTGCCGATCGTCCTCGATCATGCCGGCAAGGAAGAGACGCTGAACGCCGCCTCGGCCCTCTGGATGCGGCCGAAGAGCGAGATCACAGCCGATCAGTACAAGGAATTCTATCACCACGTCGCGCATGCCTTCGACGAGCCATGGCTGACACTCCACAACAAGGTCGAGGGCAATTACGAATACACGACGCTGCTGTTTATCCCAGGCAGCAAGCCCTTCGATCTCTTCGACCCGCAGCGCAAGCATCATGTGAAGCTCTATGTACGCCGCGTCTTCATTACCGACGACGCGCAAGAGCTGTTGCCGCCTTATCTGCGCTTTCTGCGCGGCGTGGTCGATAGCGAAGACCTGCCGCTCAATGTCAGCCGCGAGATGCTGCAGAACAATCCGATGCTCAGGCGCATGCGCGGCCAGATCACGACGCGCGTTCTCAGCGAGCTGAGCAAGAAAGCCAAGGACGAGCCGGCGGAATTCGCGAAATTCTCGGAGAATTTCGGCGCAGTGCTGAAGGAAGGCATCTACGAGGACCACGAGCATAAGGACGAGATCCTGCCGCTGGCGCGTTTCCGCTCGACCGCCGGCGACGACCTCACCTCGCTCGACGAATACATCGCGCGGACGAAGCCAGGGCAAGAGGCGATCTACACCATCGCCGGCGAGGATCTCGAAGCGCTCAAGAAAAGCCCGCAGATCGAGGGTTTCCGCGCCCGTGGCATCGAGGTGCTTCTGCTCACCGATCCGGTCGACGAATTCTGGATGCCGGGGGTCGGCGAGTATCAAAAGAAAGAATTCAAATCGGTGACGCGCGGCAGCGCCGATCTCGACAAGATCGCGCCCGAGGAGAAGAAGGACGGCGCACCGGCTGCCGACGAGAAGCCGGAAGGCGATGTCGCCTCGCTGCTTGCGCTGCTGAAGCTGTCGCTCGGCGATGCGGTGAAGGATGTGCGCAGCTCGAAGCGCCTGACCGACAGCGCGGTCTGTCTCGTCGCCGATGATCGCGACATCGACATGCATCTGGAGCGCTTGCTGCGCCAGCACAAGCAGCTCGCCGCCGGAATCGATGCCAAGCGCATCCTCGAGATCAATCCGAAACATCCGCTGATCGCACGGCTGGTCGATCTCGCCGGCAAGGAAGGCGCCGCCGACGCGCTTGGCGATTTTGCCTGGCTGCTTCTCGATCAGGCGCGGATCTTGGAAGGCGAGACCCTGCCCGACCCGGCGGCTTTCGCGAAGCGCTTGTCTTCGGTCCTGGCGCGCGGCCTCGCGGCGTAGCCGCTCCGCGGCAGGGCGGCGTAGAGCAGTCGCGGCCGGGCTTCTTCCTGGAGCTGCTCCATCGTGCATTGGTGCGGCGCCTTGTCCGGGCGCCAGCGCAGTAGCTTCGTGCCGTGGCGGAAGCGCCCGCCGGTGACATGGTCGTAGCGCACCTCGATGACCAGCTTGGATTTGAGCGGCACCCATTCGGCGGAACGCTCGGTGCTCCAGCGGCTTGGCCCGCCTGGTGCGTCGCCGGTGAAGCCCGGCTCGCCTTTGAGCTTTTCGAGCTTCTTTGTCAGCGCGGCGCGATCTTCATTTGCGAAGCCGGAGGTGAAGCCGACATGGTCGAGCTTGCCCGCGTCATTGTAGAGACCGAGCAACAGCGAGCCGACGAGCTTGCTGCCGGTCGCATATCTGAATCCGCCGACGACGCAATCGGCGCTGCGCAGATGTTTCAGCTTCAGCATCGCGCGCTCACCCGGCAGATAAGGCGCATCGAATTGCTTGGCGACGATACCGTCGAGGGCCCCGCCCGCATGCGACAGCCAGGCTTCGGCGGTTTTGCGATCGCGCGTGTAATCGGTCAGACGCAGCGCCGGCGCCTTGCCAACACCGGCATAGAATTGCTCGAGCGCGTGGCGACGCTTCGTCAGCGGCTCATCGAGAAGAACGCCGGCCTTCTCGGTATAGAGACAATCAAAAAGGATGAGGATCGACGGCGTCTCGGCCGCGAGTTTTCGTATCCGGCTTTCGGCGGGATGCAGCCGAAGCTGCAACGCATCGAAGGACAGGCTATCGCCGACCGGGATCGCGAGCTCGCCGTCGAGCACGAAGCGTCGCGCCGGCAGCGCCTTTAGCGCCGCGACCATCTCCGGGAAATAGCGCGCCAGCGGCTTACCCGATTTCGCCTGCAGCGCGATCGCATCGCCGTCGCGAAAGGCGAGGCAGCGAAACCCGTCCCATTTCGGCTCGAATTGCCAGCCCTCGCCCTCGGGCAGCGCATCGACGATATGCGCTTCCATGGGCGGCGTGGTCACGGGGATCGGCAGACGCATGGCTTCCGGATAACCGGTGTTGGCCTGCGAGGTTGCGCGCCGGGCCCAAAGTTGCGGAGTTCAGTGGCCCTGGAGCCGGATGCTGGCGGCGGTGAGGATCGGGCCGCTGCCGTTCTCCTGGAGCAACACGGCAGCGCCGAAATCGCCGAGATTCTTCACGTCCTCGGCCGGCACGATCAGCTCTTCCGACCAGCCGGCCCAGGAGCCGAGACGGCGGAAGCTGCGCACCGCGTGATGGTCCCAGGAGGTCTTGCCGGCATTCTCGCCGGTGGTCACCGCCATCGTGTGCATCTTGTCGAAACCGACGAGCCAGAGCGTCGCCGGCTGGCTCGGCGGCGATTGGCCGCCGCCGACCTCGGCGACGAGCGCGCCGTCGTCACGCCAATGCAGGGTGAGGCTGGGATGCGGTCGACGCTTGGCCTCGGCGGCGCGGATCATCGGTTCGATCGTGGCTGGCTCCGAGCCGACGCCTTCCATCTCGCCCTGGATCACGATTTCGGGGGTGTAGACGTAACGCAACTTCATCGCCGCCTGATAATCGCGCTGCCGCCGGGTCGCCCACGGCTTCGAATAAGCATCGGTCCAGCCGATGTAATTCCAATATTCGATATGGAAAGCGAGCGCGATAATGTCGGGGCGCTTGGCGAGCTCGCCGAAATACTTGTCGGCCGGCGGGCAGGAGCTGCAGCCTTGCGAGGTGAAAAGCTCGACGACGATCGGCGAATCATCGGCCCACGCGAGGGTGGGCGTCGCCGCGAGAAGTGCGGCGAGCAAGGCGAGAGGGGCCGGCCGGAGCATTACTCCATCCTGCACTTCGTCGGACGAATTCGCAAAGCACTCTCCTTCACAAGGGGGTGATGCTTGACCCTATCGCAGCGGTCGCGGCAGGCTTCCCCTTAACCGAAATCAGGGAGGAAACAAATGATTCTGGAAGTACGCACTTATGTGGCGCAGACCGGTGGCGGCACTGCCCGTTGGCTTGAGCACTACGAGAAGCACGGCCTGCCGCCCTCGAAACGCCATCTCGGTCAGCTCGTCGGATTTTTCACCAGCGAGATCGGGCCGCTCAACCAGATCGTCCATATGTGGCGCTATGAATCCCTCGCCGACCGCGAGACGCGCCGCGCCGCCCTTTACGCCGATCCCGAATGGCAATTCTTCCTCAAGAACGGACCGCAGCCATCGCCCCTGATCTCGCAAGAGAGCAAGATCCTGGTGCCGACGTCGTTCTCGCCGATGAAATAGCGTGAGCGCTTAACGCTCACGCCTTCATCATGCCGCGCAGCACGTATTGCAGAATGCCGCCATGGCGGAAGTATTCGAGCTCGTCCAGCGTGTCGATGCGGCAGAGAACCTTGATCTCCTCGGTCTGGCCGTTCGCACGGTGGATGCGGACGGTCAGCTCGCTGCGCGGCTTCAAGCCTTGCGCGATGCCGAGCACGTCGAAAGTCTCCGTGCCATCGAGCTTCAAGGTCTGGCGCGTCATGCCCTCCTTGAATTGCAGCGGCAGCACCGCCATGCCGACGAGGTTCGAGCGATGGATGCGCTCGAAGCTTTCGACCAGCACCGCGCGCACGCCGAGGAGCTTCGTGCCCTTCGCCGCCCAGTCGCGCGATGAGCCGGTGCCGTATTCCTTGCCGGCAATGACAACCAGCGGCACGCCTTCCTTTTGATATTGCATCGCCGCGTCGTAGATCGGCATCACCGTCCCGTCGGGCTGATGCTTGGTGACACCGCCTTCGACGCCCGGCACCATCTCGTTCTTGATGCGAATATTGGCGAACGTGCCGCGCATCATCACGTTATGCGTGCCGCGGCGCGCGCCGTAGGAATTGAAATCCTGCGGCCGCACCTGGTGCTCCAAAAGATATTGCCCGGCGGGGCTGTCCTTCTTGATCGAGCTGGCAGGCGAGATGTGATCGGTGGTGATGCTGTCGCCGAACAGCGCGAGCTCGCGCGCGCCGTTGATATCGGTGAGCGACCCCGGCTGTTTCGGCATGTTGTCGAAATAGGGCGGCAGCGCGAGATAGGTCGAGCCCGGATCCCAGGCGAAGGTCATGCCCTCGACCTTCGGCACCTTCCGCCACTCCTCCGGCCCCTCGAACACATTCCCGTAGCGCTTCTTGAACATCGTATCATTGAGCGCGCTGTGCACCGTCTCGGCAATCTCGCGATTGCTCGGCCAAATATCCTTGAGATAGACCGGCTTGCCGTCCGGATCCTCGGCGAGAGGATCGCGTGTCAGATCGATATTCATCGAGCCTGCCAGCGCATAGGCGACGACGAGCGGCGGCGAAGCGAGATAATTCGCGCGCACTTGCGGATGGATGCGGCCTTCGAAGTTACGGTTGCCGGAGAGCACACCGGCGACGACGAGATCGCCTTCATCGATCGCATCGGCGATCGGATCGGGCAGCGGGCCCGAATTGCCGATGCAGGTCGTGCAGCCATAGCCGACGAGGTTGAAGCCGAGCTTGTCCAGATCGCCTTGCAGGCCGGCGGCGGCGTAATAATCGCTGACCACCTGGCTGCCCGGCGCGAGCGAGGTCTTGACCCAGGGCTTCACCTTGAGGCCGCGCTTCACCGCGTTGCGCGCGAGGAGGCCGGCGCCGAGCATGACGCTGGGATTGGAGGTGTTGGTGCAAGAGGTGATCGCGGCGATCACCACCGCGCCGTCTTTCAGAGCGTAATTAGCGCCCTTCACCGCTACTTCGCTCTTCGCGTTCTTGCGATTGGGCGCGAGCTTCGGCGCTTCCGTTGCGAAATTTTGCGCGACGCCAGCAAGACCAACGCGATCCTGCGGCCGCCGCGGGCCGGCGAGCGACGGCTCGACGGTCGAGAGATCGAGTTCAAGCGTATCGGTGAAGACCGGCTCGGGCGTCTTCTCGTCATGCCAGAGGCCCTGTGCCTTGGCATAAGCCTCGACCAGCGCGATGCGCGCCGGATCGCGGGCCGACAGCTTCAGATAGCGGATGGTCTCGGCGTCGATCGGGAAGAAGCCGCAGGTCGCACCGTATTCCGGCGCCATGTTGCCGATCGTCGCGCGATCGGCGAGCGCCATGTTGGCGATGCCCGGACCATAGAATTCGACGAAGCGCCCGACCACGCCTTTCTTGCGCAGCATCTGCACGACGGTGAGCACGAGGTCGGTCGCGGTCGCACCTTCCTTGAGCGCGCCATGCACGCGGAAGCCGACGACTTCCGGCAGCACCATCGAGATCGGCTGACCCAACATCGCGGCTTCGGCCTCGATGCCGCCGACGCCCCAGCCGAGCACCGAGAGGCCGTTGATCATCGTCGTATGGCTGTCGGTGCCGACCAGCGTGTCGGGATAGGCGACGGTCTTGCCGCCTTCGTCGGTCGTCCACACGACCTGCGCGAGATATTCGAGATTGACCTGATGACAGATACCGGTGCCCGGCGGCACCACGCGGAAATTGTCGAAGCTGCCCTGGCCCCAACGCAGGAAAGTGTAGCGCTCCTGATTGCGCTCGAACTCGACCTTCACGTTGTTGCGGAAGGCTTGCGGATTGCCGAAATTATCGACCATCACCGAATGGTCGATGACGAGATCGACCGGCGCGAGCGGGTTGATCTTCTTCGGATCACCGCCGAGCTTCACCATGGCGTCGCGCATCGCCGCGAGATCGACCACCGCCGGCACGCCGGTCAGATCCTGCATCAGCACGCGCGCCGGCAGGAAAGCGATCTCGCGCTCCGAGGTCTTGGTCTTCAGCCATTCGGAAACCGCTTTGATGTCCTCGACCGTCACCGTGCGGCCATTCTCGAGCCGGACCAGATTCTCCAGCAGCACCTTCATCGAGAACGGCAGGCGCGAGATGTCGCCGAGCCCTGCGGCCTGCGCCGCCGCTTCCAGGCTGAAATAATCGTAATTCTTGCCGGAGACGGTGAGGGTACGGCGGGTTTTCAGCGAATCATGGCCGGTGACGGGCACTTTTTTCTCCTCGGGACGCGGGAAGGCGGGGGATTTCCTGCTGCTACTGCCTTTAGGGCAGCAGATCAAGCCGTACAGGCGCGGCCAAGCCCATCATAGCCAGTGCGGCACGTTGTCAGTATATCGAGCAGCGACAGGTGACGGATCGAGCTCATCGATCCTTCCATCGCGTCGTCAAATTTCACGTCATTACCACGTGCGGAGGGGCGCACCGGCTTTCATGGCGTGCCCAGAGATAGAAGAGATACGGAGACCGTCTTTGATCCGTATTGGCCGGCGGGCTGAAACCCTTCCGCGAGTTAGTCACCAGTGTGACAACCGGCGAGAAGGCCCCCTGATAAATGGCCGCCGCTTCATGCGTGTTATTTGAGCGTTTTAAAAAAATCCAATGACTACAATAAGATAGTCGAGGCCTGGGGAAAACTAGGGCAAAAACCTTGCTTTCGCCATGATTCTTGCGCGCCAGCGTCCCAAAGGGGGTGTTTCCTACGCGCGGGTGAGAGAGGCTATTGGCTTTTTCTCCCTCTCCGTAGCGGTCAATCCCCCCGACCGCTCATACGCGGCCTCGGTTCCCCCGACCGAGGCCGCCTTTCTTTTTACACCCGGTCTTGGTCTTCTAGGTTGGTTCAAGGGGGTACCCATGTCCGACACCACTGTTGAGACCGGATGGCTGCGGCGGCTGAAGGGTTCGCTTGCGGCGTCGGCCGGGACGATCGTCTTCGGCATGGAAGACGGCACGGTCTCGATCTTTGGCCTCGTCTTCGGGGTCGCCGCGACAACCAATAGCAGCAATGTCGTCCTGGTCGCCGGGGCGTCGGGCGCCGCCGCGGCAGCCGTATCGATGATGGCCGGGGCGTTTCTCGAATCCGAAACCGACCGCGACGAAAAGAAAGCGCGCCAGAAACAGCTCGAAGCCGATCTGAAATGCGATCCTGCTGGGATCGACGCGATGCTGGCGGAGCGGCTAACAAGCGTCGGGCTGGAGCGGCCGCAAGCCGGCGCGCTCACCAGCGCCGTGCGTGACAAGCCCGATGCGATCAAAGCATTGCTGATCGCGATGCAGGGCGGCAATGACGCGGCGATGAACCCGATCGAGCAAGCGCTGTGGATGCTGGTCGCGGATTTCTTCTCGGCCGCCGTGCCGATTGTCCCCTTCATGCTGATGCCGATCGCGCCGGCGCGCATCGTGTCCGCCGGCATCACCATCTTGCTGCTCGTCGCGCTCGGCATCGGGCGCGGCATTATCGGCAAGCGCTCGCTGCTGCGGACGATCCTCGAAACCGTCAGCGTCGGGATCGCGGCCGCGCTTGCCGGGGTCGGCATCGGCCTGCTGTTCAATAGCAGTTACGGCGGCAGCTAGCGCGCCATCTGCTTTGCTTTAGCGGCGGCGAGCGGTCACAATCGCGCCGCCCGATGTCCCCCGCCCTACCCCTTTCCACTCTCCAAAGTTTTTCGAGTCTGGGCGATTTCACCGGACAAGGCCTCGCCTGCCGCCGCGGCGAGAAGCTGATCTTCCGCGGCCTTGATTTCACCCTGCCGCCGGGCGGCGCCCTGGTGCTGATCGGCCCCAATGGCAGCGGTAAATCGAGCCTGCTCCGGCTCATGGCCGGGCTGACGCCGCGCGAAGCGGGGACTCTGGCCTGGGACGGCACCGATATCCGCGAAGACCCCGGCGCGCATCGCGCCCGGCTGCATTTCATCGGCCATAGCGATGCGTTGAAGCCGGTCCTCTCCGCCGGTGAGAGCCTTGCCTTTTGGGCGAAGATGCGCGGCCAGGTCTTCGGGAATATAGGCGCGGCGATCGAGCCGGCATTGGCATGGTTCGGCCTCGGCAACGCGGTCTCACTGCCCTGCCGCTATCTCTCCGCCGGCCAGAGGCGGCGGCTCGCTTTGGCGCGGCTGATCGCGGCACCCGCGGAGCTCTGGCTGCTCGACGAGCCGCTGACTAGCCTCGACAGCGACGCCGCTGCGCAGCTTCTCACCGTGATCGCCGAGCATCGCGCCCAGGGCGGGCGGGTCGCGCTCTCGACCCATGCGCCGATCGACCTAACCGACGCGACGCGGCTATCGCTCGCGGATTTCCGCCCCAGCCCGACAGAGTCGGCGGCGGAGCTCCTGGCATGAGCGCGTTTCTAAGCTTGGTCGCGCGCGATCTCCGTCTGGCGTTCCGCCAAGGCGGCGATGCCGCGATGGTGATCGCGTTCTTCGTGTTGACCGTGGTGCTGTTCCCTTTCGGCGTCGGACCGGAGCCCGAGTTGTTGCAGCGCATTGCGGCGGGCATTGTCTGGGTGACGGCGCTGCTCGCAGCGCTGCTGTCGCTCGAGCGCTTGTTCCAGGCCGATTACGAGGATGGCAGCCTCGAGGCCCTCGCCCTGTTGCCGCTGCCGCTCGAAGCGCAGGTGTTGGCGAAATGTCTCGCGCATTGGCTGGTGACCGGGCTGCCGCTGATCATCGTCGCGCCGCTGCTGGCGCTGCTGCTGCATCTCGACCCAGCCGGCTATCCGGCGCTGATCGCCGGCATGGTGCTGGGCACGCCGACCCTCAGCCTCATCGGCGCAATCGGCGCCGCGCTGTCTTTGGGGGCGCGGCGTGGCGGCGTGTTGCTCTCTTTGCTGGTGCTGCCGCTCTATATCCCGGTGCTGATCTTTGGCGTCGCGGCGATCGAGGCCGAGATCGCGGGTTTCGGTGCCCGGCCGGACCTGCTGCTGCTGGCGGCGCTGCTCGTGTTGGCGGTGGGGCTGGTTCCTTTTGCCGCTGCGGCGGCGCTGCGCCTGGCGCTAGAATAGGGCCCCTAAACTAGAGATCGCTGTCCAGGTGCTTGCTTAAATAAGATTTAGATGTTCCGCCTCGCCAATCCCAATCGCTTCATGCAGTGGTCTGGCAAGATCCTGCCCTGGTGCGCGATCGCCACCGTGCTGCTGCTCGGCGCCGGACTCTATCTCGCGCTCTTCGTCGCGCCGCCCGATTACCAGCAAGGCGAGTCCGTGCGCATTATGTATGTGCATGTGCCGTCGGCCTATATGGCGACGATGGTCTATGCGCTGATGGCTGCGGCCAGCGCCATGGCGCTGATCTGGCGGCATCCGGTTGCCGATATCGCGGCGCGCGAAGCCGCACCGCTGGGTGCCGGCTTCACGCTGCTGTGCCTGGTTTCCGGCTCGCTTTGGGGCAAGCCGATGTGGGGCACCTGGTGGGTGTGGGACGCGCGGCTCACCTCGGTGCTGGTGTTGTTCTTCCTCTATCTCGGCTACATCGCGCTGATTAACGCTTTCGACGAGCCGACGCGCGGCGCACGCGCCGGCGCGATCCTCGCGCTGGTCGGCGTGGTCAATCTGCCGATCATCAAATTCTCGGTCGATTGGTGGAACACGCTGCATCAGCCGGCGAGCATCTTCCGTTTGGGCGGCCCGACCATCGCGGCGTCGATGCTGTGGCCGCTGGCGGTCATGGCGCTGGGCTTCACGCTGCTGTTCGTCACGCTGTGGCTGCTGCGCATTCGCAGCGCGCTGATCGCGGCGAAGCTGCGCGCCCTGCGGCTGCAGCAGGCAGTATGAGATGGAAGCGCTCGATCACTTCCTCGCGATGGGCGGCTATGCGCGTTTCGTCTGGCCGGCCTATGCGCTGGCGGTGATCGTGTTGGGCGGTTTCGCGATCGAGACGATCGTCACCTATCGCAAGCGCCAGCGCGCGCTCGATGAAGCGGAGAAGCGCCGGCGATGACGCGCAAGCGCAAGCGGCTTTATCTGGTGCTCGGCGGGCTAGGACTTTTGGCCGTCGTCACGACATTTGTGCTATTCGCCCTACAGGCGAATATCGAACTTTTTTATTCACCATCTGATCTCGTCTCTCAGGAAGTGCCGAGTGACCGCACCATCCGCATCGGGGGACTGGTCGAGAATGGTAGCGTGAAGCGTGAGGCTGACGGGCTAACGCTCGACTTCAAGGTCACCGATGGCAAATCGAGTGTTCCCGTGACCTATAAGGGTGATGTGCCCGATCTCTTTCGCGAGGGACAAGGTGTGGTTGCTCAGGGCAAGCTGCAGCAAGGCACCTTCCGCGCCTCGAGCGTGCTCGCCAAGCACGACGAGAATTACATGCCGCCCGAAGTGGTCGATGCGTTGAAGCGCAGCGGCCATTGGCAGGAAGGCGCGAAGCCCGGCCCTACCTCGTCCGCCGGGGCCGCCGCAACCGCCAACGCGAAACAGCCATGACCATCGAACGCTCATGATCAACGAATTCGGCCATTTCGCGCTGATCCTCGCGCTCTGCCTCGCGGC
>Ga0157369_10010477_pt1 | contig 10557 bp, 11 predicted proteins | sample C25metaG_FD_113461 | JGI IMG/M metagenome (GOLD analysis project Ga0157369, IMG submission 113461) | Corn rhizosphere microbial communities from Kellogg Biological Station, Michigan, USA - C2-5 metaG | ecosystem: Host-associated > Plants > Roots > Rhizosphere > Soil | place: USA: Michigan...
ATTCGCGCCGCCGACCGGGCGCGCGCCGCCGGCTTCGACAATTTCAACCTGGACCTGATGCACGGCCTGCCCGAGCAGAGCGTGGCCGATGCCCTCGGCGATCTGGAGCAGGCCATCGCGCTCGCGCCCACCCACCTGTCCTGGTACCAGCTGACCATGGAGCCCAACACGGTGTTCTGGAGCCAGCCGCCGGAGCTGCCCGAAGACGATACCCTCTGGGACATCCAGGAAGCCGGCCAGGCGCGGCTGGCGGCCGCCGGTTACCACCAGTACGAGACCTCTGCCTATGCCCAGCCCGGGCGCCAGGCGCGGCACAATCTCAACTACTGGGGCTTCGGCGACTTCCTCGGCATCGGCGCCGGCGCCCACGCCAAGCTCAGCGCCCCGGACGGCACCCTGCAGCGCACCTGGAAGACCCGCCTGCCCAAGGACTATCTGGACCCGGCCAAGACCTTCCAGGCCGGCGCGAAACCCCTGGCGCCAGCCGACCTGCCCTTCGACTTCATGATGAACGCCCTGCGCCTGGTGGACGGGGTGCCCGCCGCCTGGTATCCGCAGCGGACCGGTCAGTCCCTGGACAGCCTGGCGCCCGCACTGGCCGCGGCGCGCCGCGCCGGCCTGCTGGCCGAGGATGAACAGCGGCTGCGCCCCACCGCCCGCGGCCAGCTGTTCCTGAACGACCTCTTGCAATCCTTTCTGCCTGACTGACGAGGAGCTCTGCCTTGGACTTCGTACTCGACCATATCGCCGACCTCTCCCGCTGGAGCCGCAGCCACCTGGACGAGGTGGCCCTGGCGGTCACCGCCACTCTGCTGGTGCTGTTCGGCAGCCAGGTCAACGCCTTCATCCAGGCGCGGCTGGGCAGCCTGCCGACCGCCGTTCGGATACCGGCCTTCGCCCTGGCCTGCCTGGCCATCTATGGCGCCGCCATGACCTTCCTGACCCCCTGGGTGGTCAAGGGCCTGGCGCAGTTCAACAACTATGCCCTGGCCCCGGTGCTGCTGATCGGCGTCTGCCTGCTGGGCGTGCTGGCCGAACGCCGTAGCTAGCGGCAGCGGGCGCGGATACCGTCCAGCAGGCACTCCAGGGATTGCGGGCGACCCAGCAGGAAGCCCTGGAAGGTGTCCACGCCCAGGTCCTTGAGCAATTCGAACTGGGCCTGGGTTTCCATCCCTTCGGCGACGATCTGCATGTCCAGAGCGCGGCACAGGCTGACGATGCCGGCCAGCAACTGCCGGGATCGGTCGTCGGCGTCCACCGCCAGCAGAAAGCTGCGGTCGATCTTGATGGTGTCGAAGGGCAGGCGGTGCAGATAGCCCAGCGACGAATAGCCGGTGCCGAAATCGTCCATCGCCACCCGAAAGCCCTGCTCGCGCAAGGCGGCCAGGCGCCGCTCCGGCGTGCCCTGCTGCAGGAATACCGATTCGGTCACCTCCAGCTCCAGCGCACTGGGCTCGATGCCGAATTCGGCGCAGGCGGCCGCGAGAACCTCGGCCAGTTCATCATCGGCCACCTGCAGCGGCGAGATGTTGACTGCCACCGGGATCTGCAGACCGGCGTCCTGCAGGGCCCGGGCGCAAGCGGCCGCGCGGCGGATCGCCAGCCGCCCGAGGGCCGAGGCCATGCCGTTCTGCTCGGCCAGGGCGACGAAGACGTTGGGCGGCACCGCCCCGACGCCCGGACAGTTCCAGCGCGCCAGCAACTCGGCGCTGACCATGCGCTGGCGGGCATCGAACTTGGGCTGCAGGACGAAGGTGATGAGCTCCGCCTCGATGGCGCCGTGCAGATGGGCCAGCAGGGTCACCTTGCTGCGCGCCTCGCAGGTCAGCTGCGGATCGTAGCAGCGCACCCGGCTCTTGCCGGCCGCCTTGGCCGCGTACATGGCGGCATCGGCATTGCGCAGCAGGGTCTCCACATCCAGTCCCTCTTCGGGCGCCAGACTCAGACCGATGCTGGCCGATACGCGGATATCGTGGCCGGCGATGCACTGCTGCCGGCCCACCGCATGCACCAGTTGCTCGGCGACCTGACGGGCCTGATCGCGATCGCTCACGTCCAGCAGGGCGACGAACTCATCGCCGCCCCAGCGCGCCAGCACCTCACCGGCCCCCAGCACCTGGCGCAACTCGCGCACCAGGGCGCAGAGCAGTTCGTCACCGGCAGCATGGCCCAGGGAGTCGTTGACCTCCTTGAAGCCGTCCACATCGATGAACAGCACCGCGAGGTTGCCGGTCTCTTCGAGGTCCTGCAGGCGCGTCTCGAAGTCCTGGTAGAAGGAGGTGCGATTGGGCAACTGGGTCAGGGCGTCGCTGAGCGCCATGCGCTCCAGCGCCTGTTCGGTGCGCTTGCGCTCGGTGATGTCCCTCAGACTGGCGACCACGTAGCCTTCGCGATCCGCCTCGCCGGCGAAGCGACTCAGACTGATCTCCACCGGCGTGATCCGCTTGGCGGAGACGTGGAACTGGGCTTCGCACAGGGCATAGCCGTCGCGCTCGAAGGTGCGGATGGCCGCCTCGGGCAACTTGATGTAGTGCGACAGGTACTGGCCGCTGACACTGCGCTCCGCACTGAGCATCAGGGCGCGCAGGGCGTCATTGGCTTCGATGATCTGCCCGCTTTCGGTCAGCACGGCCATGGCGTCGCGGCAGAGGGCGAAGGCTGAAGCGATGAGGTGCAGCGAGCGCTCGGTGCGCTGGCGAGCGCTACGCTCGACTTCGAGCCAGCGGCGTACGGCGTGCAACTCGGCCGTCGGCGAATCGGGACGGACCAGATCCCTCATGGAATCCGCCGCTCACGAAGGGCGGCACGGGACCGGTTGGCGTTCTTGAAGAGGACTGACATCCAGGTGTCTCTGTGAATTCGACTGCAACCGCCATCACAGCAGGGCAATTGGCCATCATGCCAATTGCCCGTCGGCAGCTCAAGATCGATTCGTCAGAGATACACGGTCAGCTCTGGCGTTCGAACTTGAGATCCCAGACGCCATGCCCCAGGCGCTCGCCACGGCGTTCGAACTTGGTGATGGGTCTTTCCTCGGGGCGCGGCACATAGCCCGAGGCGTCGCCGAGGTTACGGTAACCCGGGGCGGCGTTCATGATCTCGAGCATGTGTTCGGCATAGGCCTGCCAGTCGGTGGCCATGTGCAGCACCCCGCCGACCCTGAGCTTCTGCCGGACCAGTTCGGCGAAGGCCGGCTGGACGATACGGCGCTTGTGGTGACGGCTCTTGTGCCAGGGATCGGGAAAGAACAGCAGCACCCGGTCCAGACTGGCATCGGCCACGCACTGCCGCAGCACCTCGAGGGCATCGCAGCTGTAGACCCGCAGATTGGTCAGGCCCTGGGTCATGGCGCCATTGAGCAGCGCGCCCACGCCCGGGCGATGCACCTCGACGCCGATGAAATCCTGCTCGGGCGCGGCGGCGGCCATTTCCAGGGTGGAATGGCCCATGCCGAAACCGATCTCGAAGGTACGTGGCGCCTGGCGCCCGAACACCTGGTCGAAATCCTGCAGGCCGTCGGTCAGCTCCAGACCGAAGCGTGGCCAACCCTGGTCGAGACCGCGTTGCTGGCCTTCGGTCATGCGGCCGGCGCGCATCACGAAGCTCTTGATGGTGCGCCGGGGGCGGTCGGGGGTCTGGTCGTCTTGATGATCGGTCATGGCGTTATCGATAGTGGGAAAAAGAGACGCCCGGCAGAGGCCGGGCGCGTGATGGAGGGCGCCAGGTCCTAGTTGACCAGGCCGTCCAGCGGCGAGGAGGCCGTGGCATAGAGCTTGCGCGGCATGCGCCCGGCCAGATAGGCCAGGCGACCGGCGACGATGGCGTGCTTCATGGCTTCGGCCATCAGCACCGGCTCGCGGGCATGGGCGATGGCGCTGTTCATCAGCACCGCTTCGCAACCCAGTTCCATGGCGATGGTGGCGTCTGAGGCGGTACCCACCCCGGCATCCACCAGCACCGGCACCTTGGCCTCTTCGAGGATGATGCGCAGGTTGTAGGGATTGCAGATGCCCAGGCCCGAGCCGATCAGACCGGCCAGCGGCATGACGGCGATACAGCCGATGGCCTCCAGCTGGCGGGCGACGATGGGATCGTCACTGGTGTAGACCATGACGTCGAAGCCATCGGCGACCAGCGTCTCGGCAGCCTTGAGCGTCTCGATGACGTTGGGGAACAGGGTCTTCTGGTCGGCCAGGACTTCCAGCTTGACCAGGTTGTGACCGTCGAGCAGCTCGCGCGCCAGGCGGCAGGTGCGCACCGCTTCCACCGCGTCATAGCAGCCGGCGGTGTTCGGCAGGATGGTGTAGCGCTCGGGTGATATCACGTCGAGCAGATTGGGTTCGCCGGGCGTCTGGCCGATGTTGGTGCGACGCACCGCCACGGTGACGATCTCGGCACCGGAGGCCTCGATGGCCACGCGGGTCTCTTCGAGATCGCGGTACTTGCCGGTCCCGACCAGCAGACGCGACTCATAGGTGCGCCCGGCCAGGGTAAAGGGAGTGTCTTTCATCTGGATTCCTCTTGCGCGGCTAGCCGCCGCCGATGGCGTGGACCACTTCCAGCCGGTCGCCGTCCACCAGGGCGGTGGTGGCGTGCTGGCTGCGCGGCACGATGTCGAGGTTGCGTTCCACCGCTACCCGCCGCCCGGTCAGGTCGAGACGCACGAGCAGGTCGGCGACGGTGGCGCCGTCCGGCAATTCAAGGGATTCGCCGTTCAACAGAATCTGCATGGCAAAGGCATCGTCACGGGGTGAGCCGGCATTCTACGCCGGTCGGGCGTGCATTGCAGCGGCGCTGGGCCGGGAACGACGGCCAGTGCGCGGTCAGAGACTGCTCAGTCGCCAGGCGAGGATGGCCAGGCACGCCCAGCCGGCGAGAAAGCACAGCCCGCCGAAGGGAGTGATGATGCCCAGCCGCGCGATGCCGGTCAGCGTCAGCAGATAGAGGCTGCCGGAAAACAGCAGGATGCCGGCGATGAAAAAGCCACCGGCCCAGGCCACCAGGCGCCCCTGGAAGTGCAGCGACAAGAGGGCGACGCCAAACAGCGCCAGGGCATGGATGAGCTGATAGAGGACGCCGGTCTGGAACACGGCCAGGTAGTCGGCGGTCAGTCGGCCCTTGAGTCCATGGGCGGCGAAGGCGCCGAGTCCGACACCGGTGAAGCCGGCCAGGGCCGCGAACAGCAGGAAGAGACGCAACATGGGTTTTACCGGGCGATGGAAGAGAAGCGCTGGTTATAATGGCCCGCTAACCGCCAAAGACCAAGCCGATGCTGCTCACCCTCCTCCGCCGTCTCCTGCGTATCGCCCTCTGGTTCGCCGTCCTCAGCGCCGCTCTGGTGCTGATCCTGCGCTGGGTGCCGCCGCCGGGCAGCATGCTGATGGTGGAGCGCAAGGTCGAGTCCTGGATCGACGGCAAGCCCATCGATCTGCAGCGCGACTGGCGACCCTGGAAGGAGCTGCCGGACGATCTCAAGATGGCGGTGATCGCCGGTGAAGACCAGCACTTCGCCGAGCACTGGGGCTTCGACATGGCGGCGATCCGCCAGGCCTTCAGCCACAACGAAGCCGGTGGTTCCCTGCGCGGCGCCAGCACCATCAGCCAGCAGACCGCCAAGAACCTCTTTCTATGGAGCGGCCGCAGCTATCTGCGCAAGGCCTTCGAAGCCTGGTTCACCGTGCTGCTGGAAACCTTCTGGTCCAAGCAGCGCATCCTCGAGGTCTATCTCAACAGCGTGGAATGGGACGACGGCGTGTTCGGCGCCGAGGCAGCGGCCCGTCACCATTTCGGCATAGGCGCGCCCTACCTCTCCGACCGCCAGGCCAGCCTGCTGGCCGCCGTGCTGCCCAATCCCCGCGAATGGAGCCCGAGTCGCCCCAGCGCCTACGTCGCCGAACGCGCCGCCTGGATCCGCCAGCAGGAACGACAGCTGGGCGGTAGCGACTATCTCAGGCAGATGACCGGGCGGTAGCCAGGCAACTGGAAAACGCTGCGCGGTTTTCCACTCTACCGACTCAAGTTGATTGATGCGGTCGTGCCTTGATGCTCCATCGCGGCCATGGGCCGCTCCTACAGAAGCATCACACCCTGTAGGAGCGGCCCATGGCCGCGATACGCTGGGTCCCGTCCACAACAGGGTAAGGATTTTCGGACATGAAAAAAACGCACCCGGAGGTGCGGTTTTTGGTCAGCGACCGGATCAGGCGGCGATATTGCCCTTGAGCTTGTTCATCGCGTTCTTTTCCAGCTGACGGATACGCTCCGCCGAGACGTTGTACTTGGCCGCCAGCTCGTGCAGCGTCGCCTTTTCCTCGGCCAGCCAACGCTGGTAGAGGATGTCGCGGCTGCGGTCATCCAGATGCTCCAGGGCCTCGTGCAGATTGGCCGTGGAACTGTCGGTCCAGTCGGCTTCCTCCAGCTGACGCGCCGGATCGTAACGGCTGTCTTCCAGATACTGGGCCGGCGACTGATAGGCCGCATCGTCATCGGCATCGCTGGCCGGGTCGAAGGCCATGTCATGCCCGGTCAGACGACTTTCCATCTCACGCACTTCCCTTGGTTCGACACCCAGGGTTTCGGCCACGCGATGGACCTCGTCGTTGTTCAGCCAGGCCAGTCGTTTCTTCTGACTGCGCAGGTTGAAGAACAACTTGCGCTGCGCCTTGGTGGTGGCGACCTTGACGATGCGCCAGTTGCGCAGGATGAATTCGTGGATTTCGGCCTTGATCCAGTGCACGGCAAAGGACACCAGGCGTACGCCCATTTCGGGATTGAAGCGCTTCACGGCCTTCATCAGGCCGACATTGCCTTCCTGGACCAGGTCGGCCTGGGCCAGACCATAGCCGGAATAGCTCTTGGCGATATGCACCACGAAACGCAGATGCGCGAGCACCAACTGCCGGGCGGCCTCGACGTCTTCCTTGTAGAAGAGGCGCTCGGCCAGTTCACGCTCCCGCTCCGGCGTGAGCAGCGGAATGCTGTTCACCGAATGCACATAGGCTTCCAGGCTGGCGCCGGGAACCAATGTAGGAACAGGTTGCAACGAAGTGGTCATGCGAATCCTCCGATTCACTAAGCACTGGGCAGTCTAACACTGATTTTTTGGACAGCGCCAGACTAGCCGAGGTTCCCTTAACCCCAGCTGAAAACCACCGTGAAATGCTTGTGCCATCAGGGGTTTAGACCGTTTCCGCAGGTTTCGGAAACGGCCGTTCGTCAGCGCGGAGCGAGTTCGCGCAGATGGCGGGCAACCGCCAGCCAGGCGCCGATGTAGCCGAGCAGCACGGCGCCGATCAGCAGCTGCAGCCCGTCCTCGACGGCGACGCTGCCCAGGGCGAAATCACTGCCGTAGAGGCCGGCCAGATCCAGCACTGCGGCGTTGAGCCAGCTCAGGCCGAACACCAGCAGGGCCCAGGCGGCGATGCCGGCGCCCAGGCCGAACAGCGCGCCCATGTAGAGGAAGGGCCGGCGCACATAGCCGTCGGTGCCACCCACCAGCTTGACCACCTCGATCTCGGTACGGCGATTCTCGATGGCCAGGCGGATGGTATTGCCGATCACCAGCAGCAGGGCGATCACCAGCACCACGGTCAGGCCGAAGACGAAGCGCTCGCCGAGCTTGAGGATGGCGGTGAGCCGCTCGACCCACTGCATGTCCAGCTGCACCTGCTGCACGCCGTTCATCTCGGCCAGCTGACTGCGCAGCATGTCGAGACGACTCTTGTCGATTTCCCTGGGCGTCACGGCGATGACGCCGGGCAGCGGATTCTGCGGCAATTCGCGCAGCGCCTCACCCAGGCCGGCATCCTGCTGCAACTCCTTCAGGGCATCGTCCGGACTGATCCAGCGCGCCTCGGCCACATCGGGCAGGACCTTGATCTGGCTCATCAGCACCTCGGCCTGGTCCTGACCGGTGCGCAGGTCGAGAAACACCGAGATCTGCGCCGCGCGCTGCCAGGACCCGCCGAGTCGCTCGACGTTCTTCAGCAGCAGCGACACGCCCATGGGCAGCGCCAGGGCAATGCCCATCACCAGGCAGGTAAGGAAGGTGCCTATGGGCTGCTGCACCATGCGCCTGAGGCTGTCCCTCAGGCCGGTGCGGTGGGCTTCGAGGTAGGCATGCAGCGGACTGCGCCAGTCGCTCTTGGGTTTCTGCGGGGCCTGGCGCTGCGGACGCTGGGGTTTGCCGCCCTGTTCCTGGCCACGGGGCAGTTCGTTGCCACTCATGACTGGCTCTCCTCTTCGTCACCGATCAGGCGACCGCGCTGCAGGGTCAGCATGCGATGGTGCAGGCGGGCGATGAGCGCATGGTCGTGGCTGGCGATCAGCACCGTGGTGCCGAGACTGTTGATGTCCTCGAAGACGCCCATGATCTCCGAGGCCAGGCGCGGATCGAGGTTGCCGGTGGGTTCGTCGGCGAGCAGCAGGGCTGGCCGATGCACCACGGCGCGGGCGATGCCGACCCGCTGTTGCTGGCCGGTGGACAGCTCGGCCGGATAGTCGTCGAGCTTGTCCTTGAGGCTGACCCGCTCCAGCGCAGAGGCGACGCGCTTGGCGATCTCGGGCTTGGACAGGCCGAGGATCTGCAGCGGCAGGGCGACGTTGTCGAACACGGTGCGGTCATGGAGCAGCTGATGGTTCTGGAAGACCACGCCGATCTGCCGGCGCAGAAAGGGAATCTGCGCATTGGTGATGCGCGAGATGTCCTGGCCGGCCAGGGTCAGCTTGCCGCCGGTGGGCCTTTCCATGGCCAGGATCAGCCGCATCAGGGTGCTCTTGCCGGCGCCGGAATGACCAGTGACGAAGAGAATCTCGCCGCGTTCGGCACGGAAGCTCAGTTCCTGCAGGCCGACGTGACCATTGGGATAGCGCTTGGAGACGCGGTCGAACTGGATCATGAGACGCCCCGCTCCGCGAACAGGGCCTGGACGAAGGGCCGCGCCTCGAAGGGCCGCAGGTCGTCGATGCCTTCGCCGACGCCGACATAGCGGATCGGCAGGGCGCTCTGCTTGGCCAGGGCGAAGATCACCCCACCCTTGGCGGTACCATCGAGCTTGGTCAGCGCCAGGCCGGTCAGGGGCACCGCATTGTGGAACTGCTTGGCCTGGTTGAGGGCGTTCTGGCCGGTACCGGCGTCCAGCACCAGCAGGGTCTCGTGGGGCGCCGCCGCGTCCAGCTTGCCGATCACCCGGCGCACCTTGCGCAGCTCTTCCATGAGGTTGTCCTTGGTGTGCAGGCGGCCGGCGGTGTCGGCGATCAGCACATCGATGCCGCGGGCCTTGGCGGCCTGGACGGCATCGAAGATCACCGAGGCGGAATCGGCGCCGGTGTGCTGGGCGATCACCGGGATGCGGTTGCGCTCGCCCCAGACCTGCAACTGCTCGACCGCCGCGGCGCGGAAGGTATCGCCGGCCGCCAGCATGACCTTCTTGCCGTCGTTCTGCAGCCGCTTGGCCAGCTTGCCGATGGTGGTGGTCTTGCCGGCGCCGTTCACGCCGACCACCAGGATGACGTAGGGCTTGTGCGAGGTATCGATCACCAGCGGCTGTTCCACCGGCAGCAGCATCTCGGTGAGCTCCTGCTGCAGCGCCTGGTAGAGCGCCTCGCTGTCGGCCAGCTGCTTGCGTGCCACCTTCTGGGTCAGGTTGCGCATGATGACGCCGGTGGCCTCGACGCCGACGTCGGCGGTCAGCAGGCGGGTCTCCAGCTCTTCGAGCAGGTCGTCGTCGATGACCTTCTTGCCGAGGAACAGGCTGGCCATGCCCTCGCCGAGACTGGCGCTGGTCTTGGACAGGCCCTGGCGCAGGCGGGCGAAGAAGCCCAGCTTGGCGGGTTCGGTCGGCGTGGCGGCGACGGCTGGCGGAGCAGGTTCGGGCTCGGGCGCCACCACCGCGGGCTCGGAACGGACCGGAGCAAGGGGCGCTACCGGTACGACCGGGGCGGGAGCAGGCTCAGGAGCGGGCGCCGGCACAACCGGAGGTAGCGGTGTGACCGGCACGGCCACCGGGTCGGGCTCCACCTCGGGCGCCATCACCGGCTCGACCTCGACCGGCGGCACGATGGGATCGGCCACCAGCGGCTCGACCAGCGCCGTGAGCGCCACCGGCGACGGCGCCTCCTCTTCGGCGACCGGCACCGGGGTCAGCGAGGGGATCGCCTCCGGCGGTTCGGGCACCGGCTCCGGGTGCTGCACCGGCTCACTGGCCAGCGGCTCGGACAGGCGCGCCTCGGCGTCGGGCGCGGGGGCTTCGGCAGGCGTCTCTACGGGTTCGGCAGTCTTCTTGCGGAACCAGCCGAACAGGCCTTTCTTCTCCGTGGGGGGAGACTTCTTGTCGTCGGATCCAAACATGCGGGGCTCTGTATCGAACGGACGAACCGGCTGCGGGAGCTCCGCCAGGCGGGGCTCGACCGTCAGGCATGGCCGTCGGGAAAAGGGATGCGTATCCTAGCAGCCTGCCGGGCGGAAGACCTCCCCGTCGGCGAAAAACGCGCGACCGTCCCCAGGACGCAGCCGCTTCGTCCCCTACCGCGCTACAAGGCCTGCTCTCGCGATGTCCG
>Ga0157369_10010479_pt1 | contig 10556 bp, 12 predicted proteins | sample C25metaG_FD_113461 | JGI IMG/M metagenome (GOLD analysis project Ga0157369, IMG submission 113461) | Corn rhizosphere microbial communities from Kellogg Biological Station, Michigan, USA - C2-5 metaG | ecosystem: Host-associated > Plants > Roots > Rhizosphere > Soil | place: USA: Michigan...
GCGGAGGTAATCGAAGCACTCGTTAACGGTGATCTTGTAGATCCAGGTGATCAGCGAACTGCGAAAATCGAAGCTCTTCAACGACAGGTATACCTTCGCAAAAACCTGCTGCGAAATGTCCTCTACATCGTTTCGCTGACGGACGATCCCGTGGATGATCGAAAACACTTTGGACTGGTACCGCTCCACGATCTCGCGGAACGCCGATTCGTCGCCCGTTTGTGCCCGCCGGACCAGGGAACCTTCCGGGGTGTTTTCGTAGTCCACTCTCGTTTTCGCCGCACCCTTGATGCCGAAATCCGACATGGGGAGCGCACCCGTCAGTGTTCCCATACACCGTTTCGGACGCGGCCCGCCGTTTTCCGGTTTCAATCACTTGGCCCCGGAAACCCGGCCATCGGGCCGCCATTTTTTGCGCGACCTCGGCCACCCATGCTACATCTATAATACTGAACGCAACATTTCGGGAGTGATAAACGCATGGTGCAAATGACGGAAAAAGCGATTGGCAAGGTGAAGGAGATCATGGGTAGCCAGGAACCGGCCCCCGCCGGTCTGCGCATTGCCGTGGTGGGCGGCGGTTGCTCGGGCTTCAGCTATTCGATGGCATTCGAGAATACGCCGAACATGCTCGACAAGACCTACAGCTACGACGGCCTCAAAGTCTTCGTCGATCAGGCCAGCCTGCTTTATCTCGACGGCGCCGAAGTCGACTACGTGGAAACGCTCGAGGGCGCGGGCTTCAAGTTCAACAACCCTCACGTGAAGTCCACCTGCGGCTGCGGCAGCTCGTTCCAGGCCTAACCCCCGGCGGCAAATTCGAAAGCGCTCCCCCTCCAAAGGGCGGAGCGCTTTTTCTTTTGGGGGAGCCATCCCTTATCATCGGGGGATGCGCGCCCTCCTCACCCTTAGCCTGATCGCCGCGGCTCTGCCCGCCGCCACACTCCAGGACGCCGTGCGCGCGCGCATCGGCGACTTCCCCGGCACAGTCACCCTCTACGCCAAGAATCTCGACACCGGCGCCTCCATCGGCATCCGCGAGGCCGACCCCGTCCGCACCGCCAGCACGATCAAGCTTCCCATCATCTGCACCGTCTTCGATGCCGTCGCCCACGGCAAAGCCAGGTGGACCGAGCTCCTGACCGTCACCGCCGCCGAAAAGTCCTCCGGCACCGGCATCGTCGCCAGCGAGATCTCCGACGGCGTCCAACTCCCGCTCCGCGATGTCGCCAACCTCATGATCGTCCTCAGCGACAATACCGCCACCAACCTCGTCCTCGAACGCATCACCACCGGCGCTGTCAACAACTACCTCGACACCATCGGCATCAAGACCACCCGCTCCATGCGCAAGATCCTGGGCGCCGGACCCGCCGCGGGCTACTCCGCCGCCGGCAAACTCCCCGAAAACAAGAAGTACGGCATCGGCGTCTCCACCCCCCAAGACATGGTCGCCATCCTCGAAAAACTCGAGCGCGGCGAGATCGTCAGCCCCGACGCGTCCAGGGAGATCCTCGCCATTCTCGGACGCTGCCAGGACGGTAACGGCATCCGCCGCCGCATGGGGAATCTCAAAGTCGCCAACAAGAGCGGCGCCCTCGACGCCCTCCGCGCCGACGTCGGCATCGTCTACGCCCCCACCGGCCGCATCGCCATGGCCATTTACGTCGACGGCATGCCGAAGCCCGAATGGTCGCCCGAGAACCCCGGCCTGCTCATGATTGCCGACCTCGCCAGGATCCTTACCGACGGTCTCGGCAAGCGCTAAGCTGGTCGTTTGCTGCGATTCGCGCTCCTCCTCCTGCTCGCGCCGTGCGCCGCCGCCGTCGAGCTCCAACTCCAGTACGGCGCCCTCGAGCGCATGCTCGCCGAGCAGGTCTTCACCCAGGAGGGCCGCCGCTACGTCAAAGGCGACGCCAAAACCCGGTGCAACTTCGCCTACCTCGAAGCCCCCCACATTGAAAGTGACGGCCCCCGCCTCCGCATCCGCGCCAAATTCACCGGACGCTCCGCCCTCAACGTCCTCGGCCAGTGCGTCGGCCTCGGCGACGCCTTCCCGGTCGTCGTCACCGCCCGTCCCATCTACAAGGACGGCCACCTCCGCCTCACCGACGTCGTCGCCGCCGCCGATGGCAAGACCGGCTACTACGTCCGCCGCGTCTGCGCCGGACTCTCCGCCGGCCTCCCGCGCGACTTCCGCTACCCCCTCGAAGACGAAGCCCGCAAACTCCTCGAAGAGCCCGGCCGCCGCGAACTCCGCGCCTTCCAGGTCCCCGAAATCCGCGTGACCGGCGACGCCCTTGTCCTGGTCCTCGACTTCCAGCTGAAGGTGAAATGATGCCGCGGAGCTGCATCGCGATCCTGCTGATCACGCTCGCCGGCTGCTCCCGCCCGCCGCAGTCCCCACTCGCCGACCTCGCCGCTCGCCTGCCCTCCGACGCCATTGCCATCGCCGGAGCCGATCTCGACCGCCTGCGCTCCAGTCCCCTCTTCCCCAAACTCCCCGAGCCCTTCCGCGAAGGCAACTACGTGCTCGCCGCGTACACCGGCAAGGACCTGGTCACCGCCACTCGCTCGGCTAACCGCATCACCGTCGCCGGCGCCCCCGGCCAGGGAGCCCCCGCCGAGCTTCTGCAGCACGCCCCCAATGCCCCGCTCTGGCTGGTCATTCGCGGCACCGCAACCCTCCCCCTGGCCGGCAACCTCGCGAATATCAACCGCCTCCTGCATCAGACCGAGTACACCGTCGTCACCGCCACCCCGAACGCCGATCGCGTAGACCTTCGTGCCGAGGCCGTCTGCCGCTCCGATCCCGAAGCCCAACACCTCGAGGAAAACATCCGCGCCATCGCCTCTCTCACGCGGTTCCAAGCGGAAGTCACCAGAGAGTCCGCGACCGTCCGCATCGCCGCCTCGGTTCCCCCCGAGGCCTTGGCGAAACTCTTCTAAGACCTCAATTCGCCGAAGGCTTCTCCACCTTGTCGATGACCAACACCTCCGCAGCGGCCTTCGTTCCTTCGATCTTCAATCCCAACTGCTGCTGCACCGCCGTAAACAAATCCGGGGCCGCATCCGCCTTATCGTTCGCCGGCTGCCCCTTCAACGCGCCGTTGAACTGAAACTCGTCCGGAGTCCACCTCAGCGTAAAGTCCCACCGCCCCGCCAGCCCCGTCTGGTCGACCACCGGACGGTCGAGCACCACCGCCTGCAACACCCGCGCCAGGTCCCCGATCGTCGCGTTCCGAGCCGGCAGCACCCCGAGCCCCTGGAAAAAGAGTCCCGGCAGCCCGTTCGGATCCGCCTCGCTCTTCGTCAGCTTGGGACCGCCCTTGCCCAGCACGATCGCGTAAACCGTCAGCTCCTTCTTGTCCTGGTGGAACTTCAGTTGAAACCGGTCCGCGATCAGCTTCTGCAGCATCGTCTTCCACTGCTTCTCGTTCGGCTGCCCCTGCCCGTCCGGCTGCGCATCGATGTCGTACCGGTCCGAGTCGAACCACGCCGGAGCGTTCGTGATCTGCTTCGGGTGGAGCCCGTAGGCGAACGTCACCAGGTCACTGAGCGTCGTGTTGATCGTGATGAAGTGCCGCCCGCGAATCGTGACCGCCTTCCCCGGACGATCCCCGCCCGGCTTGATCGTCGCCACCTCGAACACCGGGACCGCATCCGCCGCCATCGGCTTCGGCGGCGCCGGCGGCTCCGGAATCGCCCACGCCGTCTCCGGCGTCGGCCGCTTTAGAATCAGCGGAATCGGGTTGCCGCCCTGCGTAAAGGTCCCCGCGATCGTCGTGCCCTCCGGGTCCAGTTTCCCTTCGAAACTCGCGCCGACTCCAGGGATCTGTATCTTGACCAAACCGCCCTGCACAGTCATCGTGCCCCCGATTCCCTGCGGGCTCTGGTCGATGCTGTACAGCGCCGTCTTCAGGGCGGCCCCGTCCTTCGTCACTTTGACAATCGTCCGCAGCTCCCGGCCCCCGGCCTGCAGCGTCCCTTGCCACGCTCCGGTAACGTCCGGAGTCTGCGCCGTAACAGCCGTCGCGGCACACACCACCAGCGCAAGAATCGACAGAGTCTTTTTCATGGAGGAGTCTCCTGTTGTTCTTGGACGTTGACTCCAACCGGTTTGTTCGCCCCGCCGCCCGTGTTATTTGGCCGCGCGAGTCATGTCAGACTCAGAACTGCAACCACATCACGCGGCGGCAATGTGCCCGGCGCGAAGGCATCCGCCGCCTCGGATCCGCTATTCCTTCTTACCGGTTAGCGGCTGCCACAATTCGATCTTGTTGCCGTCGGGATCGTAGATCCACGCAAACTTGCCGTAGTCTGCGTTCTGGCGCTTGGGATCGATCTTGACGCCTTCTTTCTGCAGCCGCTCCAGCAGCGCATCCAGGTCGTCCACAATGTAATTCACCATGAACGAGGCTTGGCTGGGCTCGAGGTACTTCGTGTTTCCAGGAAAGACGCTCCAGACGGTCACATGCTCGTTCTCGGGCTTCTCTTTCTCCCGCCAGGGCAGCATGGCGCCCCCGCCTTTATCCGCGAGTCCGAGATGTTTGCCGTACCACTCGCGCATCTGTTGTTGATTCGCGGACTTGAAGAAAATTCCGCCGATCCCCAGGATTCGTCCTCGCTCGCTCGGCATTGACGCTCCTTCTTTCGCGCCTGCCGCATTCGCCGGGGTGCTCGCCTGTTGCTGCGCGGGGCAAACCGGCAGCAGCAAAACAGCCAGAGCGGACAGAACGGGTAGGCGCAACATGCGTGGATTTTAGCAGAAGGCAGTGCGCCTTTCTCCCGGCGCCGCGCGGCCGCCGCGCGCGAACTCTAGCGTAAGAGGTAAACAACCGTCGTCTCGCTTCGTGGGCCTCGTTCATGGGATGGTGCGGGCCGCGGCGCCGAGCGATGGCAGCCTCTCCCGCTTGCGTCTCTGTCGCGTACACCTCGCCCGCGGTCTCAAATCCACGCGTGACCTCCACCCCGAACTCGCACGAGCGGTGCGCCCCGCGCCACCTCGCGCTTGACACGCTACCAGTCGTATCGTGTAAGCTAAGAATTCTTAGTATGGGACGCAAGGCGCAAAAAAACGATTCGCTCCCCGGTTCGCTGGACATGTTGATTCTGCGGACGCTGTCCCGGCGCGATCTCCACGGCTACGGCATCGTCCAGTTCATTCAACAATCCTCCGACAACGAACTCCTCGTCGAGGAGGGCTCGCTCTACCCCGCTCTCCAGCGCCTCGAGCTAAACGGTTGGATCGAGGGTGTCTGGGGCGTGACGTCGAACAACCGCCGGGCGAGGATCTACAAGATCACCGCCGCCGGCCGCAAACAGCTCGCGGTTGAAACTCGGAAGTACGCGAAACTCACGCTGGCGATCGCCCGCGTGATGGGAGCGGAGTGACCGCCATGTCGATCAGACGGCTGAGGTATTGGATGAAGAGCGCCGGGCGCAGCGAGGCGCTGCGCGAGGAAATGGAGCTCCACCTTGCCGAGAAGGCTGCGGAACTCGAAGCAGACGGTCTGGCGCCGGAGCGCGCCAGGGCGGAAGCGCTCCGGCGCTTTGGAAACTTCGGACTCAAGCAGGAAGAGTCACGGGAAGTCTGGATCAAGCGGTTTTGGTCGGAATTCGGTCAGGATGTCCGCTATGCCTGTCGCACCATGGCGGCCAACAAGGCATTCAGCGCCCTGGCCGTCCTATCGCTGGCGCTCGGCATCGGGGCCAATACGGCGATCTACAGTCTCATGGAGTCGATTCTGTTGCGCTCCCTGCCGGTGCCCGATCCCGAGTCACTGGTCGTCTTGAATTGGCATAGCCGGCCGCCCGAGGGAGCCAACAAGGAATGGTCTCACGTCGTCCACGGGCTGCAAGGTATTTTCTGGCCCGGCGACAAAGGAGCCCTCGTCAGCGGGATCTTCCCGTACCCCGCGTTCGAGACCCTGCGCGCGGAGAATCCCGTCTTTTCCACGCTCTTCGGATACTGCAACTGACGACACCGTAACCTGGCGGTCCACGGCCAGGCCACGAGCGCCAGCGCGGAGTACGTCACCGGCGAGTATTTTCGCGGCCTCGCAGTGTCGCCCTCCGCCGGACGTCTGATCGACTCCGCGGACGACCGCCCGGGCTCGCCCCCGGTCGCGGTAATCAGTTTTGCGACAAGCCAGCAGCGCTTCGGTGGACCGCCAGCCGCCATTGGACAGTCGATCCTCGTCGATAACGTGCCCTTCACCGTCATCGGAGTTGCGCCGCCCGAATTCTTCGGAGTCGACCCGGCGGAGGCGCCGGAGTTCTACCTCCCGCTGCACACGACTCTGCTCCTGGAGGGCGCGGGAACGGATGGCCTGTTTCGCGACGGAAACTTCTACTGGCTCGAAATGATGGGCCGCCTGCGTCCCGGTGTCAGCATGGCCCAGGCGCAGGCGGCGCTGGCGCCTCGTTTCCATCAATGGGTCGCCGGCACCGCAAGCACCGACGGTGAGCGCGCCAAACTGCCCGCCCTGGTGCTGAATCCCGGAGCCGCCGGACTGGGCAGCTTGCGCCGCGAGTATTCCAAGCCTCTGTACGTGCTCTTGATGATGGTGGGCTTGATCCTGGCCATCGCGTGCGCGAACATCGCCAATCTGCTCCTGGCAAGGGCCGCCGCGCGCCGCCGCGAGATGGCTCTCCGGCTCAGCCTGGGAGCGGGACGGTTCCGCGTGGTGCGGCAGTTGCTGACCGAGAGTGTCATCCTGGCTTCGCTCGGCGGAGCGTTAGGAGTCGTCTTTGCGATCTGGGGCGTGCGATCGCTGACGTTCCTGCTCTCCAGGGGACAGGAAAACTTTACGCTGCGCGCCGACTTGAACTGGAGCGTGCTGGGCGTAACGGCGGCGCTCTCCGTCGTTTGCGGCCTGTTATTTGGTCTCGCTCCGGCCCTTCAGTCCACCCGTCCGGACGTCATGCCCACGCTAAAGGATGGCCGCGGGGGCGGACCGCGCCGCCGCGCGCAGCACGTTCTGGTGGTCGCCCAGATCGCCATCTCTTTCGCCATCCTCTTCGCCGCTGGTCTGTTCGTCCGGACCCTCGACAAGTTGCACTCCGTCCAACTCGGATACTCGCGCGAGAACATCCTGCTGTTCTCGGTGAATGCGCGCCAAACCGGGCATCGCGACCCGGAGATCTCCAACTTTTACGCGGACCTGCGCCGGCGCCTGGAATCGATCCCCGGAGTGAGCAGCGCGACGCTCTCCCAATCCTCCATCATCAGTTCCGGCCGCGCCGGAGGCCTCAGGGGGACCATGAAGGTCGGCGCCGTTACCATCACAGGCGCGCGCTTCCTCGTCGCCGGACCGCGCTTCCTCACCACGATGCAGATTCCGATCCTGGCCGGGCGTGAGATTGACGACCGCGACCAACCCGGCTCAACGCCGGTTGTAGTCATCAGCGAGCGGCTGGCGCGAACCTACTTCGGGAATGAGAATCCGATCGGCCGGCGCATCACGTTCGTCGACGGGAAGCGCGACCTCGAAGTCGTCGGCGTGTCGGCTAACCTGCGGAACGGCAGCCTGAAAGAGGAGCGCACGATGACCGCATTCGTAGCGGTCAGCCAGTTCCCTCAGGACCGGGTGACCTACGCGCTGCGCGTTGCGGGTGATCCGCTGAGATATGTCCAGAGTGTGCACGAGATCGTGCGGGAGGCGGATTCGCGCATACCCGTCACGAACGTCATCACACAGGCCGCGGAGATCGATCGGACGATCAGCCGGGAAATCACCTTCGCGAGACTATGCACGGGTTTCGCCGTCCTCGCGCTCCTGATCGCGTGCGTCGGACTCTACGGAACCATGTCGTACACCGTCGCGCAGCAGGTCGGCGAGATCGGAATTCGTATGGCTCTCGGCGCGCAACGCGGCGCCGTGGTGTGGATGGTTCTGCGCCGCGTTCTGCTCCTGGCGGCCGTGGGGCTCGCCATCAGCGTGCCTGCCGCCCTGATCGCGTCGCGGCTGGGCAAATCGTTTCTCTTCGAGACCCAGCCCAATGATCCGGGAACCCTGGCTGTGGCCGGCGCCGTACTCATCGGCGCCGCCATTCTCGCCGGCTATGCTCCCGCAAGGCGAGCCTCCCGAATCGATCCGCTGGTGGCTCTGCGGCACGAGTAAGACACTGCGGCAACCGGCGCCCCGGCTCAGTCTTCATCTGCCCGGCCGCGCAGTTTCTTCGATGAGGAACGTTTCGCTTTTGCCGTGAGCCGGCGGACCTTGGAGCCAAGCGTGGGCCGGCTCGGACGGCGGCTTTTCGGCGCGACTTCCGCGCGGGCGATCAGTTCGTTCAGTCGCGCCCGGGCTTCGGCCCGATTCGCCTCCTGCGTCCGATGCACGCGGGACGTGATGATCAACACGCCATCTTGCGTGACCCGATTGCCGGCTAACGCGAGGAGGCGCTGCCGTACGTCCTCGGGCAGCGAACGGGATTGGCCGGCATCGAACCGCAGTTGGACGGCCGTGGAGACTTTGTTGACGTTCTGGCCGCCCGGACCAGAGGCGCGAACAAAGGTCATCGTAAGCTCGGAATCTGGAATGAATATGGCCAAATGCTATTTCCAGAATAGCCCGTAAGCGACCCGCGAAATCACTCATTTCCGAGTGCGCCATAGTATTCGGCGAGCGCGCCAAACGCCGCTTTGGGCTCCCAAGCCATATCCGGGTAACGCCGCCCGTAGCGCCCCTCGAGCACCCGAACCACGCCCTTACTTGCCAGATCGAGATCCTCGTGCGCCGCGCTGCGGTGCGGCAGGTCGTAACGCGCGAACGTGTACACGAACGCGGCGTCCACCCCCTCCGTCTCGAAAACCTCCAGCAATTCTCGGACATACCGGGCCTGCTCGTCTTCATCGCGCGTGTAATCGCCTTTCAAGCGGACCGGACGTGCGCCATCGCCCCACTCGATCATCGAATCGTCGCGGTCGGCCAGACTCGACGCCCCGCGATGGGAGCCGCACCCGAACTCCGTGATCGCCACCGGTTTCCCCTGCGTCCTCCCTTGCGCGACGAACGCCCGGATATCGTCGCGGAACCGCGGAGCCATCGCGGCCGTCCGATAGCCGGCGTCCGTCGAGATAATGTCGAACAGCCGCCAATCCACACGCTCGAAAGGAAGCGACGCATAACTGACTCGTCCCGCGAACCGCGAGCGGACCACATCCACTGCCTGCTTCAGCAATTCGCGCACGCGTGCGCGGATCTCGGGAATCAGCGCGCGCACGCGCTGCGGCTCCGCTAATACGGCGATCCGCTCTGCAAGGCTGTCGCCAGGCAGGAAGCCGGTATTGGCGATGCTCAGTTCCGAGCCGGTGAAGAGCACGATTTCCGCGCCGCGCTTGCGCAGGCGTTCGGCCCGCTCCGCGCAATCGTCGATTAACTCGAGCACCTCCTCGCCGGTCAGGTTGTTCGTAAACGGGCAGAACCAGGCCTCCAGGCCCGCGTCGGCGGCGTGCGCGGTGGCAACCTCCAGCCGCTCCGCATGCCCCCCGGTCACGCGCACCGCGTTGCAATGCAGGTCATCGTGGATGATCTGCATCTCCCGCTTCACGACTAGCGGCTCAAACGGTTCGTGTGTTGTCGACCCCGCGTTGATAAAACCCGTATCGTAATTGATGCCCCTGATGCGCATGATTGGTCCCCGTCAGATAGCGATATTTACCTTCCGGCTTTTACTGCGTGCTCCGGGAATCCCGCGGCGACCAATTCGAATGCCTTCCGCAGCAAAGGAACGATCGAGCGGGACGGGTCGTCCTGCAACCACTGATCCATAACCGTTCCGACGACCGCGGTCACCACCGACGCCGCCACCTGGGGATAGAGGTCCTTCACGCGCCGTGCCCCGACGCGTTGGGCGATGACTGCAGCCAGCTCGACCTGTGCCGCTGCGGACGCCTTCAGAACTTCGCCGCGCACCGCCGGCTCACTGAGGATGAACCGGGTCCGCTCCAGCCACCGCTTCGCATCCTGCAGCGCTTCACTCTTCTGCGCCGGCGCTTCGAACTGCGCAGCCACCGAATTCGTGATCGCTGTCCATAATCGCTCGTCCGCGGGGCGAGCCCGTAGGTCGTCCGCGATACGCAGCATGCGCTCCAGATGTGCGGCCGCGACCGCCTCTGCTTTGCTCGAAAAATAGTTCCGAAAAGTCCGCGGCGAGACGTTCGCAGCCGCGGCAATGTCGTCCACCGTCACTTCTTCCCACCCGCGCTGAATGCACAGCCGGATGGCAGCCAGGCTCAGGGCGGCGCGCGTCTCGCGCCGCTTGCGCTCCCGCAGGCCGGTTTCCATGCCACGTATCTTGGCACAAATTTGCCGAAACGGCAATATTGCCTAACGGGAAAAGTACGACGGCCCCGCTCTAATCCAAGCTCTTATGGAATCGCGCCGCGCTCAGCCCCAGCGCCGCCACTCCATACACCGCCAGGCAAAGCATCTGCGGCCACAACACCGACACCCCGACCCCCTTCAAGAACACGCCCCGCACAATCTCCATGAAATACCGCAGCGGGTTCAGATAGGTCAGCCATTGCACCGCCACCGGCATATTCCGCA
>Ga0157369_10010482_pt1 | contig 10554 bp, 9 predicted proteins | sample C25metaG_FD_113461 | JGI IMG/M metagenome (GOLD analysis project Ga0157369, IMG submission 113461) | Corn rhizosphere microbial communities from Kellogg Biological Station, Michigan, USA - C2-5 metaG | ecosystem: Host-associated > Plants > Roots > Rhizosphere > Soil | place: USA: Michigan...
CCGCGCTGATCGTCGCCGTCATCGGCGGCGGAATCTGGGCGACGGTGCTGTACAGCCAGAACCAGAGCGCGGTACGCCGGCAACAGGAGATCCGGCTGCACCTGGAGCGGGGCCGGGCGCAGTCACTGACCCAGCTGCGCGCGGCCGGTGCCGAACTCGTCGACTGGACCACCCGGTACCGCGAGGCGGACGGGCTGGAGTCGCGGGTACGGGAAATGATCGCGCAGCTGGCAACCGCCGGCCAGGCGCCGACACCGTTCGAGCGGCGCGCGGTGACGCCCGCCGACGCGAGAGGAGAGTGACGTGAACGTCCGCCGCGGCAGGCATGCCAGCCAAACCGTGACCGAGCAGCCCTTCCCGGAGTCCGAACCGACCGACGTGCCGTGGGCGCGCCAGGCCAGCACGCCGCTGCCCCAGGCCACCCACCGCACGCGCCACGTCGTCGAGAACCTTCCCGACTGGGAGCCCCTGCCGCCCGGGGAGGTTCTCGTGCGGCGGCCCGGCCAGCCGTGAGCGGGCTGTGGGGGCACGGCGGTCGGTACGAGGAGTGGGCCACGTTCCTCGACCGCTGGGCGGCCGGCGAACAGCGGGACCCGGCCGGGTTGCCAACGCTGCGCGAGGAGGACTTCACGCGCGACAGCTGGGAACGGCTGACCGACCGGCTGACCGGCGCGCTGTCCGGGCGGCTGCGACTGTGGTCGCGGGCGGTGGCGCACTCGATCGCCGAGGCGCGCGACGAGTTCGCCGTCGGCCGCGCGCTCAGCCACGCCAGGACGGGCCTGCGCTCGATCCGGGCCGTGGCCGGACATCCCGGCCTGCCCCCCGAGCTGGCGAACCGGCTGGTCGACCTGGTCGATGACGCCATCCGCTCCGCGCAGCAGGAGCTGGAGCGGCACACCGAAGCCCTGGGGCGGGGCGGCGCCGGCCGCGACGCCGCCGAGCTCCGGCTACGCACCATCCGGGACAACCCGCTGACCGCGTCGACCGCGGCCGGCCCCGTCGACACGCCGGCCGGTGCCGGCTGGTACGCCGACCTGTCGACGCAGCGGCGCCGGCGGGTCATCACCGATACGCCGTACGGCCGCGCCTGAGGGGTACAGATGTCGAACTTCACCGAGGCCCGGCGGGACCTGGACAGCTACGTGGCGGCCCGGGTCCCGCTCATCAGCATCCGCGCCATCGAGCAGGTGCGGGCGCTGCGACTGGTCAGGGAGGTGGCGACGGATACCCGCCGGGCCAACCTGCCCTTCTGGATCTACACCCGGGCCACCGGCCTGCGCGATCTGCGGACGAACAACCCGGTGCTGGAGGACCGGTCGCTCACCGGCGCGATGGACTTCGCGGCGACGCAGTTCACCGGCCGGGCGCAGGCCACGGTGGTGTTCGTGGATCCCGAGGATCTCCGCGAGGACAGCCCGGCCAGCCGGCACGTCGCGGAGCTGGCCCGGCTCGCCGACGCCAATTCCGGCAGCGTCATCCTGGTCACCGACACTCCACTGTGGACCGGACTGCAGCGGCTGGGCATGAGCCTGGTCCTCGACCTGCCCGACGCCACCGAGATGTACGAGGTGATCGTCTCGTTCCTGGGCGACCATCACGGCGTGGTACCGATCGCGTGGACCGAGCGGGACGCGCGCCGGGCGGCGGAGTTCCTCGTCGGCGTGCCGGAAGGCACCGCCATCAACGTGCTGGCGACCATCGTGGCCAAGGGTTCGGTCGACCGCGAGGACGTTGAGCGCCTGGCCCAGTTCAAGGACAAGCACTTCGGCGACCTCACCGGGCTGGAGCGGGTACCGGTCGGTGACGGCGACTTCCAGGTCGGCGGGCTGACCAGCCTGCGCACCTGGCTCACCCGCAAGCATCAGCTCATGGTGGCCGACCTGCGGGGCACCCGGCTGCGCCCACCCCGCGGCGTGCTGCTGGTCGGCGTACCCGGGTGCGGAAAGTCCTTGTCCGCCAAGGCAATCGCGGCCCAGTGGCGGCTGCCGCTGTACCGGCTGGACCTGGCCGCCATCCTTGGCCAGTACGTCGGGCAGTCGGAGGGCCGGCTGCGCGAGGCGCTGGACACGGCCGATCGGGTCGCGCCGTGCATCGTCTGGATCGACGAGATCGAGAAGGGCCTCGCGGGGCAGGGCGACAGCACCGGCGTGGGCCGGCGGCTGGTGGGCCAGTTCCTGTTCTGGCTACAGGAGTCGCGCTCCCGGGTGTTCGTCGTGGCCACCTCCAACGACGTCCGCGCGCTGCCGGTCGAGCTGCTGCGCAAGGGGCGCTTCGACGAACTGTTCTTTGTGGACCTGCCCGACACCGACGACCGGCAGGAGATCATCCGCATGTACTACCGGCGGTACGCGGGTTCGGAACCCGCGGAGGAGCTGGTGGACAAGCTGGTCGGCCTCTCCGAGGGCTTCGCCGGCTCGGACATCGAGTCGGCGCTGCACGACGTCGGAGCCGAGATCCTGCTGGGCGGGGAGCAGAGCCTGCGCCCGGACTTCGTCATCGAGACGTTCGCCAACACCTTCCCGCTCAGCCGCACCAATCCAGAGCAGATCGAGGAGATCCGGGCGTGGGGCCGGGAACGCGCGGTACCGGCGGGCCGGCCGCCGGTCACCAACCCCGCCGTGGGGCACCCGGGCCGTCGGGTACTCGTGATGGGTGGCTGACCGTCACCGCGTCAGGATGGTGGCGGTCCACAGGAGCAGCCCCACGGTGAGGGCGTACCCGCCGCGGTCAGTCCATCGCGCCACGAGGACGTCGACGGGTGCTCGGGTGCCCGTACGGCCGATCGCCGGACCCGACGGCGCGGCGAGCAGGTCGACCCCGCGCGTCGCGTACCGGCCGCTTCGCTGGCGTCGCGCGGAGAACCGGACGATGTCGCCCGTACGCAGCGGGGAACCGGTCCACTCGCCGTACATGACGCACGTCATGGGCTCTCCGCTGAGGCGCCGGATCCGCAGCCGGTGGACGGTGAGCTCGCGCCCGGACCGTCCCGCGATGACCCGGCCCGCCGCGAGCAGGGCGGCCAGGGCGAGGACCGGTACCACCAGGGCGCCGACCGTCGCGGATCCCACACCGCCGGCCGCGATCCGGCCGGCGGCGGCGACGGCGACGAGGACGAGCGCGGCGGTGAGCGCGCGCAAGCCCCACAATTCGAGGCGTCGCACCTCGGTGGCGAGCGAACCCGTGACGACCCCCACGAACTGCGCCGCGCGGGCAGCGGCTGCCCGTCCGGTCGTCGGGCCCTCCGGTGGCCCAGCCTGCGATGGCCTTGCCTCCGGTGGCCTTGCCTGCGGTGGCCTTGCCCGTGGTGGTACGGGTGCCGGGCGCGACGACGGTGACGGCGCGACCGCCGGGCGCGACCTGCCGACCGCCCCGGGCCGGGTCGTGGGGTTGGGCGTGGCCGGGGGCAGGTCGGCGACCCGCCGCCGTCCGGCCCGTGGTACGAGCGGGAACAGCAGCGGGTCGCCGGACTCGGGCCGCTGCGGAAACAGCGGGGCGTCCTCGGGGCGCGGGTCGCCCGTCATCGCCGGGGATCCAGGCGGCGCGACGTGCACTGGTCGGCCAGCGCGTCACCGCTCAACTGCGGGAAGCGCGCCGTACACCACGAGTTGACCGCCGCCGCCGAGTCGAACGGGCCGAGCGCGAACGTTATCCACAGGGGCTGGCCCTGGTACAGCTGACCCTTGCCGTAGTCGGTACTCAGCAGGAGTACCACGCTGGCGCCGCGATTGTCGCCCTGGCGCAGCGCCAGGTGCTCGGTGAGGATGTCGGAGGCGTAGAACGTGTGGGTGCCGTTAGCGGCGATCTGCAACGGATCGACGATGCCCACTACCTTCGAGGCCAGCTGCGCGGCGTACTGGCCGGAGAAGACGACCTGGGCCCGATCCTGTTCGTGCAGCGAGTTGAGGGTGTCCAGCGCCCGCGCCTCGCGCTGCGCGGTGGTCTCGGGGCTGGGCGGACCGCTGGGGCTCGACGCATCGGTTGGGCCTGAGGTATCGGTTGGGCTGGGCGCGGTCGCGTCCGGGCCGGAGCCCTGGCCGGCGGTGGAGCGGGTCGGGAGCGGGAGGGGCACACCCCCTGCCGGCGTACCCGCCACCGGCGCACGCGCCGAGGTACCGGACCTTCCCTGCGGCAGGACGGCGACCGCGACACCGACCAGGACGAGCACGGCCGCGGCCACGAGCGCGATGCGCCAGCGGCGGGTCGACCGTGCGGCGCGCGGTCGCGCCACGGGAACGGCCGACGGCGCGTTGAGCAACCGCGGCCAGGATTCGGCCGAGGCCGGTACCGGCGCGGGTGTGGGCGGCGCAGGCGGCGCGGAACCGGGCGCGGCCGTGAGCGGCGCCGCCGCATCCCGGGCGGGCGCCGTTTGGTCGGCGGGCGCCGTATGGGCGGCGGGCAGCGTTTGGGCGGCGGGCGGCGGCGGCTGCTCGGGTCCGGCGGACGACCCCGCCGGCTGCGCCTCGCCGGGCCGCGCCAGCGCGGCCAGGTCCCAGATCCCCGGCGCCCGCTGCTCGGGAGCATCACCCATGTCGACCTCCCGGGCCTCGTACCTGTCGGGCGCGACCCTCGCGCCGGTCCCAACGGAATCTGACGGACGGCCTCAGGCGCCGCTACGGCGGCCGCCGTGACGGGATCGCCGGCGCGGTAGGCGTGCCGTCCGTCAGGCGCAAGTAGTCCGTCACGAGGAGAACACCTGTTGTGGCCCTGGGTAGCCCGGGGCGCGACGAACGGTCAGAGTGCGTTCCCCCGTGCGCACGACTCAGGTTCCGCGGTACCAGAGTTGGCCTACGCTGGTCGGAACATCGGCGCGAAGGGAGCCGCCATGGGCCGGACCCCGCCGCCGGAGCGACCAGGGGATCTGTCACCCGCGCAGCAGGCGCAGCTGCGCGCTCTGCTGATCGAGGCGTTGCGCCACTCGTACGCCGAGGCGGCCGCGCGCGGCGCCGACAAGGAGGCCCTCGCCCTGGACATCGAGCGGCGGCGCCGGGCGCTGGCCGACGAGCTCTCAGGCCGGCTGGACGAGGCGGCCGACGCCGTCCTCGCCGAGGACACCGAGCACGCTCCGGACGATCCGCGCGCGCTCTGAGGGGTTGCGCAGCAACGTCGACACCCGCTCGTCGTACCCGGGCCCGGCGTGCGGCGGCCGGTCGATGTCGTCCGCCGCCCGGGTCGCGCCGAACACGACACCGATGACCTCGACCACCACCCGGTTCGCGTCCTCGCCCCGCCTCAGCCGCTCCTGGATCGCCAACACCGCGCCGTCCGCCAACTCGCTGAGGCGGGCGTCGTCGACCTGGCACGGGTGGGTCAGCAGCAGCGGCGGTGGCTCCACTGTGGACACTGCCACCACCGGCGCCTGCTTGTACCCGAGGGGCCGCTCGACATGGTCGGCGTACCACTTGCCTCGGCTGGCCATGACGGCCAGTACCCTGTCGACGTCCCGTTGCACGGCCGCCTGCTCGCAGCCGGTCCAGTCGCCGGTGACGGCGAACCGGCGCTGTACCCAGGAGTCCAGCGGCCACAGCTGCGCGCCCGCGGCGTTCGGTATCCCGACCCAGGTGAGGATCTGCAGGGCCAGGTCCTCCAGCCACGGGTCGTGGTCGAGTCCATCGGACAGCCAGCGCGGCAACCGTGGCCGCTGTAGCGCGCCCCGCCTGCCCCGCGCCCGGCGATGACCGTCGACCGTCGCGGCCGTCAGCCGGCTGGCGATCCACGCCTCCAGTACCCTGATCGGACGGTCCGCGTGCGTCAGCAGGTCGTCGACGACCGCCTCGACGTCGTCCTCGAAGCGGTCCAGGCACTCGTCCGCGAGGCGGTGGACCGAACTGGCGCAGGCATGGTGCCCGCGGCGCCGCTCCATGACCCTGGTCAGCCGCTGGAAGACCACCGGCCACGCCACCGCGTAGGCGGCGGCGACCAGGGCGCTGCGCTGCCGCGCGGGGACCTCCCGCACGGAGGTGGCGAGGAGACCGGTACCGGCAAGTTCCCGCAACAACGCGACCGCGTCCGCGGCCTGATGCTGGCTTCCCGGCGGGACGGAGTCGACCGCGATGTCGAGGGCCACCGATTCGTTGTGGTTCTTGGGCACCGCAGGCTCCCTCCCGTGTGTCAGCGAGGCTGAGCCCGCGTGATCACCAGTTGGTCCGTCAAGCGCATCAACGAGTGCAAGTTTGGCATCTTCAGGAGAGGGCGATACTACACGTTCGGTTGGTCGTCTCTATTCGGATGATGCGATGGGGCACCGGTGGGACAACGCCACTGTGCGGATGGGAGGACGCCGCGCCGGGTGGCGGCGACAGGTGTTCGGCCGCGGGATACCGGGCAGGGGTTCGCCCGCTGTTGCTTTCGGTTCAGTGACGCGGTCGAGATGCTTTACCCGGCAAGGTGATTCGCCGGCCGATGTCAGCGTCACCGCCCACCCGGCCACGGGGACCGAGCGGTCGGGCCGAAGCTGTACTGGCCAGGCAATGGCCACTGTCGCGCATTGGCCACCTCCACGGAATCGATAGCCGTGGGTGCGACACGTATGGATCACGCTTCGTTCGACCGGCGAGGATTTCGTCCGTCAGTACCGGACCACACCCACCGATCGAACCACGGACCAGGGGGCCGGAGCCGACCTGGGGTAGGTCGGGGCCCGCCTAGGGGTGGCGGCCACCCTAGAGATAGGTACTTCGCCCAATGCGGTGGCCCGGCCAGCAGCGGGACGCTGTGGGCAATCCAGCGCAGCGCGGCAGCCACCCCCCGCGGACCTCCGCGCGGCGCCTCACCACAACTCCGGAATCTGAAGGGAGTGCGCTGTGCCCGGCGCGAACGCACTCATCACTCCACCGCGGCAGCGGCCGTCCGGCGACGCTGCCGAACTTGTCCGCCAGCTGGCCCGCGAAGGTACCCTCACAGACCGCTTCATGACCGGCTCGCCCACCGAACGCGCCCGGCTCAGCAGCGGCGCCTACGCCATCGCCTGGCTGGTCACGTTCGAGGGGTTGACCCGCCGACTGGAGTTCCGCCGCGGCCATCCCCGCTGTGCCGCCGGCATCCGGTACATGGCACCCGAGTGCTTCGACCGGTTCCAGGACGACGTCGAGGCCGTCCTCGACGACCTGTTCCGGCGCGCCAAGGTACCGATCCACCACCTCGAGGGCTGGATCGCCGGCCGGCTCCTCGCCGCCGCCACCGACGGCCATCGACGCCGCCGGGGCGCCCGGGGCGCGCAGCAACGGCCCCGGCTGCCCAGGTGGCTGGCGCAGGCGCTGAACGACGACCCATGGCTCACGGTGTTGGCCCTCGAGGTGCTGGTGTGGGTCGGGGTCCCGGTCACCGCCGGTACCGGGCTCTGGCCCGTGAGCGCCTGGGCGCAGCGCCGCGCACTCGTCACAGGCGACCACGACGGCGAGGCCCGGACGGCGAGGGACGTCGAGACGGTACTCGACGCGATGCGGCGCCGGCCGAAGTGGTACGACCGGTACGTGGAGCGGCCCCTGGGTCGCAAGCAGGCGCCGGTGATGCCGGCGGACGGGGCGGACCCGGGACTGCCCCGGGCGGGCCGGTACCCGACCCCCGCCGAGCGGCCCGAGTCGGACGACGCGCGCCTGCTCGATCTGGCCGCCCTCGCCATCGCGGCGATCCGGGACGGCCTGCGGCACGGCGAGGAGCCGGCCGCCGTCGTGGTCAACGTGCTGTCCAAGGCGTTCGGCCCGGGTACCGGCGTGGAGGACATGGACCGCGCGCCGGGCGAGGGCTCGGTCGCCGATCAGCGGGTGGCCGCGCTCCTCGCGGACCCCGCGTCGATCGACCGGCTCGTCGCGCAGGTCCTGGACATCCTCGCGACCGGCGACCGCCACGTGCCGCCCGGCCCCTGAACGGGCGGCACCTAGCTGTCGAGCGGTTGCGAGGCGCGCGGATGGCCCGGCGATGCCGGACCATCCGCGCTTCCTCACGCGGCCCTTGGAGCGTCGAGACGGGGAGCGTCGACGTCCACGACCTCGTAGGCGAAGGAGAAGTCCTGCGCCGGCTGCGTACCGGCGACCGGGTGCCGGCCTACCCCGAACCCCTCGCACGACAGCAGCGAGGTGCGGTACAGGCCGATGGTGTCATCGACCACTGTGGACAGTAGCTGGTACGCGGTGGTGACGATCACCGCGCAGGCGCCGAAGGCGGCGGCGGCGAGCGCGGCGTGCGGCGCGGTGACCGCGAGCGCGGCCATCGACGCCACGGCGCGCCGCACCTCATCGGAGTTCAGGCGCTCCCGCAGGAGATCGTTGAGCTCCAGGCTCTCGCGGCGGTCGCGCGACACCCACCAGGCGATGTCGAGGTAGTCAACGGCCGGGCCGTGGTACACGAGCAGGTTGTCCAGCGGAAGCCGGTCGCCGTCGCGGACGTTGTTGAAGCGCGCGGTGGCAGCCCGGTACACCGGGAGGTCCTCGCCTCCCCCGCTCAGTACCAGCGCATCCACCCGTACGTCGGCTCCGAGCAGCGCCCGGTTGCGGTGGACGACGAGCTCGCAGAGGCGTACCGCGACGTTGTGCGGCGCCGCATCCCGGGTGCGGGGCTGTAGCAGGCGCATCGACGGCTCCGGGCGCTCGTCCACCAGAAACCTGGCGGCCTCCCGGGCCGGCGCCGGTACCGCGCTGAGCTGGCCCTCCAGTCGCACCACCGCGTACCGTACCGCCTTACCGTCCACAGTGGACCAGTCCCTCGTACCGAAGCGCATCGCGGCCGCCATGGCGTCGCGCAGGGACGAGATGCTCCGGACGGTGAGGTCGGCGCCCTCGTGCGCGAACACGGACAGGTCCTCGCGGTCGTTGGTCACGATAACCAGCAGGGTCTCCGGCCGGGCGTCGGCGGTGGGCACGCCGGCAGGCCAGTACAGCTCGGTGCCCTTGAGCGGCCCGCCGTCGCGCTGACCCACGACGTACTCCTGCCCGCGCTGCAGCCGCAGGCCGGACTGGTCGGCGGCGGTGATGAGCCGGACCGCCCCGGACACGCCGAGGTTGAAGACGAAGAAGTACAGGTCCCGGTCGCCGTCGTTGCGCAGCTTCAGGTAGACCCGATCGCCGGCGTGCAGCAGCGCGCCGGAGGCGGGAAGCCGTTGCGGGACGCCGTCCACCACGCGGCCCCACTCCACGGTGAACGGCTCGGCCAACTCCTCGTCCGGGCCCGGGACCAGGCGCCGGAGGCCGGCCGTCCTCGCCAGCCGGCACAGATCGGCCACGATCCGGGTGACTCCGGCGTCGTCCGCTGGTACCGATACCAGCGGCTGCGTTCCTCCGTCCCACAGCGCCAGTTCGTCGCCGACCGCCACCGCCGCGAGCAGCGGATCGTTGTCCGGCGGGTCGTCCGGGCCCACCACGCGCAGGGTCGGTTCGGCGGCGACCGCCGCACGTACCCGCGCGACGAGCGGGCCGTCGCCGCGCACGCACACCTTGCCGCGCGCCGACGAGGTGACCAGCGGGTGCGCCTCCACCACGGCCGGAAGCGCCGCGTGTCCGTCGCACAGCTGCACGGCGGCCTCCACGCTGGCCCCGTCGGTGTGGCTCACCGTAGCCCGCGCGACCATCGTCTCCTCGTTCGCCTGCGGCGTACCGGGAAGCGTGATACCGAACTGGTCCCCGGGGCGCACGCCCAGCATGGCCGCGCCGGGCAGCGACACGCGGTCGGGCAACAGGTGCACGACCGTGAAGGTCCGGCCGGTACGCGCCTGCTCGACATCGAACAGCAGCCGCCGAGACGGCCCCTCGACCTCGGGCCGTTGGCCGGGAGCCAGCTCCTCGACCCGGCTGCGGATCCGCTGGATCAGTGCCGTCCAGTCGACCCTCGCGGTGCCGAGCTCCTCCAGCGCGACGCGCAGCGAGTCGGTGGCCACGCCGGCCTGCAGCCGTTGGCTGTTCGTGTACTCGTACGCCGACTCCCACGGTGCGCACGCCACCAGCCGTACCGCGTAAGGGTTGGAGACGGTGTCCGGCACGTCGACGGGGAGCCCCACGGAGCGCAGCATCGCGTTGTGCTCGCTGACGTCCAGGTAGGTCGGGTGGGGAAGGGCACGCACGCGCAGGTCGACCTGGCGCGACATGTGCGCCGCGTGGCAGCAGTCCAGCGTGAGCACCACGTTGGGTGTCCTCTCGGTAAGCCGCTTGACCAGCCACGACAGCTCGATCGAGGTGATACCCCGGAAATCGTCTGCGGTGGACTTGTCGAAGTCGAACGGCACGATGAGCTGCAGATCGATCGCGCTCGGACCGGTCGCCCCTTCGATCCGCGGAAGGTAGCCGCCGTGGCCGCTGTAGTAGACGAAGATTGCGTCCTGCCGGTCGGCGCCGGCAGTCAGCTTCGCGAATGCCTGGAGGATGCCGTCGCGCGTTGCCGCCGGCCCCTCACAACACTCGACCGTGAATTCGCGACGGGTCAGTGCGTCGTGCATTGACACGACGTCGTAGTCGACGCCGGACAGGCCGCCCGTCTGGGCCCCGATGAGGAGAGCTTTTCGCGACACGCCCTTTTCTGACGGACAGCTGACCGGTTACTCGACCAGCCCGAGTTCCCGCAGGCGCTGCG
>Ga0157369_10010486_pt1 | contig 10551 bp, 10 predicted proteins | sample C25metaG_FD_113461 | JGI IMG/M metagenome (GOLD analysis project Ga0157369, IMG submission 113461) | Corn rhizosphere microbial communities from Kellogg Biological Station, Michigan, USA - C2-5 metaG | ecosystem: Host-associated > Plants > Roots > Rhizosphere > Soil | place: USA: Michigan...
GCACGATCACTTCGTCCCCGGCGGCAATTTGCGCCGCCTTTAATGCAAGTTCAAGGGCTGCGGTCCCAGACGCCACGCCAATCGCGTATTTGCTTCCCACGAACTCGGCAAATTGCTCTTCGAATCGTTCCACCCATTCGCCGCCGACGAACTGTCCCGAAACAAAAACCCGATCAATGGCATCCATGATCTCGGTGCGGATCGAATCGAATTGCGATTTAAGGTCCAGAAAAGGGACCTTCACAGCTGGATTGTTATTCACGACGAGTATCCTTCAATCTTGCTTAATCGATCTCGGTTAAGCCTGTAACACCAACGCGAAACTGTGCCTGGCAGTGGAGGCAGGTAGTTGAGGAGTCCAGGTCCGCTGATGCAGGTATGGGCAGGCGTCTGGCGCAAGCACAGATCCAGCCAGCTTGGCGTGCAGGGTTTCCGACCATAAGCGCGAAATCGGGCACCGTCCTGAGCACAACCGCACCTGCACCAATAAGTGCATATCGCCCGAGAATCACGCCGCACAATATGGTAGCGTTCGCTCCCACAGTCGCGTTGGCGCGAATCAGCGTGGTTTGCAGCGCCTCGCCGGACTTCTTGATGTAAGCGCGTGGATTCGGATCATTTGTAAAAACACAGTTCGGTCCGAGAAACACGTTGTCCTCAACCGTAACCCCCTGCCAGATTGCAACTCCATTTTTGACGGTCACGTTGTTGCCCAACACAACGCCCGTCTCGATGAATGCGTGATCGCAGATGTTGCAGTCAGCGCCGATCCTGGCCCCTGGCAGCACATGGGCGAAGGCCCAGATTCGTGTGCCCGGACCGATGTTCCCGGTTTCGACCAGCGCCTGCGGGTGAGCAAAATAACTCTTTGCAGCAGTGTTTTCGGCGATCATGACCATTAAGCCGCCCGAACTACCGCCAAGCGCTCCACTTGGGCGTTTTCGATTGCAATTTCGATTGCCCGTACCACCTCAGTGCCGAATTCGCCGCTGGTGATCGGGGCTTCGCCGGTTTCAACACACTTAAGAAAATGGTCGATCTCCATGGCCAACGGTTCCACGTTGGCAAGATTTGGAGAAATCACATCCCCCATGCGATAGGTCAACTGAAATTCACCGAAATCGCTGGGCGGGGCCAAATTGACCCCGCGTTCGAAAATTTTGATCTTTTCTCCGGGATCAAGATCGTCGTAGACGACCATTTTGTCAGAGCCAATGACGCAGGTCCGGCGCATCTTCTGCGGCGCCAGCCAACTCACTTCACAAGAGGCAATTACTCCGGAGGGGAACCTGTACCACAGGAAAGCAACGTCCCGTTTGGTGTGGATGCAGGCCCTTCCAAATGACCAGGCGTCTATTGGATATTCACCGAGCCAGTAGAGCAGAATCGAGAGGTCATGGACGGCCAGGTCCCAGATCACATCCACGTCGTTCTGATAAAGTCCCAGGTTTACCCGCGAGACGCTGACATAACGTAGATCGCCCAAAGCGCCGCTGTCGATCAGCTCTTTCACTTTTATGACTGGGGGACTGTAAATGAATGTATGGCCGGTCATCAGAGTCCGTCCGACAGCATGGCCGATTCTGGTCAGCTCAGCTGCCTTGTCGCTGCTGTTCGCGAGCGGCTTCTCCACGAATACGTGCTTGTTCCGCATGAGGGCACGTTTCGCCAAGTCGTAATGGGTGCCGATATTCGTAGCTATAAGTACCGCGTCGATATCGGATTCCAGAAATTCGCCAAAATCACGGTACCCTCTTACTGACGGATATTGCCGGGTAATCTTATTCAACTTCCTGGGATCGAGATCACAACAGGCGGCGAACTCACACCTTTCGTTGTTTCCTAGTACACGCGCGAGGTTTGGGCCCCAATATCCCAAACCGACGAGTCCGACTCTGAACATCAGCGTTTCTCCATTTGTTAATTCGAATTGATCTGTTGGGACGTACTCTTGGTTCAAGTAAGTCCCGAGTGTGTACAGCTACCGCTATTGAGCGCCGCGGCCTGAAAGGACCGCTGGAATCGTTAACAGAAGGATTTGCAAGTCAAACCAGAAGCTGGCGCGCCGAGCATAATAGATGTCCATCTGCATCATCTCTTCAAAACCGACCCGGCTGCGTGCCGTGGCCTGCCACCATCCTGTGATACCGGGCATTGCGCGAAAGCGCTCGAAATGAGCTTCGTCATACAAGATCACCTCGTAAGGAAGCGCCGGACGTGGTCCGACCAGGCTCATCTCCCCTTTCAGCACGTTTATCAGTTGGGGCAGTTCGTCCAAGCTGGTGCGTCGAAGTATCGCGCCCACGCGCGTCAAACGTGGATCTTGGGTCAACTTGAATGGCGTCGATCGGTCGCGCTTGACAGTTCCGAGCCGAAAGTTCTCGAAATACTCCTGGTGCGGTGTTGGATCCGCGTCATTCACCATGGACCTGAATTTGTAAAATGAGAAGGGATAGAGTTCCCATATTACCTGTCCACCTTTGATCCGCCTCTTTACACCAATTCGCTGTTGTACGAAAAGAACCGGGCCTGGCGATCCAGCTTTCACGCAAACCGCAACCAGAAGCATCAGGGGACAAAGCAAAAAAAACAGTAACGCGGCTAATAGCACGTCCACGATTCGTTTGCAGATGAAATACAAGCGACGGCTCAGGCACTCCTCTGTTTCAACTGCATGAATGCTGAGTGACAAAACCGCTGCGTTGTATGGTGTTGCGATGGCCATAGTAGGTGTCGTGAAAACTTATGCGGGAAAAATTGTCTTGCAGCCTTGCAACGCGCAACGCGTGACTCCGGGCCGGTAAATTGTGCGCGAGCGTCCGCTCGGGCGAGCATATGGCCATCGCCTCTTTGCAATAGCCAACAAAGGTCTCACCCGGCGAGATGCCGCGCAGGATTCGTGCCTGAAAATCATTGTTTTATTGTGAGTTCAGGTTGAAGTTAAACCGCACCTTAGTGACGGCAAGAGCAGGGCGTTGGTCGTCGGCGGAGGGTGGATACTGCCAGTGGCTAGCTGCTTCTTCGGCTGCCTGCAGAAGAATGGAATTCCCGCTCAGACCGCGCACTTTCTGAACCTTGCCATTTCGGTCAATCGTGAGTTCCAACTGTACCTCTCCTTCAATGTGCGATAGCTTGGCCTTCGCGGGATATTCAGGCCGCACGATTTTGATCGGTTGAAGAGAAGATGTTGGCTTGGAGGGGCCAACGGCTTCCGGTGTTTCCAACCGAGGCAATACTGGACGGCTGGCAGCAACCAGTGGTGACAAATCTTCAGAGCTCTTCGGGACTCTTAAGACGCTGGCAACGGGAGCCAGAGGCTCTCTCCCAATTTCTGATCGTGCAATCTTAGAGGGGGGCCCCAAATTCGGTCGCGCGTCTACAGGCACATTCGCGTGCTCATGGACCGCAGGTGAAGCTTCGGTTGCCGCCGACTGCTCAGCCACTGAATGTTGTGGGGTTCGGGTTCCTGAAACCTCTGAAGTAGAGATATTGGTGGAGGGCTGTGCGTTCAAAGGATTGGGTTGCTGGACCGATGTCTGTGCAACTTCCTCACTTGGCTTTGGCGACTGTCGCCCCCCTGCGGTCGGCGCTCCCCTCAGGTCATTCCAACCGAGCCAGGAAACAAATGCGAGAACCACGAGTCCGGCCAGTAATCCAGTTGTGCGACGATCAGGAACGGCAGCCTTCCATGCATCGGCCTTCCATACAAATGATGTCGGCACTCGAATCCAGCCGCCCCGATCGGCTTTGGCCAGAATCGGATGAGCGTGCAAATTGGTGTCTGATTTGCTGGCAATTGGCGATGCTGCTTGCGCAACAATATTTGGGTTGTTGCTGCCACCCACCGTGTCTACAAAGCTCTGCGGAGTCTTCCGCCTCAGTTCTCCAGCGAGATCTCCATTTGCCGGCGTATCTTTGCCCCGTGGAACCCCGAAACCAGTGCGGCTCGGACGTGGAACTACCGTTTCCGAATGCTTTGTGGCGGCCCTGAGTTCCCTGTTACCCGGTTCTGAGAAATCAAGCTCATTAGCTGCCTGCCTCACCAGCTCCTTGCTTACTGATGACCGACCTTGGGCATACGCCAATACTAAAGATCCATGACAGATCGAATTTACGATCCGTGGTACGCCCCCGCTATGAAAGGCTACCTCAGCGAGGGATTCCGGCGAGAAAAACCCCTTCGGTGCTCTCGACGTGACAACCGCAAGTCGAGATGTGACATATTGCTGAACTTCGTCCTCACTTAAGGGCTCCAGCCGGCAAATAGTGGTAATCCGCTGTGCCAGTTGCCACAGATTAGGGTTAAGGAGCGTTTCTCCGAGTTGCGGCGAACCTGATAGCACAACTTGAAGGAGCTTCGAAGGACCAGTTTCAAAATCAGATAGCAGTCGAATGGCTTCAAGCGACGGAGTGTGCAGGTTCTGTGCTTCATCGATGACGATCAGCACCTTACGTCCTGCGCGTGCCTCCTTGAGCAGCATTTCGTTTAATTTCCTGTGCAAAAAGACCTCATCACCCCTGGTCAATGGCAAGTCCAGTTCTGAAGCGATGTGCCGGATCAGGTCATGTGGTCTACATTGCGTTTGGAAAACGAAGGCGGTACGCGCAGACTCGCGATATTGAGCGAGCAGGTGAAACAGTAGCGTCGTCTTTCCCGTGCCCGGCTGGCCAAGCAGTACACTAAACCCAAGATTTGATTCAATGGAGTTAATTAGCGCCTGTAACGCACCGCTGTGCCTCTCAGACCAGAAAAGGAACTCAGGATCTGGTGTGACGCCAAAGGGGCTTTCACGAAATCCAAAGTGCCGGAGAAAGCCCTCTCGCTGGTTCCGCGCCAGAATAAAAGCTTGTGGGGTCTGGTCATCAACCCTGGAATTTGCTGCAGCTGGATTCATATCTGTGTTCCTGGAACTAAGGCAGCGATTCAACCTCTGTGGCGTCAAGCGAAACCAAAACTGAGCGGTTCATGCATTCAAAAGAAACGATGACACTGACCTTATTCTTTATCTCGTGAACAATTCCTTCCAGCCCTACCAACGGCCCTGCTGTAACCCGCACGCGTTTCCCCGACTGGAGATACACATAAGGCTCCACTTTGCCGAGCGTCACAGCTCGTTTGAGTGGCTCAATCTGCGCATCCGGTACCACCGCCGGCACCCCTTGAACTGAAACCAAAGAAACCATTCCCCGAAGTGCTAGAACTCGAAAACGCTCTGTGATTGCCATCCGAATGAACACGTAAGAAGGAAATAAAGGAAGGAGTACTTCTGCGCTACGTTGCTTCCAGTGGCGCTGAACCGCATAAAGCGGCAGGAAAGTAGAGATACCGCGCTGTTCGCACTGGTCCGCAACATATTTTTCATGCCGGCTGCAAGTGTAAGCGACATACCATTGCGGCTCGATTGGCTGTTGAACGCATGAACTGGCCTCCTGCATAACTCCTTCATTTCAGTGAAAACGAGCTTATTTTATGGTCGATACAAGAGGTCCAAAGCCTGGGCATAGCTTCGCTCCCTTAAGTACATTAGAAAGGTCTAAACTCTTCTGGGCGGTCGCACAATCACAAACGTGATGGCATCATAGAATTACGCAAATTGCATTTCAATGAGTAATCGGACATGGGAAGAAATGAGATGAAAGTACCAGTCCGCTTCACCCTAGATGTGTATCGAAGGCCTCCTGGGCCAATTTTCTTGTCGGCGCCGGGGCCATTAAGACGCGACATATCAGGAAAATGAGAAGATTCTTAGCGCCACAAGAGTAAATCGTAAATCCATAGCTGAGCAGGAGTGAGCGTCAGGGGGTGGACCAAAGGTGGTCAAGATGCGCCATTGTGACCTGCTGACGCCAAACCCACAAGCACGAGACTGCATCAGATTTTTTACACGTATGCGGTCGATTACATTCGGAGTTAACCCGCGGTCACTTGCTCACGGCAATGACTGGTGTGGTTGAAGCCCCGCGGTCGTCGACTGGATCGCACGTGCGCTCGCAAGGCTCCTGCCGTAAAGAAATCTTTCCCATGGAGTCGGTACTTGTACAGGGACGAGCACGGAAGCATAGCTAGCCAGCCGATGTGAGCTGTCCTTCACGACACTCTTAAGAGTCTCGCCTGTCGCTGTACTCGCGGTCGCACGTTTCTCGATTGCGTAGCACGGGGAGGAGACATGAGTACTCACGCAGAGAGTGGCGCAAGTAGTTCGAACCGTTATCTCGCCACCTCACCACAGGGTTCCGCAGCGAACGACGGGGCACGCTGCGCACGAGAGCAGAAAATCTCCGTCGTTGTTTGTGACGGAAGCTATATGAATTCCGAGTTGCTGGCAAGAGCTCTGAGCCGGATAAAGACTCTCACTATTCTGAAGTGCATTGGAAATCACGACGGTGCACTTAGCACCATCATTGATCTTCAGCCGGATGTTGCCGTTCTTGGCCTCCATTTTGGAAACGCGCCGCCGTACATAGGTCTGGATATCATCCGCCGGCTCCGTGCCGCGTCTGCAAAGACGCGTTGCGTACTCTTGATGGACGAGGGAGAGAGAGAAGGAGTGGTCGAGGCGTTCCGGGCTGGTGCCCGCGCCATCTTCAGGCGGTCCGCACCAATGCATCTTCTCGCCAGATGTATTGTTGCGGTGCATAAAGGCCAAGTGTGGGCCAGGACCGCAGACCTCCTGGATGTTATCGATGCCTTGCAAAGCACCATGCCCTTCAGGGGTGTGAATTCTCGCGGAGAGGAGTTGCTTACAAAAAGAGAGCAGGAGTTGGTGCCGCTGGTGGCAAGTGGCCTTACCAATCGGGAAATTTCAACCAGGCTTGGCGTGAGCGAACACACGATTAAAAACCATCTGTTTCGGATTTACGAGAAACTTGGCATCTCCAGCAGAGTGGAACTGATCCTCTATGCTGTTTCGGAGCGCGATAGAAGTCTCTGATGTGAAGCAAAGGCTGACCAAACCAACGCTCCGCTCTGAACACGTCCCGCTGGAATTGCATGTGAGCCGCTGATGAAGCTTCACAGTATCCGCAGGGAACGAACGGATCTGGAGCAGTGATGACGACCAAAAGCAAGCGCCCTAGGATCCTTGTGGTGGACGATGAAATCGCGATCCGAGAAACGTTGGGCATGATTCTTAAGCACAGCGACTCTTGCCGGGACTGTCGGCGAAGCACTGGGCAGAAATCGTTGACTGCTCAAGCGCAGCGGGTAAAAGCTGCTATAGCTAAGCAGCCGAGAAGACGAGTGTCAACGCGCACTTAACGAATTCGAAAAGCAACCGCCGGATTGTTCCGGCGATGTGTACGTTGGGCATCTTCGAGAAGTTTTGTCAGGTCGGCGACACCACGGGATTGCCCGCGAAGGCAACGGACTGGGTTTGCCGATCACCAAACATCTGGTAGAACTACATGGCCACGTCTGGGGCGCTGCTTTTTGTGTGTCCAGGGAAGTATTAGCGGCGTTGCATTCAATGTTCCTATTTCGCGGCATCAGGATGCTTTGCTAAATAAGCTTTCACAAACGGACACACTGGAACAACCTTGAGCTGATTGAAATGAGCAAAGTCCAGCGCAGCGCGTATGAGCTGATTTCCCAGTCCGCGTCCTCTTGAGGCTTGAGGGACCTCGGTGTGGAGAAGAGTGATGTGGTGCTCCGTGCGGCGGTATTGCAGCACCGCTTTGTCACTGCCCAGCGCGATCTCAAATTGGCCCTTGGCTTCATTGTGTGTAACGGAATTACTATCCATGAGAGTCGCTGCTCCGGTCTTCTTTAGGCCTTAAGCTTTAGCCGATTCTACGCCAACGCTGCATTGCGGCAACAAATTTAAGATACGGGTTGCGATTATGTCTCTTGCTCTATCTGCGCGGCTGGCTCCGGCACCACATCTCTCACCGGCCACGAACCTGTGAGACATGCCAGCACATAAATTCCGCCGACAATTGCAAACCCTTGCGCCAAACCTGTGTTGTGAGAGACCGTGCCTACGATGAAGGAGAATACGAGTTGCATCAGCGTTCCCAGGAAATAAAACGTATTCTGCACGCGTCCCATAAAGTGCTTGGGCACCAACTCCATCATGGTGCTGGTAATGGCAACGCCTCCCAGAGCGCGACAACAACCCATGAGGCAGTAGACGGCAACACACACAGCCAGCGCCAAGCCGACTTTGAGCGGCGCGGAAATTTGCAATACGCCCGGAACGCGCGCACCCAGGAACGGCAGCGAGATCAGTGAAGCCGCCAGTAAAGCCATGGAAATCCCAATGGCGCGGCGATGTCCGGCGCCGCGTATGAGCGCCGGCGTATAAATCGCGCTGATAAACGCGCCAACCGCCCAACCGGCATTCAACCATCCATAACCGACTGCGCCGGATTTTAAGATGCGGTCGCTGAACGGCGCCGTGATCACGCCCTGCGTCAACATTCCCGCCATAAACAAGGCCCAGGCAGTGCCCAGCAGCAGCAATCGCGGGCGCAGCTTGATATAAGCGATGCCCTCTTTTAATTCATGAACAAACTTTTCTACTGCGCTGTCATGCACTATGGTTTCATGGGCCATCGCCACCGTGTGCCGGCCCTTGCGTACAAACAGGTAACACGTAAATGAGAGCACGTAACTTACAAAGTCGATAAATAGAACGCCATGCAGGCCGATCTTGTTGTAAACGAATCCCACGACCGCGCCTGCCAGCAGCCATCCGCCTTGCACTCCCGCAAGCAGAAAGCTGTTGGAATGCACAAAGTGCGAATCCGGCGTGAGCTCCTGGATGAGAGCGTTGATGGTGGGCCAGAACATCCAGAACCCAGCCGCAACTATGATGGACATCAAATAAACTTCCCACAACGTGGCCACGCCGCGATACGCCAGAATCGCCACGACTAAAATTACAAAGCCGCGAACTGCGTCCAGCACCATGAGCAAACGGCGGCGGTCTTCGCGGTCAATCACCACGCCTGTAAATGGCAGCATCATGAGCGCGGGGATGGTTTGCAGCATGAGCAGAGTTCCCAGCGCCATTTCTGAATGCGTTTTTTGCAGCAGAAACCAGGTCACGCCGGCGGAGTTCATGCCGCTGCCGATCATGGAGATCAAATTGGCGGCAAAAATCAGCCGCATTCCGCGATGTTGAAGAATGTTACGCACGTCTACTCACTTTAGCATCCCCTAAAGCATGTAAACGCCTTGCTCTGCGGTCTGCACCCTGCAATAATTCCGCCAATGCTGGGCCGCCGCTTACGTGCAGTCTTAATCCTTGCGATTTCCGCCGCTGCTTTTGCTGCCGGCGCTGCCATGCGTGAAGTGGTGAAGCCTTTTTCCGTTTATCACGATGGCGATGATCTTATTTTCACGCCGGAAATGATCGGCAAGCATCGAATGGCCAACGTGGGCCCGTGGAACCTGGGTGAACGCGTGGCGGAAGACAAGCCTGTGGACAAGCGGCTGAATCTTTATTTTGTTACGCCCGGCGTGCAATATCGAGCGCAAGGAAAATCCGAGTACGACCACAATCTGGTCATCAACAAATACACGGTAGACTGCAATCCGCGCGACTGTGACATTTTCTGGTGCTTCATCCTTGATCCCACTCTGCGGCCAGACCTGCGCAGTGAACGCGAGTTGCTGATGGCGAAGCACCAGACGTTTCGCCCGGCAACGCTGTTTGAGTTCAAAGACATTCCTTCACACGCGCTGATGGCGGAACGGCTCAGCATAAAATCAATGGCCGACCTGCGGCGCTTCCGCGGAAAAGATAGTTCTCTGCCGCGCCTGCTGATCGTGCCCGCACGGCTGGTCGTCCGCGCGACGGCGGCAGTGCCCGGCGCAATACCGCACCCGACTCCGAGATAGTTTCCAGCATCTCCATTTATACTGACTCTTCATACTTTCACCCCTTGAGGGAACCAACTGCTTCCTTATATACACATTGGGCCGCTGGAAATTCCGACCTTCGGCCTGCTGATGGTTGTGGCCTTTGCCACCGCTTATTACGCTCTTGAAGGTGAGATCAAGCGGCGCAAAATCCAGCTTGATCCTTATACCGTTGTGGCGGTAGTGGCCTTTGCCGGAATCCTGGGCGCAAAGATCTGGCACATCGTGGATACGCCCGCTGATCGACTGAGCGCCGAAACTTTCAAAAGTTTTGGCGCGCTGTTGAGCTGGTTCCGCGGCGGCTTTGCCTGGTTCGGAGGCTTCGTCGCCGGCATAGCCGCGTTGCTGCTGATTGCCCGGCGCAACGGCGTGAACATGCTGACCATGCTGGATGTTTCCAGCTTTGCGGCGGCTGTCGGTTACGCGGTGGGGCGTATTGGCTGTCTCATTTCCGGCGACGGCGACTACGGCAGGCCGACCAACGTTCCATGGGGCATGGCATTTCCTGACGGCTTGGTTCCCACCAGCGGCACCAACGGAAAATGCGCGATTTATGGCTGGCCGCAAAACTGCGCCGTGCATCCCACGCCGATCTATGAATTCATCGTCTGCGTGCTGATCGGCTGGTACATATGGCGGCGCGGGTCGCGTGCCATCCAGCATCCGCTTGCCGCGGGCGTGATTAC